>JACCDP010199262.1_pt1 | contig 11297 bp, 12 predicted proteins | sample 7445841 | NCBI WGS metagenome assembly JACCDP01 (sample SAMN15323441, study PRJNA562643) | freshwater metagenome | isolation source: river surface water | place: USA:Blue River Watershed | collected 2017-08-17
GACCTACCGCTTAGAAGGCGGTCGCTCTATCCACTGAGCTAATAGGCTAATGGTGGTGATGGGATTCGAACCCATGAGGTTTTTCAACCAAGCGATCTTAAGTCGCTCTCCTTAACCGCTCGGACACGCCACCAGTTTTACTTATCAAATATTATGTAAATGGCTGATTATAGATTGTCATGGAGACGCAGAGTCCCCGTCACCATAGATGGTATTCCTGCTCCATCAATACCAGAAGTAATAAAATATATAAGAGAACATCCTGGAATTCGTTGGAGAAACTTACTACCGTTACCGAATGGTCCAATTAATTATCTAGAAATAGGAGTGTATAAAGGAGAACACATTATTGATATGTCAAAATCTTACTGCAGACATCCGGATTCTGTCATCTATTGCGTGGATCCTTGGACTGATTATGACGAGTATCCTGAATACAAAGGAGAAATTGAATCAATCTATGATGTATTTATCAACAATATGAAATCTGAAAACTTACTGAATAAAGTCAAAATATACAGAGATTTTTCTCATAACATTGTTCCAAAGTTTAAAGATAACTTTTTTGATATCATATTTATTGATGGAAATCATGAACCTGGATTTGTATATCACGATGGAGTTATGGCACTTTCAAAAGTAAAACATGGAGGTACTATCGTCTTCGATGATTACCTTTGGCCGGGTGTAAAAGAAGGAATCAAGAAATTTTTAATAGACCATTCTGCGCAAGTTGACTGGATAAGACATAGTATATCTCAACTTTTTGTAAACAAAAAATAACCGATCACTCCATAATCTCCAGGAGTTTTGCGACCGAAAACCACTTGAGGTTTGCCTCCATTCGGCGATTGTAGATCTCCTCATTCTCCGAGGCGATCGTCAACCACTCAGGGGGCCACTCGGTGCACGCCAGCAACTTCTGGCGCATTGGTGTCCGCTCAATCCCAGTCATAGAAAGCCAGCAATAGGCTTCCATCTCCTCTCTGAGGACTGCGTTCTTCTTCGGAAACCCCAGCCCGATTCGGCTCTTGATGAGGTCATCAATCTGTACTCCCAGATAGACGTCAGCACCGACGCCCTTGATGATCTCATCCCAGTAGATGGGAGAGAGCTTCTCGTCGGGCTTCTCAAGCTGCAAACTCAGCAGAGTGTTTCGCCATGCCCGATTCTCCGCAAGGAAGTTATCCAGATTGCCGAACCGGCTCAGGAGCGCGTCGCCAGCCATGGTGACGCGTGTGTATTACTCATAAATCTAATTTTAAAAAGTCCATTTTATAGGTCAAACCGTTTCTTGAAATCGGCAACAGAAGCCTTAAACGTAGGCTTATTCCAGAGAACCCAATAACTCAGAGCACCTGGAGTATCGGGTTTTCTCCAATTTTCTCCCATTCCACGATGACGGTCAATATATCTCTGCTTACGAGTCTTATCTTTGTGCTTCGTGTAATCAGAATAACCTTTCTGGCCAAATGGAACTACTTTCTCACGCCCATCCTTCTCGAATACCGCATCCCATTTCTTCTCTTTTCTGTGAGATCTACGAATTGTTTTGAGTCGTAATTTGCCCATCTTATTAATCTATGCGAATTTCAAATGGAGGAGTGGTATTCAATTGTGCGTGAATTAAAAGACGCAAGTGAAGTTCCTTATAAAACCAATGATCTATGTGCTCATATATTTGTAGTTTTGAAGCGTTCTAAAATCAAGGAGAAAGTTAAATTCAAGCAGAGAATGGGTCCTGAGTTTGAGAAGTTTGTAGCTGATCTCACGATAGAATACCCTGCTGATATGGTAAATGCTGTTATTTTTGACGATGAGTTTTGGGACGCAACCCTTAAACTAACGTTGCGTGTATGAAAACGGAACAATATAGAGACAATACATAGATAGTAATATAATGGGCGACACGATTATCGGCGTTCAGTTTGGCATTGCCAACCCCGACGACATTGTTAAACGCAGTGTCGTCGAGGTAATTACTGATAAAGCATATCAAGGAAACCAGCCTGTTCCAGGAGGAGTGTTTGATGCACGATTTGGAGTTATTGAGAATGGCAAAGTGTGTCCTACGTGCAAGCAGACGAATCTGTTATGCCCGGGTCACTTTGGTCACATCACTCTAGCTCGGCCTGTGTATCTTTATCAGTTTCTAGACTATATCCAGAAGATCCTGCAGACGGTTTGTATGAACTGCTCTAATGCCTATCTTCCGGACGAGGATATTGATAAGATTGCATCTCAGTACAAGGGAATCAGTCGGTTTGATAGCGTTCGTGAAGCTACGAAGTCGGCTAAGTCTCCGAACTGTATTCACTGTGGAAGCGTTGCGATTTCTAAAGTAGTTCGGCAGGAAGTCAACGTGGCAGTTGCGCCTCTGTCTCTTGAAGCAAAGACTTACGATGAAGAAGCTCCACCTATTCAGCTTCAGCCTGAGATGGTTCTTCGTTGCTTCCAGCGTATGAGTGATCAAACTATTGAACGTATTGGTTTTAATCCTAAGTTTAGTCGCCCCGAGTGGATGATTTGTACTGTTCTTGCAGTTCCTCCACTGTCAGTACGTCCTTCAGTTATGGATGATAATCAGCGTATGGAAGATGATCTGACTCATATGCTGATCAATATTGTTCGCGACAATCAGCGTCTGCGCGATCGTATTGACAAGGGTGACTCTCGCGACAACATTGATAAGGCGACTGGTCTCCTTCAGTTCCAGGTGGCGACCTATATTGATAACGATATCAAGGGTCTTCCTCCTGCGGCTCAGCGGTCCGGACGTCCTCTGCGAACTCTGAAGTCCCGTCTTGGAGCGAAGACGGGCCGTGTTCGTGGTAACCTCATGGGTAAGCGAGTAGATTTCTCTGCCCGTTCAGTTATCACTCCTGACCCGAACATTGAACTAGATGAGCTTGGTGTTCCTGAGGAAATCGCAATGAATCTTACCTTCCCGGAGATTGTCACGATGTACAATCGTGATCGTCTGATGAGCTATGTTCGAAATGGTCCTACTCGTCATCCGGGAGCAAAGTCAGTTGTTCTGAAGTCTAATAATCGCTCAGTAAGTCTCAAGTATGTGAATCCTGAAACGATTGATCTGAAGGATGGAGATATTGTTCATCGTCATATCATTGATGGAGATGTGGTTCTCTTCAACCGTCAGCCGTCTCTTCACAAGGCTTCAATGGAATGCCATCGTGTCAAAGTTCTACCTTATTCAACTTTCCGACTGAACGTTTCTGCAACGAAGCCTTATAATGCGGACTTTGATGGTGATGAGATGAATATGCACGTACCTCAGTCAATTACTGCGGCTACAGAGCTTAAGGTGCTTGCGTCTGTTCTTCGTCAGATCATTTCGCCTCGTACTAACTCACCGATTATCCAAGTTGTTCAGGATACTATGACTGGAATCTTCCGTATCTCAAATCCCGAGTTTACTGTTCCGGAACATATTGCGATGAACATTATTGCTCGCACGAAACGGTCTCTTACTTCCTTCAAACGCCGTGGAACTCCTTACAATGCAACTGAACTTATCTCTACAGTGTTCCCACTTATGAACCACAATGGCGCGGTTACGATTAAGGATGGTAAGCTTGTGAGTGGTCGTCTCAAGAAAGGCGCTCTCAGTGCTGCTTCCGACGGTATCATTCACGTAATCTATAATGAGTTCGGTCCTGAACGGTGCGGTCAGTTTATCAATGATGTCCAGTCAGTTGTTACTAAATTCAATCTTTATCAGGGATTCTCAGTAGGTACTTCTGATCTCGTTCTAGATCTAGAGACTGACCGAAATATCAAGGAAGAAATTGAGAAAGGCAAGAAGAAGGTATCTGAAATCATTTCAAGCGTTCATGCTGGAATGTTTATCAACAGCTCCGGTCGTCCTGATGGAGAGGAGCTTGAGAATCGTATTATGGTAGAACTCAATACAATTGGATCAACTGCTTCTGAAAACGCTATGAAGACTCTACTTCCTACGAACCGAATGAAGCAGATGGTAGAATCCGGTGCTAAGGGCGAGGCTATCAACATCTCTCAGATGATGGGTCTTCTTGGTCAGCAGAACGTTGCGGGTAAGCGAGTTCAGTATACTCTTCAGGACCGTACTCTTCCCCATTTCCCCAAATACGATCACGGAATGGAGTCTCGTGGCTTTGTAGAGAATAGCTTTATATCAGGTCTTCGTCCTGCGGAGTTCTTCTTCCACGCGATGGGTGGTCGTGAGGGTCTCATTGATACTGCCGTTAAGACTTCAGATTCAGGTTATATTCAGCGTAAGCTTGTCAAGAACATGGAAGATCTACACGTAGAATACGATGGTACAGTTCGAAATGTAAACGGATCAATTATCCAGTTCCATTATGGCGGTGATGGAATTGATAGTATTGCTGTAGAGAGTCAGCCTTGTGAACTCGCAGCGATGAGTCTAGAGGAAGTTTATCGTAATTATGCTGCTACTGCAGATGATTTCAAGGCAGTTGTAGATGGTGATGTATCTGATCCTCCGCCAACTATGATTGACCAAATCCTAGAAGATCGCGATATTCTAGTCAAGGAAGTATTCAGATACATGAAGAATGATCGTGTAGTGACTCCTGTTCATATGAAGCGTATTCTTGAGAAGTATGCGAATCCTTATGCTACCAAGACTGATCTAACTCCTGATTATGTAGAAAGTGAGCTCAACAAGCTAATTCAGAAGCCTCTTCTTAAGCACAACCGAGTGTTCCATATCCTGCTACGCTATTATCTTGCGCCTAAGAAGTCAATCATCTATCACCGCCTTTCTAAGGAGATGTTTGATGATCTTCTCAAGGAAATCCAGTTCAAGTATATCAAGGCTCAAGTACACCCTGGAGAAATGGTAGGAACTCTAGCAGCGCAATCAATTGGAGAGCCTACTACTCAGCTCACTCTGAACACTTTCCACTCAGCGGGCACTGTAAAGGCGAATGCGACTTCAGGTGTTCCGCGAATCGCTGAGCTTCTCGCTGCTACTCGTAATCCTAAGAATCCACTAAACTTCATCTATCTCAATTACGATGTAGCTACTTCTGAAACGTCTACAAATGCGGTGATGAAGGAGATTCAGAAGACGACTCTACGAGACATCACCAAGTCTGTTCGTATCTATTATGACCCGGATCCTCTATCGCAAAGTACCGCTGTTAAGGAAGATTCTGAGATTCTCAAGTCATATGAGAAGTTCTCAGTAACTCAGGGAGCTGCGTGTGCGTCTCCTTGGATTCTGCGTCTAGAACTTGATCGTGAAGAGATGTTATTCCGAAACATTCGCGATACGATGAAGATTGCAACTAAGATTCAGGAGAATAAGTCACTCCGCGTGTTTGAGTGTACTTATAGCGATATCAACACTCCTGACAAGATTGTTATGCGAATCATGTTTAGCCCCGATGTAGTGAAGAACGCTCTAAGTCTACGATTCATCGAAGATAAACTGCTAGATACTACACTGACTGGTGTAGAAGGAATCAATCGTGTTTATCGCCGTGACCTCAATCGTGAGTTCATCTATGACGAGACAGTTGGAGGATATGTTGCGAAGAAACAATTTGTTCTGGACGCAGAGGGGACCAATCTACTAGATGTTGCTCTCATTCCTGGAACCGATCCGTTCCGTTCGTTTACAAATGATATCCACGAGGTTCTTGAAATCTTTGGCATTGAAGCGACTCGTATTGCGCTATACGAGGAGTTCATGGAAGTATTCACTCGTGAGCATGTGAATTATCACCATATGATTACTCTTATTGATACGATGACTGCACCTGGATATATCCTATCGGCTGACCGGACTGGTGTTAACAAGAACGAAGAGATGGGAGTTCTTGCTAAGTCATCATTTGAAGAAACTGCTAAGCACCTGTTTAATGCAGCTGTAGGTGCTGATTATGATAACATGCGCGGTGTGTCTGCGAACATCATGTTTGGACAGAAGCCTCCTTGTGGTACTGGATTTGTAGATATTCTTATTGATGAAACCAAACTTCCCGAGGGAGCAGAAGAAGATACATCTGTATTTGGGGCGGATCTTGCTGCTGCCAATACTCGTGTTGAGGAAAGCGAGCAACTCGAAGGAAATATCAAGATGGAACAGATTTTGATGGACTGGTAAAGTTATCTATTAAATGGATTCTGTAGTATTATCGGTTATTGAAAAATTTAAACAGCGCTCTGAATTTGGCCAACGTAAATATGGCACAAATTTAGATCGTACGGATCTTTCTTTTTTAGATTGGGCAACACATATGCAAGAAGAACTCATGGACGCAATCCTCTACCTAGAAAAACTTAAGAAGGTTCACATGGAGCTTCATAAACTCATGGACACTGCTTAGTTGGAGTAGGCAAGACCGGCCATGCCACTCATGATACGCAGAACGTTGTAGTTAATCGCATAAACGCGGACATCATACGTGTTGTCCGTGCTCTCATCAACCGTCATGGCACCATTGAGATTCATCACGATCGTAGCGGTGTCAATGCGAGAGAAGTTGCACGTGCCAGAAGGCTGGTGCTCCTCCGGCCGGAGAGCGAACGAATAGCAGAAGATACCACGCTGGTAGAAGTCAGTGGAGTCATCCAGGCCCTCGCGAGTGTACATAGACCCAGTGTGGTGCTGATACAGCTGGACCTGGTTGTAGTAGTCGCCATATCTGCGATCCAGGCGATCCTGGCCATTGATCTGGAGCCACTGCTCATACACCGGGCAAACTGACGTACCACTGGTAGAAACACCATCATAAGTGAACGGCTGGAGGCGAGTCTGTCCAAAGGCACGAGACACCGAGCAGTTCGTGTAAGACGTCGGCTGAACAACCCAGACGAGCTCCTTCACCGGGTGGTTGAACGTCAGGTCAACCCGGTTGCTGTAAGAAGACAGAGCAACATCCTCATTGTACTGAGTCTGCTCGATCAGGTACTCGTGAGACTGCTGGGCCATACGACGGCGCTCCTCAACATCCAGATAGATGTAATCAATATAGACCGCGGCCTGGACAGGGTCCGGGATCGTGCTCACTCCAGTAGTGAAGTTTCCGGCAATAAGCTCAGCCTTGTTCCACAGAACGTTAATCTTCACCTCGTGGTACTGAAGCGCAATGAGCGGGAGAGCAGCGCCCGGGCTCTTCGTGTAGAAGAAGTACAGCGGGATGTAGAAGACGTTAGGGAGTGAGGGGCGTCCACTTCCAGAATTACAGTCAGATGTCGTAGACAGAGTCTGAGATCCAGACGCAAGTCCGCCACCCACCATAGTCCACAGCTTCTTGCCCGTGTTGTAATCGCTGGTGAGCTGGTCCCAGAGATACATCCACTCGCCGTAGATGCGATCAATCAGCTGACCGCCAATCTCAAGCTCGGTATACTTGATTAAGTTGTAACCGAGGCGACCACGCTCGTTGTTCCAGTTGTACGAAGAACCGGTGGTGCCATTAACGGGTAGCACAATCTCAATATAAGTGGAATAAAGAAGGTCCGCATGGCGTCCGACAATGGCGCTCTGCTTGATACCCCAGTTGGGCTGGCCAGTAAAGTTAATTCTGAAAGGCTCCATCGCAAAGTTAGTGTGACGCTTGTAAAGTCCCTTCCAGAACGTGATCTGCGGATTTCCGTTCAGGTAGGCATCCTGCGCACCGTAGGCTACGAGTTGTAATAGACCGCCGCCCATTTTGTCTTTATATGTTAGTAATAATCAATTTTTTAGCGACGAGAGTGACGACGAGTTCTACGCTTACCACCCACCGTCGCCGTCATGTCCTCCCCGCCCCCGTGCTTCTTGTAGGTCTTCTTGGCGGTCTTCAGTACGTGAGAGAACCACTTCTTGCCCATCGCCTTCTTCTTTCCGCCCTCCGACTTCATCGTCTTCTTTACGTGAGCCAGCCACTTCGACATTTTTATGTTCTATAACTGAGATTTTATCATCAACCGGAAGGGTAACAACTTGTACCTCTTCAGGCGATTCTTCTTTAACCGTTAAAGCGCGGATTTTACGAGTCCAGGGGAATGCCATTATACCGTGACGTTATAAATAGGCGAGATTTGTTGCATGGGTTGGAAGGATAAACTCGGGTCTGGGAGAGTAGGTTTCTTATATTTCTTGGGTTTGAGAGGGAGAAGACCATCGGGTTTGAGAACTAACGAATTTTCTTGGAATTCTCCAATATAAATTTCCATCATGCTATCGAGCGAACCATAATTCATCATCACCCATTGGCAACCATACGTAAATAGAATTTGAGGATTTGAATTAACTAAATCTTCTTCAATATCTGGGACAACCATAGTAATATGAGTACGGTTGTAGTTAATCAGTTCATTTGAGTCATGGGGTTGAGAAGCTTGTGTATATGTTAGACGACGTAGATTTGATGTTGCCCATGAAAGATTAACAAGTTCGTCCATCAGAGTACCCTTGGTGTTTCCACCTGAAACGATGATAAGTTTTCTTTGGAGATTGCAGACGGGTTCCACTGCAAGGTTCTTGCGCTGATATCCATAAGACTCGCCTAACATATATTGTCTGCAAGTTGTCTTGAGTATTTCAGCACACGCATTCAGCACGTTTGATTTGTCCGTATGGAACACAAGACTGAGGACGAAGGGATCACTAGATACTGGCGAAGAAATGCTATTAAAAGCATTATTTGCAATAGACACGCAACAGGCATCAAATGGTACGGTGTTGTACGCATAATCTACACCGAGCTTTTGATTTTTAAGTCCTACCACAGGCTTATCACTTTCATCGGCATAAACGTCAAGTTCTACAAGACGAGCACCTGCCTTAATGATAAGAGGAAGAATCTTATCAGAAACATAATCAAAAATCTCGGCTCCTGGGAAAACTGAATAAGAAGACGAAGCCATGTAATAATCACATAACTTGTAAGAAGTTGGGCATCCTAGAGGAGCTAGCCGAGTTACTTGTTCATATGCCTTAAATCTAGGAGTTGCAGTTGACATAGCCTTAGTTGAACTTGGCATTACGGCGTACCCAATGCCAACTCCAATTGCAACGATTATGATCGCTATGATAATGTAAAGACCCCAATCAGGAATCATTTTATAAACCGGAGTTACTGTCTCCATTATTTCTTTCCAACACGAAATAACATTCCACGGAAACCTCGTACAACTGGATCAGGAATACGACTTTCCATGGGAATACCTAATAAACAGCAGAAGTGGAAGTACAAACAGTACATACCACACTCAGAATCTTCATATTGATGCCGAGTCTTGTTATAAGTTAATTTCATTGGCTGTGAATGAACTTTTGTTTGAGCCCACTGATCTCTCCATCGTTTCATAAGAACTTGTATTTCCTTTTCAGGTTTATGCGAATACGAATCAAAATAAGTCATTCGTGGATATTCAAATTCAGGACCGATATCACAAAATACAGCTATCCAATGTTTTCCAGGACCCGTACTTACATCCGTGTTAAATACTATTCCAATCTGCGTTTTTCCAATAGAGTACAGATCCCGAAGGTTGAGAGAACATAGAGCACTTACTAAACATTTCCCAGTTTCAGATTTCTTATCGAAATCAATTGGAAACGTTCCTAAATAATCATACTTTGCAAACAGCTTTTCAAATTGTTTTTCTACATGGTCTATATCATCACTTGATAACCATTCTTCAGGATTAGCAACCCATGAATCAGGAGCCTTCGGACGAGAAAGCATAGATGAGATTATACATTCAGAAGTACCTGCGGTACAGTGTGCATGAAATCGTCTTTTTAATTCAGTCCATGTAGCCTGCATATCCCCAGGTGGAATAGGCTTTTCTCCGGGGTGTTCTTTGTTGAACACCTGGCGAAGATGTTCTACTTCGTCTTTATCGAAGTACATTCTTATAACAAAAACGGAATATGTTTACAGAATTCAACTTTATTTCATACAAGATGTCAGAAATCAAGGTTCTCGTAGAGAAGTATTGTGATCTGGATGACTATATTCGTGAACGAAATCGTGAAATTACAAATCTGCGCGAGCAACGTAAAATTCTTGAAATGGAGCTTTCGGACTATATGAAATCTGCAGAGTATGCCAATATTGGTGTTATCAATAGCAGTCGGGATGGGTCCACTATCAAAATCCAGCGCCCTGGTACATGGTCTAAACCATGGCATATTTCAAAGAATGATCTGAAGTTTCATCTTCACGAGTATTTCGCAAACACTCGCCTTGCTAATCCAGACGACTGTTTCAACTGGATCATTAATCACCAGAAGGAGGATCTTGTAGAAACTTCTAATTTCAGTTATACTCGTATTCCTCCAGGTGAAAATGTTGAGAAGAAGTAATGGCGAGCTTATTCGCTGGATTAAAGGAGAAGGCTATTGCTATGCTTCCGCAGTTAATTGAAACTGCTGAGCCTCAAATAGAAGCTCAGCTTCGTCAAGTTATTCGGGATATGAAACTCAAACACCCCGAAGAAGTTGGGACTTTTTATACGAATTGGAAAAAGTTAAACCGTATGATTGATGCTGAACTTGGTGCTCAGCCACCTGTAGCTGGACGTAGAAAACGGACTCGGAAGCTTAAACGTACTAAGAAACAATAAACTAAAATGACATCTCTTACTATTTACAACCCTTACAATCCAAAGAATCGCTTGCTTACCAAACTGGATATTCAAGCGATCCTTTCAGGCACGAAGTTCATAGCTCAAGACCTGAATCTATATCAGACTGCAATGGTACATTCTTCATACGTAAAACGATCAGAATACATATCGCCAACAGGAGAACCAACACAGTTAGCCGACCGCCCGGAAAACTGTCTTGAGTTGTTCGATAACTCGTACGAGCGTCTAGAACATCTAGGGGATTCAGTACTAGGAGCCGTCGTCTCATCTTACTTGAACATACGCTTTCCCAGTGAAAATGAGGGATTCCTCACGAATCTCAAGAAGGAAATCGTATGCAATGAAATGTTAGGACATCTGTGTCAACGAATTAATCTTGATAGGTTCTACATCATCTCTCGTCATAACGAGGAGGTTTGCAACGGACGACAAAATACTAAAAAGTTAGGAGATATTTTAGAAGCATTTATTGGAGCTCTCTGGATTGATAGCAAATATGATTTCAAAGTAGTATATACGTTTATCATTGGATTAGTTGAAAAACATGTCAATCTTCCAAAAATTCTGATGAACAATCGGAATTTCAAAGAACAGCTACAGAAAGTATACCAAGGAAAGTTTCATTACACTCCTACGTATACAATTCTATCATCGTCTACAAATTTGTACACGATGGC
>JACCDP010733838.1_pt1 | contig 11295 bp, 3 predicted proteins | sample 7445841 | NCBI WGS metagenome assembly JACCDP01 (sample SAMN15323441, study PRJNA562643) | freshwater metagenome | isolation source: river surface water | place: USA:Blue River Watershed | collected 2017-08-17
CCAATAATGCCGATGGTCAAACTCTATTTGATCATTTTCCGGTAGTGGTTCGTTGGGTGAGTCACTTGGTTGTACTCCTATGAAAAGTGCGTTTACTTCGGGTGTAATATTCCTCTTCTTACTTCTTTAAGCTTCTTAATTTCTAAAGCATTCTTAAAAAGCATATTCATATCTCTTCTTTCAATCTTAAAAGCATTCCTATGAACGTATCAATAATCATATTCATATCTCCCTTTCTATCATATTCATATCTCTCTTTCTATCTTAAAAGCATTCTTGAAAGCGTAGTAACAATCATAGCATTAATCATAAAAGGTGTTATAAACTTTATAAGTGCAAATTCTTCTCTCCCGGATCTTAAAACTTTCCCCGCCTTGAATGACCTCCAATAACTTAGTATAAAACCCCGCTCTGCCAATCTGTTTGGCAGAGTCGTACTCCACCTTCCACCAGTAACAGTTCTGTAAGTTACCTTCTAAATCAATACACTATTTGCACCGTATGTCCTGGTATTCATTTAGTTAAGTCCAAACCTTACATTTGGAGGTCCCAACGAGACATTTTTTCTCTCCAAATTCCACAAAGTGAGGTTTTGACTAAGACTAAGACATTGAATACGTTTTATCACGACTCTGTTAGCAAAAAGTTTTTTTGAATCACACGTAAGAACTAGTAGAATAGTGAGTGCTACGAGATCATCGGAAGCCAATTATCGCCGATTTAAGGTAAGCTAATGCAAAATAATCCTTCTGTGACAGATAAGACGACTCTCAACCCCTCTCCTACCCTCTATCCCGACCTTTCCGCTGGAGTTGAACAACTCGAGGCCTCAAACGTTTCACCGTATGCTGAACTTTCGTTACGTTTGGCAGAATCCCCTGAACGAACAAAAACCGTAGATTCCTCAGAAACAGACTCCACCGAGAGTTATCCTCTTTCCGACACCTCCACAGAATCCATTGCACCACCTCCCTTTGATTATACTGTATCGGACGAAAAAGAGAAACAGACCCGTACTTTGAGACGAGGTTTTCTTAATAATTGGCACGCATCAGTAACAGTCGAAACAAAATACCTGGAATATACCGGAACTGCGCAAACCAGGCAACAGGAAGACAAGCTTAAAGAACTTCGTAGTAAGCGAGTGGAAACCCACAACAAAACTCTAAATTCTCTTAATCAGTACGTTTTTTCGGCAACCAAGGGTAAATTAGAACCCGGTAGCACAAAAGAAGTTAGTCAGGAAACAACAGTTAAATACGAAAAAGAGTTAAGAGATTATATTATCAGTAAAGGAGGTAGTGACAAAATAGTCACAACCTTCGTTCAGCATCTAGCAAAAACTAATGGAAAGCAATTAGAATTTAGCCATAACGTTTTATTAGTGCTCCAAAAGGAAGCGATAAATGCGAACGCCCAAGCGCGTATTAAGCTCAGTAATCTCAAAAATACTTTAAAACATCAGAAAAATCTGTCTGAAAAAAGAGTTGATAGAGCAAAGACAGCCCAACTAAGACCCCTCATAGAAGCCCAAGACAGAGCCTTAACGCTCGAACAACAGCTAGACGCGTACGAACAAGCCCAACGTGATTTGTTGACAGAAATTGATAGTCTTAAACGCGCTTTAGATAGTCGTGAGCAATACATTGAACATATTACTAGAGAAAGTGCTGAAACTAATCAACAGTTGACAGAAGAAGTAAACAAAACCCTTAGCGAATATAATATTGCGAAAAATCAAATAATCCAATTACAAGACAAACTTAAATCACAAAGCGAGGAATTAGATAACGTAACCCAAATTAAAAGTAGTCTCAACGACGACAAAGTAAAATTAGTAGAACAGTTGAATAACAGTAAAAGAGCCCTCTCGGAGCATCAGAAAACCAAGAAGAATCTCGAATTAGAGTTACAGGATACCAAATCCCAATTAGACTCGCAAATTAATAAATTACGTCATCGTGAAAAGAGATTTGCAGAACAATTGACCCATTTTAAAGAAGCAGAGGAAACATTTAATAATCAAGCCGACCAACTTAACTTCGAGATCACACACTTAAAAAATAAATTGCTTAATACCACCTCGCATAACACTTCTTTGGAAGGTGCAAATTTATCCCTCCATAGCGAACTACTTGAGGTGAAAACTGAAAAGGTCGATACCCTTCAACGTATAATTGTTGATTTAAAGGAGCAGATAGAAAATCAGGATAAAGAAATCCATGATTTCCGTGATAGTAGGGACGCATTAGAAAGCGAATTACAGCAAGCATCTGATAGAAACACCGAATTACAAAAAGAAGTCCAATCTTCAAAAGCGTTTATCCAAGTTTTAGAGAAAAACATCGACAAATTAAAAGAAACAGCCCGTCAACAATCAGATGTCAACGCAGCATTAGAAAACTCCATATCGTCATTAAACGACCAACTCACTCAGGCTTTTAATACCAATACTCAGTTAGATAGACAAATAACTTTCCTCAACGATTGTGTTGACGACAGAGATAGGGAAATAAGAGAATTAAATATCGAATTAGAGGAATTTAAAAACTCAGTATCAGACGATTCACCCAACACTTCGCAAGTACGACGACACCTAAACTTTAACAACACTACTCTAATATCTCCCACTCGAGCGTATATATCATTATATCCCGCCAGAATGGTGAACACACCACCTCAACAAAACGCCCAAAATCAGGCAACAGTACCAGACATAGCTACCCCACTAGTTCAAAAATTAGGAGAATTATTCTCCAGAGAAGAGAAGAAAACTATATCGATTTACAAAGGAAAAAGTACTGATAAATTAGTTACAGATTGGCTCAAAAGCGCAGAACGCGTAGCTAGGAATAATAACTGGGACGACGCCCAAAAAATAAGATTTTTCTCCGATCGACTTGGCGGAGAAGCTCTTGATTGGCATGTTACATATGATCAAGCCAACGGCCCAAATTTAGTTTATGCAGATTGGAAACACGACTTTATCTCCCGTTTTCGGGATGAGTCGGATATCGACAAGCTTAAGAATAAGTTACAAACCCTCAAACAAAAACCTGAACAACGTACTCGGGCATTTGTCTCGAAATTAAATGACTTATTCGACAGTATCCACGGAAAAGAACGTGCTGCGCCAGACCAAAACTCCCCACAAAGAGAACAGGATTTGTACAATGACGTCATTAGGCTAAGAAATGACTCTAAGAAAAAGATCCTTTTGAAAGGCTTATTACCTAAAATAAAAAACGAACTTTGGCCACGAATGTCCCGTGACGACACTTACGAACTTCTTTGCGAACACGCCTATACGGCAGAGTCGATAGTTATTAGTAAAGACTTATGTGAGGACAAAGGATTGTCAGCAGTTATTGCTGGTATGACTCACCACGAGCGACAACAAGATAAAGAAATTGAAATATTGCGGAGCAAGTTAGAGACCATGTCAAGTAATGATGCTAACCCAAAACAGGAGTCCTCAATGCAAGATCACCTAGTTGCTGTGACAAATCATTATCAGCCTAGACGCTCCACCTCAGGCGATCGTCGACCTAGTCGACCTGACAATCGCATCCAATTTCGGTCCACAACACCGCAACGGAGCAACAGCTATTCCCGGATACAAGGTACTGGAAACCGTTTCTTTGGAAATCGAAGCAGTAGCTTAGACCGATACACCCCAAATAGAAATCGTGGAAATAGTACAGAGCGTATACCACCTTATCTAAACTCAGCACGTGACCCGAGCCCAAGACCGCAACGTATGATTCACCCCTTGCAGGAGCATAGATTTAACCAATCCAACACCCAACCTTTTGGAAAAACACCTGTAAGCTTTTCAAATAATACTGCTAGCCCACAGACCGTTGAAAATCGTCAAGTTAATCCACCATACAATCCTAGATATAATCCCCGTTTTGGTTCATATAGCCGCCCAACACGAGGTTTTACCCCCCTTTTTCAACAGAACGGCCAACGCACTATAACCTGTCATCGTTGTGGTTATAGAGGACATTTCGCGAGAGAATGTCGAACGCCATTGTCCCGCCCGGACAACCGGCAGCAAAGAAAATAAAAACTCACAATAATAAGAATGTAAATATAGCTGACAATAATAGGGATATAGAAATTAATAACCTTAATAATCGTTTTAACATTATAACCCCCCTTATGCGTATCCCAATATCGATATTCTCAATTAATAGCCAAGCCTTAGTAGATACAGGTGCCGCAGCTAGCTTTGTATCGCTTGAATTACTGACCAAGCTACCGAACGAAAAACTAATAGAGGACGGAGTAATCCCATCTTTGATTTTCAAAACAGTTTCTGGTGAAATTATAAAATCCAAAGGAATGTACGAATTATCAATTGAAATTCTAGGACAGCATGTTTTCCGACACACGTTCTTTGTATTAGAAAAGCTAGATGAAGGTTGCATTTTAGGAATCGATTTCCTCACAAAACATGGTGTGGCAGTAGACCCACCTCATAGACGATTATTGATCAAAGGAGTAAAAGATGAAATAATTCTACCCATGCAGAAATACCCGTTATATAGTATCAAGATTGAACCCGATAACAGTTTTAATTTTCCGCAAATTCCGTTAGAACAGTTAGGAGAGGTAAGAAACCTCATAGGCCGACATCGAAACTTATTCGCAGACCGAATGTCCGAATTAGGTATGGCCACCGCAGTAAAACATACAATAAATGTAGGGACAAGCGACCCGATCAATCTCCCTTTACGACGAACCCCGGAGGCATTGAGACTAATAGTTAAAACACAAATTGAAGAAATGGAAAACCATAACATAATACGTGAGAATACAAGCCCGTATGCAGCCCCGGTGGTAATGGTTCCCAAGAAAGGTGGAGAAATGCGTTTTTGCATTGATTATCGTCAGTTAAACAAAGTAACCATAAAAGACCGGTATCCGCTTCCAAGAATCGATGACACCATCGATGCCCTGTACGGAGCAAAATACTTTTCCACGCTGGATCTATTCTCTGGATATTGGCAAATAGAGATAGAAGAAACTGATAAACATAAAACTGCATTTATATGTGAGTACGGACAGTACGAATTCAATCGTATGCCGTTCGGATTGACTAATGCACCTGGAACTTTCCAACGACTTATGAACAAGATCCTGAAACCAGTTTTATATGAATCAACTTTAGTTTATCTAGACGATATCATTGTATTCAGTAAGACATTAGATGATCATATCCGTCATCTAGAAACAGTCTTTAAAATTCTCGCTGAAGCAGGCCTTAAACTTAAACTTAAGAAATGTGACTTTCTCAAAGAAGAAATTAATTACTTAGGGCACGTAGTATCCCGCAATGGTGTTTCGCCAAATGATGCAAAAATAGCGTCAATCGTTAACTATCCTGAACCTACAACTGCTAAGGAGCTTAGCTCTTTCTTAGGACTTGCAAGCTATTACCGTAAATTCATAAGGGCTTTTGCAGAGAAAGCTCACCCATTGACTAAATTAACTAGGAAAAATGAGAAATGGGTATGGGGGGATGAGCAAAGGGACGCCTTTCGTTGCATAAAGAACTGCCTCGTCTCCAAGCCCATTCTTGGCTATCCGGATTTTTCGCGCGACTTCATCATCTATACGGATGCCTCTGGGTACGGGATAGGTGCAGTACTCGCACAGATGCAACGTCCACCCCACTCTAGCGGAAACGACCTCGAAGTCGTTATAGCATATTCGTCAAAACATTTGAATGATAGGGAAGCAAAATGGTCAACGACCGAAAAAGAAGCGTATGCAATTATTCATGCCATAAATGTATTTAAACCCTATCTGTATGGGAGGAAATTTACTGTAGTAACCGATCACCGACCATTAGAATGGTTAATGAGTAAGAAGGAACCAGCTGGCAGACTTGCCAGATGGGCCTTAAAGATCCAGGAATATGACATCAATATAGGTTACAGGTCAGGCAAGACCAATCAAAACGCAGATTGTCTTAGCCGAATCCCAAAAACCTTAATTGCTACCATAATCCCTAAATCACATACGGATTGGTCCGAAGCTCAACGGAATGACGAGTATTGTAGGAAGATAATAGAATCCCTTGGGAAAAATGAACCTGAGTTAATAATGCAATACCAACTATCGGAGACAAATGAATTACTAGACAAGGAACATAGACTAGTGGTACCAGTAATGAAAAGAAAAGAAGTCATGGAATTAAACCACGACCACATGTTAGCGGGACATTTAGGTATAGCAAAAACTATAGCAAGGATAAGAAAGCAGTTTACTTGGCCCAATTTAAAGGACGAAGTTACGGCATACGTCAACGGTTGTTTGACGTGTGCAAGACGTAAGTCCTATGGCGCTAGTAAGGCACCGTTATGTCCAATGCCACTCGTAAACAGGGTATGGGAAAAAATAGCTATGGACATAGTAGGTCCGATTCAGGAAAGCGCTAACGGTTACAAATACATACTTGTGTTATCCGACTATGCAAGTAGATTTGTATTTACTATCCCCATGAGGGATATGTCTGCTAGCACAGTAGCACGACATTTTGTTAACAAAGTCATCACAAAATATGGCGCACCAGAACATGTGTTGACCGATCAAGGTACGAATTTCTTATCAAAATTAGTAAACGAAATATGTCAATTATTCAAAATCAAACAATTGAAAACAACAAGTTATCACCCCCAAACGGATGGGTTAGTTGAAAGATTTAACCGAACATTAGGCGACATGCTCGCATGTTATTTAAATGAAGAACTCGAGAAATGGGATCAGTTTTTACCTTTTGTCACCCTTGCCTACAATTCGGCACAACAAGCCAGTGTAAAACAAAGCCCTTTCTATTTATTCTTTGGACGCGAAGCCATATTACCCAATGAGATAACCAATATTACTCGATATCATTATACAGAAGATGATGGTAAAATTTATGCTCAAAAATGGCAACAAGCCTTGAATTTTGCTAAAAAGCATTTACTTAATGCGCAAGCAAAACAGAAAACCTATTATGATAAAAAATCAAAACCTAATAAATACGAAGTAGGTGATCTCGTTTTACTGAGATTACCCGAGGCAGCAGGAAAATTTAATAACAAATGGGAAGGCCCTTTTAGAATTAACAAAGTATTATTAAATTTAACTTATGAAATAATTCGTTTAAATATAACAAGTAATCGACAATTAAATAAACAGGTAATCCATAGCAACCGAATTAAGAAGTTCATCCCGAGAGATACTAGTAATGAACCTTTAAACCTAAGTAAACCATGTGTAGTTATACATTCAGATATCGATGACAGAACAAAAGTACGACCACTAAGGCGTAATCGAGATACGACACGCAATCAAAATTTAAGAAAGGCTAAAAAGGACAAACAACGAACAGTTCATTTTAGTACTCCTACAGATTCACCCATAACACCAGTACTGAAGAAACGAAGAGGAAGGCCACCTAAGTCACAAAGGCCCATCCTAAAACAGGATGTCACACACCATACAATGCCAATTGAAGAAATCCCTTATCGAGTTTTGCGCAGTCACAATAATCCTTTATCGAATGGCGACAACGAAGATTGCATTCCTCTTTCACAAAACCAACCTTCTCACCGCGTCCCAAGTAATCCTAAACCCGTCAATCCTCAACGACCGCCTACGACGAAACGATACAATTTACGATCTGTTGTGCCTCGACCAAGGAGATTGTAAAACAATTGTCTTTGTTTCTTTGTACAGATGGCGAATCCCGCGCAACGTTTCGCAATGTTCGTTGTTACCTACGTATTAATAATAATTCCCGTCAACGCTGTATATAAATCCGTTTGTGACTGTTCTAAACCGATAACGAGAGGATTGATTGACATGAAAGACCCTTATTACTGTAAGACAACTCCGGTTGACCACGGACCAGCTACCCGCAAAGATTACACTCTGATTACAAAGTTAAAGCCAACCCTTCGTTGGAAGGCTTATACTTGTTCCCAGTGGGTTAAAACAAAGCGGATAGTGGGATCCTTTTGGATTGGTTCTTACGATACATCATACTTTCATGATTTGAAACATGTGGAACCCGCCGATTGTTGGCGTATGGTGCAAAATCTTAGATGCGGAGGAAACACAATGATCCACAGCAGCAATACGTTTACATTCTCTCAGGAACCTACCGGAAGCGGTGAATGGTACTCTACAAAAGAATACAAAACCTTGAATTGCCTAGCTGAAACGATCACTCTTTCCCAAGAGACTCCAGATGATCCTATTCATTCCCCTTTTGGTTATCACAACATAAGTACTAGCCGAGAACACTTTTTCTTTAACTTTAACACCGTAGTCTGGCAGGCACCAAAACCTGTCAATTCCACTTGTGAAACTCGTACCCTACTGCAGGGAAACGGAGAATTTTCTGTAGCTAAGCCAGTGTCAAATGGACGACTATTAGACGATTCAAAACAGATAGAAATCTTGTTCATCAACAACAAATCAAATATCTGTGTGTCATCAATAAGTCCGTCCGTCCCTGTATACCCCGTGATCGGTATACCTGACACATTTCTCCTTATCTCCGAAACAGAGAAAGCAAAGCGTTCAATCGAAAACGAGCCAAATGAAATGCTATCCCGACAGGATTACGATTACCTTTTTAACCAAGATTATGTTCCTAAAGATGTGCAAGCGATGTTTGAAGCACTATTAACGCAAGAACAGCTCGATATAAATAGAAGACTATTCAACATGTCATACGCTTGGGGAACGATTAGATATCACGCCTCAGTCAGTAATATATTGACATCGTTTGATTTAGGACAAGATATAATAGTGATGGGTCCTTTTAATGAGACATATCCGGTAGAAGGCAACCAAAATTTTGTACATTTAATCGATCAGTCAATTCGAAGAGAGAAATCTAATTATTGTTTGACAGTACAGCCGCACCTTTATGTCACTTTGCAACCATGCTCTCATACAACTTCGCGTTGGATCTTCGACCCTGTGAACCGTCAGCTGATAGATGAGAAAAGTCTATTATGTCTCACCGTTCACCCGTCATTGAGACACGTAGAGATGATGCCCTGTGACAAAGGTCATGTACGCTCGACACAACTCTGGGAGTTCGAATTCAAAAATGTTAATCCGGAAATTATTGAGCTGAACCCACCATTAACAGTAGAAGACTTAGAGTACGTACAGCGTGAATTCAAGGAAACAGCAACAACAGTATACCTCCCCGAAAGAATTAATGAAACTATTAGCTGGGGAAAATTTTACAATGGGAAAAAATCCGATAATTGGTGTCTAGTTAATGCTGCTTTTATTTTAGACCCTCTGTTATTGACTAGGTGCACCAATGACTCGTATCAAAATTTTGAGTACCTACAAGATGGTACGATTAGAAAGCAAAATTCAGAATTATGTATTAATGTAAACCACGTTAACGCCACGTTAATCGCTTGCAACGATCGTAGCCAAAAATTTGTAAAAGCCAAAAACACTGCACAGTTTATAGAAAAACGAAGTAGAAAATGCTTACAAGCTTTTAGAGGTAAACTAGTTCTTGGACGTTGCAGTGAAGAAAAAAATTCACAACAATGGCAATTTGAGTACGTAAATCAAGCTCTTAAGAGTATCGGTAATGAGCCACCGATAGCTAAATTAATTTCCATGTCCTTAACCAACTCTGCATATGAGCCGCCTACTTTAATGAAAAGAGCTGTAAATAACCCGATGACCCAAGAGCATTCAACAACTCCTTCGCCACATCCAGTTACACTCCCCGGCCAACAGTGGCCTCTAGTTAATGATACCATCCAGCTAATAAAAAATGATCTAGAAACAATAAGACGAGAAATTCAACAACATACAGGCAATCACTCCAAAGCAATAACAAGTTTAAGGTTAGATGTAGGACAGTTACGCATCCTGTTAGGCCAAGTTGGTGAAGGGAATTATTTCCAATTATTAAAAGATATTAAAGGGTTAAAGGAAAATTTTGATTCTATAGATATCGACCGAATAAAAGACTCTTTAAAAGAACTCGAGAACAAAATATTTAATAAGACAATCTTAAAACTAAACATAATAACTAACAATACAATAGCTAATTTACCTGATGATGTTAAACGCATAGTAGAAACATTGCACAACCAATATAAACAAGAAATATTAATAGCACAGGAAAATAAGCTAGCGGAAGAGATTCGACAAGTATATTGTCAGGTCTCGGCTCTAGAAAGAAATCAAGCAATCATTTTGGCTCAAGGCAACGGCTTACTTGCTGCCGCTGCGTTAGATTTACCTACATGTTCTCTCCTTAAAGGATTTGGTCAAACCTTGTTGTTGGAACAATGCAAAGAGCATTGGACTAACATAACGGCAATGGAAACAACATGCGGATTTCAGCCTTATTTTTACTATGATAATAAGAATTATACAATCGGAATAGACGGATGGTCAATCCATCCATATTCCGACTGTTTTTGGCAAACTCATCTAATAAATATTAACGGTAGACCATATATGTGGATACAAGATAATAGCACTGGTGATTGGATTGAACAGAAACCTAACCTTCACTCGACTAATCTAGAATTAATTTCGGAATTTAAGGAACTCCCATTAAATGATTATGATTTCACTTTAAGAGCCCATCCGGCACATGAATGTACTGATCTAGAACAGTTAAATATTTTAAATGATCTAATGGGTCGTATACAAGAAACTAATAGTAATTCCTTTTCTAGCGTTGTTCAAACAGAAACGCAACATAATAATATACAGCACATATTCTCTTGGGTTGACACTCTGAAAGTAATGACTTTATGTGTCATTGGCTTCATTTTCTTTCTCATTTGCTTACGTATATTCATCGCCATTAACCCCTTTCCTAAACTAATTCAAAAAGTAAATAATCATAAAGCAAAGAAAAATTACAAAAAGAAAAATTACACTGATAAATCAATAGAACTGAAAGCTAATATTCCAATGCTATCGCAACAACAAACGCTCTCTGAAAGTAAACCAAACGCACCGCAATTGGATAGTAGCGTTCACTCACATAATCATTGCACCTATGTAGTGGGCAAAGGCCTAGTATGGGAAGACCTTTGTCCATGTGACCAGGAATAACCACGTGTTTACAAAATTAAGTAGCATAACTAAAAAAAAAAAACTACTAACCAGAAAAAAAAAAATTTGCTACCTAACATTAATAAAAAAAAAAAAAAAAAAAAACAATTCTAAAAATAAAGAACCAACAAAACGCAACCCTTAAAAAAAATTAAAAAAAAGGAAAAAAAA
>JACCDP011225428.1_pt1 | contig 11295 bp, 8 predicted proteins | sample 7445841 | NCBI WGS metagenome assembly JACCDP01 (sample SAMN15323441, study PRJNA562643) | freshwater metagenome | isolation source: river surface water | place: USA:Blue River Watershed | collected 2017-08-17
AACAGGGACAAAGAAAAAATCGCGTTTAAGCACCTACTGAGGAGTACATAATGTCCAAACGAATAGCGGTTATCGGAGCCGGGCCCTCGGGCCTCGCCCAACTTAGAGCGTTTCAATCGGCGAAGGCCAAGGGCGCCGACATCCCGGAAATCGTATGTTTTGAAAAGCAGGCCAATTGGGGCGGGCTTTGGAATTATTCGTGGCGGACAGGCCTGGACGAACATGGTGAGCCCGTCCATAACTCTATGTATCGGTATCTTTGGTCCAATGGACCGAAAGAAGGGTTGGAATTCGCCGATTATTCATTCGAAGAACACTTCGGTAAACAGATCGCGAGTTATCCGCCGCGCGCTGTGCTGTTCGATTACATTGAAGGGCGGGTAAAGAAAGCTGGAGTCCGAGATTGGATTCGATTCTCGACTTCTATTCGTTTTGTTCGATATGACGAGAAATCCGAGACGTTTACGATAACAGCACATGATCTAGTAAACGACCGGATGTATGAAGAGATTTTTCATCACGTGATTGTCGCTTCTGGTCATTTTTCGACCCCGAACGTGCCGGAGTTTCCGGGCTTTTCTAATTTTGGTGGCCGAATCCTTCACGCCCATGATTTCCGCGATGCGCTCGAGTTCAAGGGCATGGATATCTTGATCATTGGAACGTCTTACTCTGCCGAAGATATTGGTTCTCAGTGCTGGAAATATGGTGCGAAATCGATTACGGTTTCTCATCGTACTGGCCCGATGGGATATGGGTGGCCAGATAATTGGCAGGAAGTTCCTTTGCTAGAGCGCGTTGAAGGAACGACAGCCTTTTTCAAAGATGGCACTTCGAAACACGTCGACGCCATCATTTTATGTACTGGCTATAAGCACCACTTCCCCTTCTTGCCTGACGATCTGCGCCTCAAGACTGCGAACCGCCTTGCTGCAGCAGACCTCTATAAGGGTGTGACATGGGTTCACAATACCAAACTGTTCTATCTCGGAATGCAGGATCAATGGTTCACCTTCAACATGTTCGATGCACAAGCATGGTGGGTGCGAGATGTTATTCTCGGCCGAATCGCGGTTCCAACTGATAAGGCTACGCTCATCAAGGATGTTACGGATCGCGTTGCGCGGGAAGATGCTGGTAAAGATGCACATGACGCCATTCATTATCAGGGCGACTATGTGAAAGAGCTAATTGCAGAAACCGACTATCCGTCGTTCGACGTCGATGGCGCTTGCGAGGCCTTCTTCAAGTGGAAAGGCCACAAGGTCGAGGGTATTATGACTTTCCGCGACAATGCTTATAAATCAGTTATCACTGGCACGATGGCACCGATCCATCATACGCCGTGGAAGCACGCCCTCGAGGATACGATGGAAAGCTACCTGAATAATTAGTTCCAGCTGCAGAAAGTGTGACACTACAGCATTGGACTAGTGGGACATTGTTCGGTTGCCGCCGGAAAGATATGTTGTATCGAGGGCAGTCACACTTTCGCAAAGTTTTTTCGGTTGAAGCCGTGTCGCGATCGATTTGTTGAGTGTTCTGACACACATTAAATGCATTGCGGCGCAACATCGTCGAAGGCCTATTCCCACCCGTTAAGAGGCTGCCAGAGTCTGGCTCTCTGTAAATCGTAATTTGTTTGCCGCTCGACCTCTGCTCTGTTTGGAGGCCTTTATTTCGTATTTGCCTCAAGTTTGCGGAAGTCTAAGGGGTCACGAACTTGGCGCGGACGAATAACAAGCGTCAAGCGCAGTGGTTATCATAATAAAAATGACGCTGATTGGTGCCTATTGCTGATGTTGACCAGGGTCAGACAAAAGAAGAAAGTTTCAGGCTCGCAAAAAATGCTTTGCTGAGCGCAAAGTTTGGTTCAAACTAAAGCTAACTTGGTTGTTATCTGAACATAATGATTCGATAACAAGCTAGCGAAGTCGCTCCTGTGTGCACACCGCAATTGAGATGATTCACTTTCTGCCAAGTTGATCAGCATCGATTATGGATGCAGCCCACAATAACTAATAGCAAATAAAAAGAGAGGTATTCCAATGTCAGCTGAAAATGTGCCTGGAGAGTTGCATCGTTCACTTGATTGGAAAGGCGCTTTCTGGGTCGCCGCAGGTGTTCCTCCGCTTGTTTTGTTTTCTATCGGTGGGATTGCTGGTGTCGCCGGTAAAGCAGCCTTCGTTGTCTGGATGGTCTCGATGACAATGGGCTTTTTACAGTCCTTCACATATGCCGAAATTGCAGGGATGTTCGGCAGTAAATCCGGCGGCGCATCTGTGTATGGTGCGACGGCATGGTTACGCTACTCAAAACTCGTGGCGCCATTATCTGTCTGGTGCAACTGGTTCGCATGGAGCCCGGTGCTATCCCTCGGTTGTGCGATTGCGGCTGGCTACATTCTAAACGCACTGTATCCAATTCCTGCCGGGGATTCACAAGCGGTCATTGACTGGGTCGCTGCCAACGCTTCAACATTAACAACAGCGGATCCACGCGTGGTTGAATGGCTTGCCGCGAATTCTGGCGCCACGGCGGAGGACGGGATTAGAGCCCTGCTTACGCTTGACGGTGTGGCCGCCTTAACCCCGGCTATTCGCACTTGGGAAGCAGTTTCTATTGGGATCCCAGGTCTAGGTCTGCTTCACTTCAATGCGACCTTCTTGATTGGCGCAGTTTTGATGCTGGTGATTTTTGCGATCCAACACCGCGGTATTGCCTCCACCGCATCGGCTCAGAAAGTACTTGGCATCGTTGTTCTGGTCCCTCTGTTATTGGTTGGCCTTGTACCATTGCTAACTGGTTCGATTGATGGCGCTAACGTGACTGGTATTGTCCCGCCAGCTATCGCCGGCGCTGTCGGTGAAGGCGTTTGGAACAATGGTGGTTGGACATTGTTTCTAGGCGCTCTCTATATCGCCGCTTGGTCGACTTACGGCTTTGAAACCGCGGTTTGTTATACCCGCGAATTGAAAGATCCTAAGAGAGACACGTTTAGAGCGATATTCTTCTCAGGCTTACTGTGTGCGGTATTTTTCTTCCTTGTCCCTTACGCATTCCAAGGCGTGTTGGGTCATTCAGGCATGCTTGCGCCAGGAATCGCAGATGGCACCGGGATTGCAGAAGTACTCGGAGGCATGGTCGGCCACAGTAAAACGGTTATTCAAATCTTTGTCATTCTGATGATTCTGGCGCTGTTCTCGGCAATCATGACTGCTATGGCCGGATCATCACGCACCCTGTACCAGGGCTCACGCGATGGCTGGCTACCAAAGTATCTTAGTCATGTGAACGAAAATGGGGCGCCGACTAAAGCGATGTGGACGGATTTCGCATTCAATCTGTTCTTGCTGGCTCTTGCGTCAGATGCAAGCGGATATTTCTATGTTCTAGCTATCTCAAACGTGGGTTATATCCTGTTTAACTTCCTGAACCTGAACGCCGGTTGGATCCATCGGATTGACTCGGGTCACATTGAGCGTCCTTGGAAGGCCCCTACATTTCTCATAGGCGTAAATACTGTGTTGGCTTTCGTTAACGCACTGCTACTGGGAGCCGGGGCCAAGGTTTGGGGCTACTCAAGCGCACTCTGGGTTGGACTGATCTTTGCCGCTCTTATCATTCCAGTGTTTCTTTATCGGCACTACATTCAGGATGGTGGCAAGTTTCCTCCGGAGGCACTTGAGGATCTTGGATTATCGAATGGTGATCTAGGCGAGAAACGGGCTGGCATGCTGCCCTACCTCGCTCTGATATTAGGAGCACTCATTGTGCTGTGGGCGAATTGGTACTTTGTACTGCCAACCTGAGCCGGCGAATTGTACAAATAAGGAAAGGCAGCCTTTGGCTGCTTTTTTTTGAAAGTGTTTGAAGCGATTTATCCCTGCAATAAATTTTTTTGAAAATTTGAATGTGCAGGTTGGGCTTCATTCTTAATGATTTCCAGCAGTGCAGAATTTTTTATTCAACGGGAGAAGACAGATGACAAATTCTTGGAGATTTTCCGCCCTCGCAGATCGTCACCGCGCCCTCGGTTCGAATCTTGAAGATTGGAGCGGCATGGGCACTGCCTGGAGTTACGATGCTGATCCAGACGCGGAGTACATGGCGATTCGAACCAAGGCTGGACTGATGGATGTTTCTGGCCTGAAGAAGGTTCACATTACAGGGCCCGCCGCCAGTCATCTGATCGATCGCGCTACCACACGTGATGTTGAAAAATTGATGCCAGGGAGGGCAGTGTATGCCTCCATGCTGAATGATGCGGGTAAATTTGTTGATGACTGTGTGATTTATCGCACCGGCCCCAATGCTTTCATGGTCGTGCATGGCTCTGGGCAAGGCCATGAGCAACTAACCATGGCGGCAACTGGCCGTGACGTATCGGTACGCTTCGATGATAACCTTCATAACCTTTCGCTACAGGGCCCGCTAGCCGTAGACTTCCTCGAAAAACACGTCGAACGCATCCGTTCTTTACCGTACTACAGTCATACGCATGCTTCGCTTTTCGGTAAACCAGCGATGATCTCTCGCACAGGTTATACCGGCGAGCGCGGCTACGAATTATTTGTACGGGGTCAAGATGCTCCCATGGTTTGGGATCGTATTCTCGACGAAGGAAAGGCCATGGGAATTATTCCATGCCGCTTCACTACACTCGATATGTTGCGGACCGAGAGTTATCTCTTGTTCTACCCCTACGATAATTCAGAAATGTATCCTTTCGAGAATGAAAGTCCAGGCGACACGCTGTGGGAACTTGGCCTCGATTTCACTGTGTCAGCCGGCAAAGTTGGTTTCCGGGGCGCGGAGGAGCATTATCGTTTGAAGGGCAAAGAGCGCTTTAAGATCTGGGGTCTAAAGTTCGAGGGCACCAATGTGCCGGGAAATGGCGCGCCGGTTTTCAAAAATGGGGAAAAGGTTGGGCTTGTCACTCAAGCGATGTACTCGCCATTAAATAAACACAACATCGGGATTGCACGTCTTCCGGTAGATTGTGCCAACAATGGGACGAAGCTCGTCGTCAGATGTGGAACGCATGGAGAAATCCAAGCTACCACCTCCCCCATGCCTTTCTACGATGTCGACAAAAAGCGCCGGACTGCAAAGGACTAAGCCTCGATGTGTGCAGTCTAACGTCCATCGAGCGTGTGCACTGTCAAAGGTAACTTAGGATCATGACAAAAACACACTTTGAGCCTTCCATCCGCAGTCGCCCCGTGTATGGCGAATTGAAGCCTAAGCCCGGCTCGGGGTACTTGTTTGTTGCGGATGGTGAAGGCGCTAAAGCCATTCTTGAACTGTTTGATAAAGCCGGGGCAAGTGCAAAGAGCCTTTTGGCAAAATCACACATCATTTATATGCCAGGCCCGAATGGTGAGGATTTGGGCACGAACCTTGAGGCACTTGGAGCGGCGCAATATCATCGGAGTCCGAATTTCGCCTGTGCGCAACCACGTCTCAAGAAAGTGCTGTCAGATGCCCACATGGGTCTACAAATTTACCTTGCCGGCACTGAGGGTCTAATCGGTCAGGCTCAGCGCGATGTAATGGAGGCCGGGCTGCCACATGATGCGGTTCAGACCGAGCATCGCGGATCAACCGTGCGCAGAGTACAGTGCGTCCATTGCAAAGGCATCACGGAAGATGTCCGCACCGACCCCTTTAAATGTAGCCATTGTGGCCTTTTCCTTTTCGTCCGTGATCATTACTCACGGAGAATAGCCGCATTCCAAGGTGTTAACATCGACGCCGAGGATCCGGGCCAAGTACCTGACGTGGTGGAGCGGTTTAAATGAGAGCCAAATCCCCGAGACTGTCTGTCACTGTCGCTGAGGTGGTGGAAGTCAACCCACTCATAAAACGGTTCCGTTTTGTTCGCACCGATGGTCAGGCAATGCCACCTTTTTCAGGGGGCGCTCATATCGTCGTCGACATGGATGATCACGGTACCCGGCGGCTCAATCCCTACTCCTTGATGAGCAATCCAGCAGATTTATCCGGCTACTCGATCTCCGTACGCCGAGACGACACTGGACGTGGTGGGTCGCTTTTCTTGCATCAACAGGTCCGACAGGGTATGCAGATGCAAGTCAGCTACCCGGTTAATTTATTCTCACTTGATCAACGTGCAAAAAAGCATCTGATGATCGCAGGCGGTATTGGTATTACGCCCTTCATCTCACAGATGGCTCAGCTCATGTCATTAGGTGGGCGTTTTGAATTGCATTACTCAGTCCGTAATCGTGAGGTTGGCGCTTATGTAGATGAGCTGAAGTCTCTTTACGGCGAGCGCATCCATGTCTATTTTGATGATGACGGAGACAAGATTCAGCTTGATAGCTTACTGGCGAGCCAATTTTTTGGGACCCATCTCTACGTTTGCGGCCCGAAAGGAATGATTTCATGGGTACGTTCAACTGCTGAAATGGCTGGGTGGCCCGACGGCAGTATTCATTCGGAAGAGTTTCTCGCACCACCTGTAGGTGAACCGTTTACCGTAGAACTTCTACGTTCAAAAAAGACGATTACCGTTGGAGCTAGCCAATCGCTGCTTGAAGCAATGGAAGCAGCAGATGTCGAAGCACCCTACCTTTGCCGAGGTGGCGCATGCGGGCAGTGCGAAACCGACGTAGTTCGTCTCAATGGTCAACTAGAACACAATGACCATTGGCTAACCGATGAGCAAAAGGCCTCCAACCAGCTGATCATGCCTTGCGTCTCTCGTTTCAGAGGCAAAGACCTCGTTCTAGACCGATAGGAGATGACTGTGGAAACGGCGTTCAATGAAGAAACCTTCCGTAACGATTTCAGCTTCAAAAACTCAGCGAAGGCTATAAGGCGCTTCCCTTTCCCGTTTTCTGAAGATGGCTACATGTACACAGTGAACATGGAACCACATGTACCTGGTCCCAAAGGAACTGTTTTCGAACCTATGTTCGATGTAGATGAGCATTACCTGTCTGAGATGCATGACCGCGCTTTGGTGCTAAATGAGGACCCTCTTCGCTGTCAGTCGTTACCCCATATGACGCTGGCTGGCTGGGACCTGCTCGAATTGATTATGGAATCAAAGGCGCGGGATTATCCGGAGTGGTTCGAACTTCACAAAGACGGACAGGCATGGCATTGGATCAACAGGCCCTTGGGTATCGATCAGAAATTCACATTTCTTGATGAAAGTACGCTCCCTTACGGTCCGATGGAATATATTACGCGCCAGTCGCAAGGGGATTTCACGCTGCAAGACCAGCGGGATGAGAATCTCTGGATGGACGCCGGTATGGTCACGACACAGGCCGATTGGAGCCTTGATTTTGATATCGGCATGGGATTCCATGAATGGCATGCGCCAGTACCAAGGGCACATGAGATGGGTGTCTTTGATCGAGCACTAAAATTTTTGCTCAAATTACAGCATGGCGCGCCAGTTCGTCGATTCAACTGGACCCTCACAGTTGATCCACTGCTTGATACGAGCCCTGAAAATTATCCCAAGTGGGGGCCGATGCGCGCAGACATTCGGCCGGAAAATGTTGGCGAGCGTATGTATTTGCGCGTTGAGTTACAAACACTGTATCGTCTGCCGCGTTCAAATGGAATTGCGTTTGCAATTCGTTGCTATCTGATCCGTTTCGATGATCTGGTCACTATTCCAAAATGGGGGCGTCGCTTGCACCGAGTGTTGCGCGACATACCTGATGATTTAGCAACCTATAAAGGTTTTTTACGTAACCGAAACAGCCTCGTTCAATGGCTTTCACAGTATGACGATGGCCTGCCAACATCCGCCGGGTGGATGCCTGACTGAATGAACTAACTTGCCATAAAAAGACGGCCGATGAACAGCGCCCAAGAAATCTGATAGGCACTTGTAGTTCCTGCACCTACTCCAGTTAGAACAACACAATATGGCCAGCGCCTAGGCCGAAAAAGCTGGTCGCGGCGCTTATATTTGATTTCACCTATGCCCGTATTGGGTAATTCGACCACCATCCGGTGAGCCAAGTCACTGAGCTGTTGCCGTGGAATCGAATATTCGATACTCACCAGCCGAAGATATTTAACAGGTCATAGCCGTGTTTACCGGATGGTTACGGCCAAACGGCGTTTTGACTATCCGAGTGCGATACTTTCTTCGCGTCTGTTCTAACTGGCATCGAAGCGTTGCCGGCACTGTCGGCGCTAAACCATAGCAAGGTATTCTGCGTTCAGATCAGCCGAAATCACATAAGTGCCAAGTAAATACCAATAATTTGAAAAGCGCCGGACGACAATACATAAGACTTGCGGTAACAGAAAACCAAATATATTCTCTGGATTAAGCATCTTTTCTGCTCATGTGACATTTCTTTGGAGTTGGTGCAGTATGCTCGACAGCATTTACCCTGCCGTCCCTGTTGGACCACCGCCATCGAGCCGAATCGTGACCCCGGCCTCGATATCGATTCATTCGGGCGTCGAGCACTTTGAAGTAAAAGGTGCTGGAGCTATTTTGATTCCACTCACGACCGGAGATAACATCACCCTTCGAAATGTCGAGGGTGGTCAATCGACAGAGCTAGTGGCCGTTGATTCAGAGGGACGAATCGACACAGGTATGATCGGCCTGCCCTCCAACAGCATGGCGGAGGGTTTAAAGGCCTTGCTGTCTGGTGAAGCGGCGACCGGTAGCGGTCTAGGCGGTCTGCGTCTTGGGCTTGAACGTCGCGGGATCAATCTTGCCAAGGCAAAATCGGTCACACTATTCGGCGAACATACGCTTGCGGGCACGGAGGAGACTTTCGTAGCCCAGCGCGACGGCGTACTAGTGGTTGCAGCCCCTGGCGGCCCAATGGCACCCGACCAGCAGGATACCGCAACGCCCATTCGGGTTACGGTCCAACGAGCAACGGTCAGGACTGTTGCTCACTTTCCGCTCCCCGATCCACTCGCAGAGCCCATTCTGGATCTGAGAGTCAATTCTGCTACGGCTGAATCCTATTTTGTGAAAGCCGGCGACTTTATTCAGATCATTGACGTCGATGGTCGACAATGTACTGATTTTCAATGCTTCGCAGCGCGCAAACTTGATAAAGGACTCGAGCATCCGCTTGACGTGACGACATCACGCACCTTGATGGGCCATGCCTACTCGACGCCGGGTCTACATTCAAAATATTTTGATCACGAGATGGTGCCACTTGTTGAGGTCGTGCAGGATACAGTCGGACGTCATGACGCTTTTGCTATGGCCTGCACCGCCAAATATTACGACGATATCGGCTATCCGGGTCACATCAATTGTTCTGAAAATTTCAATAAAGCCCTGGCCAAACATGGCATTGCATCTCGCCGAGGTTGGATGGCCGTAAACCTGTTCTTTAACACCGGGATTGACGCGCATGGTGTGCTCTACTCCGATGAACCATGGTCTCGTCCCGGGGACTATGTGCTGTTCCGCGCACTTACCGATATCGTCTGCGTGAACTCGGCGTGTCCTGACGATACCTCACCAGCTAATGGCTGGTATTTGAGTGATATCCACGTTCGCGTCTATGAAGGTGCAGAAAAATTCCAACGTGCGATTGCCCGGCGGATCACGCCTAACTCGGAGCCGAAAATGACCAAGGACACCGCATTCCACGAACGTACTTCAACGCTTACCCGTCATGTCGTCGAATATAAAGGGTATTGGTTACCTCACGTCTATTCCTCGAACGGCGCCATAGAAGAATACTGGGCATGTCGCGAAAAGGCTGTTGTAATGGATCTCTCGCCTTTACGGAAGTTTGAAGTTACCGGTCCCGATGCCGAGATCTTGATGAATCATGTTTTGACCCGTGATGTCACCAAATTATCTATCGGGCAAGTAGTGTACTCGGCCATGTGTTACCCGCATGGTGGAATGATTGACGATGGAACACTCTTTCGCTTGGGACGCGACAACTTCCGTTGGGTCGGTGGCGACGATTACGGTGGTATCTGGATCCGTGAACAAGCCGAAAAGGCCGGTATGAAAGTGATGGTCCGCTCATCCACCGACCAACTCCACAATCTAGCCGTGCAAGGTCCGAATAGTCGAGAAATCATGAAGCGGATTATTTGGACTGCCCCACACCAACCCACCATTGAGGAGTTAGGTTGGTTCCGCCTCACAATTGGACGTATCGGTAATGCAGACGGCGCGCCTGTCGTTGTATCTCGGACCGGCTATACGGGAGAATTAGGCTTTGAAATCTTTTGCCATCCAAAGGATAGCCTAGCGGTTTATGATGCCGTCTGGTCGAACGGTCAAGATCTAGGTCTCAGGCCAATGGGTCTAGCCGCACTTGATATGGTTCGCATAGAAGCAGGTTTGATTTTCGCAGGCTACGATTTCAGCGACGAGACAGATCCCTTTGAGGCTGGCATTGGTTTCACAGTGCCGCTGAAATCGAAAATGGCCGACTTCATAGGACGAGAAGCCCTCATCCGTCGCAAAGAGCACCCCTCCCGTAAACTGGTCGGGTTGCACATCGAGGCTAATGTGGATGTAGGACATGGCGATTGTGTGTATGCAGATCGGGCGCAGATTGGCGTTGTCACCTCTTCTGTGCGCTCCCCAATTCTGGGCAAGAACATCGCACTTGCTCGCGTTGACCTAGCCCATTCAGAAATCGACTCCCATCTAGAGATCGGAAAACTCGACGGACAACAAAAGCGCCTGCCTGCCAAGGTCGTTCCGCTGTCGCATTACGATCCTAAAAAAACGCGTCCCCAGTCTTAAGCAGTCCATGTTTAGGACACACAGGTTTGTACTCATCGCCTGCAAAATATCCGTGGCTTGCGCAATAGTCATGCGGTAATCCTTCCTCAGATTAGCGGAGGTCTGAAGTAGAATTTTCTCAATCGAAAGAGTTCTACATGAAGAAGTCGAGATTTACGGATAGCCGGTCTACTACCAGCCAAGACACCGCCCGCCCGACGGTCAGAGAAGCCTTCATCCGCGTGATGCGGGACTTGGGTATTAGTACAGTGTTCGGCAATCCCGGGTCAACGGAACTCCCCATGTTCCGCGAATTCCCGGCAGACATGCGCTATGTGTTAGGCCTTCAGGAATCTGTCGTTATCGGCATGGCCGATGGCTATGCGCAAGCGATGGGAAATGCTGCGTTGGTGAACCTTCATTCAGCGGTGGGGGTCGGTCATGCGATGGGGAATATTTTCACTGCATTTAAGAATCAAACACCGCTGATTATTACCGCTGGCCAGCAGTCGCGATCGATTCTTCCGTTCGACCCGTACTTGTTTTCTTCTCAGTCAACTGAC
>JACCDP010069489.1_pt1 | contig 11293 bp, 7 predicted proteins | sample 7445841 | NCBI WGS metagenome assembly JACCDP01 (sample SAMN15323441, study PRJNA562643) | freshwater metagenome | isolation source: river surface water | place: USA:Blue River Watershed | collected 2017-08-17
AACATGACCGACTCATATGGTGATGGTTGGGATGGTACGGTGATTGGATTGCGCCAAAGTGGCATCTTGGTGGGCACCTTTGGTGGTTCCGGTTTCACTACTGGGGGATCAGCAACGGCTACGATCGCCTTGTGTCCGGGTCTGAACACGGAAATTGTCTTGGTGAATGCTGGTTTGTATCCGGAAGAAAAGCGATTTACCATCTTAAGTCCTTTTGGAGCTCAAGTTTATTCCTTGGCCACCGCTACGACACCTTTACCTACCTTATTCGGTTCGTTTACCTCTAGCTGTACCCCTCCAGCGTGCAATGCCCCCGCAGCCTTGACAGCCAGCGCAGTTACAGCATCTGGTGTAACCCTGGGATGGACCAATGGTGGAACCGAAACAAATTGGGAAGTTTCGATACAGGCGCCTGGCCTTGGTGAGCCAACAAATAATGGAACGGCTGTAACAGCAAATCCCTATGTGGCAACTGGTTTAGTTCCGAACACCACCTACCAGGTTTACGTAAGAGCTGTTTGTTCACCCAATAACAAATCTGCTTGGTTGGGACCAATTACATTCCGTACTCTTTGTGATGTGTTGACTTTGCCATTATTTGAAAGCTTTGAAACCACCCAAAATACTGTATTCTGTTGGAGCGGAACATTTGCCCCTGCTGGAAGCGCGGCAGGTTGGCAGTGGTTGCGATTACCTAGCGGTTCGGCCCCATCAAACCAAAATCCCTCATTACCTGATACAATGGCGATGCGAGTTCCATTTTATGGCATTACAACAGGCAACGCATATCCTTTAAACACCCCAACATTTGCAGCGACAACCGTTCCTTCTGTTTTGCGTTTCAATTATGCCTACGCAACCTACACCTTTGGTGAAGAGGATTCATTAGAAATTCTTGCCTCGAACAATGGCGGAACATCGTACACATCGATGGCCCTTATGCTTGGTGGCAATTCAGGGTCATTGAATACGGGCGGTGCAGTTTCTGCTTCGTTTGTTCCAAATGCCACTCAGTGGGGAACAAGAACCATTGTATTACCAATAGGTACCAATAAAGTTTCTTTCCTAGGTCGTTCCGGTTATGGCAACAACCTTTACCTAGACAATGTTTCCGTAACACCATGTTCTTCCACTTCTGTCGCGGTAACGGCTTCAATCTGTCAGGGACAGTCGTACAGTTTTGGTACACAAACCCTTTCCGCAGCCGGCGTTTACAACCAAACCTTCGTGGCCACCAACGGTTGCGATTCCATGGTGAGCTTAACCTTGAACGTTAATTCAAGCGCAAGCTCAACGATAACCGAAACCATCCCGAACGGAGGTTCCTTTAATGTTTGTGGTCAGGTTTACAACGCCACGGGTACTTACACCAAGGTTTGCACAGCTGCCAACGGTTGTGATTCGGTGGTGACCTTGAATTTGACCGTAGAACCTCCTGTAAGTGTTACCATCGGAAACCGCAATGCTTGTGCGGTTGGTGATACGGTGTTGGTACCTGTGAATATGTCCTTTGGAAGGGGTATTGGTGCGATTTCGTTGGCTATCAATTACGATACCACCCAACTGACCTTTGTTGATGCCGTGAATATTAACCCAGCGCTTTCAACGATGTTGGTTAACGCAGCTGCCTTTGGTGGGGCTACCCAAGTTCGTGCCGGTTGGTATGCAACAAGCAGCGCGATTGATCTCTCTGGGTTGATGTTTAGCATGCGTTTTGTGGCTACCACAGCTTCTACCTTGACCTTCGATTTGGCAACACCTGGTAATTGTGAAATTGCGGACTTTGATGCGATTCCTTTTGCCGGTGCCACGTTCAACAATGGATCTGTTTCCCTAGGAGCAGCAACGGCAACCGTGAATCAGTCGATTCCGTTTGGCACATCCCTAACGATTTGTGGACAGACTTACAATGCAACCGGCACCTATATCAATGTTTGTCCAGGTGCATCTGTCAATGGTTGTGACTCTATCGTTACGCTCAACTTAACCATCCTGCCTCCTCCTTGCTCTGTGCCATCCGCGTTGGCATCCTCGGGTGTAACGACGACGGGTGCTACGTTCGCTTGGACTGCGGGTGGAACAGAAACGGAATGGGAAATTGCTATTCAAACCGCCGTGGGTGTTCCAACGGGTAATGGCACGTCGATTACGACCAATCCTTACACCGCAACTGGATTGGCATCAAATACCATTCACTATGTTTATTTGCGGGCTGTATGCAGTCCAACGGACAAGTCGAATTGGATCGGGCCGATTAGTTTCCGGACCCTCTGCTCTGTCTTCAATCTTCCCTTCTTTGAAAGTTTCGAAACGGCCCAGGGAACGGTTTCATGTTGGAGCGGGAATTTTGCCGCTGGTAGCACACCGGGCTGGCAGTACATCCGCCTATCGGCTGGTTCGGCTCCGTCCAACCAAACGCCTGCTCTGCCTGACACGTTTGCCATGCGTATTCCGTTCTATAACATCGTATCGGGTAGTTACAGTTTGAACACCCCTACCTTTACGGCGAATCCAGTTGGGGCTATCTTGACCTTTAACTACGCGTATGCCGCATACTCTTCTGCTGAAATTGATAAGTTGGAAATTTTGGCCTCCACCGATGGTGGCGCCACCTATTCTAGCCTAGAAATCATGAACGGTGGACCAAGCGGTCCTCTTAATACGGGTGGTACCACGACGGCTTCCTTTGTGCCGACTTCAGCGCAATGGGGTCTGAAGACGGTCAATCTGCCTGCCAATACCAACCGGATTTCTTTCAAGGGTATCTCAGAGTATGGTAACAATTTGTATCTCGATAACATCCGTGTTGCGAATCCTCCTCCATGTTCCGCTCCTACAGCCCCTGCGGTTGTAGCCGGAAGTATTGGTTCATCGACGGCCTCTATTTCTTGGACAGCCCCAACGACGGTGCCTGCAAACGGGTATCAATTGTTTGTGAGCACCACATCGACTGCACCTGATGCCGGGTCGGCACCAAGCGTGAGCTCACCAGCTTCTCCGGCTTCTTTGACAGGTTTGATGCCTTCCACGGTGTACAATGTTTGGGTACGTTCGGCTTGTTCTGTGGGTTCGTCTTCATGGGTAGGCCCTGTATCCTTTACCACCACATGTTTGGAGTCCAATGTTCCGAATACCGAGAACTTTGATAGCTATACCGCTACGGGTGGTACGGCCAATACCGGTACAGCTGTTCCTCCATGCTGGACCCGCACGAATGGTACATCCACCAGCTCTGCTTGGAGGGTATTCGCTTTGACCGGTTCAAACATTGGTAGTACCTCTGGCGATAATATTTTGGCGTCTTTCCCCACGGTAACAACCGCCAAGAATGATTGGGCGTATACGACTGGTTACAATCTGGTGGGCGGTACCACGTACACCCTCCGTTTCAAAGTGCGTGCTCCAGGCAATGGACCAAACCGTGAGCGTTTGGGTGTTTACCTCGGTACAGCAAGAACTTCAACAGTCATGTTGGCTGGTTCTCGGATCTATAATGACTCAGCATTACAGGCTGCTGGTTGGCAGTCCAGGTCGGCTCGCTTTACACCTACTACCTCCGGTGTTTACTACCTGGGTATTCGTGCTTACTCCGTCGCTAATGCGGGTTATATCGGCATCGATGATTGGTCTTTGGAGCTTACGACAAGCGAAATCAGCGGTGTCCTACGTTACCAAGGCGGTGCATCGGTTCTGGATAACAGTACGGTGTCCATCAGTGGTGCGGTAACCGCTTCAACAACGACTGGTGCCAACGGCGCCTTCTCGATGACAGGCCTTGGAAACGGTGCTGTTTCGTTAACGGCCAGCACCAACAAGCCTTGGGGTGGCATTACAGCTACCGATGCCTTGGCCACGACGCGTCACTACCAAGGAATTGGCTTGGTCACTGGTTTGAATTTGGCTGCGGCTGATGTGAACCTGAGCAATTTGGTAAATGCCACGGATGCCTTGATGATTATCAACCGTTTCAATGGAACCCGAAACAGTTTCCCTGCCGGTGACTGGAAGTTTGAGTCCAAGAATTATAACTTGAACCTCAGCGAAGTGACCACCGACTTGTTTGGTATTTGCTTGGGTGATGTTAACAATTCCTACGCACCGGCTGCAGGTCGTCAATTCATCGGGTTGAATCTCAGTGAAAACGGCGTTCAATCAGCCAAAGACGGCGAATGGGTGGATGTCCGTGTGGATCGTAGCCTTGAATTGGGAGCTCTCTCCTTGGTCTTGGATATTCCTACCGGAGTTCAGATCGAGCAAGTGGTTTCCAATCTATCCGGTGGTCGCTTTGATTACAATATCCACAACGGTCAACTGCGTTTGACCTGGTTTGATGTCAATGGTGTCAACCTGGAAAGCGGACAATCCTTGTTCCGGATGCGAATCGCTACGGATGCATCGGTTCCTGCCAAGGCTTGGTTGGTTGGTGAGGGAAGCGAAATGGCCAATCCTTTGGCTCAGGTCTACGACATGGTCGGTCTGCGTATACCCTCCGTGCGTGGTTTGAACGAAGATCTTGTTGCCGGGGTTTATCCCAACCCAACCAACGGTTTGAGCAAGCTCAGCTTGAGTTTGCCCATTGCAGGTGAAGTGCGTGTTCGTGCGGTCGATGTTCTTGGCAAAACGGTTGCTAGCATGAATATGCGTGCGACTTCGTTGAACACCGATATGAATTTGGACTTGAGTCACTTGGCCAACGGTCGTTACGAACTGCTGGTTGAATTAGAGGCCAACGGTCGGACCTACCGCACCCGCGTCCCGGTTCAAAAGGCGCACTAAGCTCCATAGCGTACTTAATCAAGTTGCAAAGCCACCCCCCGGGGTGGCTTTGTGCTTGGTAGGCTTTAGATTTGGGTATGCGAAAAATTTGGTTTTCCCTGATTGCTTTGGGCCTGTTAGGAGCATCTTGCCATCGGCGATGCCCGGCCTATGCCCGGTACGATGCGCCACCATCCGACGTTGTTTCGGATCATGCATCGGTGCGCACGGCTCTTTAGTATCCTCTGCCTGATGGCAAATTTTCGTCACGCTTGGTCGCTGCAGGGTTCCCTGTTCTGCTTGGTGGGCCTTTGGTTCACTTTACGGACGGCAGCGGTTGCGGCTCAGGGTAACGAATTTTTTGGTAGTTTGGAATGGGAACAGCGAAATGCCGGATCCTTGCCTGAGTTTTACAACGGGTATAGCCTAGGTGGCGGATTGCACAGTTCTGGTTGGTGGTTGGGCGGGAAAATCATTCAGAATCGCACCTTTGCCACCGAATCGCAGGTCGAATTGACGCTCTTTCGATGGAAGCACCCCAACGCCTTCAAAACCCAGGCCAATCCGGATGACGGGGCCAGTATCTACACGCCCGGATTGTTGAACGAGACCTTTTCTTTTCAGGCTGGTTGGGGTACATCGTACTTGTGGATGGAGCGAGGCCTTCATCACGGTGTCGAGTTAAGGGGCACTTGGTCGGCCGGATTGAGCCTCGCCTTGCTCAAGCCTGTTTTTTTGCAGATTATCTATGCCAACGAGGACCCCGAAACGTCCAAGGACCAGCCTTTCATTCAGCGGGCCGAGGCCTTTGATCCCAACAAGCACAACGCAGGCAATATAGCTGGTGCATCTCCTTTTTACCGGGGCCTGGATGCGATCCGGGTAACGCCTGGTTTCTATGCGAAAGGCGGGTTGGTTGCTCAATGGGGAAAACAGCGACGATCACCACAGGCCGTGGAAATCGGCCTCATGGGAGGACTTTTTGTCAGGCCTTTGACCATGATGGCTTTTGTGGATCGTTCGCCCTTTTTGGCTTGTGTTTATTTGTCCTATCAAGTGGGCAGGCGCAACTAAAGGTTCGGAATTCATCCGAACACAGCCGTATTTTTGGGACCTGATGGAGGAGACCCTAACGATCGATCAATTACCGCAGCGCAAGCCACCTTGGTTGCGGGTGAAGCTCCCTACAGGACCTGAATTTCGCAAAGTCCGGGGCTTGGTGGACCAATACCGCCTGCATACTATTTGCGAAAGTGGTAATTGCCCCAATATGGGTGAATGCTGGGGGGCCGGTACCGCCACCTTCATGATTCTGGGGAATGTCTGCACCCGGGCTTGTTCCTTTTGTGCCGTTGCGACAGGTCGTCCCGGTGTTCTGGATTTGGAGGAGCCCTATCGAGTGGCCGAAGCGGTTCGTCGCATGGAGGTCAAGCATGCCGTGTTAACCTCGGTGAACCGAGATGAGTTGCCAGATCGAGGGGCCGGGGTATGGGCTGCGACGGTTCGCGAAATTCGTCGCGTATCCCCGGGGACCACCATGGAAACCCTGATACCGGACGTCAAAGCGCATTGGGAAGCCTTGGAAACCATTATGGAATCCAAGCCCGAAGTAGTTTCTCATAACATGGAAACCATCGCACGGCTGTACCGAACTGTGCGTCCCCAGGCCCGCTACGAACGCAGTTTGGAGCAATTGGCCCGTATCAAAAAGGCGGGACTGCGAACCAAAACCGGATTCATGGTTGGATTGGGCGAAACCCCCGAAGAAGTTCGGGGTATTCTGGCGGATTTGCAACAATGCGGGGTGGATGTTGTGACCATTGGTCAATACTTGCAGCCCACCAAAAACCATTTGCCCGTCCAAGAATACATCCGCCCCGAGCAATTTGAATTGTATGCCTCCTGGGGCCTAGAAATGGGATTGGAATGGGTGGAAGCCGGGCCTCTGGTCCGCTCTTCGTACCATGCCGAGCGTCATCTCCATCCCCGCAATGCCGGTTCAACCCTTTCGTGATTTTTGTATTTTGTTATGAATTCCCCCAAAGATTTACCACCGTTGGGTGATTGGGTCAAGGCCTGGGCCAAGCGGTACGGCCATACGGGCGCTATGCAACAAGAATTGTTACGAAATACTTGGGAACAAATAGTTGGACCTGCGTTGGCTTCCCGTACCCATGCGCTTCGTTGGGACGGAGGAAACATTGTCTGGGTCCGTATGAGTGATGCAGCCTCTCAACAAGAGGTGCATCTTCGTCAGCGAGAATGGTTGGATGCTTTGCGTGTTGGAGATGAACGTGCGCATCTCAAGGAAATACGAACTTATTAAAAAGATATGAGCAGACTTGTTTTGGTCCGGCATGGACAATCCCAATGGAATCTTGAAAATCGTTTTACGGGATGGGTGGATGTAGACTTGACCGAGAAGGGCAAGGAAGAAGCCAGGGCCGCGGGTGTTAAGTTGGCCGGTATGAATTTTGACCGGGCCTTTGTAAGTGGACTGCGAAGGGCCGCTGATACCCTCTCGCTGATCCTGCAAGAAACAGGGCAGAATCAATGCCCCATAACGGCAGACCCCGCCCTCAACGAACGAATGTACGGGGAATTGCAAGGTCTCAACAAAGACGAAACGGTCGCTCGATTTGGGGCCGATCAAGTTCATCAATGGCGACGGAGCTACGATATACCGCCTCCCGGTGGGGAGAGTCTCAAGGATACAGCAGCACGGGTTCTGCCGTACTACAAGGCGATGATCGAGCCCTTGTTGAAACAAGGTCAAAACCTATTGGTTGTTGCCCATGGAAATTCACTGCGGGCCCTCATCATGGAACTCGAAAAATTAACACCTGAACAAATCTTACAATTTGAGCTGCCTACAGCCACGCCCCGGGTTTACCTTTTGAATCGGGACCTCGGAATAGAATCGGCCCAAACCATTTGAATGCGGGTTCAACCCTAAATTGCAACATGAACTGGAATTACGGATCCGATCGCGAAGCGGTAGACGGACTCAAGAAGCTCTACGGAGATTTTTTGCGCGAAACAGGTAAGGTCTTGGTGGGCCAAACCGACGCCATTCATTCGGTATGGATGGCTTTGTTGGCCAACGGCCATTGTTTCTTGGTTGGGGTACCCGGTCTCGCCAAAACCACCTTGGTTCAAACGATTAGTGCCGTCCTTGATTTGGATTTCAATAGAATTCAGTTTACACCGGACCTAATGCCTGGCGATATTACCGGTTCGGAAATACTGGACGCGAACCGACAGTTCCGTTTTGTCCCGGGACCCCTCTTTGCGAACATGGTTCTGGCCGATGAAATCAACCGAACTCCGCCCAAGACTCAATCCGCCTTGTTGGAGGCCATGCAGGAACGGCAGTTGACCGTTGCAGGGCAGACCTATCCATTGCCCTCGCCCTTTTTTGTTTTGGCAACCCAAAACCCCATCGAACAAGAAGGAACCTACCCATTGCCCGAAGCGCAACTGGACCGTTTCATGTTTCAGATACGGATGGGTTATCCGACGTTGGCCCAAGAGGTGACGGTGGTTCGCCAAACGACGATGCCCCGCAGCGAAACTCCTTCCAAAGTTTTGGATGCCGCCGGGCTCCTGTATTTTCAGGAACTGATACGCCGAATGCCGGTGACCGACCATGTCGTGGAATACGCAGTCCGTTTGGCTGCTTCGACCCGCCCTGGAACCGAACATGCGGCCCAATGGACCAAAGAATTGGTGCAATGGGGTGCAGGCCCACGGGCCTCGCAGTACTTGGTTTTGGGGGCCAAATGCCATGCCGCCACCCTAGGGAAATACAGCCCTGATATCGAAGATGTGCAGGCGGTGGCGGCCGAGGTGTTAGCTCACCGGATGGTTTTGAATTACAAAGCAGAGGCCCAGGGATTGCGCCCGCAGGATCTCGTTGAACGTTTGCTGGCCGATTCGGGTTTTGGCACGAAATTTGATACCAAAAGGTAAACCAACCCGTTAACCTCTCAAAATCCCAACCTTATGTCTCTGGTCCTCATGCTCGGTATCATGCTAGCCTCTTGGCTGGTGGGTGCTCGTTTCAAAAGTCGCTTTAAGCTATACGCTGCAACGCCCTTGTCCTCCGGCCTGACCGGTGAGGAAGTTGCCCTGCGCATGCTTGCGGAACACAATATCAAGGATGTTCAAGTCATCTCGACGGGTGGACAATTGACCGACCACTACGATCCGACCAAGCGGACGGTCAATCTGAGTCAGGAGGTTTATTACGGGCGCTCCGTGGCGGCCGCGGCGGTTGCTGCCCACGAAGTGGGCCATGCGGTTCAGCATGCCACTGCTTATTCGTGGTTGCAATTTCGCTCGGCGATGGTACCTGCGCTCAGTGTTACCAGCCGGATCATGCCATGGATTCTCTTGGCCGGGGTGCTGACCTTGCAGGCCTTTCCACAACTTTTGTTGGTGGGAATTGTTCTTTTTGCAGGAACTACTTTGTTCACCTTTGTGACCCTTCCAGTTGAATTTGACGCATCGCGTCGGGCTTTGGTTTGGTTGGATCGCAGCAATATTGCCCAGAGTCAGCAACATACCATGGCCAAGGATGCCTTGAATTGGGCGGCCATGACTTATGTTATTGCTGCACTTTCGTCCCTGGCAACCCTCCTGTATTACGTTTCGATTTTCATGAATCGTAGGGACTAAGTTCCAGGCACCGGTGCTGACCGATACCCATTGCCATCTCTACGCTGACGCCTTTGGCGATGACCTTCAGGCGGTTCTGCAGAGGGCTGCATTGGTCGGTGTTACCCGAATTTATTTACCCAATGTTGACCAAGCGACCTTGGAACCCATGCGTTCTTTGGTGGAGGGCTATCAAGGCCCCATCCAACTGAGTACCATGCTGGGTTTACATCCCTGCTCGGTCGAAGAGACGTGGAAGGAGGAATGGGAAGTCATCGAGGTCCTTTTGAGAGCAACCCACCCTTCCTCCAAAAGACCGGTGGCGGTCGGTGAAATTGGACTTGATTTGTATTGGAGGCAGGACAATTTGGCTTTGCAAATGGCTGCCATGATGGCACAAATTCAAACAGCCATTCAATTGAATTTGCCTGTTTGCTTTCATTCCCGTAACAGCATGGAACAGCTGTTGGATTGCACGGCTGGTTTGGACTTTAGGGCGGTTTATCATTGCTTTAGCGGAACCAAGGAACAGGCCGAAACGATTCTTCAAAGAGGCCAATACCTAGGCGTAGGGGGAACCCTCACCTTTGGATCCAATCGTGCTCTGAGGGATGTGATTGCGGGGGTGGACCGAACCCGGGTGATTCTAGAAACAGACGCGCCATACCTGGCGCCGGTGCCCCACAGAGGCCAGCGAAACGAACCTGCCCATGTCTCCTTGGTGGCCAAGGAACTCGGGACTCTCTGGGATATGGATATCGAAGAGGTGGCCGAAAGAACGACCCAAAATGCCTTGGCCTTGTTTGAACCAGAACTGGCCCAAACCACCAAGAACGCCCATGTCTAATTCGGGTAAAGGGGTTTTGGTTTTGTACACCGGGGGAACGGTGGGAATGCGGCAAGGGCCGCATGGTTTGGTTCCTGCATCGGTGGACGAGGTCTTTGGTCAGTTGCCGGCTTCGTTGCTTTCGGGACATAACGCCCCGACTTGGAGGTCTCTTGAGAATCCATTGGATAGTTCGGATTTGCAGCCAGAACATTGGCAACAAATAGCCGGAATTTTGGCGGAATCTTACGAGCATTTTGAGGGCTTTGTGGTTTTGCACGGGACCGATACCATGGCCTATACGGCTTCGGCTTTGTCTTTTATGTTGCAGGGCTTGGCCAAGCCGGTGGTCCTCACCGGATCCCAATTGCCTTTGGGTCATCGTCGAACCGACGCGGTCCATCACTTGAATTCGGCTTTGGAATTTGCTATGGCCCAAAAAGACAATGGCGAACCTCGTTTGCAGGAAGTCTGCCTGTATTTTCATAACAAAGTTTACCGCGGTAACCGCTGTCGCAAGAATCAGGCCAGCGGTTTTGACGCCTTTGAATCCCCCAATTATCCGGCCCTCGCAACGGCGGGGACCGCCTTGCGTTTTGATGAACAAGCGATGGAGCAGGGGCTTCCCGACCCCATCAACCGGCACTTGTGTTATCGATCGGCTTTGGATACCAGCATCGCAAGCCTGCGCATGTTTCCTGGCTTGAATCCAGCATTGGTTCACGGATTAACCGAGCAAACCGGAGTGCGGGTTTTGCTCCTGGAAGGATACGGCACGGGCAATATACCTCATGCTCCGGCCTTGATTGAAGCTTTGAGAACCTTTGTATCCGGTGGAGGTCGGGTCGTTGCCCTTAGCCAATGCGTTGGCGGCTTTGTGGATTTGGAAAGGTACCGTAGCGGTCGTCAATTGCTGGACCTGGGTGCCATACCGGGAAGGGATATCACCTTCGAAGCGGCCCTCACCAAATCCATGCACCTTTTGGCGAATCCTACGAGCGACTTAGGGGATTCGGACGTTGACTTCGCAGAGCGCTTTGGTCAAAGCCTGGC
>JACCDP010941744.1_pt1 | contig 11292 bp, 17 predicted proteins | sample 7445841 | NCBI WGS metagenome assembly JACCDP01 (sample SAMN15323441, study PRJNA562643) | freshwater metagenome | isolation source: river surface water | place: USA:Blue River Watershed | collected 2017-08-17
AACTAAAATTGTGGCGGCGTTTGTTACACCAGAATCATAAGCTTGTTGTAATGTTGTAACACCTCCACCACCGGGCGAAGTGCCATCTACTGTAAGATTTCCAGAAACATGTAAGTCGCCACCGAAAACACCAACTCCAGGTACTGAACCATTTTTACCACCAATAACACCAGAAGCAAAGAAATAAACATCAGCACCAACATCATCAGCATAATATCCAGTTCCAAGATTACCAGCCAGAGCAACTGATGAAGTGGTGGCTAATCGATTGCCACCATCTTCCCAAGTACCAGAAATATAATAGTTTGAAGTAGTTACATAAGAAATGCCGGTAAAACTACCAGATGGTCTTAATTCAAAACCACCAAAGAAACCATATGAACTACCGTTACTAGAAGATACTTGCAGTTCATATATTGCCTGTGAAGAACTATTAAAATTACTTGCTGAAATAAGATCAACAGAAGATATAACAGTTGGTGATGCACCACTAACAGAAATATGTGTTACTCCTGGACCGCCAATTTCTACATAAGCACCACTTGTAATATTATAAAATTGTACACTAGCGGTTGCAGTAGCTAACTGATTGGATATTACACCATAAAGAACAAGTGAACCAGTAAATTGATTAGCTGGAAATATTACTTGACCCGCAGTTGTTGTTGTTACCGCATTCGTTGAATAATAATCTAAAACCGAAAGACGATATATAGAGGTACCTCCTCCACCGCCGCCACTTCCAGTAATCTCAATCTGTCCTAATGAATTTGTTAATAACGTTATATTAGGGCCGCTTAAAAGATAAGGTTGACTTCCAGTTAAAGTTTGTAGAGAACCAGATATGCCATCTGGTGCATATACACTTCTATCTACGTGACTCGCCGTTAATACAGGTACGTTAATTACTGTAATATCCGTCGCACCCATTGGAACAGATTCATTCTCATTCCAATATTGATAATTCCCACCAACTCTTCCACGATATATTATAGCCATCAATTCACCATTTAATTCTATTGTTAGTAAATAGCTATAATATAAACGGTTATAACAATTAATTTTTAAATTCTGGAACCATCACTACGTATGGCCATTTCTTTTGTACGTTGAGCATACCAATAAACACTACCAGAATTTGTATTCCCATTAACAGTTATATCACATTCATTTGTAATATTAACATCCCAATTCACAGCATAACTTCCAGTACATTCTTTAGAAATTTCAACAATATCAATTCCTGTTTGATATCCAGCAACATTAATATGGGTCATCACCAAAAATGTCGCTGCATATTGATTTATATTCGAATTCAAATCCTGACCAATAGCTAAAACATGAATTTCATGACGTAATGCAACAGAGTTAGTACCATCCCATACTCCATATGAAGCCGATAATAAATCGCCATTCATTATTGCAGACGTACTAATACTATCAGTTTGTGCTGAACCGGTAATAGGACTAATATCTATCGTACCAACTTTTAAAAGTCCTCGACCGGCTCCACCAGAGCTACCTACACTTAAAGCTCCTCCTACATTAACAGAACCACTTGCGGCTATATTGCCATCAATATCAGTTTGCCAATAATCACTACCAAAACTCGCAATTGTAACGTTTGTAACTCCATTTGGAATCGATTCAAATTCATTCCAATATTGATAAGCTCCACTAACAAACCCACGATAAATTATTGCCATACGTATTACCCCCAATACGTATTATAATTAATATTTCAAAATGAAAAAGGGAAGGTAAAAACCTTCCCTTACAATTATTATGAAAATATTTTTAAATGTGATTAAGCTTCTTAACAATTTCAATAGGAACTGAAAGAATTTGATTTGCAATTAATAGAACAGCGGCACCATCATATCTACCAAGAAATATACCAGTATCACCTTCTGCAATCCGTGTATAAAATATTTTATCATAACCCTTGGTATGCATCTGATACCAAGGTAAACGTTTATCTCTATAAACAAACTTATTTTCTTTACTAATGCTGATTGCTCTACATAGCCACCACCGAGCCGCTGGTAGTACGTCTTGTTTTAAACTAATTAACCGTTCTGTATTGATTACGACCAAATCGCCTTCTTTAAATTCAGAAAAGAATTTATTTCGTGCACGGTATTTAGAAGAATTAACGTTATTTTTCACTCTCTCGCTCATAACCAATCATAACATGATATGAAAAATAAATAAACGAAAAAGCTCGGCATAAAGCCAAGCTTTTTCGCTATTTCGAATTATATCAGTAAGACTTAAACTTACCACTATCGACGGCCATTTTACATGCCAAATCACCAGGCCGAACATGATCCAGAGTACCCGTTGGTGTCACAACCCACAAAACCTTTGCACCATTAATAGCACTCATGGTTGGAGCATAACCATCCGTAAGAATGATAATTCCAGACCAACGACCACGATTCTTACTGTCATTGACAAACTTGGCAACAGCATCAAAATCAGTGCCGCCACAACGGGTTCGAAGCATTTGTGGCGTATTATCACCCTTCTTCCAGACCTTATGCGAATTAAGGTCAATCTCAGTGTCAAAATGGAAAACATCAAGCTGCGTGAGATTAGCAAGATTGCCAAGCTCCGAGAATAGGAGGGCAATATCCTCATCAGCCATAGAACCCGACTGATCCATGAAACATGCAAAGTTAGCAATAAGAGGACGCTTAACGCCAGGATGAATATAAGGCATCTTCTTATTGATACGCTTGATAGTGCTATGACGCTCAGTGCTACGTGCACGTCCGATGAAGTTACGAATAATGCTACGCCAATCAACCTCATTCGAAAGCATCTTACGGATCATTTCCTGAATATGAGCAGGAACCGAACCCCATTGATTACTACGATCCGCACGCTTGGCAGCACGATCAATAAGATCCTTCATCTTATCACGAAGTTCCTCCGCAGTTTCCGGATCAATATCGCCCCAACCATCATGATTATCCATGGTGCCCATACTATCAAAAACAACCTGTAGATCACTCTCACCATCACCTTGTTCGTCACGGATCTTCTTGAGTTCGTCAAAATAATAATCCGACGCCTGCATAGGCTCCGCATTGGCAATGAAATCAGCATAAGGATTGTTAGCAGGAGTCATACTGCCATCCTTTTGCCGCTCAAGCGGACGTACACCAGGGATAAGACAAAGCTTAGGAAGCTTGTTAGCACCGATAATGCTATTAATCGCAAGATCGGTTGCCCAATTCCAAAGCATCTGATCGGCACCCTGAGCAACCGCACGATGAAAGATATGTGAGAAAACCATGTGGTAAATCTCGTGGCAGATAACTCCCTTACGTTCCTCACGAGAAAGCTCACGCATAAACTTAGGCGAATAACCCATGATTACATCATGACGACCACCATTCTTACGTACACCAATATAAGCGGTAGGACAGTTAGGATCGGCATCCTTAGTAATGTCCAGTGAGACACCACCCAAGAATGGATCTTGCATGTATAGCTCAAGAAAATCAAAATCAAATTCGTCTGCTCGACGAAGCTGATTATCAGGATCAGAAGCCGCATCACGCTGTACAGGCTTCTCGTCATTCAAACCACCGGCACGGAGAACATTTTGTTTATTCATCATATATCCATATTATCAGGAAAAAAAGAAAAAATAAACCATTTATTTGTCCCTATTTTCAAGGGGAATTCTTACATAATGCCCATATACGTAATTACGTGCGTGGATGTATGCCCGTTCCTCTTAATTGATCACGTGCGTATACGTAAGGAATTCTAAGGTTGTGGAACGCTACCAATTAGAAGAGGGGATACATATTATGATCTAATTGCTTTCATATAATGGGAAAATAAATGGTTGAAATAATGAAAATGAGATGATATATTGGATATATAAGCTACTCAAACAGCTAACACTCTAACAAACAGAAAGTAATAATAACATGTCGAATCTCGCTCTACCCGTTTCTATGAAGTCTTTTCAGCGCATGGTGGCATCTGTGTCACCTGATATCACGGTTTGTGTCCGTGGTGGTCATGCCAAGGGCAAGTCTGAGGGCGTTTATCAGTCTGCTGCACTTCGTTTTTCCGATTTCTATCGTGATCCGGCAAATTGTCGGCGTGCCGTTGAAGTTCTTGGTTCCGGTCTGCTGTCACATGGTCGTGCATCCAATAAGGTGAGCGAATGGCGTTATGACCTTGGTATGCCTATTATTGAGCGTCGTCTCTCGCAAATGACTGAGGGCGATATCATTGGTCTGCCTATTCTTGAAGGTAATAGCACTACGTTCCGCCCTTGCGATTGGCTTATCCAGGCTTGTGAATTTCCGGTTGTTCTTTTCCTTGACGAGCGTAATCGTGCTCTAGAGGGTGTCAAGCAGGCTGTTTTCCAGCTTGCAGATAGCAAGGCTTTCTATGGTCATCGTCTTCATCCTGAGTCGATTATCGTGATTGCTGAGAATATTGGTGATGCTTACACGGTTAATCAGTCGGATCCGGCTGAAATCAGTCGTGCCGCCACTGTGATGCTTGATCCTACCAAGGAAGAGTATCTTGATTATATCAGCGGCACGTGCGACGGTGCTCTCGTTGATTTCCTTCGTCAGAATCAGCGTTTTATTGAGCATGATGGAGCATTCGAGCCGAATAAGAAGTATCCGGATCGCCGTAGCTGGTTCAAGCTTGATGGTGAGCTTGCTCGTCTTGGCCTTTACGATAATCCCGAGGATCATATGTTTTATGTTCTTACGGGTGCTTTCTGTGGCATCGAGGTTGCCGGTGCATTCAAGAAGTTCTGTGCTGAACGAGATCGTCAGGTTTCTTGCGAGGAAATTCTTGAGGATTGGGAGGTTGCAAAGCGTAAGCTTGGGCGTCTCTCCAACGAAATGTATGTTGAGCTTGTTAGCAAGCTTGGTGATTGGCTCAAGAAGAACGATCTTAATGGAGATCAGGCAATCGAACTTGCTCGTTTCATGCACGATTCTCCTCCCGAGCCCATGATGGCTATGTGGATGACGCTACAGAAGAATATCAAGAATCTCACCAAGGTTCACCCGCATGTTGAGCAGCTTATGGTTCGACGCACTACGGGTCAGGATACTTCGGATCTCAAGGTTCCGGCTAAGACAGCAAAGGCTGCAACTGCTCCTGCCGCTGGTGGAAATGCTCCGCCCGCCGCTGCTCCTGCTCCACGTAAGCGTGGTGCTCGTCGCTGATAGCTATTTCATCCCGTCCTGTTGGAGTGTGAGTAGCTATGAGCAGATAACGGGAATGTAATAGTTATCTAAAAACCCTCCGCTATGGAGGGTTTTCCTTTTTAACAAAAAATAAACCCGATTCAATAATGAATCGGGTTTATCTCTTTTTGGGGGGATGATAGTATGAAGATATCAGCTAAAACTTAAACAACTTATTACTAAGTATATATATAGGAATAAAAAAACATGTCAGAAAATAAAAATCAGGATGTAAGATACACATATGTTCGAGATACAAGAGAACCGGAACGTGTATTGACAATTGCTCGTCGTTGGGGTCGTCATGGTAAAATTCATTATGCATATGCGTTGTGTAGACCTGATACCGATCAGTTTAGAAAAGATATTGGGCGAAAAATTGCAAGTGGCAGGTTGTTAACAAAACCAACAAAAATCTTGCCAGATACAAATAAAAATGCTTTGCGATATATAATGCAAGATATTTCAAATAAGGAAGATACTCCATGTTCTGTTCGTCGTATCGTTAAAGATTGGATTTCTTCAGAATTAATTCTGTATTCTTCTACAATAGAAGAAATTACTTGATTCATCTCCTTGAGAATGTCCTGTTCTCAATTGTCCCTATTTAACCCTTCGATTGTGAATACTCATGGAGTTTAAAGGGTTAATAGTTAATATCAAATCCCGATCCATAAGAATAGGGTTGCCCTTGTTGATATTAATGAAACTTAAGGGGAAGTGGTCAGCTTTATAGTAATCTTGGACAGATGAATTGTAAAGCTGACTGCGAGCTTATTTATCATTTGCTGGTATATTTATACATAACAGCAATATGTCAAATGTAGATAATCTAAGTACAGAATATGTCAAAAAAATATTAGCATCGGTTGATCCCGATTTAGCTCGTTTAATAGTATTTTCTGGTGTTTCTTTAGATCCAAATATATTGCTTAAAATAATTGTTACTTGTGTTGATATATCATATTATCGAAATATGGTTCATGAAATGAATCGTCAACATTTAGACCCAAATGTTGAACTAACCGTTGAGGAAATTGCCTCATTATTAGAAAATGACGGTTGGATCATTTAATAGTTTAAATTCGAAAATATATTGGTTATAGTTAATACAGATGAAATAAACCCGATACGAGTCCCCGGTTGGGCTGCCGAATCTTATAAATTTAGCGTGTCGTGTTCAACTCACGAGTATCGGATATCCTCTAACACAAGAGAAACAAATGCTAATGCAGAAAATTACTCAAGCTATGAATGGCGGTACTCAAACTGTCTATCGTTTTCATAATGGTTATGGTGCAAGTGTAGTAAATCACCATTTCTCATATGGTACAGAAATGGCTGTTGTTAAGTTTACCGGTCCTTCTATTGAAGATTTTGATATTTGTTATGATACCCCGATTACGGGCGATGTACTAGGGCATCTTAGTATAGCCGACCTAGATATATATCTCAATCAGATTGAAGCTTTGCCGCCAAGCATTTAACTCAAAAATATAGAAAAACAGTTTATAAACAGAGAATCAGATGCTATAGTAAAAGAGTAGAGATTGATAGGGATCATTTAAAATTAAACATGGGACCATGGTGGAAAGGCAGACACCGAAGACTTAAGCAAATGCAGTATGTGCATTTAAATTTGAGCATCTAAGCAGAAATGCTTTGTATGAATCGCATCAAATTCGGGGAACTCTTAACAGGTAAAGCTGATGACAATCCCGAGCCAAGCAGGAAACAATCTGATTGTTTACAGGCGTGTGTAGAGACTAGATGGTGCGGACCTGAACAAGTTAAGTTGAAGGTCAAGGTATAGTCCAGACCACAAACCGAAAGGGTAGTGAAAACTATAGTGGTAAGAAAATCTTCTGCCCTAACAGGCGTCCCGGTTCAAGTCCGGGTGGTCCTATACAAAGACGGCTTCATTAGATTGAGGTCGTCTTTTTTATTGGAGAAACGATGAATACAAAAGAACAAGTAAAAGCTGTTTTGCAATCTTTTATTGATGAATATCAGGGCAAGCATGGAATATGGGGTTTATCGATAGCTGCTGGTCCTACAGAATACGATGAATATGGCAAGTTACGTCATTCGAATAAAAACGAATATCGTGATTGGGCATTGCATGTATATACGAAGGAAGAGAGTGCGAGAGAAATGTTACCGGAATATTATAATGGGGTACGATTAATGATATTCGTTGAGAATCAATAATTAAGAATGATATATTAATTATTTGTTTGATGATAGTCTGAATTGGAGGGTTCCGATGAGCAGAATTAATTTAACTCGTAGGGGCTGGAAGGCTCAGATTCAGATATTAGAGAATTATTGTAATGATAAGGGTTGGGATATAGAATGGGTTTCTCGTAAGGATCCTTCTGCGGACACTGCTTTAATTGATAAAAATCGAATATATATCAAGAAGGAGCGCAACAACGAGTTAACGTTTTATATTCTTTTGCATGAGATTGGACATATGATGTTATGTCAGAACAATCGTATGTATGAGGAGCGATATAATGCTGTTTTTGAGGCATTTAGTCGAGCTAGTATAACGCATAAGATAAAAAGAGTTGAGGAAGAACTTGACGCATGGAAAACCGGATATAAGTTGTCTAAACGGTTGAAACTTTATGTGAACCGGCGTAGATTTGAACAAATCAAGTCACGCTGCGTTACCACCTATATGATGTGGGCAGTAGACCGAAAAATAAAGAAAGACAAGAAACAAAATGGAAGTGAACAAAGAGGAGAAATCGTTAACGAACAAGATCGATCAGATATATTTTGATTATGTGACAACGAAGAGTATCAAGATTCGAAATCAGATTGTTAAACAAAATCAAGCTCTTGTTACATTTATAATAAACAAATATTATAGTAACAAAAAAGAGTATGAGAATTTAAAGGAAGACATGATACAAGAAGGTATCATCGGTCTTCTTTCAGCAATTGAGGGTTATAAACCGGATCTTGGATATCGTTTTTCTACATATAGTACATGGTGGATAAGACAAGCCATTAACAATTATTTATTAAATGTAGAACCGATCATACATGTACCTTCTCATATAAGAACTGCGAACAACAAGATGCAGAAGAAATTACGTGAAGAAAACATGATGTTACAGGATTATATCCGTAATGCTGATGCACGAATCCGAGAAGAGGATGGTTGTACGGATAAGATGTTACATTCTATAACGATGGCAAATCGTTCTAGAAATGTAAGTTCTCTTGATGAACAGTTGAAGGGAACAAGTGAGGACAGAAATATAACGGTTCGTGATACATTAGTATCTGATGAAAACATTGAGTTAAAGTATGAAACTTGTGAGTTAATTGGTTTAGTTAAAAATGCTTTAGCTGCTTTAACTGACAAAGAACGTTATATAATTCTTTTACGTTTTAATGTAATTGACGATATAAAGAAGGAGGCAATATGAAAAGCGATGAAATGGAAAAAAAGCGTTATATAACGATTGAGGGAATTGATTTTCGTAAGATTGCATCTATAATGACAAAAGCTGGATATAAGATGAATCATGCGACAGCCCGTAATCAATTGATGTCTGCACTACAAAAGTTTCTGATGAACATAGTTAAACAAACAGAAGTCAAGCTTGAGAAAGAAAAGATTGAAGAAATGATCAATTCTCAAGAGATACATGGTGCTTTGACTGATGTTTTAAATCGTGCTTATGAAGAAATGGAAAGGGAAAGAAATGCCGTTCTTAATCAGAGGAAAAGCAAGATCGAGACAGAATAGACAGAAATCAAATACGCCTTCGGTTCCTCCTCCAGTTGAAAATTCTAATATTATTGAACAAATGTCATCAGAAAATGATGAGCTGAAAATTACATATCAAGAAGTTACGTATCGTGTTCCCAAAGAAGAACGTTTATTAGATTTACCATTAGAAGAAGAAGTAGAAGAAGAATATTCTGGTAGTTATAGTGATGATGGCGATGCAGAAAAAAATTCTGCTAATGAACTGGCTATTGGCGTGGTTCTTAAAAAGAAGCGTAAGAAATAATATTTAACGTATATGGGTGAAGTAAAATCCGGTCAAATCTTAGCAATAGTAAATAATAGCGGTTTATTAGCATTAAATGAAAATATGGATGCAATACCGGCTGATGAAACGATTGGATTTTATAAAAGAATATATTCTAGGAAAATACCGGTTGGCGAAATTCTATTATGTTTAGAAGTGGTTAATATATATACGGATGATTACCTAAGATATCATCTTAAGATATTGTGGAAAGAAAACATATATTATATCATATGTAACCATTATGATGTGAGGGTTATATAAACATGAGTTTAAGACAAAGTGGAACTCTATGGCAAGTTTGTCAACCCGGATTAATGGGCGTTAAATTGAATCTTATTGGAACTGATGCACGTACAAATCTTTCCCGTTATACTTTCGAAAAAGTTGTTATCATCGAAAAACAAACGATACTGTTATATCTCGGAGATGAATTGTTTCAAGCATCAACTGCTGATATATATAATGCAGAGGCTTGGGGAATTGATGTACAATTTGATTCATATCAAGCTGCCGCATTTCTAGTTAATGAACAAAAACTATTTATATTCTATAATGATTATTATAATCTTTGGGATAAAGATTTATTCTTTAAATCCCTAAAATAGTTTAAATCTTCAATTAATCTGATAATATTTAGATATGCAAACTATTACAGACGGCAAGAATAAAGCGAAGATCACTTCGGCTATGATTCAAAAGCAGAAGCTTGATATCACCTTTGAACTTAAGGCAAAGTATGGGATTACCAAGGGAACGGTTGTAAATATTGCCCGCCCTGTCCAGGGTAGAACCAATATTGAAAAGGATCCCATCCCAGCAGACCGTGAAAGTACCGAAACCGATTTTAGAGATTTTCATGCAGAAGATAGGTGTCTATATGTAGGTACCTTTTGGGATTATTGGACCGGTAAGATGTTTCTTGAGTTTATTGCTCCGGAGGGTGTTCTATATTACGATTACGGGCAGCATGGTGCCGGTGATAAGAGCTTTGGAGAGATTTTTAAGGTTGAGGTTGCTGCTACTACGAGACATAGCGTTATTTGAGCAAATAGGAAAACTTGATTTAGAATAGAAGCTGGGATTTATTCCCGGCTTTTTCTTTTGGAGTGAATAATGAAGATCCGTGCATATAAAAAAACCTCATTAAAGGTTTGCCGTTTGTTAACCGAAGATATCTATAAACTTCTACCAAATGCAGATTTTAGTTTAGTAGCCAATCGTTATAGAGCAGAGGCAGCACTTAAACAGGCTATAGGGGAGAGATATCGTATAGAGCCACAAGTTAAAGAATGGTCTTATAAGTTTGATATTTTATATGTTCCAGAACATAATAGTTCTATTAGTCTTCATGTAGTTATTCAAGAGGATTGGGAACGTGAAAATTTGTTGTATTTAGATTTTGATAAATGAGAAGGAATATATGACAATTAAACATAAAACTTGGAAACAATATTCTGGTTGTTTGATTGATGACAAATATACTGTGTATGAGAAACCAAAAAATAAATCTCATTTAGAGAGGGCTCTATATCTCACCTCTCTTGTGGAGGTAGGTGGAAAATTTGGTTTAATACAATCATATGATGGGGCTGGAATGTCTGCTGGATTGGAACATAAAATTGCTGTATTACCAAAATCTTTGGAGCAAGGTTCTATTTGGGGATTAGTAAATGAAATGCGCTCCGCTATTTCTCCAGATAGTTGTTATCCTTTACGTATGCTCCTAGAAGCTTTTAATAAATGTGGATGGACATTAGATAATGCAGGTGTGCTTCGTGATATGAAAACCGGTTTAAAGGTTCATGGAGAGGTTATAAGAAATGAATTTACGCCGTCTAATGGTAAAGTTCCATCTTCGGGGCCAGAATGGGAAAAGGCAAAACGTTGGGCAGAATTATTTAATGAGTTATTTAATAATCCATTAACATTTCGCATACAAATAGAAAGTGCCAAAAAAAGTTTATTATTATCTAATAAAACCGTAGAAA
>JACCDP010398906.1_pt1 | contig 11289 bp, 17 predicted proteins | sample 7445841 | NCBI WGS metagenome assembly JACCDP01 (sample SAMN15323441, study PRJNA562643) | freshwater metagenome | isolation source: river surface water | place: USA:Blue River Watershed | collected 2017-08-17
ATGAGTTACGACAACACGAACAGCGGCGCTCTTTTCCGAAACGAGCGCAGGCAAAGCGATTCGCATCCCGAGTACACCGGGACGATCAACGTGAAGGGCGAGGAGTTTTGGCTTTCCGCCTGGGTGAAACAAACCAAGGACGGGAAGAAGTTTTTTTCGATCAAGCTGCGCGAGAAAAATGCGGCGCCCCAGCAACAAAAGTCCGCGCCACGCGAAGAAGTGGATATCCCATTTTGAGGGCCGAACCATGAACATCAGCCACGACGAGCTTATCGAAACCGTAAGCCGCACCGCGCAGAAGGTGGAGCCAAAACTTCTGCACGATGGCACACCAGCAACGCACGAAACGCTTGCCGACGATATGGCGCGCTACTTCGCGCGAGGTGGGCGGATTGACCGCTCTAACAGCGTGCAACTCCGTGCAGAAATTGCACGTTACTCGAAGCCGGGAGCGGAGACTACGCGGCGTTACGTTCGAGGCGCACACCAGAACATCGCCATGCCCGGCAGTCTGACCGGACCCAAGCCGAAGCGGGCCGCATGATGCACGGGGTAACGACCCTCATCAACTCGCCCGAGGCCTTCGAGTCTCGCATGACACTGGTCCGCAAGGATGCGCTGGCGATCCTTCAGCATGGTCCCGCGTTGGTGACGGTCGGCAGCTACGTCCGCAAGGGGTCGAGGGATCAAAACGCGATCTTCCACGCTCTCTGCGATCACATCGCAACTTGGTGGAACGCGAGACACCCGCAGGAGCCGACCAGCAAGGATCGGATCAAGACGGACCTGAAAACCAAATACGGCCTGATCGTCACCGAATATAGTCCATTGGACGACAGGCGAAAGCCCCGGCTCGCATCGTGGTCCGAGTACTCGATGGCGCAAAGATCCAGCCTGATTACGTCCACCCTCGCGTGGATGGCCGAGAACGGGTGCCCTGATCTGCCGGAGATCCCCGCGACCGAATACCAAGCCTATCGGGAGGCTGCGGCGTGAAGCGTTGCGTGGTCTGCCGGGTGAAATTCGAGCCAAGGTCAAACAGCCTGCAAGTGGCCTGTTCCCCAGCTTGTGCATTGGAGTTCGCCCGCTCCCGTCCCGAGCGTCTGGCGCGTGTCAGGAAGCGCGCAGGGCGGATGGAGCGTGCCGAGGTACTGGCGATGTTGCAAAGCCCCGCCAAAGCCGCACAGAAGGCGCAGGCGGCGTTTAACGCATGGGTGCGTGCGCGTGATGCGGGGCTTCCCTGCGTGTCCTGTGGCTGGCCTGACAACGGCTCTAGGCAGAGGGTAGCGGGGCACTACATCCCAAGGGGTAGAAGCCCGGCCTTGAGGTTTGACGAGCGCAACGTCCACGGCCAATGCGGGAACTGCAACACGCACCTGAGCGGCAACCTGACCCCGTATCGCGTGGAGCTGATCCGCCGCCTTGGGTTATCGGTTGTGGAGTGGCTGGAAGGCCCGCACGAACTACCGCACCGGACAATCGAGGATTTCAGGGCGATTGAACGCGAGTACCGGAAGCGGGCCAAAGTGCTGGGATCAAAGGCCGCATGACCAAGATTTACTACCGCCGCATCCCCCAACGCCACCGAGTCCTGATTGCCCAGCCTGAAACCATCCGGCAGGCCATAAGCTCGATTCGCGGCACGCTGGAACAATCAAGCCCATCAGAACGAAACCGCCAGGAGAAGCGCCTAGCATGTCTGCAATCCCTGCTGATGCCGACCAGTCGCTAGCCCTGTACGAGTGCGAGAACCTTCTCGCAGCGTGGGGGGCTTTCCTTCGGAGGGAGGTTGCTGCCGAGGTGGGTTATCCAACGGTATCCCCATCCTGTGCCGATTACGAATCCCCTCCCGAGTGGGCGCCGCCGCCCCCGTCACCCGTTCAGCAGGGGGACGTTGACCGGGCCTGCTGGGCGATGATTGTGATGCTGTCGCGGCACAAACGGCTCCACCGGGATCTGATCGAACACTACCGGGACGGGCGCAGGCTGGGGTACGAGCGGAAGCGGGAGGGCTGGATACACTTCCGGTTGATCTGGTCGGAGTGGGACGGTATGACGGGGCCGGCGAATGCGATCTGACCGCTATTCGCAATTCGAGGATGGCGAATGAGCGGATACTTCGTGATATGCGCCCGATCCTTGGATGGGCGAACGGTGTACTACGGCGGCGGCGGGTTTAGCCTGCTGCGATCAAATGCGTGGGTGATGGACGAGACGGAAGCGATGTATAGGCGCGGGCTCTTGGTCCACGATTTCCCTGATTGCTGGATTGAGCAAGAAGGCTTGCACTCGCTCTCCGAAAGCGCGTATAATCTTTTGCGGGAAGGTGCGCCCCGAGAAAACGCACCACAAGAGCCGGCCTAGCGCCGGCTTTTTCGTTTCTGCGTATACGCACATCGGAGACCCGATCATGGGCAAGAAGCGCAAAGGCGGCTGCGGTAAGTGAATGGGCCGGCCATCGTCATACACGGACTCGGTGGCTGACGCCATCCTGAACCGTATAGCGGGAGGGGAGGCGCTATACCGGATCTGCAAGGACGACGGGATGCCTGATCCCGTGACAGTTCGTAACTGGTTGGCGACTCGCCCCGATTTCCTCACCAAATACGCGCGCGCGCGCGAGGCCCAGGCGGACACGCTGGCCGACGAGATCCTGCAAATTGCAGACGATGACGCCACGGACCCGCAATCGCGCCGGGTGAGGGTTGACGCTCGAAAGTGGCTGGCTGGCAAGCTCCGGCCGAAAGTTTACGGAGACAAGCTGGACGTTAGCGCGGCGGTACAGGTCGGCGGCGCACTCCGTCAGGAGTTGGTGGTTACGGTTGTCGATCCCGCGAATCCAGATCCCGCGTAAGTTCCTGCCCCTAGAGCGGCCCGCTCGATACAAGGGCGCATTCGGTGGGCGGGGCGGGGCCAAGAGCCACTATTTCGCTGACCTTATCCTGCGGCGCTGCATCGCAGGCCCTACGCGGGTTGTTTGTATCCGAGAGGTGCAAAACTCGATCCGTGACTCTGTGCGGCAGTTGCTTGTGGACAAAATCATTGCCCACGGGCTGGACGACGCATTCACGATCCTGAATGACGAGATCCGGCCCCACAATGGCGGCTCGATCATTTTTCGCGGCATGCAGTCCTACAACGCCGCAAACATCAAGAGCCTAGAGGGCTATGACGTTGCTTGGGTCGAGGAAGCGCAGACCCTGAGCCAAGCGAGCCTTGACCTTCTGCGCCCGACCATCCGCAAGCCCGGTTCCGAGCTTTGGTTTAGCTGGAACCCGCGTTACAAAACAGACCCTGTTGATAAGTTCTTCCGGGGTCCGCACCCACCTCGAGATTCGGTGTGCGTAAACGTGAATTGGAGCGATAACCCGTGGTTCCGCGATACCCCGCTGTATGCGGACATGCTGGCGGACTACGAGGCCGATCCTGACAAAGCCGAACATATTTGGGGCGGCGGGTACGGATCCAGCCAAGGTGCGATTCTCTCTCGGTGGGTGAACAAGGCGGACCGGGAGGGGCGCATTACCTCGGACGTAGCGCCTGATCCTTCAGGCTCGCCAATCATCGTATCGACGGATATCGGTTTCCGCGACACCGCAAGCTGGTGGTACTGGCAGCCGACCCTGAACGGTTTCCACGTGCTCCTGTACGACGCCGACCACGGCCTAGACGCGGACGATTGGGTGCCGAGGGTAAGGGATAACCTTTCGGCCCTTGGCGTGGCGCTGGGGCGAATCTGGCTCCCACAAGACGCCAAGGCCAAGACCTTCCAGAGCAAGCACACCTCGCAGGAGCGGTTCGCCGCTGCCTTTGGGCACGGCTCCGTGATGATCGTGCCGCCGAGTAAAAAAAGCGATCAGATCAGCGCCGCTAGAGAAGTGATCGACAAGTGCGCCTTCAACGGCGTGCGTTGCGAGGCTGGTCTAGACGGTCTCCGGGCGTGGGAGTTTGAGTACAACGATGAGGACGGGGTGTTTTCCCGAGAGCCTAAACACAACTGGGCCTCACACCCTGCTGATGCCTTTGCCTACGGCTGTCAGGTCATCAGGCAAAGCGTCCTGCCGCCCGAGAAGGTCAAACCCAAATTTTGGCATGAGCAAACACTGGATGAACTATGGCAATCGAGCCCGCGCAGAAGCAACAGGATTTAGCGTACACCGCTGAATTCTGGCGGGACGAACTCGCCCGTTACACGGAGCAGTACGAGGGATTCTGCACGGCTGGCCGAAAGATCATCCAGCGATACAAGGACGAGCGCAGGGATTCCGAGGGCGATGTCTCGCGGTTCAACATCCTGTGGAGCAACGTCCGCATCCTGAAGCCGGCGATCTACGCCAAGGCTCCCAAGGTGGAGGTCTCGCGGCGGAATCGGGACCGAAACGACGTGGCCCGTGTCGCATCGATGGTGCTGGAGCGCGCCATTCAGTTCGAGTTGACGCAGTATCCCGATTTCCACTCTGCGATGTCGAACAGCGTGGAGGACCGGCTTTTGCCTGGTCGTGGCGTTTCGTGGGTCCGCTACGAGCCTGAGTTTGCATCGGTCAGCGATGACGAGCTGGAGGAGATTGTCACCAACGAGCGCAGCCCGTGTGACTACGTGTTTTGGGGTGATTTCGCGCACGACCCGGCCCGTACGTGGGAGGAAGTGAGCTGGGTTGCGCGTCGTGTATTTATGACGCGGAAAGAGGGCACGGAGCGATTCGGGGATGCGTTCGCGGATGTGCCGCTCACTCACTCTCCTGAACAGAAGGAGAGCGAGAACAAGCCGCTGAGGGACGAGAAGAAGACGAAGGCGGTCGTGTGGGAGATCTGGTGCAAGCCGTCCAAGACGGTTTACTGGATCGCGAAGGATCACGACGCATTCCTAGACGAGCGCCCGGACCCGATGGGGTTTGAGGGGTTTTTCCCCTGTCCTAAGCCGCTGTTTGCGACAGTTACGACGGATTCGCTGATTCCCACGGCGGATTTCCGGTTGTATCAGGATCAGGCGACGGAGATTGACGAAATCTCGGCCCGCATCCGGCACCTGACCAAGTGCCTGAAGGTGGCCGGTGTGTATGCGGCGGATGAGCCGGCGCTGGCGAGGCTGATGAAGGAAGGCGCGGACGGGGTATTGGTTCCCGTCACCAACTGGCCGGCCTTCATGGAAAAGGGCGGGATGAGCGGCGCTGTTTCATTGCTCCCGCTGAAAGAGATCGTCGGTGCGCTCCAACAGTTGTACGTTTCACGTGAAGCGTGCAAGCAGACCATTTACGAGATTACTGGGATCTCGGACATTCTCCGTGGTGCCTCGCAAGCTCAGGAAACGGCGACCGCGCAACAGATCAAGTCGCAGTTCGCCTCGATTCGCCTGAACGAGATGAAGGAGGATGTGCAGCGGTACGCCCGCGATCTGCTTCGGTTGAAAGCCGAGGTGATCTGCACGAAGTACCAGCCTGAGACGATCCTTATGGCCTCGGGCATTGCGAACACTCAGGATCGGGAGCTGGCCCCGCAAGCCATTGCCTTGCTCAAGTCTGATCCTCTGCGCTCATGGTCGATTGACATCGAGACCGATTCGCTGGTGGAGATGGACCAGACGAGCGAGAAGCAGGAGCGCATGGAGTTCCTCGCGGCCTCGTCGCAGTTCCTCGACAAGACGATTCAAGCGGCACAGATCGCGCCGGACATCATGCCGCTGGCGAACCAGATGCTGCTGTTCGGCGTTCGCGGCTTCAAGATCGGCAGGGAGTTGGAAGGAGAGTTCGAGCGGTTCACGGAAGCGGTGAAGAACAAGCAGGAACAGGCCGCAGCGAATCCTCAACCGCCGCCACCTGATCCCGAGATGCTGAAGCTACAGGCGCAAGCGGCCGAGTCTCAGGCCAACATGCAGCTTGAGCAGCAGAAGATGCAGCTAGAGCAGCAAGTGCAAGCGGCCTCGGGGCAGATGGAGGCGCAGAAGCTGCAATTTGAGGCGCAACTTGAGCAGCAGAAGCTGTCCTTCGAGAAGTGGAAGGCCGAGCTAGAGGCGCAAACCAAGATCCAGATCGCTCAGATGCAGATCGAGGCTTCTATGCGCGAGAAGCGCATGGACAAGAACAGCGACCTTGTAGCGTATGACGAGGCCGGCGAACCAAAGCCATCTCCGACCATTCAATCGGTTGTCGAACAGGTGCAGCGGTCGAATGCGGAACTGTTCTCTGCACTTGTGGACGCCATGAACCAATCGAACAGCCAGCAGACGCAGGCCATTGCCGCGCTGGCCGATCAGATGTCCAGACCCCGCACGGTTCAACGGGGACCGGACGGCAGGATTGCGGGGCTGCACTGATGACGCTGGGGGAGAAGCAGCGGAAGTTCGCACGGCTGGTGCCGAGGCTGATCGACCAGGCGCACGCGATGGGCTACGAGGTGTCACTCGGGGACGCCTTCCGCGACCCTCGCGTATTCGGCGCGATGGGTGAATCGAAGGGCTACGGCAACCGCAACAGTTGCCACAAGCTGCGTTTAGCCATCGACCTTAACCTCTACCGCGACGGGAAGTACCTCGACAAGACCGAGGATCACCAGCCCCTAGGGGAGTTTTGGGAATCCATCGGCGGTTCATGGGGCGGCAGATTCAGGGACGGGAATCACTACTCGCTTGAACATGAGGGCATGCGGTGAGGGACGAGGTGCGGATTGACACGCACATCACGGACCCCGATGACCTGTCCTACGAATTGTTGGAAATCGAGCGTCAAGTGGCCGTGCTGCTGGACGAGGGTTTCCGGGTAATCGTGAGCGTCCGCGCCATAGGGGAACGGATAGAGTGAGGAATTACGCGGCCCTCCTGCCGTACTGCGAGACTGAGCGGCAGGCGGAGATCATCCGATCTCTGGTGGAGCATAAATCGCACCGCAAGGCCGCAAAGGCGATGTCGCTAAACCCGCGAAATCTGAACGCGGCGGTACATCGGGTCAAGCAAGCAGCGGCTCGGCAGGGTTACAGCCCCGATCATGGGATGACCCATCCGGTCCCTGACACGCACATTGCTAAAGGCGTCTCAACCCTCTACGACGCCGATGGGGCCATACGGGCGCAGTGGGTCAAATCCTCGCTCAAGGCCGAGGAACAGCTACAGGCGCTCCGTGACGCCGTAGAGGCGCTTCGGGATGACATCCCAAAGGCGAAGCCGGTGGCGGCCCCGAAGACATGCGCCGCTGACCTTCTGAATTTGTACGTCATAACCGATTTCCACCTTGGAATGCGGGCATGGCCGGAAGAAACGCGCAGTGATGCGTGGGACACCGACATTGCGGAAAAAATGTTAGTTGAGTGGTTCGCCAAAGCAATACAGACCGGGCCGGCAGCCGGTACGGCGGTCCTGGCACAGTTGGGCGATCTACTGCATTTCGACAGCCTCCAAGCGGTTACTCCGACATCGGGGCATTTGCTGGATGCAGACACCCGCTATCAAAGGGTAGTCCGGGTAGTCATTCGTGTATTGCGCCAAGTTGTGGCGATGCTTTTGGCTAAACACGATAGCGTGCACATCATCATGGCGGAAGGGAACCACGACATTGCATCAAGCGCGTGGCTGCGCGAGGTGTTCGCGGCGTTCTATTCGGACGAGCCTAGGGTAACGGTTGATACGTCGCCAGACCCTTACTACTGCTATGAGTTCGGGGCTAATGGGCTGTTCTTCCATCACGGCCACCTTCGCAAAATGGCTGAGTTGGACAAGGTATTTGCGTCCAAGTTTAGAGACGTATTCGGTCGCACAAAGTACGCCGAAGGGCACAGTGGGCATTTGCATCACGACCGGGCCATTGAGTCCGCGCTGATGACGATTTATCAGCACGATACGCTTGCCGCGAATGATTCGCATGGATCGAGGCATGGCTACAAGTCGAAGCGATGTGCGCCAGTTATCACATATCACCGGGATCATGGCAGGGTTCAGTCTCTGTCAATTTCTCCCGATATGATCGCGGCATGAATGGATTGAAGCCGCGCGCTGAGGCGATGGCGTTAGGGCTTACGCATTATTTCACCGGTAAGCCATGCCATCACGGTCACGTCGCCAAACGATACACCAATCACGGCACATGCACCGAGTGCGTTCGCATTAAAGTGCGTGAACGATATTACAAAGACCCGGAAAAATGGAAGGCTCACGGGCGTTTAGGGATGAAAAGATGGGTGGCAGCTAACCACGAGACTCATATAGCCAATGTCAAGGCATGGCAAGCAGCTAATCCAGAAAAAGTTCGGGCATATAAGAAAACCAACAAATACAAGCGGCGAGCCGTTGAGCGCGACGGCATCACCGGCTCCGAGCTTATGGCATGGGAAAATGCGCAGAAAAAGGTTTGCTATTGGTGCGGCGTGAAATGCGCCGAGGCATACCACGTTGATCACTACACCGCTTTAACAAGAGGCGGGGCGCATGAGATTGGAAACCTGGTTATCTCATGCCCATCCTGCAATCGCAGGAAAAGCGCCAAAGACCCTTATGCCTTTGCCGCCGAAGTTGGCAGGCTGTTCTAGCGAGCGACATCCGGAGGGCGAGGGGTGAAAGCCCGCGAGTATGACGTTTTGAGCATGGCGGTCGAGCAGGGCGTGATCTGCGGGATGCGCCGGGCGTACAAACACAACGCCGCGCCCACGGCCGACCAAGTGGAGGCCGCGATTGCCGATGCGGTGAAAAACGCCATTTGCGAGTGGTTTTATTTCGAGAACGGCCCCGATGAATGAGCCGTTCGTCCGCCGCGAGGGCGATCATTTGGTGATCGTGATGCGCGGGGATGATGGGCACTGGCGGGAGTATCGGATGGACATGGAAACCGCGATCAACCATTCCGCCCGGCTCCGCACTTTGGCCGAGGGGGAGAACCACGGGCCGCTCGAAAGGCGCGGGGCGTAAGGTGTGCGTTCAGTTTGCTTTAAGTGCCCAAACCGGCCTTAAAGCAAACGCCGTATTGCTTTAGTCACATGACCACAATCGCGTGGGATGGGCTGACACTCGCGGCAGACAGCCTCGTAACGGCTGGCAAGGATCGGTGGGGATCGCACCGGAAACTGATTAAGCACAAAGGCAGGCTGATCGCCTTTACGGGTTCGATTGCCGGCGGCCTTGTTCTCATTGAGTGGTTTTGCGAAGGCGCAGAGCCGCAGGAATTCCCTCGCCTCAAGTCAGACGAACACGCGCAACTGATCGTTGTCGCGGACGGCAAGGCTTGGCATTACGAATCAAGGCACATCCCGAGCATGTGCGGAGTTCCCTCCGCCTGGGGAACCGGCAGGGAGTACGCCTTGGGCGCGATGGCAGCGGGAGCGGATGCAAGGCAGGCGGTCAGGATCGCGGCGCGGTTTGACGCGCTGACGGGTGGCAGGATCATCGGCGCGAAGGCCCGGAAATGAAACGTCGGACGGAAGATCCCCGCTATCCGCGATGGGTTGAGGCGGTTCGTGGTCTGTTCGCCGGGGTTTGGTTTGTGGTGCTCGCGGTCGCGGTGGTGGCTGCGCTGATTGTGGATTGGCTTGAGGACAAATTCGGGAGACTGAGCGATGAGTGGCGACGGAGTGAAGACGAACCGCCGGGCGCGGAGCCAGCGGAACAAGATCGTATCGACGCTGGCCGGAGCTGCGGCGGTAGCGCAGACGGTTGAGCAGACGCTTCCGGGCGTGGTGCCTGCCGGATTTTCCATGCTGACCGGCCAGTGCCTGACGTTCGCGGCGCTGCTTGTTAACCAGTTCTGGCCTAAATAGCCGTGGGCTGGGAGTCGATTGCCGGCGCGCTGCTGATCTCGGTCATCACGGGCGCGATTGCGGGACAGGTGGGCGCGCAGAAGACGATCGCGGCGCTGGTGGTCCACATTGACTATCTACGTTCGCACATCGATCGACACGAAAAAGCTATCGAACGAGCGCATACGCGCATCGATGAGATCGAAAGGCAGGCCGCTTGATACGACGGCGGATCGTTGTCGGGCGCAATGGGGATAGGCCCGCTTACCCGTACACGCCGACCGACATCATCACCACGCAAGGCGAACTAGATACGTTCCTAGCGCAGTCTGCCGCCACGCTCGAAGGCAAGGTCGCGGGTATTCAATATAACGCCACACCGTACACGATTGCTCGCACGCAACTGCGGAAAAACTACGGCACGGGTGGGTTGGTGCTGATGGGATACGGAGCAACACGGCCCGTTTTCTCTTCTGTTGCAATTGAGCGTGCGGTGAACCTGACGCTTTACGGGGTTGAGATTTCCGACCCGACATCGACATCGGGCAACCTGTTGGCGATTTACACGCAGTCGGATCAGATCACGATCAGCAACAACGTGATCCACGGCAAGGCGCTGGACCCGAACGCAGATTACTCGTCGGGGAATTACGCGAACACTGGCGGCATTCAGACGATCAGCAACGGCACCGGGAGCGTGGACAACCTCACGATCACCGGAAACACGATCTATGACGTAACTGGCGGAATTACGCTGAGTCTTGCTGGCGCGTCTGCCGCGTGGTCGATCACGCAGAACACGGTGCGCAACACCTACGAGGACAACATCAAAATATCAATGGTGGCCCCCCCCGCTTCCCTTGACGTCTCTTGGAATGTTCTCTCTGAGCTGGTGGCGCTTAGCGCAGACGCAACGGTCCCGCCTCCGCATCCAGATCATTTGCAGCTTATTGGCGGATCGGTTGATGCGGGAGGAATCACGATACTCGGCAACATCATTTTTGGCGGAACGTCCCGTGGGCAGGGGCAGGGCATCTTCCTCGACGACATGACAGCGGGCCACTACTTCACCGCGACGATCAAAGGCAACGTTGTGGCGTGCGGGTCTGCCAACGGGCTGAAGGTAAACCGGGCGAAGAACTGCACGATCATTGGGAATACGGTGCTGGCGCGCGACGTAGCGCAGTCTGCATCGGTGGTGATTGCGATTGGTCAGGACGAAGACGGCGGTGGGAACGTCACGAAGAACTCGACGGCAAAGACGATCACGGTTGCGGGGACAAGCGCGAACAATCACGCATTCGGTACGCAGGATTCCACAACGTACTCGTCGCTGTTCGATGGGCCGACGTTTACATCATCCGCTCTATCCTCGCGCGCCGCTGTTCTCTCGGCGCTGAGTATGAAAGTCGGCGGATCTCTTGACGCTGCAACTAACATCGGCGCGGTCGGATCTGGATACGTTGACTTCGATGCGCGCACGCTGAACGCGGGGATGGAATAGTGGCTATCGCGTTCGAGAGTTTCAACACCGGCAGCGCCAACGATGACGGGGTTGATCCCGTCAGCGTCACGGTC
>JACCDP010118257.1_pt1 | contig 11288 bp, 1 predicted proteins | sample 7445841 | NCBI WGS metagenome assembly JACCDP01 (sample SAMN15323441, study PRJNA562643) | freshwater metagenome | isolation source: river surface water | place: USA:Blue River Watershed | collected 2017-08-17
ACATTGTCTAAATATTCTACAGATAAATCATATACGGTTGGGTTGTTTTCCTGATATTTTCTAGATACTCCCACAAAATTTCCAGAATCTGATAAAATATTTCCAGTACCGCTCCAAAGTAATTCTGGTATAGCATTTGAAGATGCTGAATCTTTATTTATTTTATAAAATATAATATTAGCGTTATCCTTTGTTCCACCATCTAAAGAAATTATTTCAAAATAATATCCATTATTTGTTTCAGAATTTAACAAAACTGCAATGCCACCAGAATTTCCAGATACGTTGGTACTTTGATTTGGAGAACTGGCATTTGATTGATAGTATGTTGTTCCATCTAGGGTAGTTACTTTTGTATAAATTTTATTATTTTCATCTTTAGATTGTCCAATATTTGCACCAATAATTCTAATTCTAGTTCCAAAATGTTTAAATCTATCTTCTAATGTTTTATAAACATAACTAATATGATTTAATTGTTTTGGATCAGTTGTTGTAAAATTTGGTCCTTTAATAACTAAAGCAGAAGATTGTACAATTCCTTTATTTTTACTTGGATCAATTTTATTAATTTTTAATATTTCAGATTCTGTTAATGCTGTTTGAGATAAATATCTTTTAACAATTCCATTAACTGTTCCTCTTTTTGCTAAATCATTACTTACTCCTGCTGCTCCAGTAGTAACTGATCCATCAAATGTTGTTGAACCAAACAAGTATTGCGACTGCATTTCACAACCTCTTCTATTTGTTTGATCTGTCCAATAAGGTTGTAATCCAGAATAATGAGAAGTCACTTGAGTTCCAAATTGACCTCTACCATGTTTTGCTACTGCTCCATTTTGCATTCTAGTTACATTATTTACTATTTCATAATATGGCTCTGCAAAAATTCTAACACGTCCAGTATGATATATTTTTCCATTATATGGTAAATTATTTAAATAATACTTGTACTCTGAGTCACTACTAATCCATACATTACCAGTTCCATCAACATTATATTCGACTGCATCATATTTAATAACTTCTCCATTAGCATATAAATATCCTTGATGTCTTACCATTAAATAAGTGCTTTCACCAAAATCAATTGTATTATTTATTAAAATATTATTTTCTACGGTTGGCAAACTACTAGATAATTCTTGATTAAGTGTAAGTGCTGCAAGACTATACCCAGTTGTTTTTCCTTCTTTTTGCAATTCTTGTATATCTACTATTTCCCATAATTTAGATGGTTTATATACCCAGTTTTTATTTTCTGCACTTAATGCAGTTTCTTCTCCTAATGCAGTATATGTTTTATCAATATACCTTGACTTATATGTTATCTTACCATCATTATAAATTCTTTTATCTTGAGATGCTATTGAAACAATATTTGGAAGATTGTTTGATGTTATTTTTTTATTTTTAGTTATATTTTCTTTCATATGTGTTGGAGAACCAATAAGTTTATAAGTAGAAGATCTTTCTGATGCATTTGGCATTAAGTAATTTTTGCTCATTACAACAAAATTATTATATTCATCAAAAAACATTGAAGTTTGTGTTGATACTGCTAAATCATTTAATACTTCAGCAAGATTTCTATCTGGACCAACAAAAAAATATGGAATTACTGGATCTTTTTCTCCAAAATTTCTTTTATAAACATAATTGCTAAAACCAATATAATCTAATAATAATGATATTGCATAACTTAAAGAAACATTAGTTATAAAAAGTTGTGGTGCTGGCATCGATTCAAAATGAAAATAAAGATCTCTTAACTCAATTGATATTGTTCCACCAGTTATATCTGCTTGTGGAAAACCTTCTGAATATAAACTCTTAATTGGAACTGTATAATCATAACCATTAACATTAACAATAGTTTCATAAAATGTAAATTTAATATTTTTTCTTAAATAATCTTTAATAATACTATTTTGATTATTTTCATTAAATGCCTGTTGATCATCAAAAATATTAATAGATCCAGTTGATGCTAATAGTTGGCCAATTGGCAATGCTCCAGAACCAAGATCTCCTAAAGATTTTGTAACTTTAAAATCAATAACATTTGATGAAATGTCTACTAACAATCTTGGGGAAAATTCAATTAAATCAAACGTTGATTCTGATTTATTCATAGTGTCAACTACAATCCTAATGCCACGAATATAATCAAACTCTCTATATTTTATTCTGTTAGTTGCTGGCTCTATAAATGAATTTGGAGAAGTGAGATCTGTTACAAAATGTTTTGTTTGATCTAAAGAATCATCTGCTAAAAACCATGTATACTCTGGAACAAATAAATCATATTCATCAGTTGTTTCATTCCAGACATGATAGGTTCCTTTTTCTGTTAAGTTTGAAACAACTAAATATGCATATCCGTCTACTGATTTTTCAGGCAGTAATGTAGTAGAACTTAAAACCTCTGCATGTATAAAACGACCTTGAAATTGTGTTGGAATTTTTAAACCATAAGAAAGTTCTACATATCCGTCTTCTTTAATAACTGCAGTTCCATCTGCTCTTGTAGAAGTAGCATTAAATTCTTGAACAGTTACCCATTGGTTTCCTATAAGAGTTTGTATCTTCCAATTTTTTGGAGTTGTTTTATTAATATCTCCATAAAAAACATCAGGAAAATTTTTTGTTGGAGTTATAGAAGTTCCAAGATCTACACTACCAACATTTGTTTGCATTTTAATAATAATTCTATTTGCTGGCAATGTATTTTTATAAACAACAAATGGTGCAGCATCATCAATATAGTACATTGTTCCAACTGGTCTGTTTGCTATACCTCTTTCTGTGGTATTTGTTGAACTCACAGATTCTCTTTCTGTTCTATAGGATGTCCAATATCTGAATTGATCATTTCTTGTTGGCATGTAATATCTTGGACGTTGTGTAAAATATATTCCTTGATTATTTAAAGCATCTGTAGTATAGTATGGAACATATTTACTATTTAGAAGTAACATTTTATTTATTCCAGACCTTGGTCTAAATGGTTTAAGACAATCTTCTAAAGAATAATAAAGATTATACTTTTCTTTTGTTGAAGTATATAAAATTGGAGTATCTTGATTGTCATATCCCCCATCAACTACAACATCAGCATCTGTAGCACCAGTATAAAAATTTCCAGAATCATATTGATCAAAAGTTGATTGTATTGTTGTATATCTTGTGTCTGAACTTTGTGGCCTATATCTATAATTTCCAACTTTAAAAATATTATCTGGCATATTCATATTCCACTCAGCAATTATTTTAGATTTTAATCTAATTGTTGGTGAATTTAAAAAATGATTTTTTAAAGTGTCATTTTGAAACATTATACTTCTTCCAATGATACAGACACATTCCATAAGTCATGATTTGTTCTACCTCTTTTTTCAACACTATAACTAAAATCACTAAAATATACTTGAACAATCTCATTATATCCAGTTAAGTGTTGAAATGCTGCATCATTTTTTCCAAAGTTATTATACTTATCATATGCTAAAAACATCCAAAATGGACCCTTATGATTTTCATACCAGTCAAGAAGTTCTACTCCACCTGCACCACCATCTGCAGTATATTCTGTAGTTTGATCTGCAACACCAACAGCATCAAACTCAGCAACATTTGGGTATGCTCTTGATGGTAAATTTTGCCATGAAAAAGAAATTGTTAACTTGTCTGCAATATGATAAGATCTCATATTTCCATTAATCATTCTTTCTCTTTGCTCAATTCTATTAGGTTTAAAATCAAGTGCTGATCTATTATGATCAGACAAAATAAGAAATTGATTTATACCACCAGTAGTTAAAGACGAGTCAGCACCAATTTCTTGCCCAGTAGGAACATAAAGGCCGTCTATAAGAGTTCCAGCATTTTCAGACCATAAAACTCCTTGTGGCCTAGTATGTCTTTTTCTTCCAACTAAATATGCTGATGTTGCCATTATCTATTACTCCTAATTCTTTGTGCATCAATTTGTCTAATTTGGTTAATTACAGTTCTTGCAATATCGTTTGGATTAGCATTACTATTAGACACATTAACACTAAGGTTATAATTATACAACGAATTGCTGTTGCTTGGTAGTTGTCCTCTATTAATTCTATCCATATTATCAATACCTATTGTATCTACTGCTTTTTTCTTTACAACATATTCTCCAGCAGATAGCATTGCAGGAATTCTATCCATTCCTTTTGCATATCCACCACCTGCAAAATATTTAATTAATCCACCCATTTTAAAATGTGGGAAAAACTCTAAAGCACGAGAACCTCTAAGGCCAGCACCCATAAAATCTGGATTTGGCATTTTATTTGGATCAAAAATTGCCTCTTTAGGAACATAGTTTATAGGAAATGCACTGTCTTTTCGTGATAATGCTTTATTTTTTAGCCATCCGCTTTTTCTAGTTAAAAATTCAGCATATTTGCTTGGTGGTTGATTTTCTAAACTAAAACTTCTGCTTATATTATATTTTTTGGTTGCTTCTAATACTCTTTGTAATGACATAATTTTTTTACTTCTTGATGCCAAACTATTTCCAACAAGAGTTGTCATTTCGTCAAGCAAACCACCTACACCAGCAATTTGAGGAAATTCTTCTGGCAATAAATCAAGTCGATATAAACCTTCCATCTCTCTTGCAGTATTTGCTGAAGTTTTATATCCTCCTTGATATCCCCATTTTGGATCTACATATCCACGAGAAGATTGTCTTCCTAAAAGAGTTTCCATTCCAGATCTATGTAGTTCTGATCCGATATAACCCATTGCCATTTCTTTATTTATTGAATAATATCCGCCAGCAGTAGGATTTAACCCTTTACCTGGTGTTGCTGTTCCAGCATATCTATTTCCTTTAAAAAGGGAAACCTTTTGTCCTTTTTTTAATCCAAGAACATCATAAAACAATGTCTCATTTACTAATTTTGTAAACTCATCTGCTGGATAATCATATCCTGCTGCAAGATCTGATCTTCCATGTTTCATTCCACTATTAACTGGACCTACTCCAGAATCTGCTACTGTTTTTAAAAAATCATCTTTGCTCATTGTTATTAATTTTTTACTAGTTAATGAATTCCAAACATCAGAAAATATTGATGTATATGCTGCAGTAAAATCGTTATCAATTTTTTGTCCTGGCTTATATCCTGATAGCGGAGACTTTGCATCCATTCCTAAAGCACTTTCCATTATAAAATTACGACCTTCTAAGTCAGCATTTATATAGGCTCGTTTATAAACTTCATCAACAAATTTTTGACTTGCTTCTCCTGGAGAAATCATTCCTTGTGGGATAATTTTTGTTCCTTTTTTAGTACTTGCTTTTAATCCTGTATTTGAAATTGCTGTATCTGTCATATTACCAATAAAAGATTCTGCAACACTTTCAGCAGTATTTGTTGGAACATTTTTCATGCCAGCATATAATATTTTGTTACCAATATTTTTTGCCACTTGTTTTACTGGTAACAAAACCTTGCTTGCAACTTTACCAATAACCCCACCTGCGCCAGGTGCAGCACTTAGTCCTGTAATAAGATTGTCTGTATAAGATGATGCCGTTTCTTGTCCTAATGCTCTTTTAATTTGAGTTATTCCTAAAGAAAAGATTGGATTACCACCATTATCCCTAATATCTTGTAGCGTTCTGCCTATTTGTGGTAAACCAAAAAAGTTTGCAGTTTGTTCCCAATTTTCTTTTTGCAATATAGGCATTGATGAAAATGACCAAGGTTTTTTGCCAGAAGTCATTGACATTTTTTCTTCCCATGCTCCTCCGCCACTTGCTAATTTTTTAGCATTTAGCATTTTAAATAAATCAACGCCATATTTTCTTACACTTGATGCATTAATAACATATTCTCCATTTGAAAGAAGTGCTGGAATAGAGTCAGATGTAGATGTTCCTGAGCCACGAACCTTTCCACCAGAATTAAATCCAAACCTGTCTCTTAAATAATCAACAGTATCAGTTCTTAATGTTCCAGCAACTGGAGCAGATGGTAAAAATGGATTATTCTTTTGAGTAAATCTATCTAATGTAGCACCAGTTCTTTGACCAGTTTGTAGTTCAGATTTTGGCTGAGGAGCAATAACTTTATTCTTTGCCTCTACATATGCTTCTGCTGCCTTAACCATCTTTTCAATTTCAAGAACACTTAGACCAATTGACTCTCTAAGGTTATTTACTTTTGTAACATAAGTTTCAAATGTTTCTCTTGCTTCTTTAACAGATGCCTTTAGTGCTCCAGCATCTCCAACTACACCTCGTAAAACATTCTTTATGTATGTTTCTGAGTTAGTATTTACCCCTGCATTTTTTGCTAAGTCTAAACCTTCTAAAGCATTATCAATTTCTTTTCTTGTTAATCCCATTTGTTCTGTAGTTAGTTGTCTAACAGTTTTAAGCATATCTATTTCTTTTTTACGTAATTCATCTTTTTGATTTTCAAATTCAATCTCTTCACGAAGTCTACCTTTATAAGTTACATTATTAATATCTTGTTCTTTTCTTTGTTCTAAGATTCCCCTCTTACGTTCCATTTGAGATTGTGCTTCAAGTTCACGAATAGATTGTATTGCAGATGCTGCTCCAGACATATCTCCTTCTGAAAGAGCCTTAGCCAACGAGAATCGTCCTTGCTGTAATTTATTAATTTCTTCTTGTCTCTTTTGAATATCATCAAGGTACTTTATTTGATCATCATAATATTTTGTAATAGCATCTTCTTGCTCTTGAATTCTAGCAAGAGCATAATCATTTTCTACGTTTCTTCTTTCTTGCAATGCTAATTCTTGTTCAAACTGTAAATCATATACATACTGGTTATAATCAAGAATATTTCTTGCTCTTTCTAACTGTTCTTTAAACAATTCTCCTATTGGTTTTACTGCGCTTTGAACAAGTTCTAGTTCTTTTGCTTTTGCAGTTAGTTGTTCCATTAACAAAACTGCTTCTTTTAAATTTTTAGTATTTGCTATTGCTTTTGCTGCATCTGGATTATTTACAATATCTAAAGCAGTGGCTGCTTCTACTCCAGCCTTTGCTAATCTCTTAAGAGCCTTAACCTGATTATCTCTTAGTGCAATTTCTTCTTTTAGATATTTTATTAAATCAAATTTATCTTTACCATCGCCAGATAAATCTATATACTTTTTAAACTCTTTAGCAAGTTCAGCATATGTTTTCTTAATATTATTTAATCTATCTTTAGATTGATTTTGTACTGCAACTAATCCAATTTCTGCTCTTATTGCTGCTACAGTGTTTTCACCATAAGTTTTTACTGCAGTATTTCTTCTTTCTATTGCAGTAGCATATGCTTGAGTTTGATCAATTAACCCAAAACTTACTAATTGCAACATCAATGTTTTTTGACCTGCATCACCCAAGTTTTTAACAAATTTTGCTAATTCTGGATTATCTTTCTTTAATGCCTTATCAAGCATTAATGTAGTTGCAAGTTCTCTTACATTTGGATTTAATGAACTTATTACAGAGTCAAGAGAAGCCCATGCGGCATCATACTGTTTAATATCTATAACACCTTGTTGTAATAATGTTGCTATAGAATTAAGGTTTTGACTTAAAATATCTGTTGTAGTTTTAAGTTTTGCTGATACTTCTGTTCCAAGTCTATTTGGATCTATTCTATTTAGTGGATCTCCTCCTGGACCAAAGAAATCTTCTCTTGTTGTTCCTCTTGGAGCATATTGAGTTTGATATGTTTTTTCTAATTCTGCTATTTGTTTTTGAATTTCAGCACCAACACTTATATTTAAATCATTGGTTAAACCAACAGCACTCTTTCTAAATCCTTTAAGCGCTCTTTCAGTAAATTTAATTTTTGTAAAGTCAAGAACAATATCAGTTCTTCCAGTTTCTTCTTTAAGTGCTGTTAAAATTGCTTGAACCTGCTCTTCTGCAAACCCTCTTGCTCTTAAATCTAATCCTTTAGAAATAATTGCACTCATTAATTCTTCTTTGCTAAGTTTTTTCCAAGCCTTTATCGTTTTTTCTTCATTTTTCATGAAATCTTCATTAGATTTAATTTTATCAATCTGAGATCTAAAATCTTGTCTTGCAACAGTTGGATTTGTTGTTTCTGATAACAGTTTATTAGGAACTACTCCAAACATATTTGCATATGTATCCAATGCTTCTTTTGAGTTTGTTGCAGCAATTGATAATGCATTTAATGCTTCTGCTGCTGCTTCTTGTCTTTCTTTATATTTAGTAAATGCAATTCCTGCTAATGTAACAGCCCCTGCTATAAATCCAATTGGACCAATAAACCTTGCTATTCCTAACCCTGCTCTTCCTATTGCTGGAAGAAATCCTGCAACTCCCTTTCTTCCTTTTAGCATTCCTTCACCAAGTTTTGCTGCACTCATAGCACTTGATGCAGTTGCTACTCTATCTGACAATATTCTAGTAAATGATTCTTTTGTCATTAATTGAGTCACTTGTTGTAATGCAAATAATGCGCTTGATAACATAAATGCTTTTTGAGATAAATCACCAATTGTTCCACCAAACATCATTCCAGCAGAAGAAAGTGCAGACAATCCAAATGATGCTTTCATTAATTTAGAATCGTATGCTTTAAATGACTGTCCAGATTTCTTTTGAGTTTCAGTAAAGTCAACTGTAGAATCAGACGCATCATTTAAAGATTCTTGCAACAAAGTACTTTCTCTAATAACCAAAGGTGTAGCAACTGGTGGAACATATGGAGCACCAGCAGCGACTGTTGTTACTGGCTGTCCAGGAGTTACGTTTCCAACTGTTGACACCCCTCTTCTTCCACGCCTTGTTCCAGCAGCAGCAGTATCTCCAAGACCGTTTGCAATCCTAGCGACATCATCCTGTCTATTTTGCATTCCAACTTCAAGACCACGAGCAATATCCTCACCAATTGGAATTGTTTTCTTTGATGGAGATGCAACTCCAGCACCCCTTTTAATTTCTTGAATAGACTGTTCGACATCAAATGCACCAGGAATATTTACAAATCCATGCTCTCCACCAAGTCTAAATGATTTACCACTTTTAAGGATAACTCTACGCTTTCCAGACATTTTTGTTGGATCTTTTTTAGAAGCAACCTGATATGGGTCAAGCCCTGCATTTATAGCATCTTGCATACCTGGATTGAACCTAAATTCAGTCATTGTTGATTCTGCTTTATCTAATGCTACTCTTAACTGAGAAAACTCTGGAAGTGTTTTTCTAATTTCTTTTTCTATTGCTTCAAATTGAGATGAAGTAATTGTTGCATCTGAATTTAAACTAACAATATTTTGAACTGCATTTTCAAGTGCTTTGTCATATCTTGCAAGTTCATCTCCTACTGCAGTTGCATTTGTCCCTGCATATTTTAATGTTCCAAACCACTTTTCTGTTCCTTGAGATTTAAAGTCATCTAAAAATGCTTGTGCACTTACAGGTTTATTATTTTTCATTGCATTATTTAATTCTTCAGACTGTGAAAATCCTAAACCAGAGAATTTAAACGCTTTTAACTCAGAGCCAAAAGTATTAACAATATCTCTTACTAATGCAATAAGTTCTGACCTTGCCTCTTTTATGTCTGATGGCAAAGATTCAAGATCTGACAATATTTGACCCATTGTTGTTTCTTGTCTTCCAGTAATATGTGCAAATTGTGCTCCAATTTGAGTTACACCTTTTCTAAATCCAGGAATATTATCTGAGACAATTCCTTGAATTAAACCACCATATTTTGCAGTTTGTTTTGCTGGAATAACTGATTCTCCTGGAGAAAGCATTGCTGGAATAATGTCTCCAGCGCCTTTTGGTCCAGGAACAGATACTATTCCATCTGCAAAACCTTTTACTGGTGTAGTCATTGAACCAGGATTTCTTGCTGCAAAATTTAATCCTGCTTTATTGGCACGTTCGTATACTGTCGCTAATGAGCCTAATGCAGATGCCTCAACATTAAAAGTTTGAATTAGTCGTGCATGTGTTTGATCCAACGAGTGTGCTACTGCTGCTGCCTCTGCTTGTGCCTGTGTTAAAAACTGAGTTTGTTCTGAAAGAATATTACTTTGTCCAGTTATTCTTTGAAAGCCCATTCTTAAAGTTAAAAATAATTTAATAATATTAGCAATACCATTTGCTAACAAACCAAAGGTCATTAAAAATACTGGACCAATTGCACCAACAAGACCAACTATAATTGTAATTATTCTTTTTGATCTATCTGACAAGTTATTAAACTTATCTGCAATATTGCCAAAAAATTCTACAATTGGTGTTACTGCCTTTAAAAATTCTTCTCCGACTGGAGCAATAGAAACCTTTAGACTTTCAATTGCTGCCTTAAACTTTGTAGATGCTGATTGCTCAATAAGACCTAACTCAGAGTCTGCTGTTGCAGCAAGATCTTCCATTGATGTAGAGGCAATACCTAATACTCTAGATGCCTGACTTCCATCCTTAGCAATGTTTGCAAATAAAGCAGAAACTCTCGCTAACTGGAATCTACCAAATAGTTGCTCTAATGCTTGTGCTCTATTTAATGGATCAAGATCGTCTAATGCTGATGCAAATGACTGTATAGTTCCTTTAAGATCACCTTTGTTTTTTAATACAATGTCTTGAATATTAATATTTAATTTTTCAAACATTGCTGTTGCTTTATCAGTAGGATTAATTATTGCTGAAAGTCCAGATTTTAATGCGTTGGCTCCTTCTGCAGCATTAATACCACCCTCTTTCATTGCTGTAATAAAATAAGCAAGATCTTCTACGTTTCCACCAAGTTGTTGAATAACTGGTGCAACTCTTGGTATTGCTTGAGTTATGTCATCAAGAGATGTTACAGTTTGATTTTCTACCGCATTTAAAAAGTTAATTTTTGATGATAATTCATCACTTGAGAGACCAAAAGCGTTTTGAAGTGCTATCGTAGTCTTTAGTGCTTGTTGTCTATCAATTTCACCAAGAACAGAAAGTCTTGTTGCTTCTCTTGTTTGACGCATTAAATCTGTGCCTTGGAAACCTGCTGCTGCAGCCTCTGCTGCTAGGCCCATAGTTTCTGAAACTGCAACACCATATCTTGTGAATACTCTGCCAAGTTCTCTTATGTCATCCAGCGCTCTTTGGGTTTCTGCTGCTGGAGTAAATAAATCACCATAAACTTTTTTAAACTTTAATGCTTGTGCTTCCATATCCATAAATACTTTAGAAGCAGTTGATCCAAGAAGTGTAAGTGGAATTGTAAAACCAACCA
>JACCDP010218702.1_pt1 | contig 11288 bp, 11 predicted proteins | sample 7445841 | NCBI WGS metagenome assembly JACCDP01 (sample SAMN15323441, study PRJNA562643) | freshwater metagenome | isolation source: river surface water | place: USA:Blue River Watershed | collected 2017-08-17
CTTGCTGAGCAAAGGATGGCTTCGCAATGCGAAATCGATGAGAAACCAATTTTTGCGGACCCAACCATGAAGCGTGTCAGGAGCCAGTCATGAGTCAAGATGAACCCAGTTTGATCCGTCCGGATCATCCTGACGCTGCCGTCAGCGTGACCGCTGGTGACACGGGTTTTCAGGCCGGCTTCAAGCCTGAAAATGTGCCGCACATCAATTTGCCCGATGTGCCCCAAGACGCCACAGGTTTGCCCCCCGAAGCCCTGGCGCATATTCCTACTCTGACCGAGCGGGTGCCAACAGCTTCTGATGATTCAGCACCGCCGGCGGGTGACACCGTACCCACATTACAAGTGCCGCCTGAAGGTGAGACCGCCATCGTCGAAAAGCCTCCAGAGATAGGTGATGAACAAATAGATGCGACAGAAGTCGCCGAGCAAACTCAAGAGCCAGAGGTTGAGGCCGATACATGGGTTGAGCAGATGCAGGTTCGCATGGATCGCTTGATGGATGACATTCACAACCTCAACGATCGTTTGGATCGGCTCGAAAATAAGACAAAGGTTTAAACATGGCAGACGCGGAACAAACGGTTGAAGACGCAGTCGCCCCCCAGCAAGAGCTGGTGGACGAGACGGCTGCTCGCCTGACCGAAATTGCCAATCAATCGCTCGACAGCAACGAAGTTGCACGTCAAATTGAAGAACTCACATCGGTGGTGCTTGACTCCGCCGAGGTGTCCACACGCTCCGCATCGATTGCTGCTGATGTCAGCACAACCATGCGCGAAGTGGTGTCGCAAATTCAAGAGAACAACCGTCGCAATGTGCTGCACTCGCGCATCATGTTGGGCGCATTTTGCGCTTGCTTGCTGATCGCTATGGGCGTGTTTTTTGGTGTGACCGTCAAAATGACCAAGTCCATCAAAGAACTCGACACCATGATTTATGCCATGGCCAAACGCGTCATCGAAGTTGATGCCAGCTTGACCGCCATCAGCAAAACACATTCTGAATTTGCCCAAATTTCTGAAAAGCAAGAAGAGCTGACCACCACGCAAACGCGTTTGGCCAGTCGCTTGGAAGAAGTTGGTAAGTCAATCACCAAAATCCCAGACCAAGTGGCTGAGCAAACCAACAAAGTCAGTGAAATCAAATTCACGGGCATGCAACGCAACTTGATCGACAGTTCACAAAAACAATTCCAAGCCGTGGACATGCGTTTGCAAGCCATTGAAGCCAAAGCGCAAAGTGCAGCGCAAGCTGCCTCTGCCGCCGCAGCTGCTGCCTCTGCCAAACCACCACCAGCGCCCCCTGGCCCTAATCCGCAAAATGTGTTGAATGAGTTGCAAAAGCTCAAACAAGATTTGGAAAAATCTAACAAAGAGCGCACACAAGCTTTGACGGAAGCTGAAAAGGCCTCTGCTAAAAACAGCGAAAAGGCCACTGCCGTTGCAACAGCTGCCGCAGAAAAAGCCACTGCTGCCATGACCGCTGCACAGCGTGCTGCTGAAAAAGCAGCCGAGGCTGAAAAAGGTGCAGCAGCTGAGCGCATTGCTTCACAAAAAGCTGCTGCGATGAAAGCCGCAGCTGAACGTGAAGCGCCTAAGCCAGCGCGTCCACCTGAAAAATCAGCGGCTGAGCGTGCCGAAGAAGCAGCCAAACAAGCCGAGCTCAAAGCTGCGGCAGAAAAAGCAGCCGCTGAAAAAGCCAAAGCCGCTGAACGTGCACGTGCTGCTGAAAAAGCCAAAGCCGATGAGCGCGCCAAAGCAGACGAGCAGCGCGCCAAAGCTGCTGCCGACGCCGCTGCAGCCCTCGCGCAACAACCTGCCAAAGAACGTTTGATTCAGTACCCTCGGGTACCTTGATCACACCCCAAAACGGTTGGCGCTGGCGCGCTGCCAGTCTTTGAACACCGCAGGCAGTTGACTCAGATCGTCTTGCAACAAGGCGTTGGGTGCCAGTGTTTCAATCAATTCAGACAACCGTACCACTTGGGTTTCACTCACACGGCGCATGACGTGTTGCGGCGTGATGTCGTTGGGTTTTTTCAAACCTGCTGCTTGCATCAACTCTTGCAAAGCCTCTAGTGTGTGCGCATGAAACTGATGCACGCGTTGTGCTTTGCTAGGCACCACCAGGGCCATTTGACGTTTGGGGTCTTGCGTGGTCACACCGGTTGGGCAGTGCCCTGTGTGACAAGCTTGGGCTTGAATACAACCCAGTGCAAACATAAAGCCACGTGCACTGTTGCACCAATCCGCCCCGAGAGACAAAGTGCGCGCCATGTCAAACGCACTCACAATTTTGCCGCTGGCGCCCAAGCGAATGTGTTCACGCAAACCTGCACCCACCAACGTGTTGTGCACCAATCGCAAGCCTTCTTGCATGGGCATGCCCATGTGGTCTGAAAACTCCAGCGGTGCGGCACCCGTACCACCTTCAGCACCATCGACCACAATGAAGTCGGGCAAAATTTTGCTCTCGAGCATGGCCTTCACAATGCCAAACCATTCCCATGGGTGACCAATGCACAGTTTGAAACCCACCGGCTTGCCTTCGCTCAAAGTACGCAGTTGTTGCACAAACTGCATCAACTCCATCGGTGTTGAAAAACTGCTGTGCGCGGCGGGTGACACACAATCTTCACCCACTTGCACACCGCGTGCCTCGGCAATTTCTTCAGTCACCTTGGGGCCCGGCAACACGCCACCATGTCCAGGCTTGGCGCCCTGGCTGAGTTTGATCTCGACCATCTTCACTTGTTCAGAGCGCACGTTCTCCACAAAACGCTCAGCACTGAAACGGCCGTTGGCATCGCGGCAACCAAAATAGCCCGATCCAATTTCCCAAATCAAATCGCCACCGTAAGCGCGGTGATGACGCGAGATCGAACCTTCACCTGTGTCGTGCGCAAAGCCCCCCAATTTGGCACCTTGGTTCAACGCCATGATGGCATTGGCACTGAGCGCGCCAAAACTCATGGCTGAAATATTGAACAAACTCATGCTGTAGGGTTGCGTGCAAGCACTGCCACCGACCATCACGCGAAAGTCATGGCTTTGCAACACCGTGGGTGCCATCGAATGGTTGATCCATTCATAGCCAACAGCGCGCGTATCAAGCTGTGTGCCAAAAGGGCGTTTGTCAGATTGCCCCTTGGCGCGTGCGTAAACCAAAGAGCGTTGTGCGCGAGAAAACGGCGCGGCCTCTGTTTCTGACTCTAAAAAATACTGACGAATTTCTGGTCGAATCGTCTCGAACATAAAACGCAAGTGCCCAATGATCGGGTAGTTGCGCAAAATCGCATGCTGCTGCTGTAGCAGGTCATACAAGCCCACCAAGCTGAGCGTTAAAAAAATCAACGGCCACCAACTGCTCAAGCCCATCACACCTGAGCCCAGCAATGTGAAGATCAACAACACCACCGAAACAATGAATGCGGTGTAGCGCACCGGATAGATCGAATTGAGTTTCTCCAGCATGCTTTGCTCCTCAGCAACGGTAAAGAGGTTTAAGTTCTGCGGTTGAGTTTAGCGGTGAGTTTGGTTTGTGCTAGTGCCGAAACCTCGGCGCGCAAACGTGCAGAAGTCAGTTGTTGATCTGCCGCTTGCTGAACATCACGCAAATGCGACATGATGGTGCCACGCAATTCGGCCAACTCCAAGTCTAACTTGCTCAAGCGCTCTTGCAACTCGCGTTGCAAGGCCATGCGTTGTGTCAATAAATTGACTTCTGCAGCAATGGTGCGCCATGTCTGCGTCAACTCGTCCGTGGGTGGCACTTTCAGCTGGTCCACCAACTCGCTGATCAAAGGGTCAAACATGTCTGATTTGTCCCTGCCCCGCGCTGCTGGCGCAGGTGGCTCTGCAGTCTCAGTCAGAGTGGGTAAATCAAGCTCTAGCGAAATATCTGGCATCGCATGATGAACTGCATTGTTCGCAGCATGATGCGGCTGTGGCGGTGCAGCATGCGCAGCATTAGAAGCTTGTGCACTGGTGTTCGGATGCGTACGTGAATTCAACATAGCGTTCACCTCAGCCCAGCCATCTTCCGGCGTGTATTGCTTTAATCCTTTGAAGGATAAAAATTGCGGTTCGATGCTCATGATTTATTCATCGACCCCATGGACATGCGCTTCAAAAACTGTGGAATACCCATCGACCCCATGCCGCTGCCTGACCCTGCAGTGGCCGTGGTGTCGTCATCGCGAATTTTTTGCAAGCGGTGACGACCCAAAATTGAATATTGGTTAGACAGCGTGGTTGATGTGCCCAACACATTGTTGCGCGCAGGCACGGGCGCGGGTGTGTTGATGCGTGTGTTGCTCAACACACTGCTGCGCAAAGGTGCATTCGCACGCAATGGGCGATTGGTTTGACCCAAACCTTGCGCGGTTTGGCGCATGTCACGCGCGGCGCACACCGCTTTGCCAAATTCAAGAAACGATTGACCGCATGCGTCTTCCAAATCCATCAGATAACCGCGCTCGAACATCTCGCGAGCGGTTTGTGCTTCCAGAATCGGTGGTGCCAACATGAAGCTCACCGGGAAGCGCTGCTTCGAGAACACATCGCTGCGCAATTGGTCGTGGTGCACGCGCGTTGGGCACACCAGCAAAGTGGGAGGTGTGTGAATGGCAGAGTCAAACACCCAACGGTGGCGGCTCAAGAAACCAGCGGTAGCAGCCAATTCAATTTCAGACACCGAGGTTGGCACGATCACCAAGTCGTACTCAAACATCAACTCACCCGCGATCGAGTCGGTCCATGTCAAATCGCAAATCACCACCTCAGAGCTGCTGGCTGCGCGGCGCAAATGCAAACGTGCATCCAAGATAGGACGATTGCCACCTTGATCGAGCGGCAAGATGTGGTGCTGCACCACCACGCCAATGTTGGGTGCGCGGGTCAGCCAGGTGCTGGAAGAACCGTGCGTGTCAAAGTCAACCAAGGTCACGGTCTGACCTTGTCTGCGCAAATAAGCTGCCAAGTTGGCCGAGACGGTGCTTTTTCCGACACCACCTTTTTGACTGGTCACCAAAATTTTGAACGTTGACATGAGGCATTTCCCTTTGTGATTGACGCGCTGCCGCGTCTATCTAGATAACAATTTCCCAAGCGGGGAATGGAATTTACCTTCGAGAGCGTGCAGGGGTCAACTTTTCTGTAAGCGTTGCATACTGAGATCCCTCCAGGTCTCGGTCATCTTTTGAAAACTTTAGGGCTCTTTATTTTTAAAAAAGAAACAAAATGAAGAAGTTAATCTATGTTGTTGATTCCAAAAAGAAATTTCCAAAGTGTCAAAAAAAACAACACTTCTTCAGTTTGCTATGTGAAATTTATTACTTTGACAGATTTTTGGCGGTCAGTTCATCGCTGCCTAGCGTTCGCCCGCACTCCTAGGGCGCAGGGTGCCTTTGCGTCAGTTGCAAAAAGGGCATCGGCTAAAATCAAAATTTGAGCGAAATGATGAAACTCAACAGCGAGGTTGTCACCACACCGCCACGCGCATCGGCAACCGTGGTGCTGTTACGTGATACGCTTCAGCAGGATGCCTCGCAAGCAGGTCTAGAGGTTTTCTTATTGCGTCGCCACACCGAATCAGCGGTGCTCGGTGGCGCTTATGTGTTTCCCGGCGGCAAATTAGACGATGCCGATTGCGCATCTGATTTACACGCGCGGTTGGATCAATCCGTTCATCAATTGCACGCCCAATTGGCCGAGCCTGAATTGGCACCCTCATTTGCAGCAGGTTTGTATGTGGCCGCTGTGCGCGAAGCACTCGAAGAGTGTGGTGTGTTGTATGCCCGCACCGCTGCATCACAAGCGCCCAACCACAACCACCAGCAACGCCAACAATGGCAGCGCCTATTGCATGAAGGCGCGAGCTTTGCATCGTTGTTGTCGCAAGAAGGTTTGCAACTAGACACCCAACCCCTCGCGCCTTGGTCGCGGTGGATCACACCGGTGGTGCCCTCGGTCACCAACAAGCGGTTTGACACGCGTTTTTTTGTGGCCGCATTGCCAAGCGGACAGTCACCGGTGCACGACAACCTAGAAGCCATTGACAGTGTTTGGTTGTCACCACGTGCAGCACTCGAACGCTATTGGGCGCGCGAGTTGTCGTTGGCACCGCCACAAATCATGACCTTGGTCAGTCTGACGCGCTTTCATTCGGTAGCCGAAGTCTTGCATGCTGCAAAATCAAGAAAACCACCCTGCGTGTTGCCCGAGCCGTTTGATGACAACGGTGTTCGCATCATTTGCTACCCCGGTGACCCACGCCACTCCGAACGCGAGCGAGCCTTGGAAGGCCCTAGCAGTTTGCGCTTTGTCGACGGGCGCTTCGAACCCCATGGTGGTCTAGAAGCCTTGCTAACCCCATTTATTTAACGAGTACCCCATGCAAACATCATTCAACTTACAAGGTAAAAAAGGTTTGGTACTGGGTTTGGCCAATGCCAACAGCATCGCATGGGGGTGTGCGCAGCAAGCACATGCCATGGGTGCCGAGTTGGTCGTGTCATGTTTGAACGACAAAGCGCGCGCCTATGTCGAGCCCCTCACACAACCCTTAGGTATCGACTTGCAAACTTGCAACATAGAAGTGCCCGAGCAATTAGAACAATTTGTAGCTTACGCATTGGCCAAATTAGGACACTTTGATTTCGTCATCCACTCCATCGCATGGGCACCTTTGCAAGAACTGCACGGACGCGTGGTCGACAGCACCAGCGAAGGTTTTGCGCGCGCCATGGATGTGTCGTGCCACTCATTCGCTGCGTTGGCCAAACTGTGTGCACCCCACATGCTCCAAGGTGGCAGCATGGTCACCATGACTTATTTAGGTGCTGACGAAGCCGTGCCGCATTACGGACTCATGGGGCCTGTCAAAGCAGCGCTTGAATCGTTGGTGCGATACATGGCGCTCGAGTTGGGCCCACAAAACATTCGCGTGCATGCTGTGTCACCTGGGCCCATACCCACACGCGCAGCCTCAGGCATTGAAGCCTTTGATGAATTGATGCAACACAACATTCAAAAAGCGCCCCTCGGCCGTTTGGTCAGCTTGCAAGAAATCGCCAACCTCAGCACCTTCTTGTGCACCGATGCGGCCAGTGGCATGACCGGACAAACCATTTATGTCGACGCCGGCAGTCACGCCGTCGATTGATCAAATAAAACAAGCACACCTTAAGCCTAAGCCATGAACGACATCACCGAAACCACCAACGACCCCAACAACGAGTGGTTAGAAAACTATCCCTACGAAGCCATTGAAATTGGGCAAGCTGCGCGCATTGTGCGCACGCTCACATTGGCTGACATCCAAGCCTTTGCCGCGGTCTCGGGTGACACCAACCCTGCGCACCTCGACCCCGACTATGCCAACGCCACTTTGTTTCATGGCGTCATTGGTCACGGCATGTGGGGCGGTGCATTGATCTCCAGTTTGTTGGGTACTGTTTTTCCAGGACCGGGCACCATTTATTTAGAACAAAATTTGCATTTCAGTCGCCCTGTGCGGATTGGTGACACACTCAATGTCACAGTCACATGCACTGCCAAACACGACGACAAAAAAACCATCGACCTCGATTGCGTATTGGTCAACCAAAACGGTGAACGCGTGTTGTACGGTGTGGCCAAAGTCATGGCACCGAAAGAGAAACTGCGCATGCCGCGCATTCATGCGCCACACATCAGCTTGTTTGACCCAGAAACACGCCATAAAAATTTGTTGGCCATGGGTGCCAAGTTAGAAGCCGTGGTGTGTGGTGTCGTGCACCCATGTGACAGCGAATCGCTGCAGGGCGCCTTAGACGCGCACCGCGCCGGTTTGATCAAAGCCGTTTTGATCGCCCCCGAGAAAAAACTCCGCGCCATGGCAGCGCAAGCCAACATTTCTTTGTCAGACGCTGCTTACAAAGACGTGGTGTATGTCGATGTGCCACACAGCCACGCTGCAGCAGAAGTGGCTGCACAAATGGCAGCAGACAAAAAACTAGAAGCCCTCATGAAAGGCAGTTTGCACACCGATGAGTTGATCCACGCCGTGGTCATGCAACCGGGCTTGCGCACCGGTCGACGCATGTCGCATGTGTTTCGCTTTGAAGCACCGATGTACCCCAAGCCTTTGTACATCACCGATGCGGCATTGAACATCGCGCCTACCTTGTCAGAGAAAGCAGACATCGTGCAAAACGCGATTGACTTTGCGCGCATCATGGGTGTGGCCGAACCCAAGGTGGCCATTCTTTCTGCGGTCGAAACCGTCAACCCCAGCATTCCCTCCACCCTAGACGCAGCAGCACTTTGCAAAATGGCAGACCGCGGACAAATCAAAGGTGGCGTGTTAGACGGCCCCTTGGCGTTTGACAATGCGGTCTCCACACATGCTGCTGAAATCAAACACATTGCATCTGCTGTAGCAGGCCATGCCGATGTGTTGATGGCCCCCGATTTAGAGTCGGGCAACATGATGGCCAAACAACTCGAATACTTGGCCGGCGCTTCTGGTTGTGGTGTGGTGTTGGGTGCGCGCGTGCCCATTGCACTCACCAGCCGCGCAGACTCCGCCACCACGCGCAGTGCTTCTGCGTTATTGGCCAAGCTGATCGCGCACCACAACCGCCAACACGCTGTTTAAACGGAGGCGCGTGGCATGAGCATTCTTTCCGTTAACGCCGGTTCGTCCAGCCTGAAGTTCGCGCTCTACCCTATTGAAGGTGACACGCTAGGCGATGCATTGCTGAGTGGCAACATCGAGGGGCTTGAACCTGCAGGTGTGCCGCGCATTTCATTTGCTGAGCAAGGCAAGAAAGAAACTGCGCAAGTGAATGTGCTTGCGCAACAAGAACCTTTCGATGCAGCCTTGCAAAGTTTGAAGCTATTGCTGCAAACCCGTTTTGACCACATCGCATTAAAAGCGGTGGTGCATCGCGTCGTGCATGGGGGACAATTTTTTTCAGCCGGTGTGGTGGTCACCCCAGAGGTGTTTGCACAGCTCAGCACGCTCAATGCATTGGCGCCCTTGCATCAACCGCACAACTTGGCAGGCATTCGCGCTTTTGCAGACGCGTTTCCCAACCTGCCGCAAGTGGCGTGTTTTGACACCGCGTTTCATCGTACCTTGTCGCCACTCGAAACCACCTTTGCGATTGACCATGCCTTAACCCAACAAGGTGTGCGTCGTTATGGCTTTCATGGTTTGTCGTATCAATATGTGAGCCAACGCCTGCAACAACATTCGCAACGCGCAGCAGGCCGAGTGATCATGGCGCACTTGGGCAACGGTGCCAGTTTGTGTGCCACCACACAGCACCAAAGCCGCGCCACCACCATGGGGTTTTCAGCGCTCGATGGTTTGATGATGGGCACCCGCAGCGGCGCTCTCGACCCTGGCGTGTTGCTCTATTTGATGGAGCAAGGATGGGACCACAAGCGCATTCAAAAAATGCTTTACAAACAAAGTGGTTTGCTAGGTGTTTCGAGTGAAAGTGCAGATATGCGTACCTTGCGTGCATCATCTTCTTTGCAAGCCAAATTTGCGATTGACTTGTTCACCCATCGTGTTGTGCGAGAGGTGGGCGCACTCAGTGCTTGCATCGGCGGCTTGGATGTGTTGGCCTTCACCGGTGGCATTGGCGAGCACGATGTCGTGCTGCGCGCGCAAGTCGCACAGGCGCTAGGCTATCTGGGTGTGTCGGTGGATACTGCGCACAATCAATCTGCCACAGGCGAGCAAATTTGCCGCATTGACGCCGGCAACAGTTCGGTTGAAGTGTGGGTTGTTCCCACCGACGAAGGCCGCGTTGCGGCACAAGAGGCATGGACCATCACAAGGAAAAAAGCGTGAACATCAAAGACGCCATGAGTTGCTTTACCACCGGCGTGACCGTGGTCACCACGCACCTTGATGCGCAAGACTGTGGCATGACCTGCAACTCATTCAACACCGTGTCACTCGAACCGGCCATGGTGTTGTGGAGCATTCGCAAAACATCGCACAGCCACAGCGTGTTTGTGCAGTCGGGTCACTACATGGTCAATGTGTTGGCCGCGCATCAAAAAGATTTGGCCATGCGTTTTGCCACAGGCGATCAAGCCAGTCGCTTTGCTGACTTAAGTGTGGAGCGTGGCATCAACCAATGCGTGCGTTTGCCAGAAGCCTTGGCATGGTTTGACTGTCGTTTGGCACAAGTGGTGTCAGCCGGCGACCACGACATTTTGATTGGTGAAGTGATCGACTTTGGCTGCCACGCAGGTCATGGCCTGGCCTATTCACAACGCAGCTTTGGTGTACTCGCTGCGTTGGAAGATTAACGCTCTTGCTCGGTTATTCGCTTATTCGCCAGGCATGCGCGCAGCGTGCAACTTAACCGCAGCTGCTTTTTTGCGAAAGCGTATGTTGATCAACTCAACCGCCACCGAGAACGCCATCGCAAAATACACATAGCCCTTTGGAATGTGGTGACCAAAGCCCTCGGCCACCAACACCACACCCACCACCACCAAAAAGGCCAACGCCAACATCTTGATGGAAGGGTGGTTAGAGACAAACCTGCCAATGCCAGTGGCAAACAACATCATCAGGGCCACCGAGACCACCACAGCAGCAATCATGATCGCCACTTCATCTACCATGCCCACGGCGGTGATGATGGAGTCGAGTGAGAACACCAAATCGATCAGCATGATTTGTGTGATCACCCCTGCAAATGTGGTTTTGACCACGCCTGAGTGCACCTCTTCGGCGCCTTCCAGCGAATGGTGAATTTCACCCGTACTTTTCCAAATCAAGAACAAGCCACCCAAAATCAAAATCAAATCGCGGCCAGAAATGTCTTGTTTGAAAACAGTGAACAAAGGCTCCACCAAACCCACAATGACTGACAACAGCATCAGCAAGCCAATGCGCATGAACATCGCCATGAACAAACCAATGCGCCGCGCTATTTCGCGCTTCTCTGGCGGAAGCTTGTCCACAAGAATCGAGATGAAGATGATGTTGTCAATGCCCAGCACCAACTCAAGCAGCGTGAGTGTGGCAAAAGCGATCCAAGCATTGGGGTCTAGCAGCAGTTCCATGGGTGATGTGGGCGAGGCCCTTATAAGTTGTGTGACGCAACATTAACGGGACTCTCAAAAACACATGGTTTGTAAGGGAACCCGATAAAAAACAAACCCCGTAGAGACAGCTCTACGGGGTGAATTTGGTGGCGCTTCACGGATTCGAACCGCGGACCTGTGGATTATGATTCCATCGCTCTAACCGACTGAGCTAAAGCGCCGA
>JACCDP011385638.1_pt1 | contig 11282 bp, 16 predicted proteins | sample 7445841 | NCBI WGS metagenome assembly JACCDP01 (sample SAMN15323441, study PRJNA562643) | freshwater metagenome | isolation source: river surface water | place: USA:Blue River Watershed | collected 2017-08-17
ATGCCGCAAAGCGTGACCGGCACTTTATTCACATCGCAAAGCATCACGGCATGGGAGACATACTTGCTTGTTCCAGCGTATGCAAAATTTGAAATAATTAGCATAGAAGCCACCTAACGGTTTGGTTTAGCGGCGGTTGCACATTATGACGGGAAACACTCATAGCACAATTCGTCGCTTTGATGACGGGAGCCGCACCAGGGGCAGGTAACGGTGCAACCGTCCGCTGCAACCGGTGTTGGGCGGGTGTTCCCCTGGGCATAAACTTTGCAGGCAAGTTGAGATTTATACATGCCAGTTTTCAGGACAAGAAGTTCTTTTTCTGGCAAAACATTTTTCAGCCAGGTGGCTATCAACTTGCGCTCAAACTCAATAGCGTGGTCGTGCATTTGCTTTGCTTCATCAACTTTTAGAATTGCTGGCATAAGATTTTTCCTTGCGGGCAAGTACCCGCCCAACACATAAATAGACTGCCAGCCTAATTTTATTAGGCTGGCATAACCTTACTCGCCCTTGACCATCACACTATCACAGCCAGGGCACAACAGATCAACCGTATCATCGTCCTTATGCCATGGTTTCATCTTGGCAAACGGAACAACACAATTACACAAGCGGCAGAACAGCCCAGGCAGGTGCTCCATCTTTGGGCGAGTATTCCCGCATGGGCAACTCAACCGCGAGATCGGCCAATCAACCCCACAATCGGGGCATCCCCAGGTATCAGCCGCCATGTATCCCCCCCATCCACAGGCTATCCACATCCCGATCCCCTGCCGTCATCAGCAGGTCAGGCACCAGCCGCAACCGTCCCAGCAGGAAAAACACCTTGCCCTGCTGCACCTGTTTGGGCTCTTTCACCACCACCACCTGCCCCGGCCAGTGATTGATAACTGTTTTCCACTCCAACGCTGACGGGTAAACATCCGCGCGCGAGAGTTGCAGGCTCACCACATCATTTTCCACCACCACCGCAACCGTCAGGCCGCGGGGCAGCCGCACGCGCATCGGCTCACCCGTCCGGGCCGATTGATCGACCATACAGCGCAGCGAATCGCGTAATGTTTTCATAATCTCCTCAGGAAGTTTACCAGCGGGCACAACCGGCAGGTTGTCGCCGATGCCATGTCATACAGCTCACACGAGGCGCAGGTTTCGCGCGCCGGCCTGATCACTGCCTCGGGCACAAAGTTTTTCACCAGGTTGAGCGCATCGAAATGCGCCCCAGGTGCAACCGCTTTCGGCTCAGGTTCCGGCAGGCGCGTGGTGCGCTTCAGCGTCGGCTGGCTGTAGCGCTCACAGATGCGCAGGAAATTAGATTCAGACGCCCCGCGCGTCGCCGCGATCGCCGCTGCCTGCACCTGTTTCTCAGGCCCCAGCCGTTTCAGCGCCGCCAAAACCGCCGGGGATAGTGTCAGCGCCCCGCGCTCAAAATATTTTTGCACTGCTGGCTCTAATTCCAGCAGCCCCATGTAGCTGTAAATCGTGCTGGTACTTTTCCCGGTCACGCGCGCCACTTCCTGCACCGTTCCCATCGCTTGCAACATCTCGCGGTACGCTTTGCATCGCTCCATCGGGTTCATATCGGCGCGCTGCTCATTCGCCACAAATGCGCTGACCAAACGCTCTATCTCGTTTTTGCTGGGCTCACGAATGACTGCATCAATCTCTTCCCAGCCCAATTGTGACGCCGCTCTCCAGCGCCGCTCACCGTCCACCAGGGTAAACCCGCCCGCCGTACCAGCCTCCACCACAATCGGCTGGATCAACCCTGTAGATTGCATCGACCTGGCCAGCTCATCCAGCTCATCCTGCCGGAATCTCGTCCGGGGCTGCTGTGGGTTTGGCGCAATTTTCCGCACGTCAATTAGCATTTTGCACGCTCCAGGTACGCATCAATCTGCACAAACTGCACCGCAAACCCCAGCAGTGGCGCAGCTTTTCGTGTCATCCAGTCAGCGGCATAATCGTTATGGCATCCAACCACCAACCCATCCGGCCCATCTCCCAGGGCGTGCGTCTGGCTGCACCAACTTTCAAAAGCTGCCCGAGGCAGTTCTTCCCGCAAAATCTCCAGGGCCGCCTGCCATCGTTCGCCAACTTGCTGTCCCAGGCTGTTCAGCACCTTTTCGCGCCGTTCCTGCTCAGCCGCCAGGCGTGTATTTTCTGCATCCCAATCGGCCTGCATCTCCTCGATGCTGGGCGCTTTCTTGCGTTCCGTGCGGATGCCAATCGCCACCAGGAAATCATCCGGCAAATTCTCCAAATGCAGTTTGCGCCCCTCGCGGGCTTTCAGTCGCCGCACCAGCACCCCCAGCGGATTGTTGAGCTGCGAATTGGGGCGCTTGTAATCCACCCATAATTTCGCCACCCAGGCCAACATCAATTCCGCCGAAGTGTTTGCCGGGATCGCGCTGGTGGCCAGGCTTTCGCCAAACAGCATTTCCAAATTCTGGCAGATCACCGAAACTTTCGGGAAAATGATTTTCGCTTTTTCGGGTTCTGATTGATGATTGACCTTTGATTTATTCTGATTAATAGAATCATCATCAATCATGATTGAACCCGTTTCAGGTTCCGATAAATCGGATTCTGGCGCGTTTTTTGGGCTATTTTCGGCCATTTTTGCGCCATTTTCGCCCATTTCCGGCTCATCCACGGGTTGAACCCGCCCATCCACAAAACCAGGTTCCGATAAATCGGATTCTGGTTTTCCCAGCAAACCCGCTGCCGGCAGGGCCACAAACCCCGGCAAAATCTGCTGCGCCCCTTCGGCCAGCGAATACCACTTCTCGCCGCGTTCCCGCAGCGAAACCGCAACAAATCCCAGGCCCTCCGGCCCCAAAACTTTTGTCGCCTTGCGCACATCATCGTCATTGCTGGCAGCCCAAACCACCAGCTCCCCGCCAGACATCGGCCTGGGGTTGCACAATAGGATCAACAAAATCGTGCTCGGCAGCCCGGTCAGGCTGCGCGTGATCGCCATAGACATATTCATAAATCAGCTCCTAAACTGCCAGCGCTGGCAGCTTATACAAAATCACCAGGTTCTGCGGAGTGACCAAATCGGCCCCTGCCGCATAAACGATTGCCCCATCCAGCAGCACTGTTTTCCAGGCATCCACATTCGGGGCGCTTCCACCCGGTTTGGCCACCGTCAGGCGGATCAACCCGTGAAACTTCCCGGCGCTATCCACAATTTTCTCATGCTGGATCACCATCCCCTCCCCCATCAGCTCCTCACCCACCGCCGGGCGCAGCGTCTCATTGCCAATGCTGGCTTTCACGCTGCGCAGCTTCAGGTAACGTTCTCCAGCAAGCGCACACATCCGGTCACACTCCACATTCCAGCGGCTCACCGGATGCCCGCGCTTGCCCACGCCCGCAGCCAGCTGCGCCCGCGTCGGGTGCCCATCCAGCAAAACGTGTCTAATCTGCGCCCAATTCACCAGCCTGGCCCGCTCCAGCTGGTAACGCTGGTGCAAGAAACCCGGCACATTATTCCACTTCCATCCCTCGAATACCCGCCCCAGGCTGACCATGCTGTCACTGCAAACCGTGCCAGCCCAGCTGGTGGGCATGTGCGTCAACCCAAACAGGATGGCGCACAACTCACTCACATTATTGGTCACTTCGCTCACCTGGGCCTGGTGTGGCGTAATATTGCTCGAATCACTCGTCACCATCTGATCGCGCTCATCCACCGCGATCCAGGCCCAGGTGCCCCCCACCGCGCTGGGGTTCTTCCCGATCACGCCACCATCAGCGTATAAATGTGTAATATTCATCCTGCCCTCGCTATACCGTTTCCACAGAAACGGGGAATTGCGCATCAATGGCATCCCGTTCCCGCTGGGCCATTTCCACCAGCGCCTGCGGGATTTCCACCCCCAGCGCTTTACCCGCTTCAATGATCCAGGTGATGATCGTTTCCGGGTACTGGTAGTAAATGCTGGCGTGGTGCGTGATCGCACCCGAGAGCATGTTCAGGACCATCTCGCGCCGGTGGTACGCATCCAGCTGGCTTTCATCTGCCCCAGGTTTCGGGATGGCCCATTCCGGGCCGTGCTCTCCCCAGCGCCAGTTCTGCCCGCGCAACGCCTTTATCGCCGCTTCGTTCAGCGCCGAAAACAATTGCCAGGCAATCACGCCAGCCGCCTCCCACAAAATGCGGTTACAGGCCTCGTGCCTGGCATCAGCCCGGTTATGCACTGCCACCGTTCCGCTTTTGGCTTTGGCCCGCTCGGCTTTCTTTTTCGTTTTTTCGCTGGCCAGCGTTTTCCCAACCATCACCACGCAAAACAGGCTGGTATTTACACCCTGCCAGGCATACTGGTGCACATAACCTTTATATCTCACCGTATCGATCAGCCGCAAATCCTCATGTTTCTCCCGGAACAGCTTTTTGTGATCGTCATTCTGTTCGTTCAGCGGCTCAAATTCCTTATCGCCCTCGTCATACATCTCAATTCCCAGGGCAATCGCCGCCTGCGAAATCCGTTCTGCCCGCCAGGCTTCCATTCTCCGCTCAAAACAGGGCCGCACCCCGCAAAAGTGCTCACGCCCCACGCTGGTATAACGTGGGCAGGCCGTACAGGCCCCGCCCGTCGGCATATCGAACACAAACAGCCGCACGCGCTGTGCCAGGTCAATATTTACTTCCTGTCCACTGGCATCGAGCGCCTTGGCAAAGTCCTCGCACCCGTTGGCATTATCCAGCATTTGGGCTTGCATTGGCGCAAGCTGGAATGCGTTACGCAACTCGTCTTTGCTGCGCACGGGCCGGATGCGCCAGCTTGGAAAGTTTTTCATATCCAGCAGCCAGCCTTCCCGCCCGCCCCTGGGCCGTTCGCCCTCGTTGACCGTATCCATGCTGATCGTTTCGTTGTTATAGCGCATCCGCTCGCGCGCGATCTCTGTGGCATCCCGTTTGCCGGTGCTCATCTCCAACGCCGCGCTGGATACTTTCGATGCTGGTAAGATGCGCGCCATGCTCAGCAGCGCCCTGGCCGCGCCCTGGCTGATCTCGCCGCGCGAGAGCAAATCCTGGCAATCGGCAGGAAGTTCCAACATCCGCAGGGTGCCGCGCACCGTGCTTTCGTTCAGCCCAAACAACGTGCCAATATCGGCTGACTTTTTCCCAAACTCATCCCGGTAGCGCGCCATTGCCCGCGCCGTTTCAATCGGGCTCAGGTCCCGCCGCTGGATGTTCTCGCTGACCGCGTAGCGATACATCTGCTCATCATCCAGCTCAACCAGGTTGATCGGCATGTGCAAAAAATCCACGCCGTTTTCAAGGGCCTTATCCGCTGCCACCACCACGCGCGCCATAGCCGAGTCGTCAGCAAACTCAATCCGCTCATGCGCCGATAATTTCGCCTGCACACCATCCAGCAGCCGGTAAGCCGCGAAACGGCTGTGACCAAAAGCCAGCTGCACCCGCTGCCCCACCTGCCGCCCACTTGGGATTTGCATCATGCCATCATCGGCAATGCTCACTGCCAAGTTGGCAATGTGGTCGGCATACTCGCTCAGCCGTGGCTGCCAGGGGTTTGGGTCGATCTCAGTAATCCGTACCTGTTTTACACTCATCGCGTCCTCGCTATCTCCCCCCCAACAGGCCCGCGCCTGTTGGGGGGAAATTGTCCTATCGACAGGTCAGCCAATTTCCATGAGCGTATCCGCTCATGCCATCAGCCGTAGAGACTGCCACCCACCCGTCCCAACTGTTATACATACGTGTCACCACATCACCGGCCTTGAGCCAGGTGATAACCGCTGCGTCGGTATTGGGCTGGGTGCGCAGGTGCAGGTCACCGGTCACCGTGCAGTAAACCGGTATCACCGCCGGGAATGGTGGTGTTGCTGTGGGCGGTGCCGCAACCACCGGAACAATGGTCAGCGTTGCGGCAGGCTCTGTTTCGGTTGCCGCAACCACCCGGGCCGGTTTGCGCATCAGCATCAGCGCCGCTCCAAACAGCATCACAATCATCACGAGTGCCGCAAAACGTTTCATGCGCCCTCCCCATTACTGGCACCCGCACTTTGGGTGCTTGCACCCGCACTTTGGGTGCTGGCAATTTCGCCGCCATTACTGGCAATTTCGCCGCCATTACTGGCATCATTACTGGCAATTTCTCCGGTAACCGGTTTGAACATCACCACCCGGTTTCCAGCGATGGTCATCTCAGGCAAAATCAAATGCAATCCACTCTGCCCCAGCGAATACCGTACCTGAATCTGAATACCAGCTTTTTTGCACTGTTCCACCAGTGTAGTGATAACCATCCCGACGACCGCCGGGCCGGTAATTCTGGAGACGTTCTTCATAGATTTCCCGACTGCTAACCGGGATGTTGCAGACGTATGCGCGCGTTCTGCCGCGCTGTCTGAGTTGGATATAATAGGCTTCTTGTCCATTTTTCAATGTCCTTTTGCAAACTTCGCTTCGTGTGCTGGCAGTTGCCAGTAATGCGTCATTACTGGCAACTGCCTCGTCTAGTTTTTTTGGCCGTCCCCGGTTTGCCGCAACTCACCGGGCAGGGTTGTTTCAGAATGAAACAGGCCTTTGGTCGTTTCGGCCTTGGCCGGGATGGGCCCCACATCGCTGGCCGTCGCATCCACCACACCCGGCAGGATGCGCTGGCTAATCTTTGCCAGGTATCGCGCCCTGGTGTTCTCCATCCAATCGGTGGCCAGCATCGGGGCCACTTCGGCAGCCAGTTGTTCAGCATTCCCGCTGATCTGTTTCAGCGTGGCGTCCTCCACCTTCGCAAAGGCTTCCTCTTCTGCCTGTTCCCGCAGTTTGTCCGGGTCGGTCATGTGGTGGGCAACGGTTGCGGCGATATTCAGCGCGATCACACCCGAGAGCGCCAGCACTGCCGTCTGCACCGTTTCGGGGCTCATGGCGGCTGTCATGCCGCTCTGCCCGGTCTGGTAAAGCGTGTCTGCCGTGAACATAGCCACCGCCCCCAGCAAATCCACCAGCACCATGATCATGCTGATCGCCCGCTGCCAGCCGCCCCGGCTCCCGTACAGATACGAGAGCACCCAGGCCACCAGCCCGCCGTCCAGCGCCGCCAGCCCAAACCAGGCCAGGATCGCCCGGTCAGCCGGAAGCGTCAGCGCAATAAAATCCAGGCTGCGAGTGGCGCTGTATCCCAGCAGGATCACACCCAGCGCCAGCACAATAAAACTTCCAATTTTCTTGAACATTTTTACTGCCTCCATTTTCTTGGTAAAATGAAGGCGCAGAGCTCCAGTTTTATACCGGGCCCGGATGTGTCCAGCATCCGGGCCCCAACCTTTTCTGCGCCTATACCGTCAGGGTGGGGAGGTAGGTCACCCGCACCCGTTTTGCCTTATATTTCCGCAGGTACTCCGCCAGTTCCACCGGCACCGGCCTGGCATCGCTCAGCTGGATCACCCCGGCCATCTCCATGCGCCGCAGGTAGTAGCTGACCGCGCTGGTGCTGTGCAGCCCGCACCCATCCATAATCTGCCGGATGGTGGGCGGGTAGCCCTGCTCCTGGAATTTCGCCAGGATAAAATCATAGACCTGCTGCGCCCTGGTCATTAGGCCCTCGTCAAAAAACCAACACCCACCAACAGCGCCACGATCGCGCCATAGATAAATTCGGTATACCAGCTCTGGTGACTGATCCAGCTTATCAGGAAAGCGCCCCCCAGCAGCAGCACACAGAAAACTGCCAGGGCCGTCAACAGTCGAGAGACAGATGCGCTAAGCGGTTCCATTACTCACCATCCTGGTCATCACGCTGACCAGTGATAATCTTGACCGTCGTCATGGCACCCACCGCAATCACCTTGCCAACCGCCACGATCGCGCCGCCCAGGGCCTGGCTGGCAATATTCACAATCTGCCCAACCACATGCCCCACATTCGGGATTTTGATTTCGTCGCCTTTTCCTAACATTTTTCCTCCGTTGAACAAACTTTCAGTTGAATAGTTCTCGGGAGTACGCTAGAATTGATCCAGCGTACCCCCCTCGCGCTCCGCCCACTGGTGGTCTTGGACTCCTGCCAGTGGGCGGTTTCAGGATAAATTTCACCTCCTTGGGCGTCTGGCACGCGCCCTCGTCTTTTCGGCATAGGCATCTGCCTATGTCCCTGGCGTCCGCTGCAACGTGCGCCGAATCTAAGATTAATGGTGCGTCACACACACCACTGATCTGGAGAAAAAAAGATAATGGATACTACTTTTGATGGGTTTTTTGCCGAGAACCCGGTTTCGCACGCCACTCGCGAAACCTACGCCTATGTTCTGCGCCGTTTCGTCGAGGCCCTCCCGTACCCCGAAACCTGTACCCCAACCGACATAATCCGATTTTTCAAAGTAACAAAATGGGGAAGCTCACTTCAGTACACTGCCGCCACTGCCATAAAAAAATATTTACGCTGGCGCTACGGGGCTACACACCCCGCGCTGTTGCTGCGCGTCAAACGTGACCCGGCCAAACCGGGGCGGACCCTAAAAAAAGAGACCGCAGAAAAATTGCTAGATTCTTTCGACTTGTCAAAAATAAAGGGGAAGCGAGATTACGCCATTGCCTGCCTGGCCCTGGATACCGGCCTGCGTGTTAACGAACTTGCCACCCTGAAATTTGCAGACATCAACCTGGCTGACCGCACCCTCAGCGTGCTCATCAAGGGCGGGAAATGGGCTGATGCCGTATTTAGTATAACCACCCGTTCTGCCATAGCAGACTGGGTGCTTTATCGTCGATTGGGGGATGACCGCTTGTTCCAGGTGACGCGTGACGGGCTGCGCGTCATCGTGCGCCGCTGGGGCGAGAAACTTGGCATGAGACTATCCCCCCATGACCTGCGCCGCAGCTTCGCCACCATCTCAACCAAACGCGGCGCGCCTTCCCGCCTGGTACAAATCGCGGGCCGCTGGGAGTCCATCGAGATGGTCGAGCGCTACACCCAAGCCCTCGAACCCGCCGATTTTGACGAGTTTTTCCCGGTAACGTACCTCCAAAAGGGGGTAAAATAGGCTCTCGCCGCCCCCAGATTGACTCTTAAACACGATGTTTAAGAGTCGCCAACCGTGAACAGTGGGTTCAGGGTTCAAGTCCCTGGTCGATCACACGCTTCCTGTTTTTCGGCATTTGGTACGGAGCACCGATCAATAGGAACGCACAACGGGGGAGCGGGATGCTTCGGAACATCCCGCTCCGTTTTCCCGATTTATTTTTTATATTGAACATTAAGAAACTGCCGTTTGGTTTTCCCCCAAATGGCTTTTTTATTACCGTTAGTTGTTAAGGTACGGAGCAAATAAAAAGACGCAAACGCGCTTCGGACACGTTTACATCTCAGTTTTAGGAGAAACAAGCTGTTTCTCCTGATAAGCGATTATGTCCTGGCGAGGGATACGCAATGGTGAATTTTTGCGCGTTGGGTCCATCTTACGCGCTCCAGGAAAATGTCCGCGTCTTACTAAAATGCTTACGTAAGTTGGCGTACATTTCAGGATTTCGGCTGCTTCGGTGCTCGTCAGTAGTTCGTCACTCATGCAAACAGTATACAAGGTAATAACTAATTAAGTCAATACTCAAAATATCAAATCATAATATTTTAAGTTTCGGGAGGACACATGACAAAACCTTTAACATTCTCCATCCAGCCAGCAGGGGATAAGCCGTACCAGCTGGAGATTGTCGGAGAATCGCATTATAAAAAAAACTTGCTCAAAATTTGCGGCAAATATGATCGTGACCTGGGATACTCAAATGACCGTCACATTGCCGAATTGATCCTAGAAGACTCAAACCCCCATGATAACAACGCCGTGCTGGTGCGCATCGATGATCTGCCCGTCGGACATTTGAAGCGCGATCACGCCCTGGCATATCGCCAGCGCATGGCTGCCCTGGGCCTGCCGGGTTCTGCCACTGGCTATTGCCGCGCCAGCATTACAGGCGGATTCAAGCGCCCCGGGGAGGCTGACATTGCTGATTTCGGCGTCACCCTCGATTTTTCCCCGTACAATTTCGCGCTACACTCCCAGGTTGCATCTCCCAAACCAGTTGCCCCCAAACAACCCGGCAAACTCATCAAACCCATCCTGGCAATGGCTGCCATTTGCGTCACCTGTTTTTGCCTGCTGATGCTGGCCGCCGCACTATCCAACCTGATGCAGTCTGCCGGATTGCTGCCCACCAGCACCCCCTATGTGGATGCTGTCCCGCAGCCCACCATCCCCGCGACTCTCACGCCGTCACCATCCCCAACCGTTGACCCGTTGAATGCCTACCTGGCTCAATATGGCGGCAATCGTGACGTTTACGCCCGCATTGCTGCCCTCACCGATTGCAAGCAGCTCCAGGACGAGTTTGACCAGGCCTCCGCCAACAACGCCGCCGCCGCTGCCGGCAGTGATAAATCCCGCTGGTCTCTTGGCTACATGATGATCGCCGATGCCCGCCTGAAGCAGTTAGGCTGTTACTGACCGTTTCCGCAGAAACGCAAAAACATCCCCCCACAGATGCTGTGGGGGGATGTTTTTATGGCGTATGTTTAATCAGCGTCTCAATTGCCCTGGCAAAACCGTCCTTGAAACCACGGCTATATGCCGCATGGCAATCATCGCGCGGGCCGTCAGCAGAAACGCAATACTGCTGATCTCCCCAGCTGACCTGTATCCAGCCCTCGAATTTAAGCCCGCTGCTTTGCAATGTAAATATTCCGTGCGCCCACCGTTCGCCATGATGCTCATCAATCGCAATGGGATCAAACACCGTCCCAGCTGGCAGCCTGCCCAGCACCTCGGCAGATTTCCCAGGGATGGGATGCACTGTTAACGCAATAATAGTGCGCAGCTGGCCCACAATCCTCCAATCATCAGCACCCAGAGCGGCGCCGAAAACGCCAGGGCCCACAGCCAGCCCCGGAAAAACAAAATCCCAGCCAGCGCATCATCGCTCATTCCGCCAGCAAATCCGCAAACGCAAACGGGCACTGCCCGAAATCCGGCAGGCTGGCCGCCAGGTTGCCAGTTTGTACCTGGTATTTGGCCGTGTAATACCCCTGCCAGACTCCATCCAGCCAGGCTTCAATGGCCGCGATCCGTTCCAACTGCCATTCCGGTGCAGTCCCGCTCATCTTTTGCCGCAGCGCCCAGAATCTGGAATTGTCGTCAAACGCCGCCAGCGCGATCGCGTTGGCAGTCTCCCAGAGCACCTGGATGGCTGCATCCTTAGGTGCCTGCTCACGCCAGGCCGCCACAATGGCGTCAAACTGCGCCTGCTGCTCA
>JACCDP010124424.1_pt1 | contig 11281 bp, 2 predicted proteins | sample 7445841 | NCBI WGS metagenome assembly JACCDP01 (sample SAMN15323441, study PRJNA562643) | freshwater metagenome | isolation source: river surface water | place: USA:Blue River Watershed | collected 2017-08-17
TGTGTTACCACTCGTGACTATGAAACAATTCTACTCAAGGACTACCAGAATATTGACGCTGTTTCTATCTGGGGTGGCGAGGACAATGATCCACCAGTCTACGGTAAGGTGTATATCTCTATCAAGACCAAAGGGTATTATACTCTAACCAATCTTGAAAAAGAAAACATCAAGCAAAATCTAATCAAGGAAAAGAACGTGGTCACGGTGACTCCTGTTATCGTCGATCCTGATTATATCTTCCTTACTGTCCGTGGTAAGGTCTATTATAATCCAGCGCTAACAACTAAGACAGCCAATGAGATCATGAATTTGGTCAAACAGGCTGCTTATAACTACGCTGCGGTCGAACTAAACACCTATCGTTCTACCTATAAGAAGTCAAAGCTCCAGAGTTATATTGAACAGGCTGATGCATCTATTACTGGTTCAGATATCGTGGTATATCTCCAGAGCCGTAATCTGATCGATCTAACACAGTCTAAGAAATATACCTTTGATTTCAAGACAGCCATTGAAAAAGGTACATTCACTAATAAGCTATATTCATTCCCACAGATTACTGTGCCTGATAATAGCCAGATTAGTCGTAACGTATTCTATGAAGAAGTGCCAAACTCCTTCACTGGTGTGGACTCTATTGAGATTAGTAACCCTGGTAGAGATTATACATATGCCGAGGCAGTAATCTCTGGCGATGGCACTGGTGCTACTGCGGAAGTTACTCTATTAAATGGTCGTATTATCTCTATTAAGGTGACCAATAAGGGCATCAATTATTCTCGTGCGGTTGTCACTATTGTTGGCGATGGTGTCGATGGATCTGCTAAGGCTGTTCTAGAGGCTAGAGTCGGTACACTTAGAACATATTACTATGATAACCTAGGTAATAAGATCATCGTTGACGAAGAAGCTGGCTCAATCGATTATGATACCGGTCTAGTAGAACTGGATTCAATCAAGCCAAGCGCTGTAGTGGCTAACGATTACTATGATACAAACGTTCTAACCATCAACGTGGTGGCGGATGACGAAGTTATTCCTCCATTGAGAAACAGAATCCTCACCATGGACGATAATAATATTCAGACTGTCCAGGTTGAAATGGTAACGGATAAGCAATAAATGTCTCGTTCTAATAACAAAACTTCAATAATTGTTCAAAGCCAGCTTCCTGCGTTTATTCGTGAGGAGCACGATACATTTATTAAATTTCTAGAGTATTACTATAAGTCACAGGAAGAGGAGGGGCAAACTCTCTATCTTTCTAAGAACATGCTTGAGAATTTGGATATTGATAATATCTACAACCACGTTCTAGAAGACTATCCAACAGAGGAACTAAGGGCAGCCCAGGACTATCACATCTTTCTCCAGAAGATGTATGATACCTTTATCAAGTATATTCCAGATTCCATTCTAGCCGATAAAATCACTCTCCTTAAACACGCTAAGGAGTTCTATCTTTCTTCTGGTTCAGAGAGATCGGTCCGCTTTCTTATTCAAGCCATATTCAATAAAGAGGCTAGCTTTTATTATCCCAAGACAGATATTCTAAGAGCATCCGATGGTAAGTGGTTCATTGAAAGATCACTTAAGGTTACCAGTGTCCATGTAGATAACGTGGCTAACGGTATCGCTGTTACCAATTTCGCTAACACTACCATTAAAGGCGCCACATCTAACGCTACCGCTATTGTCGAAAAGGTGGACACCTACTATGACAAGGGCGAATTGATCTATGAATTAAAACTCTCTAACATCTATAAAGAGTTTTTGAATAACGAAAAGATTTTCGCTTATTATACTCAGGAAGGCGTGAATAGATATATCACCGCTAATCTGTTCTCTGGTGTTATTACCTTCGTTCGTATCAATAACGGCGGAACTGGTTATACTGAAGGCACCACTGTTCCTATCGTATCTAATACTGGCTCTGGCGCACAGATTGTTATCTCGAAAGTATCTAAGGGTACCATTCAGGCTGCTGGTGTTGTCAAATCGGGCGCTGGCTTCCAGATAGACAATGATCTATTGATCTTCGGTTCAGGTACTGGCGCTGCTGGCGTGGTATCAGACGTTGACGACACAGGCTTCTATCATCCAAATAGCTATAATGTGGTATGGTCAACTATTCTACTTGAAGCCAATACTGCTATCGGTAATGCTGTATATTCTAATCTTGCTTCCGCTATTGTCGATCCTGCTAATGACAGTATTACAAATTCTATGTCATACTTCGCATATAGTAACTGCGGACCAGCGCTATCTCTAGCAATTACCGCTGGTGGACAAGATTATGTTCCACCTATCACGATTGGTATTTCTGCTAATTCTATGATTACCAAGATGGGTATTCTAGGTAAAATGCAGATTGTTTCTGGCGGTCTAGGCTATACTGCTGGTGATACTATCGAATTTATTAATCCACCAGGATCTACAGGTTCAGGTGCTATTGCTAACGTTACCAACGTAGCAGCTAATGGCATGATCACCGAGGTTCGCTTTGAGCAAATACCTGGTCAAATTATTGGTGGTTCTGGCTACGATTGGTTTAATCTACCTACTGCTAATGTTGTTTCTGCTACAGGCGATGGTACCGCTAATATTGCTGTTACAGCTATTATCGGTCAGAACGAAGAAATTATCCAGTCTGTTTCTAACGTCGGTACAATTCAAGAAATGACCATCGTTGACGGTGGTTCTGGATATTCTGACGTTGTTTCCGAATTGCCATATCTCGCTCTTGATACTCTAGGCGACGGAACTGCTAACGCTACACTAACAGTTGTTACAGGCGTCTTCTCATATCCTGGTCGTTATATCACCGATGATGGTCATCTATCTGGCTATAACTTCCTAGAAGATAGAGATTATTACCAAGAGTTCTCATACGTTGTTAGAGTGGACGAGTCAATTAATCGATATAGAGCAGCCCTTAAGGATCTAACCCATCCAGCTGGCGCAAGACTATTTGGTGAATATAACTTTATCTTTGACAATGAAACACAGACAAACACCAACGTTACTGTCACATACGCTAATACCGAGTCAATGACCCTACCACATAAAACAATGTATCAGGTACAGGGCTATACTTCTGGTGTTGCTGCTCCTAACGTTATTACTGGTGTGGCTAATGCTGAATTTGTTGTTGGTGCTTATTCTGTCAATACAACCAATCATCTATCAGCATACGCAGCATCTAATAATGATATTACCATTGCATACAACTTCCATGGTTTCTATGCCAATGATCGTGTATTCCTACATTTCCAGTCAAATGCATGGGCAAATCTAGGTAATACCAACTATATCGTTACACAAGCTAACGTATCACACTTTACCGTATATAATCCATTGACCGAGACTGTCTCTGGTAATACTGGTAACGTCCGTGTCTATAATCCAGATATCGAGGTCACCGTACCATACAGCCGTCCAGCGCTTAATGAGAACGTTTATATCCAGTTCCAGTCTGTAGATCCATCTATGGCTAATGGCTTCTATCAGGTACGTTCGGTTAAGAATGCTAACACCTTTAACGTCCTACATCCTGATATGACCACAGCCAATGCGGCTACTGGTGTTGCTAATGTTATTACCAAGAAGATTGTGGTCACCGCAGAAAATCATGAATTGCAGGTAGGCGACCATACATATCTACTATTGCTTGGTGGCGACACAGCTAATACAGACAATGGTTACTATATGGTCACTGGTGTCGGATCTGCCAACTCGTTTAACGTTACCGCAGCTAATACTCTATTTGCTGGTTCTGTTGCAGAAGTTCACCAGAAAAATTCTAGAATTGTCATTCCATCACATCCATATGCCAATGGCAATCTAGTATATGTCGCATTTACTTCTGGCGATCAGGCTAACGTAACCAACGGCGTATATCAGCCAGTGAAAGTTGGCTCGGATGTATTCCGTATTAACGTGGCTAAGCCGGCTACTGGTAACAGCAATGTCCGTGTATGGTATCAGACAAACAATTATTCTAACATTGTCTTTACCACACTCAAGACAGATAACGGCTTTACTGCCAACGATAACGTTTATATTGAGTTCTATGCCTCGGCGACCGATCTAGCCAACGGCATCTATATGATCAATAGAGAATATAGCACCAATACATATAACGTTGTCTATAACGGCAATACCTATATCCAGAATGCATATAGCACCTACGCTTCGCTAGTGTATATTCCTGGCAATACAAATAACACAATCAACATTGTTGCACATTCTGGACTAGGCATCGTCTCTGGTTCTGTAATGGAAGGCATGGCTTTGGTTTCGCCATATAAATAAGTAGATAATTAGAAAAGGATTTATCATTGGCAGCCTCACGTTCTAAAAATCTTGAAATCTTTGTCGCAAAGCAGGTCAAAGAATCCGTATCGGAGCCATCGTCATCAAACGTCTATTTGACATTTGGTAAGGCTTCGTCATGGGCAAATGATGCTGTGCCAGAACAATGTAATACATCGGTCGTTAATACCAATGATATTTGGAAGAATATGATCGGTGCTAAGAGAATAGCTGGTAATAATATTCGCCACGCTGTTCCAAGATTTGATTGGGCTGCTGGTACTGTATATGACGAATATTCTGACAGTATTGATTCATTGGATCAGCTAAACGCAAATAATCAGTTCTATGTTTTGACTTCCGAGCATAATGTTTATAAGTGCCTATCAAACAACGGTGGCGCTCCATCTACAGTTATGCCAAACATTCTTGTTACGACTACACACTTCCAGACCTCAGACGGTTATATTTGGAAGTATATGTATAGTCTAAACGCCGAAGAAAAGCTCCGCTTCCTAACCCCATCATTTATTCCAGTCAAGACGATTGAACAAAGCGATAACAGCCAGCAGTGGAACGTCCAAGAGAATGCCATTGATGGTGCTATTCACATTATCAAGGTTCTAAACGGCGGATCTAATTATTCTGCTAATGATGTTGTGGTTTCTATTTCTGGCGATGGTCTATACGCTAACGCATTTGCCGTTCTCAATACGGTTTCAAATACTGTCCAGTCAATCGTGGTCGATAATCTAGGCTACGGCTATACTCACGCCAATGTCACTCTACTATCATCATATGGTAGCGGTGCTTCCGTTAGAGCGGTTATCAGCCCAGAAGGCGGACATGGATCAGATCCACTAACAGAACTTGGTGGTTCATATCTACTAGTTAACGTTCAAATTAAAGACACCGAAGGCGGTGTTCTAACTACACATAACGATTACAGACAGATTGCACTAGTTGAGGATCCATTGATTTATGGTACCTCAGTTGTTTCATCTGCACCTGCAGTATCACAGTTAACCGTGCTATCTCTAAACGGTACCTCTGTTGAGTATATGGAAGACGAATGGGTTTATCAGGGTGCGAACTTCAATAACTCATTCTTCAAGGGATATGTTGTCGAGTGGGATTCATCTAACAATATTATTAAGCTAGCCCAGACTGAAGGTACACCATCAAAGGATCTATTGATTGGTGCTAATACTACAGCGGGCCGCTTCGTGTCTGCTATCACCAATCCAACATTACAGCCTCGCACAGGAAATATACTATATACAGATAACATGACTGCAATTCAAAGGGCTGATGACCAAGCCGAAGATTACAAAATAGTTTTAAACTTCTAAGGAAAAGATAAAAATGGCTTATAACAAAGCAAATAATACATTGACCACAGATTTCAATGTTACTCCTTATTATGACGACTACACCATTGACAGTGATTACTATCGTATTCTATTTAAGCCAGGCTTTGCAGTTCAAGCCCGTGAACTTACACAGATCCAGTCATCTCTTCAGGAACAGATTAATCGCTTCGGCAAGCACGTATTCAAGGAAGGCTCTATTGTCATTCCTGGTGGCTTCACACTAGAAACACACGGTGGTGCTAATACTGGTTCTGGTATTCGCTACGTTAAGGTTAAGGATTTCGACGCATCCAATAATAGCGTCACAGTTTCAGAGTTTCTAGGCACAGACGTTATCGGTGCTACATCAAACATTACCGCAGCGGTTGTTGATGTTGTAACTGGTTCACAGTCAACAGCCAATACTAAAACTCTATATGTTAAGTATAAGACCACATCAAGCGCTAACAATCTCCAGAAAATCTTCCTAGCTGGTGAAACTCTAACAGCTAACGTTGGCGGTGTTAATAAGACCCTCGTGGTTATGAATACCGATCCAGTAGCTAACGTTGGGTTTGGTTCACGTTTCAAGATTGAGGAAGGTGTTGTATTCGCTAAGAACCACTTTATCTCTTTCCCAACACAGACTGTTATTCTAGACAGATATAATCCAAATCCATCATGTAAGGTTGGTTTCTATATCACCGAAGATATTATCAACGCCTCACAGGACACCTCACTCCTTGATCCAGCACTAGAAGCATCTAACTATGCTGCACCAGGTGCTGATCGTCTAAGACTTACACCAGTTCTAACAGTTAGATCATACGATGATCCAATTGGAGCTCCTGACTTCGTTGAATTGTTCTCCGTGGAGAATGGTGTTGTTAAGTCATACTTTGAACGTTCACAGTATAACATCATTCAGGACGAACTAGCCAAGCGTCTATTCGACCAGTCTGGTGACTACGTTGTGCGTGGTCTAGATGTCCAGATCCGTGAACACGATGACACTGGTTCAAACTTTGGTCGTTACGCAAACGGTAACAACTCTCTCCTATTCGTTGGTGTTTCTTCTGGTCTAGCATATGTCCAGGGTTATGAAATTAACAATCTTGATACTGCGGAACTTCAGATTGAAAAGGGACTATCAACTTCTCAATATAGAGAACAGATTGCCTCTGCTACACTAGGTTCATATGTCACTGTTGATGACACCGTTGGTTCATGGCAGCTAGACAAGGGCGCTCCTATCAAGCTATATGATACCGCACAGGATCGTATTGCTAACAATCTATGGTCAGGTGTTACATCACCAGCTGGTAAGGTTATCGGTACAGCTAACGTAGCCTCATTCGAGTATGTGACTGGTACTCCAGGCTATAATGCACAATACAATCTATATCTGATGGACGTTAATATGTTGGGAAGCAATAACTTCGCCAACGTAAAAAGCGTTTACTACGATAGCACCGTTTCAGACGGCTATGCTGATATCATATTGTCTTCTGGTGCAGCCGTTCTTAACGAAGTCACAACCGCTCCAATGCTTTACTATGTTGGCGACGACTATGTTAAGAGCGTTAAGGACATTGATGACTCCGCTATTAACGCAACCACATTCTATTTCAACAAGACTGCTACCATTTCTCCAATCGCAGCAAATGGTACATTCACTTACGCTGATGGTAGCAGCACCGAAACACTTCCTTATGGAACATCTACACTATCATCTGTCCAGAAATCGGAACTAGTTCTAACACTAGATACCGCTGCTAATATTGCTATGACTGGTACCGTTTCTGGTACACTTGGCGCAAGCGCACTAACTGGTGTTGGTACAGCATTCACCAGATTGAATGTTGGTGACAAGCTAGAGTTTGCTGGTAATGCTAGAACTTATTACATTTCTTCTATCACCGATAACAATAATCTAGCTGTTGTTGGTGGTCTACCAAGTCTTTCAGGTGCAGCTTTCTTTAAAGCCTATAAGACTGGTGATATCATCGATCTAACTGGTAAGGGTTCAACTGCTGGTGCTACTAGAACTGTAACAGCCACATCTGGTGCCTCTGGTGCTCTAGTATTCGATCTTAAAGAAACATTCCCATCTACACTAAACGCAACTCTTACTTACAAGATGGCAAGAACATCTGCTAAGGAAATTCTAAAGACTAAGAGAGCAGGTAGATATGTAAGAATTAACTGTTCATCTGCAGGTACCACTGGTCCATTCGATCTTGGTTTCTCTGATGTTTATAAGATTAAGACAATCAGACTAGGTTCTGGTTCTTATCCAGCATCTAACACAGCTGGCACAGACGTTACGTCTCTATTCAAGGTTGATAACGGTCAACGTGATAACTACTATGATCATGGTACAATCACACCAACTGGCATCGGTCTATCAGCAAGCGACAGACTACTAGTTGAACTTGATTACTTTGAGCCAGACTTTACAACTCGTGCTGGTTACTTCTCAATTGACTCCTATCCAATTGAGGACGACGATACAGCATTCCTTGATGCAACTGATATCAGAACAGAAAACGTTCCTGTCTATAAGTCACCAACAAGTGGTAAGGAGTTTAACCTTCGCAATCATTTAGACTTTAGACCAGTTAAGACTAATACAGCTACGGACACCACGACACCAGCTTCTGGTACTGAAAATCCAGGCAAGTCTTACACATATCAGAATAGCACAAACGGACTAAGAATCCCTGTGCCTTCAAGTCAGATTACTTACGATTACACAACCTATCTCGGTCGCCGTGATCTTCTAGTAGTTGACAAGGATAAGAACTGGCAGGTTGTTTCTGGTATTCCAAGCAACTTCCCAATTACACCAGAAGCACCAGCTGGTACAATGGCTATTGCAGCGCTAAACATTACGCCATATCCATCACTATCACCAGCTTATGCAGCTTCTATCTCACGCTCCGATCTAGCAACATCTACAAGAAAGATGTCCAACGCTAGATTTACCATGCGTGACATTGGTACACTTAAACAGCGTATCGTAAATCTTGAATACTACACCTCACTATCTGTCCTAGAAAAGGCTGCCTCTGACATGCTAATTCTAGACGATAACGGTCTAGATCGATTCAAGAATGGTATCTTTACGGATTCATTCCGTGACCAAGCCCTAGCAGCAACATACAACAATGATCACCGTATCACTGTTGATCCAGAAGAGAAGGTAATTCGTCCTCTCTATACAATGACTTCATTCGGATATGATTATGTCAGCGGAACAAATGTTGTTAAGAACGATGATCTTGTAACTCTATCATTCACCGAAGAGTTGCTATGGAATCAGCAATGGGTCACATCTGATCGTAACGTTGAGCGCCGTGACTGGCTATTCGTTGGTCAGGTTAGATTGTTCCCAGAGCAGGACGTTTGGGTTGACACCACAACTGCACCAGACGAAGAAATCGATCTCGGAACATGGACACAGACAAACGTTCTAACCAATAAGTCAGTATTGACAAGCACCGAATGGGGCGCTTGGAGAAAGTATGCTGTTGGTTATCGTGTTTACACTGGCACAGGTTCTGGTAGAACTGCTTATAACTATGGCAATCTATATCGCACATATGACGAAGCTAGAGACGTTGCTAACTCTCTCAACCCACCAGGCAATGGTCGTGGTGTTTCTGTTGAGACTGTTTATAACAATGTTCGTACCGGTACCGAACACTGGATGTCTGATCAGACCCAGAAGTCAGAAAGCGGATATAAGATCATCAATACAGAGGTGATCCCATACATTCGTCCACAGACAATCACTGTGGCTTGTACCTCAATGAAGCCATTCACCAAGGTTTGGACATTCTTTGATAACGAGCCAATGGGTGCATATACTCGTCCAATCTCTAACACACAATACACAGCTATTACAGACGGTGTTGAGTCTACACTACCAGAAGGACCATGGTCCGCTGAAGGTGCTGATCTTGTTACCGACGCTAATGGTACACTATACTTCCAAATGCGTCTACCACAGGAGAAGAGATTCCGCACAGGTAGCCGTGCGCTAGTTGTCGCTGATACTTTGGTACCAGTAAACGAAGCATCTATTACACCAATCGGTGCTTCTGACGATCTTTCAACTGGTGGTCGTGCATTCTTCTATGCCTCAGGTACCGCAGTTACAAGACAGAAATCAATCTATTCTTCACGCCATATCGATTACTACGATAAGGAAATTGAGGAAACATACAGCGACAGCGGCTTCCAGGATATCGCTGCTCCTCCACCACCTCCACCAAGAGGTAAGCATTGTTCCGCTTACTCATTCTTGGCGCAGGCTCCAAATGGTGAAGAGGGTATGTTCCTAACCAGCGTGGATCTCTTTATCTCACGTATTAGAGACAAGGGCATCTGGTTTGAAATTCGTGAAATGACTGCGGGTGGTACAATCACCCGTAATCAGGTACCATTCTCAGAAGTATGGTATGAAAACGTAGATGATATTCCAATCTCTACAGACGGTAAGACCAATCCTCTGAACGTTAAGTTTAAGGCACCAATCTTCCTATTCCACAATACCATGTATGCTTTTGTCATCCATGCTATTGATGGCAACCCAGACGTTTACTTCTGGACTGCTAAACTAGGACAGACTGATATCAATGGTCGTGGTCAATATAACAACCGTCGTAACACTGGTACATTCTTTCAGACTAACAATAACATCAACTGGGATATCATTGCCGACGTTGATCTAACTTGTAAGTTCTATAGAGCAAACTTTGCTGTTAACACAGACGGCGAAGCTATTCTTGGTAATAAGCCTGTTGAAAATCTAGTTCTATCTAGCCGCTCAAAGGATCTAAAGCCAAGACAGGGTGACGTATTCACCACTGGTGCTAAGATAACACTAGCATCAGTTACTGGCGGTACTATTGCTGTTACTGACGTTCTAAAGGGTGTTACTTCACTTGCTAACTGTTCTGTATCAACAATTGATGGTTCAACCTATTCAATGTCCAATACAGGATTTGTTCTAGGTGAAACAGTCAATGTGTATTATGCATCAAATAACGTATCTCGTGGAATTTCAGCTAATGTCGCTTCTGTTACATACGGTCGTGGTATTCTGAATACATATGTCGATGGTCCATCAACCAATTCGGCTATTACTTACAGCATTGCACAGCTAACAAATTCTGATGGTAATTTCAGCGCAAACGACTATATCTTTAGTGCTACCAATCCAGATTACAATGCAGTAATTGGTCAGGTTAATAACTACAGATATTCAGCCATTTCGTTTGAGCCAGGAACAATGTCCTTCAAGGATACTGATCTTAAGTTTGACATGCGCTCTTACTCAAATACCAGTGTTGAAGGCTCATACGTTTCCGTTCAGCCATCAGAAACATACTACTATATTGAGGAACAGGCTCTACACTCTAAGAGTAATGAGATTGCAGTCCTTGGTGGAGCAAGATCAAATCAGATTAGAGCAAAGTTTAGATCAGGCAAGATTGGTGTTTCACCAGTCCTTGATATGGGCAGAACTCACACTGTTTATCTTGACAACATCATTTCCGCTAACTCTGGTGGCGAAACAGCAGCCTCTGGCGGTGAACTAATAA
>JACCDP010192903.1_pt1 | contig 11277 bp, 8 predicted proteins | sample 7445841 | NCBI WGS metagenome assembly JACCDP01 (sample SAMN15323441, study PRJNA562643) | freshwater metagenome | isolation source: river surface water | place: USA:Blue River Watershed | collected 2017-08-17
CCTGCGCGGATTGCATCGCCTCTGTCGATCATGATCGATGGCCCGCTTGGTGGCGCTGCTTTTAATAATGAGTTCGGTCGTCCGAACATTCTTGGCTACTTCCGCAGTTTTGAGATGACCGTGGGGGGTACACACTGGGGCTATCACAAGCCGATTATGTTGGCCGGTGGTGTTGGCATCATTTCATCAGAGCAGACGAACAAGCTTGGAATTCCCGCGGGAAGTCTTTTGATCCAGTTGGGGGGGCCTGGCATGCGGATTGGTCTTGGTGGGGGCGCTGCCTCTTCCATTCAGACCGGCGCCAACCAAGAGAAACTAGACTTTGATTCCGTGCAGCGTGGCAATCCGGAAATGCAGCGTCGTGCGCAAGAGGTGATTGATGCCTGCGCAGCACTGGGATCTGAAAATCCGATTCTTTCCATTCATGATGTCGGGGCGGGCGGTCTATCAAACGCATTCCCAGAGCTTGTGCATGGCGCGGACCGCGGCGGTCAATTTGATCTTCGAAAAGTGCATCTTGACGAGTCCGGAATGTCTCCGGCTGAAATCTGGTGCAATGAATCTCAGGAACGGTATGTGCTGGCAATCGCGCCGCAGTCGCGGGCGCAATTTGAGGCGATCTGCGCACGTGAGCGCTGCCCGTTTGCGGTCATCGGTCAGGCCACTGATGAGGACCGACTTCTGGTTCAGGATGCCCCGTCTGAATCCGGTGTTACGCCATCCCCCGTGGATATGCCGTTGTCGACGTTGCTTGGAAAGCCTCCCAAGATGCATCGTCAGGCGCAACGTCTATCGGTTGAGACCTTAGAGATCGCGCTGACAGGGCAGCCGCTGGAGCAGATTGCAGCGCAGGTCCTCTCTCACCCGACGGTCGGTTCTAAGCAGTTTCTGATCACGATTGGCGATCGCACGGTCGGAGGGCTTACAGCTCGCGACCAGATGGTCGGGCCATGGCAGACACCCGTTGCTGATGTCGGGGTAACCCTCTGGGACTATGAGGGCTTTGGTGGTCAGGCCATGGCGATGGGTGAGCGATCACCGGTCGCTGTGGTGAATCCGGCGGCGGCCTCTCGACTTGCTGTCGGAGAAGCGCTGACGAACCTGTGTGCTGCGGATATCCCGGCACTTGAGACAGTGAAGCTGTCAGCGAACTGGATGGCGGCCTGCGGTCAGCCCGGACAGGATGCGGCACTCTTTGATGCGGTTCATGCGCTTGCGAAAGAGATCTGTCCGGCATTGTCACTATCGATTCCTGTTGGGAAAGATTCGCTGTCGATGCGTACGGTCTGGTCAGATGATCAGGGGTCGCATTCTGTGGTGTCGCCGGTGTCCTTAAACCTAACGGCGGTCGCGCCTGTTTCTGATGTTCGTAAGACCTGGACGCCGGTGCTGGCCCGCGATCAAGGCGATACCGTACTCATGCTGATTGATCTTGGGCAAGGCAAATCACGTCTTGCTGGGTCTGTGCTTGCGCAGGTGCTCAATCAGTTTGGTGATCTGACGCCGGATGTTGACGCCCCCGAGATGCTGAAGGCGTTTGCCCAGGCGATGCACGCGCTTCACGAGAGTGGTCTGGTGCTGAGCTATCACGATCGAAGCGATGGCGGTCTTTTCGCCACGCTCTGTGAAATGGCGTTTGCCGCATGAACGGGTCTGACGATCAATATCGACCTGCTCACCATCGATCCCGTAGCGGGTGACTGGGGTGACTTTAAGATTCGCGCCGAACAGGTGTCCGTGCAGCGCGAAGAGCTGACGCTGAAGGCGCTCTTTAATGAGGAGCTGGGTGCGGTGATCCAGGTGCCGCGTTCGTCTCGGTCCCAGGTCATGGACATACTTCGGCAGTTTGATCTGTCGCGGGTGACCTTCGAGATCGGCACGTTAAATCCTCGGGATCAGATTGAAATCTATCGGGATGCTGTCTGTGTCTATCAGCAGCCGAGACATCAGCTTCAGCGGATCTGGTCGTCCGTCTCGTATGAGATCGCGGTCCGCCGAGATGCGCCAGCGCTGGTAGAGCAGGAATACGCAGGGTTTGCCCAGACTGATGAGCCACTGGTGCGACTTCCAGAAGGGTTTCCTCGCTTGGGGAAGGCACCGTCTTTCGCTAGCCGTCCTAAGGTGGCGATTCTTCGTGAACAGGGTGTCAATGGACAGGTGGAGATGGCCGCCGCGTTTGATCGGGCAGGATTCGAAGCCTGGGATGTCCATATGAGTGACCTGCTTGAAGGGCGGGTTCAGCTTTCTGAGTTTTCGGGTCTTGCGGCCTGCGGCGGTTTCTCGTTTGGTGATGTGCTAGGAGCAGGGCGTGGATGGGCACGATCGATCCTCTTTCACGATGCGCTTCGTCAGCAGTTTGAAGCCTTCTTTACCGATCCGAGTCGGTTTGCCCTGGGGGTGTGTAACGGCTGTCAGATGCTTAGCGCCTTAAAAGAGATCATCCCCGGCGCTCAGGACTGGCCAACGTTTGAGAAGAATCGCTCAGAGCAGTTCGAAGCGCGGCTCGCTCAGGTAGAAGTGCTGGAGTCTCCGTCGGTTTTCTTATCCGGTTTTGTAGGGGCTGTGCTACCCGTAGTCGTTTCTCACGGAGAAGGTCAGGCGGTATTCGCGAGTGACCAGACGTTTTCGAAGGCACTGCCTGTCATGCGCTATGTGGATGCGCAAGGACGCGCCACAGAGACCTATCCCGCTAATCCGAACGGATCGGCCCAGGGGGTCACCGGGTTTACCAATCAGGATGGACGAATCACCCTCATGATGCCGCACCCAGAACGAGTGTTTCGTGCGGTACAGATGTCCTGGCAGCCGAATCGGATTGCCATGTCAGGCGATGCCTCCCCGTGGCTGCAGATGTTTCTGAATGCGCGCCACTGGGTGAAGTCGGCCTAGACCAAATCAACGAATTTTTACGGAGTGTAAGTCGCATGCTGTCGACCGCAAATATCACCATTCAGTTTGGTGCCAAACCGCTTTTTGAAAATGTCTCTGTGAAGTTCAGCGATGGGAATCGCTATGGACTGATTGGTGCAAACGGTTGTGGCAAGTCCACCTTCATGAAGATCCTGGGGGGCGATCGCGAACCCAGTGGCGGAAATGTCATGAAGGATCAGCATGTTCGTCTTGGAAAACTGCGTCAGGACCAGTTCGCCTACGAAGATGTTCGGGTACTCGATGTCGTGATGATGGGTCACGAAGAGATGTGGGCAGCCATGACAGAACGGGATGCGATTTATGCGAATCCGGAGGCGACCGAAGACGACTACATGCGAGCGGCCGACCTTGAAGCAAAGTTTGCCGAATACGATGGCTACACGGCCGAGGCACGGGCTGGGGAACTCTTGCTTGGCGTAGGCATCCCGATTGAGCAGCACAACGGACCGATGCGTGACGTTGCTCCTGGCTGGAAACTGCGCGTCCTGCTGGCCCAGGCGCTCTTTTCCGATCCGGATGTCTTGCTGCTCGATGAACCGACGAACAACCTAGACATTCACTCGATTCAGTGGCTCGAAGACACCCTTAACGAGCGAAACAGCACGATGATCATCATTTCGCACGATCGACACTTTCTGAATTCGGTCTGTACGCACATGGCTGACCTTGATTATGGTGAGATTCGGATCTATCCCGGCAACTATGACGATTTCATGCTTGCAGCATCCGAGGCGCGTGCGCGGCTCATGGCAGCCAATGCGAAGAGCAAGGAGCGGGTCTCTGAGCTTCAGGAGTTCGTACGTCGATTTGCAGCCAATAAGTCCAAGGCCAAGCAGGCAACCTCAAGACGTAAGCTCATCGAGAAGATTCAAGGTGATGCCGTTGAGGTTCGCCCCTCGTCGCGTCAGAACCCTTACATTCGGTTCGAGCAGGCCAAGCAGCTCTATCGCCAAGCGGTTCATGTCCAGAGCATCAGCAAGTCCTTTGAGGGCGTTGATCATCCGGTGATCAATCGATTCTCGCTGATGGTCGAGGCGGGAGAGAAGATCGCAATCGTCGGGGCCAACGGGGCGGGTAAGTCGACGCTCTTGCGCTGTATTGCAGGGGTCGAAGTCAGCGGAATCGGTCCCGATAGCGGCGAGAATAAGTGGGCAGAAAACGCCAACATCGGCTACATGCCGCAGGACGTTTACGCAGACTTTGAGAAGGACGTCACGCTTACTGACTGGATTGGCCAGTACACGCAAGAAGGTGACGACGATCAGGCCGTCCGGTCGATCCTGGGGCGACTGCTCTTTTCGGGAGACGATGTCTCAAAGCCTGTTCGTGTGCTGTCCGGGGGTGAGAAGCACCGAATGACCTTTGGCCGCCTGATGCTGGGTCGACACAATATCCTGATGCTCGATGAGCCTACAAACCACCTGGATATGGAGTCTATCGAGTCACTGCAGCTTGCATTAGAGAAATTCGAAGGTACGCTTTTCGTCGTTTCGCATGACCGGGAGTTTGTGAATGCGGTCGCTAATCGGATTCTTGAGGTCCGTGGCGATGGCACGGTCACTGATTTCAAAGGGTCTTACGACGAATATCTCACCAGTCAGGGGCTCAATACTTAATCTTCGCAAATAGAGGGAATCGCCATGCGGTTAGCAAATTGGATCAAGGGAATTGTTTTGGCGGGATCGTTGACCGCGATGACGGCAGTGTCAGCCCAACAGGTACTGCGGGTGACGACGATCCCGGAAGAGGCTGCGTCTGAGCAGATTCGTAAATTTGCGCCGATGACGCGTTACCTTGAGCGGACGCTTGGCATGAAGGTCGAGTTCACTCCAGTAACGGACTATCCCGCTGCTGTCGAGGCCTTGGTGAACAAGCAGGTGGATCTCGTCTGGTTTGGGGGCTTTACCTATGTCCAGGCGCAGATTCGGTCGAATGGAAAAGTGGTGCCGATTGCACATCGTGAGGAGGACACGAAGTTTCGTTCCGTGTTTATTACTCAGAAGTCTTCTGGGATTTCCAAACTTGCGGACCTGAAAGGCAAACAGCTCAGTTTTGGCTCTCAGTCCAGTACGTCCGGTCACCTGATGCCGCGGACATTTCTTTTGGAAGCTGGACTCGATCCTGAGAAGGACTTCAAACGAATTGCCTATTCCGGTGCCCACGATGCCACGATTGCATCCGTGGTGAGCGGGCGTGTCGATGCCGCCGCACTGGACATCACGGTCTGGACAAAGTTTGTGAACGAGAAGAAGGTAGATACCACTAAGGTTGACGTCTTCTACACAACCCCACCATACTTCAACTACAACTGGTCGGTTCATGCAGACATGCCGGTCGCGCTTCGTGACAAGATCACAAAGGCATTGTTAGCGCTGTCTGCCGACACTCCAGAAGGAAAAGAGATTCTTGGGCTTGCGCGTGCCACGCGTTATCTGACGACCAAGCCGGACAACTACAAGGGTCTCGAGCGTGCCGGCCGTAGCGCCGGACTCATCAAGTAACCATCAATGTCGGCATCCGAGGTACCCGGTTTATCGGTCAGACTGCAGGGGGTCACCGCACGACACCCTGGTGCAACCGAAGGGGTCGCTGCTGCCATCGAGAACCTCACGCTCTCCATCGCCCCCGGGGAACAGGTGGCCGTTATTGGGCCATCGGGTGCGGGTAAAACCACTTTTTTAAATCTCATCGGGGCCGCATTGCGGCCCACCGCCGGTCAGGTGCTGCTGGATGATCGGCAGATCTGGGGGCTTTCTGGGGTAGCACTTCGACGAATGCGCGCGTCACTTTTCTATGCGCCGCAGACCCCGCCGCTTCCGCCACGGCAACGGGTGGTGACCGCCTTGCTGGCGGCACGACTCCCCACTCAGAGTCTGCTGCAGAGTCTGTCCCAGCTCATCTATCCCAGACACATTGATCAGGCGCTCGATGCGCTCTCCCAGTTTGACCTTGCCGATAAGCTCTGGGAAAGGGTCGATCGCCTCTCTGGCGGCGAGCGTCAGCGTGTTGGACTTGCGCGGGCACTTTTGTCTCCTGCAAAGCTTTGGCTCATTGATGAACCGCTCTCAGCGCTTGATCCGACACGGGCCCAGCAGGCGATTGCCACGCTGACGCGCGTCGCGCGTGACCGAGGCGTAACTCTGATCGTCAGTCTTCATCAGGTCGATGTGGCGACCAAGTCGTTCCCCAGAGTGATTGGACTAAGAGCCGGTCATTGCGAATTTGATCTTCCAGGGGGTCAGGTGACGGCAGAGCGTCTTGGGCGGCTCTATGCCCATAAGGAACATGAGCTGAATTCGGTGCTAGAGGTTCTGGATAGTGCGCCGTCGCCGACGGCGCCGAAGATCGTTCACTGCCGATAGAGATGACGTCGCTCGCAATGAATCCGCAGCTGCGGGACCCGGCCTGGATGGGGCGGGTATTTTGGACGCTTGCTGCAATGGTGATGCTTGCGCCTGCGTTGGTCGCTACCGAGTTTCGGCCGTGGATATTTTTTGAGCCGGAGAACCTTCGAGTAAGCGCCCGTTTTGTTGCGGATTTCTTTCCGCCGCAGACGGCCCCTGATTTTCTTTCGCTGGTCGCTAAAGAGGCCTGGCGAACGGTGGCGATAGCGACCGCTGGGCTTGCTTTGGCACTGGTGCTTGCGATCCCGTTAACCTTGCTCTCGACCAGTGCACTATCCGTGTCGTCCTTATCCGGTCGCATGCATCCGGCTGCTTTCTTCTTTCGTCAGGCGATCCGATGGGTCTTAATTGTTCTTCGTAGCGTTCCAGAATTGATCTGGGCCCTTGTCTTTGTTCGTGTTGTAGGTCTGGGGCCTGCTGCAGGGGTGTTAGCGATTGGTCTGACCTATGCAGGGATGCTGGGCAAGGTTTATGGCGAGATCTTGGAAAGCGGTGATAGCCACGGGACGCGTTCTTTATTGCGGCTTGGTTCTGGGCGCCTGCCGGCGTTCTTTTATGGACTGCTTCCCCAGAACGCGACAGAACTGACGAGCTATACCGTTTACCGCTGGGAATGTGCGATTCGATCGTCTGCGGTACTGGGGTTTGTCGGTGCAGGGGGACTGGGTCAGCAGATGGATAACTCCATGAAGATGTTCAACGGCGGCGAGGTGGCCACCATGTTGATTGTCTTCATGATCCTCGTGGGCTTTGCAGACCTATTAAGCGGCTGGCTCAGAAGGGTGTTGCAATAGTGAATCGTCAACGTCCGAATCCTTGGCTGCGATGGGACTGCTCGGTCTGCTGGGTAACCATGGGGCTGGTGCTGCTGACCATTGCGAGCTTCTGGTCATTGGATCTTCAGCTCTCCCGAATCTTCTCGATGGACAGCCTTGGACGGATGGGGCGATTTCTTGCTGAGCTGCTCTCACCAAACCTTGAGGCCGCATTTCTTGCCAAGTTGGCAAAGGCGTCGCTGGAGACATTGGCCATGTCGGCTGTGGGAACACTCTTGGCGGTTGTCGGGGGGCTCATCCTTGCGATTCCTGCCGGTGCGCGCGGGACATCGATGGTCGTGCGCACGTCACGCGCCGTCACGCGTCTCATCCTGAACGCATTGCGTTCAATTCCTGAGCTGGTCTGGGCAGCACTACTCTTGATCTCTGCAGGGCTGGGTCCTTTTGCCGGAACACTGGCGCTGGGGCTTCATACCACGGGTGTTCTGGGCCGACTGTTTGCGGAATCAATCGAGAACGCGCCCGATACAGCGGCGGTGGCATTACGGGTTCAAGGTGTCGATGGGCTGCGGATTTTTCTGTTTGCGACTCTGCCGACGATCGTGCCGCAACTGATGTCGTACTCGCTCTACCGGTGGGAGAACAACATTCGCGCCGCAGCCATTCTCGGTGTTGTGGGCGGCGGCGGCCTGGGCCAGATGCTGGCTTTTCACATGGGGCTATTTCAGATGCGGGAGACGAGCAGCATCCTGATTGCCATGATCCTTCTTGTTGCGCTGGTGGATCTGGCGTCTTATCTGTCGCGACGACAGATGAATCAGTAGCCTAGGGCGCTCTGGCGAGTGAATTACGACAGGGCCAAGATCGCCAGCTACTCGAACCAGTCCAGGACGTTATCTAGGCCACCGGATCGAATCGCCTGCATCGCCTGCGCCGCGACGGCAGGTTTTGCCCGATGGGCAATCGACAGGCCGCTCGACTCCATCATCTTCAAGTCGTTGGCGCCATCGCCCACCGTAATTGCTGCGGTGGCATTGACGCCGAGTCGACGACATGCCTCCTGCACGGTCTTTGCCTTGACGCCGGCGTCGACGATCTCACCAATCAATCGACCCGTAAGGCGACCATCAATAATTTCCAACTGGTTGGACCGTGTCTGCAGGAAGCCGATCTTTTGAGAGACGAAGTCGGTGAACTGGATAAACCCGCCCGAGACCAAAAGGGTGTGAAGGCCATGTGCACGTGCGGATTCCACAAGTGTCTTCACGCCGGGTGTGAACTTCAGTCGATAGCGGATGACATCGTTGAGCACCGTGGCGGGAAGTCCCCCTAGCAGGGCCACGCGTTGGCGCAGGCTCTCTGCATAGTCTTTAATCTCCCCGCGCATTGCGGCCTCGGTGATCGCGGATACTTCTGCCTTCTTGCCGCAGTAGTCTGCGATCTCATCAATACATTCAATGGTGATGACAGTCGAGTCCATGTCCATGGCCAGCACCTTGTAGTCCTGCCAACGATACGGCCGTTCGACGATAGCGAGGTCGACCTGATGGGCATTGGCCAGGGGCAAGAGCGCCTGCTCGAGTGCATCTAATCCCGCTGTCGTCATCTTGGGAAGCTGCCAGACCACTGCGCCGCTTGGACGTGACCGCCGGGGCGCATCCTGCACGATCACGTCGACAGTCGCGAGTGTGACCGGAGAAATAGCGCGACGCTTTGAGGAGGCAGTAAGGCCGGGAGAGATCACAAGGAAGGGCATGACAGGATTCCTAACGGTCGGTTGATTCGTGCTGCGCAATGCCAGCGAGCATCTCGCGAATTGCACGGGCGCGTTGGCTGATGTCTTCAATTGGCTGCTCAAAACGAAGTTTCTCATTTCCGACGAGTCGATACCGCTTGTCGGTCTGCACGAGCCGGATGACTTTGGCGGGATCCACCTTGGCGCCCTTGCCGAAAGAGACCACGATGACATCCGGTGTGGCGTCAATCTTCTGGACCCCGATCGGTCGCGCGAAGATTCTCAGTCGATGGGTCTCGAGCAGGGCACGCGTCGCCGGTCCGGGTGTTCCAAACCGATCGATAAGCTCTTCTTCAAGGCGCTCAAGATCGTCTCGGTCTTGGGCGTTCGCAAGACGCTTATACAAGGTTAGTCGCTCGTGGATGTCGGCGCAGTAGTCGCTTGGCAGAAGGGCGGGCGCATGAAGGTTGATCTCCGTTAAGGCCGCCAGCGGTGCTTCAAGGTCTGGCTCTCGGCCGGCTTTCAAGGCGTTGACGGCTTAGGTCAGCATATCGGCATAGATCTGAAACCCGACCTCGGTAATGTTCCCCGATTGGTTATCGCCAAGCACCTCGCCAGCACCTCGAATCTCAAGGTCATGCATGGCCAAGAAGAAGCCGCTGCCAAGTTCTTCCATGGCCTGAATCGCCTCGAGTCGCTTCTCGGCGTCCTTGGTCAGCGCACCTTCTCCTGGGGTTAACAGATAGGCATACGCCTGGTGATGGGATCGACCCACACGACCGCGCAACTGGTGTAACTGGGCAAGTCCAAAGCGATCGGCACGATAGATGACGATGGTATTTGCCGACGGCACATCGATTCCGGTTTCAATGATGGTGGAGCACAGCAGCACGTTAAATCGCTGCTGGTGAAAGTCCCGCATCACCCGCTCGAGGTCTCGTTCGTGCATCTGACCGTGGGCGACCTCAATGCGAGCCTCTGGTACAAGAGCCTGCAGGGCGTCTCTACGGTTTTCAATGGTGTCGACCTGGTTGTGCAGCACATAGGCCTGTCCACCGCGTTTGAGCTCACGCAGGAGCGCCTCGCGCACCACGCTGTCACTCTCGGCTCGAACGAAGGTTTTAATGGCCAATCGCTTCTGTGGCGCGGTCGCAATCACGGAGAAATCCCGGATGCCTTCCATGCTCATCGCCAGCGTGCGAGGAATCGGTGTTGCCGTCAGGGTCAGCACATCAACTTCGGCACGCAGTGCCTTTAGGGCTTCTTTCTGTCGCACGCCGAATCGATGTTCCTCATCAATAATGACCAGTCCTAATCGGTCAAACTTGACTGACGGTGACAACAGCTTGTGGGTGCCGATGGCGATATCGACCTTCCCAGAAGCCAGTCCGGAAATAGCGGTCTGAATTTCCTTAGCGGTCCGAAAGCGAGAGAGCTCTGCGATTTGTACGGGCCAGTCCGCAAAGCGATCTTTGAAGGTCTGCAAGTGCTGTTCAGCCAACAAGGTGGTAGGGGTGAGTACGGCAACCTGCTTGCCGTCCATGACTGCCATGAATGTCGCCCGGAGTGCGACCTCGGTTTTTCCAAATCCAACATCACCGCAGACCAGGCGATCCATTGGCTTTCCGGAAATCATGTCTTGCACCACCGCGTGAATTGCGGCCAACTGATCAGGGGTTTCCTCAAAGCCAAAGCCATCGGCAAATCGTTCGTACTCTTGCGGATCGAATCGAAACGCATGGCCCACGCGTGCTGCCCGTCGCGCGTAGATGTTGAGTAGTTCTGCTGCGGTGTCACGTGCCTGTGCTGCTGCTTTCTTCTTCGCCTTTTCCCATTGGCCAGACCCCAGCGTGTGAATCGGGGCGTTCTCTGGATTTGCGCCACTGTAGCGACCGATAACGTGTAGCTGAGAAACAGGAATGTAGAGTTTTGCCTCGTCTGCGTATTCCAACAGCAGGAATTCGGTGTCGCCTTCTCCAAGGTCCAGGTGAACGAGACCTCGGTAGCGACCTACTCCGTGCTGGATATGCACCACGGGGTCTCCGACTTTAAGCTCGGATAAGTCACGAATAATGGAGTCCACATTCGTTGCGGCTTCGCGCTGACCGCGGCGCTGTCGTCGTGCGATCTGGGAAAACAGTTCGCCTTCGGTGATCAGCATCAGGCTTGCCCATGGTGCGATGAAACCGCCATGTAACGGGCTAACACAGAGCGTCACCAGATCCTCTGGGGCGTCACTGTCTGCTGCGGGCGCTAACGGATCTGACGAGGCAAGCCGGTGGGCGATCCGATGATCCGCCAGGTACTGCGAAAGAGTCTCTCTGCGCCCGGGACTCTCTGCTGAGATCAGAATCCGTTGGGCATTACTCTGAGCCCTTAAGGTCCCGATCACGGTGCGCAGCCGTCCCACGGGGTCGGGCTGCCGGCGATC
>JACCDP010865361.1_pt1:0-2500 | contig 11277 bp, 11 predicted proteins | sample 7445841 | NCBI WGS metagenome assembly JACCDP01 (sample SAMN15323441, study PRJNA562643) | freshwater metagenome | isolation source: river surface water | place: USA:Blue River Watershed | collected 2017-08-17
AACGCATGAGAAGCCTGTAGGAACCCTATAAAAAGCCTGTAGGAATCCTTTAGGAATCCTGCAGCAACCCTTGTAGGAATCCGGAATTCTGCAGAAAGAAGGATAGGGGGGCAGAGGAAGAAGGACAAGCACAACAAGAGGAAACTGAGAGAAGGACAAGAGGACAGAGGAAGAAGGACAAGAGGGCAGAGGAAGAAGGACACAAGATGAAAGGAGGAAGGACAAGAGGACAGAGGAAGAATGACAAAGATATCAAAGGAAGAAGCTGTAGAAACCCTGTAGGAACCCCATAGGAACCCTATAGAAATTGTGCAGGACTCCTATAGGAAACCCATCGGAACCCCATAAGAACCCTATAGGCATTGTGCAAAAACCCTATAGGAACCCATTTATTCTGTAAACTGACATTAAGAGTAATGGTATTTTCAAGATCGCCAAGGCTCCCACTTATGCTACACCTCCTCAGTCATTTCGCAAAGTCAGACTAGAGTCAAGCTCAACAGGGTCTGCTTTCCCCGCTGATTGTCCCAAGCCCGTTCCCTTGGCTGTGGTTTTGGCTATATAGTAGATAGGGACAGTGGGAATCTCGTTAATCCGTTCATGCGCGTCACTACTTAGATGACGCGGGATTTGGCTACCTTGAGAGAGTCGTAGTTATTCCCGCCGTTTCCACGTGCTTGTTTCAATTTCATCTCTTTGACATTCAGAGCACTGGGCAGAAATCACATTGTGTCAGCACATCTTGCGACCACCACAACGCTTTGTGATTAATTAAACAGTCGGATGCCCCTTGTCCGCTCCAGTTCTAAGCTGGTTTTTCACTGCACAAGGAAATCCCAGAGACATTCCTTACCCAGCATCTATTGCCATGCACAATACACTGTCCACCAAGCGGCGTCAAGTAGCTTCTGCTCAGCCCAAGCATCAGAGCAAGGACCCGTATACCCAACCGTCAGAGCCAATCTTTTTTCCCAAGGTTACGGATCTGTTTTGCCGACGTCCCTTACCTACTTTACTCTATCCAGCAGAGGCTGCTAACCTTGGAGACCTGATGCGTTATTGGTACGAGCAGGGGTGATAATAATGACTTCAATTCGGTGTTTCAATGACAAGAGAAAGCACACCAGACACCCCAGAAAACAATGTGCTGTGCTCATCTTTTAGCCCTATCACCACCCAACCCGATTTCAAGGCGCTAGACAGTTTAAAAGAAAAGAAAACGCTTCCCAAGGCTTCCAAATGTATAGCAAAAGTCACTTTATGTTACCATGCAATATCAACGTCCTGGTTGAGGAATGTTGGCCCCAAGCCCTGTCGAGACCCAAAGCAAAGCTTATATATACAGAATATCCCTTGCTCTCAGGATCGGCTAACCAATGTCCAATTGCTGTTCACATGGAACCCTTCTCCTTTTTAGTCTTCAAAGTTCTCAATTGAATAATTTTCTATTACCACCAAGATCTGCACTAGAAAGTGTTACACCCAGACTCGCACCAGAAGCTTCATTACAAGGTCCTGTGCCCTCCTACTCACTGTTACGAATATTTGCAATAGTGGCAAAGTATCGGCCGCACACTAGCGCCATCCATGTTCGGGGCTAATCCATTCGGCAGGTGAATTGTTACACACTCCTTAGCGGATTTCGACTTCCATGACCACCGTCCTGCTGTTTTAAATGAACCAACACTCTTTATGGTATCTGATGAGCGGGCAGCTCAACACCTTAGCTTCACATTCGGTTCATCCATTATCGCCAGTTCTGCTTACCAAAAACGGCCCACTCGAAATGGTGTTTGAAACCCAAAGTTCAATAAAGAAACTATTGGATCGTACCCAATTAAAGTTTGAGAACAAGTCAATGGCAACACACCCCTGAGTCCTCTAATCATTCGCTTTACCCGAAAACAAAAGTTCACCATTCCAGCTATCCTGAAGGAAACATCGGATATTTGCACGTCACTACCGCTACAAACCTCCATCAGAGTTTCCCCTGAATTCACTGTTCTCAAGCATAGTTCACCATCTTTCGGGTCCTAACACATATGTTATAACTCAAACCTTTTACTGTCAAAAGGTCAGTTGCTAGTGCAAGCATACCAGTCTTTGCTTGCATTATGTCTGTAAGTTTGCCCACCCATGAACTTGCACATATGCTAGACTCCTTGGTCCGTGTTTCAAGACGGGGCACACTTTTGGTCATCGCAATCAACTGACAGACACCAATGGACAGGTTCTAGAACTGTAGATGATTGGACTGTGAATAAGCCCGTTGGAGAGCATTCCCTTGCACAATACAAACAAACATGCTCTTCACACATTGCTTATACAAAGAACAAGATGACATGCAAGGCAACAAACACGACACAAAAGCATGGTATAATAACAAATGCGTTCATGACACTGTCACAAACTAGCACATAAGAAGCAATATTGCCAAGACCCACATGTTTCATTCGCTTCCTTTCCAGCAAGTTCAAACACGTTTAACCCTCTTCTCAAA
>JACCDP010865361.1_pt1:7500-11277 | contig 11277 bp, 11 predicted proteins | sample 7445841 | NCBI WGS metagenome assembly JACCDP01 (sample SAMN15323441, study PRJNA562643) | freshwater metagenome | isolation source: river surface water | place: USA:Blue River Watershed | collected 2017-08-17
GCCGTCTTTCGGGTCCTAACACATATGTTCTAACTCAAACCTTTTACTGTCAATTGGTCAATTGCTAGTGCAAGCATACCAGCGTTTGCCTTCATTATGTCTGTAAGTTTGCCCACCCATGAACTTGCACATATGTTAAACTCCTTGGTCCGTGTTTCAAGACGGGTCGAAGGAAACAACGTTTTGTCATCGCGATCAGCTGACAGACACCAACCACCAACACAATGACATGTGAGGTTGACAGGTTCTAGAACTGTAGAATATTGAACTGTGAATTAGCCCGTTGGAGAGCATTCCCTTGCACAATACAAAATAGCACGCTCTTCACAATTTGCTTATACACAAAACAAGATGACATGCAAGGCAACAAACACCACATAAATGCATGGTATAGTAACAAATGCGTTCATGACACTGTCACAAACAAGCACAAAAGAAGCAATCATGCCAAGGCACACATGTTTCATTCGCTTCCTTTCCAGCAAATTCTCACACTTGTAACCCTCTTTTCAAAGTCCTTTTTCATATTTCCCTCACGGTACTTGTTTGCTATCGGTCTCGCATACATATGTAGCTGCAGATGAATCTACCACCAGTTTTGCGCTCCAGCCCCAAGGAACGTGACTCCATGAAAAGTACCGTGCACAACGACATGCACATGACACACAGGACTGTCACCTTCCTCGATATTTTTTAAGCAGCTTTCATGCACACCGTAGCTGGTCACTCATCTCCAAAGAACAAGTCAAGGCTGATGGCCCCAATTCCCATGCTGAGCTTGTCCATTCTCTTTCCTCATTACTTGTAAAATCCAACTTGGCTTTTGGTCCTCCACTTACTTATATGCTTATATTCAGTGGGTGTACCTACTTGATATCATACTTCAAGTCGAGCTTTTTTTTTATAAAAAAAGGCAGGGCATGCAAGGCTGCAGTGTATGCAAACAAGTACAGATGCTATACCGCAGTGCTAGTGTATATTTTATATGCTTGTCTCAACACATCAACACAGTTTGCCTTGATGTGCACAAAATTCACACGACATTACATGTGAATGATGATTTGTATACAGATGAACCCTGATGCAAATTTGCTTGCAAAAGTATCCCAGAAGCATCGCATACTTTCAAAATCGTATTGGTTCACAGAAACCTGCAATTCACAATGTTGATTGCACTTCGCTGCACCCTTCATGGTCGTTCAAGCCGAGACATCCATTGCTGAAAATGTTCTTCTGTTTGTTGTTACCTGCAAATCAATTCTTCAACAGTGCTTGACAGAGCTGCAGCAGCTATTTGGACATGCCAAAATAGCTGCTGCCTCAAACTTCAGAGCAAAGGCAAAAGTCTCATGCCTGTCCAAAGCTTACCCGCGCATGTCACGTACAACATCAAACAAAGTACACGAATGATCCGTCCGCAGGTTCGCCTACGGAATCCTTATTACGACTTCTCCTTCCTCTAAGTGAAAAAGGTTCACTAGACTTTCTACTGCAATGTCAGCACCTGAACAATGCTGCAATCCAAATTATTTACCGGATCACTCAATCGGTAGGGGCGACGGGCGGTGTGTACAAAGGGCAGGGACGTAATCAACACGCTGATGACTCACACTTACTAGGAATTCCTCCGTTGAAGATTAATAATTGCAATAATATATCCCCATCACGATGTATTATTTCAAAGAGATTGCCCAACCTTTCCAAGACAGATAAAAACTAGTTGACTGCATTAGTGTAGCGCGCGTGCAGCCCGAAACATCTAAGGGCATCACAGACCTGTTATTGCTTCAAACTTCCTTGCATGATAAATACAAAGTCCCTCTAAGCAGATGCCCACATAACCGAGGTTAGATGTAACTATTCAGCAGGTTAAGGTCTCGTTCGTTAACGGAATTAACCAGACAAATTAGTCCACCATCTAAGACCACAGCCATGCACCACCACCAATAGATTCAAGAAAAAGCTATCAATCTGTCAATCAAATTAAGCCGCAGGCTCCACTCCAGGTGGTGCCCTTCCATCAATTCCTTTCAGTTTCAGCATTGCGACCATACCCCCCCCCCGGAACCCAAATACTTTGATTTATCATGAAGTGCAAGGAATCATATGTGAAACAGCCTCCAATATCCAGTTGGCATGGTTTATGGTTAAGACTAGGACGGTATCTGATCCCCTAATGTTCATTCTGGATCAATCAACACATCTTTGGCACATGCATTTGCAGTATGTCACCCTTTTCAGTATCCTTAGCAGATTTCGACTTCCATGACCACTGTCCTGCTGTTTAAACGAACCAACACCCTTTATTCAAACTGAGGATTCACTCGCATACAAAAACCTGGTGTTTGGCTGCATATGCATGATACCAAACGCAGGAAAAATAGTGGATCGTAGCACCAGGACTACTCTCATCACTTACAGTACCTGGATTCGTGTAAATAGTTTGCAAAGCACATAGAGATTCAAAATGGGGTGAGATTGCACATGCCCAAATTATTTTGGCCAATAAGAGCACATGGCACTGAGAACAGACCTACAACTTACCTTGTTCTAACAGGGATCAGAAAACATTGCTTGGTCGAAATGGATTCTGATTTAGAGGCGTTCAGGCATAATCCAGCAGATGTTAGCTTCGCAGCGTTAGCCTTTCAACTAGCTGCATGTACCAAGAATCTGAACGAAGTGTTCCTCTCGTACTAACTTTCGATTACTGTTGCAATATCAACTTCATCAGTAGGGTAAAACTAACCTGTAAAACTCAGCCTGATGTGAGCTTTAGTGTTACAGAATAAATAAAATGGCATTAAATGTAGTGGTATTTCATGATCGCCAAGGCTCCCACTTATGCTACACCTCCTAAGTCATTTCACAAAGTCAGACTAGAGTCAAACTCAACAAGGTCTTCTTTCCCCGCTGATTGTCCCAAGCCCGTTCCCTTGGCTGTGGTTTCGCTAGATAGTAGATAGGGACAGTGGGAATCTCGTTAATCCATTCATGCGCGTCACTAATTAGATGACGAGGAATTTGGCTTCCTTTAAAGAGTCGTAGTTACTCCCGCCGTTTACCCGCGCTTATTTGAATTGCATCACTTTGGCATTCAGAGCATTGGGCAGAAATTCCATTGTGCCAGCACCTTTTGAGACCATCACAATGCTTTGTTTTAATTTAACAATCGGATTCCCCTTGTCCGCTCCAGTTCTAAGCTGGTTGTTCACTGCACAAGGAAAGCCCCGAGACATTCCTTACCCAACATATATTGCCATGCACAACCCATTGTCCACCAAGCGGCGTCAAGTAGCTTCTGCGCAACTCAAGCATCAGAGCAAGGACCCCTATACCCAACCCACAGAGCCAATCCTTTTCCCAAAGTTACGGATCTGTTTTGCCGTCTTCCCTTACCTGCTTTACTCTATCCACCAGAGGCTGCTAACCTTGGAGACCTGATGCGGTTATTGGTACAAGCAAGGGTAAGAATAATGTGTGCATTTGGTGTTTCAGCGACAAGAGAAAGCACACCAGACACCCCAGAAAACAATGTGCTTTGTTCATATTTTAGCCATATCACCAAGCAAACTGATGTCAGGGCGCAAGACAATTTAAAAGAAAAGAAAACGCTTCCCAGGGCTTCCACATGTATAGCCAAATTCACTTTATGTTACCATGCAATATCCACGTCCTGGCTGAGGAATGTTAACCCCAAGCCCTGTCGAGACCCAAAGCAAAGCTTATATATACAGAATATCCCTTGCTCTCAGGATCGGCTAACCCATGTCCAAT
>JACCDP010158755.1_pt1 | contig 11276 bp, 10 predicted proteins | sample 7445841 | NCBI WGS metagenome assembly JACCDP01 (sample SAMN15323441, study PRJNA562643) | freshwater metagenome | isolation source: river surface water | place: USA:Blue River Watershed | collected 2017-08-17
CTCCCACTGTTGGGTGGGCATCTCGACGTAAATGTTTGAGGATTTGTAATTCTACATCCATTGCTCTACCTACCTTGTAGAGTTTTTTCTTTTAACTATTATATTCTTTATTCTCGGAAAGTGACAGAAGAGGGATAATAATGGATGGATAGCTGCGGCGCGTCATCCTCGATTACCTTGGCAGGGTACAATTAATGCTGACTTCGAGAAAGATCCTTGGGAACTATACAACATTGAGGAAGATTTCAGCGAAGCCAATAACCTAGCATCTGAAAATCCAGAGAAACTGAAAAAACTGCAAAAGTTATTTTTATCAGAAGCGCGTAAACACAAAGTTTTACCATTAGATGATCGCCTTTCTGAACGTTTTGATGTCCAAAATCGTCCTTCCCCAGCCGCAGGACGCACCACCTTTACTTACTATTCTGGTGCAGTTAGTATTCCCGAAGGTAGCGCCCCCAGTTTGAAAAATAAATCTTTTAGCATTACGGCTGATGTGGAAATTCCAGAAAGTGGTGCAGAAGGTGTTCTATTAACCCAAGGTGGACGTTTTGCTGGTTGGGGATTTTTTCTAGAAGATAGTAAACCAACCTACGTTTACAACTTTGTTAATTCGGAACGCTACATTATTCAATCTCCTGAAAAATTAGCCCCAGGTAAATCAACAATCAAATTTAATTTTGATTATGACGGTAGTGGAGTTGGTGCTGGTGGAATTGGCAAGTTATTCATTAATGATCAACAGGTAGCTGCGGGTAGAATTGAAAAAACTTTACCCTACCGTTTAGCTTTAAATGAAACTTTTGATGTTGGTCGAGATACAGGTACTCCGATTGTGGAAACCTATCAAGTACCGTTTGCATTCACTGGTAATTTACAGAAAGTTACTTTGAATTTGAATTAAAAAATGTAGGGGTAATTCATGAATTACCCCTACTTTGCGCGAAATAAGAAATTTATGAACGAAATTATCCCCATCCTTGACAAAATTGCATTTTTGGCTTTTGTTGTTGCTACTATGTTTGGTACAGGTCTAAAATTAACTGTTCAACAGATTTGGCAGCCTCTTCGTAATATTCGTTTGGTTGTTTTATCGCTACTGACAAATTTTGTTTTAGTGCCACTTTTTGTATATTTGCTGCTGCAAGTCATACCTGTTAATGAACCTGTGAAAGATGGTTTGATCATTATGGCATTGGCATCAGGTCCGCCAGCTTTACCTAAACTTGCCCAAATAGTGAAGGGGAATTTAGCTTTTTCTACAGGGTTGATGATGATGTTAATGTTCGGCACTGTTTTTTATATGCCGATTGTATTACCATCAGTTTTGCAAGGTGTAGAAGTCAATTCTTGGGATATTGCTAAACCTTTAATATTAATGATGCTAACACCATTAGGAATTGGGTTATTAATTAAGGCAAAATACGAGGATATTGCTTTAAATCTCCAAACGCTTACTTTCAAAATATCTAATTTTGGATTGCTTTTAGGTTTAGGAGTTAGGTTGATAGTACACTTCGGCGAAATTATTGTTTTATTAAAAACTGGTGTGATCTTTGTTTGTGCTATTTTTATTATCTTTTCTTTTACTGTGGGTTATTTATTGGGTGGACCTGGTATTGATACTCAAAGAGTGTTAGGAGTAGGAACTGCACAACGTAATTTTGCCGCAGCATTGTTAATAGGTACGAGCAATTTTGATGATCCGAATGTGATAAGTGTGATTATGGTGACGAGTTTATTAATGATGGTTTCAGTTCTGATTGTGGGGAAAAATATACGAGACGACAATTTAAATGTGAAAAATGTCGAAAACCCTTTAGTGAAGAGTTAGATTTTATAGGCAAAAGAAGAACATATACAAAAAGATTAGCCAATCAGATAATCAAAGAGGTGTTAAATAATGATATAGCCATTCCCATTCAAGTGAGGTACAAGTAGTAATAATTGAATGCAGATAGACGCAGATGAACACAGATAATTTTGTACTTTATTAGACTGGGAAACGCTATATTAATAGTGTAGCATCCAAAGGAGTAGTGACAACAGAAGAAATAGAAAGGATGTTGAAAGATGCAGAATCAGAACTAATAGAATCAAAACCAAAAAACATACACTGCATTCGCTTTGCGCCTAATTGTCCAGAACAAAATCTAATTGAGGATATTTGGTTACAAGCCATTCTGCGAGTTTATTTAGATTTGAATTTTTGGGATTTTTATTGATGGATTTTTTGTCTAAATCAGGATTCAGACAAATTGGTTAATTTTTTGCCAGACTTGCTCTAATAAGTCATGATTATGCATATCAACATATTCAAGATTAGGAGATTGTCTAAACCAAGTGCGTTGACGTTTAGCAAATTGTCGAGTATGTAAAGCAATTAATTCTGTTGCTTCCTCTAAAGCAATTGCACCAGCTAAATATTGCTTAATTTCTTGATAGCCTAAAGTATTTAATAAAGGCAAATCAACACCATATTTTTGAGATAAATATTCCACTTCAGCTACTAACCCATCAGCAATCATTTGTTGAGTACGCTGGCGAATTCTTACATCTAAATATTCCGGTTCAGCGTCTAAACAAATTTGCAAAATTGGATAATTTGGTGGATTTCCCCCTTGTTGCTCAGAAATGGGAATACCGGTGGTATAATAAACTTCTAATGCTCTTAAAGTTCTCACCAAATCGTTAGCATGAATTTTTTGAGCAGCGATCGCATCAACTTGTTTTAACATCTGGTAAAGTTGACTTTGACCCAGAGATTCTAATTGCGATCGCAATTCTGGTTGTGGTGCTACTCTGGGAATCTTCATACCCTGAACAATTGAACGGATATATAAACCAGTTCCCCCAACTAGCAATAACGGGGAAATACCAAGACTAGCAATTAAAGCTTGTGCTTGCTCTTGGTAATCTGCTAATGTCATTGTTTCATTTGGCTCACAAATATCAATCAAATAATGGGGAACTAATTTTTGTTCAGCTACAGTTGGTTTAGCTGTACCAATGTCAAACTCACGATATACTTGACGAGAATCAGCACTCAAAATCACAGTCTCTAACCTCTGGGCTAAATTTAAAGCTAAACCAGATTTACCCGTTGCTGTCGCCCCACAAATTACAATTAATTTAGTCATTAGTTTAGTTGTTCGTTATCAGTTGTCAGTAGGAAGAAGAAGAACGAAAAATAGGGAGTTTTCATCCCAATTCCCACTAGGGTTACAATCCCCATCTGAATTTTGCATCAAGTTGTGCTAGAGACGGCAGGAAGGCTTTTGTGTTATAATCTTGGGGTGATTTGACTTTTTTCGCCTCTTGGCGATTTTAACCCCAAGCATCAGGAGAATTTTCATGACGAGCAGTTACAGCGCCGATCAGATTCAAGTTCTGGAAGGTCTGGAAGCCGTCCGCAAACGACCAGGGATGTACATCGGTACTACAGGTCCGCGAGGACTCCATCATTTAGTTTACGAGGTAGTGGACAACTCTGTTGATGAAGCTTTGGCGGGTCACTGTACCCATGTTGAGGTGGATATTAATGCAGATGGTTCGGTGACAGTAACAGATGATGGTCGGGGTATTCCTACGGATATTCACCCAAAAACTGGAAAATCAGCGTTAGAAACGGTGTTAACTGTTCTCCATGCTGGTGGTAAGTTTGGTGGTGGTGGCTACAAAGTATCCGGTGGTTTACACGGTGTTGGTATTTCTGTTGTTAACGCCCTGTCTGAGTTTGTCGAAGTTACGGTTTGGCGTGATAAAAAGGTACATACCCAGCGATATGAACGGAGTTTCCCAGTTACAGAATTGGTGGCAAAACCTTATAAAGAAGATAGAACTGGTACTTCTATTACCTTTAAGCCAGATACACAAATTTTTACCACTAGCATAGAATTCGATTACATTACCTTATCGGGACGTTTACGCGAGTTGGCGTATCTGAATGCAGGTGTCAGAATTATTTTTACGGATCATCGTTTAGAAATCCTTAAAAGCGACACACCGAGAATAGAAACTTACGAATACAAAGGTGGTATTAAAGAGTATATCGCCTACATGAATCGGGAAAAGCAACCTCTTCATGAAGAAATTATCTATGTCCAGGGAGAACGGAACAACGTCCAGGTAGAGGTTGCCCTACAGTGGTGTACTGATGCTTACACAGATAATGTTCTGGGTTTTGCTAATAATATTCGGACTATTGATGGTGGTACACATCTAGAAGGTTTAAAAGCAGTTTTAACTCGGACATTAAATGCCATCGCTCGCAAACGGAATAAAATTAAAGAAAATGAGTCTAACCTCAGTGGTGAACACGTCCGCGAAGGTTTAACCGCCGTTATTTCCGTTAAAGTTCCCGATCCAGAATTTGAAGGTCAAACCAAAACTAAACTAGGGAATACAGAAGTTCGCGGGATTGTTGATTCTTTTGTGGGTGAAGTTCTCACCGAATATCTAGACTTTCATCCTGGTGTAGCTGATTCTATCTTAGATAAAGCGATTCAAGCCTATAAAGCTGCCGAAGCTGCCCGTCACGCACGGGAATTAGTCCGGCGCAAATCAGTATTAGAATCTTCTCCTCTGCCTGGTAAATTAGCAGATTGTAGTTCCCGTGACCCGGCTGAATCTGAAATATACATCGTGGAAGGGGATTCTGCGGGGGGGAGTGCCAAGCAAGGACGCGATCGCCGGACTCAAGCAATTCTGCCTCTGCGTGGTAAAATCCTCAACATCGAAAAAACCGACGATGCCAAAATCTATAAAAATAACGAAATTCAAGCCTTAATTACCGCACTTGGTTTAGGTGTTAAGGGTGAAGAATTTAACTCCTCACAATTACGATATCATCATGTAGTGTTAATGACTGATGCGGACGTAGATGGGGCGCACATCCGCACGCTGTTGTTAACTTTCTTTTATCGCTATCAACGGGCATTGATTGAACAAGGTTTCATCTATATTGCTTGTCCCCCCTTGTACAAAGTCGAACGGGGTAAAAATTACCAGTATTGTTATAGTGAACGGGAATTGCAACAACATTTAGGTACTCTTCCCAGCAATGCTAACTATACCATTCAGCGATTTAAAGGTCTGGGAGAAATGATGCCAGAACAACTCTGGACAACCACCATGAATCCAGAAACCCGTACCCTGAAACGAGTAGAAATTGAAGATGCAGCCGAAGCTGATCGAATTTTTACCATTTTAATGGGCGATCGCGTCGCTCCCCGCAGAGAATTCATTGAAACCTATGGTTCTAAACTCAATCTCACAGATTTAGATATCTAATCTCAGCTTTTGATTATGGGTAGTTGGTAAGTTTTAATTTATGAAAACTCTTACCTATTACCCATTTTCTTGGGTTTGTTTTGTCTAACTCATAACTTTTTGTTGAAAAATGATAAATTTTCCCCACAAAAGCAGAAACCATTTGCTATGCTTAGATAACACAAGTTACAAAACACAACTTGATCAGCATACACCCAACTTCTCATAACCAGATGGCAGCTACTTTTTTAAAATCCGCAGTATTTACAAATATAATTAACATACGTGAATTTACTTAAAAATATCACTGAGCAACTTTAGCAACCATATTAGTTATCCTTTTGATTAAAATATCGTTGTATACAATAAGAACAGTTTATAAAGTTGCACAGGGTAGAAATCTCAACTCTGCGCTAATGTGTGAATAAGGCTGAATCGAGTTCCCACTCAATTCATCTTTCACAGGGCTAAAAATATGCCACAACTTTAACAGTCCAGTTGAAGAGATGGGTATAGCAGACAGAAAATTTAGTGCTGGGAGGCAAAAATCCGCCCTCGGATTGAATCAAAACAGAACATCAGCACTAATTGTACAATAGTGAGCATTTTGGCTCAAATTAAAAAATGAGCAAGTGTTCCTACCTTTTAACTTAATGAGAATGCCACTGCTAAACCAAAAAGTTTTCGACAAGATTTAATGGTTTAACAACCATGTTTAATGTCTTTTTGATAAAGGTGGCTTAATCTTAGTAAATGAGTTCATAAATAATGCACAAAAAGAGTGCAATTTTTGTGAAACAGGCTACAATCGGAACAGTATTTACAGTTAAATCGGCCAAATGTCATACACTTGTATTGGTATGAAACAGCTTTTCGAGTCCCGTGAACCTAATTTTAGAGATTCAGTGAATCAAAAGCGATATGCACCAAAGCCGGCGTATGACCATGATAATAGTGAACAAATCATCCCCAAGTGATATGAGTCACTATTAAACCAAACAAACCTGTTTTTAACAGGGAAAACATCGTCGAAAATACCCCAGGGACATTAGCTAAAACCTGATTTTCGGTGGAAAGATTACTTAATAGGAAAAAGTAATCAAAATGTCTTCAATAAATGATTCTGCAAGGAGCATGAGGAACGCGGCATGAACCAGGCTAACAACGTACTCGATAATATTTATCAGCCTGACCTAGAAATGATAAATCCGCCGGAGATCGAATTAGAAGGACTCTTAATAGAGGAAGAGGACTTATTGCTGGTTGATGATGGCGAAATTGATGATTTTTTAGATCCTCAGTCTGATGAGGACGACGCAAAGTCTGGAAAAGCCGCTAAATCGCGCCGTCGGACACAAACCAAGAAAAAGCACTACACCGAAGATTCTATTCGTTTGTACCTGCAAGAAATTGGGCGGATTCGTTTGCTACGCGCAGACGAAGAAATTGAACTAGCGCGAAAAATTGCGGATTTACTAGAACTAGAACGGGTGCGAGAAAGGCTTTGTGAACGTCTAGAACGTGATCCTAGAGACAGCGAATGGGCAGCAGAAGTACAAATACCATTACCAACCTTTCGTTATCGCTTGCACGTTGGCCGCAGAGCGAAAGACAAAATGGTACAGTCAAACCTGCGGCTTGTAGTTTCCATCGCTAAGAAATACATGAATCGGGGCTTGTCCTTCCAAGACTTGATTCAAGAAGGTAGTTTGGGTTTGATTCGTGCGGCTGAAAAGTTTGATCACGAAAAAGGCTATAAGTTTTCTACCTACGCTACATGGTGGATACGTCAAGCAATTACAAGAGCGATCGCTGATCAGTCCCGCACCATCCGTTTACCGGTTCATCTCTACGAAACCATTTCTCGGATTAAGAAAACCACCAAACTCCTCTCCCAAGAAATGGGACGCAAACCCACCGAAGAAGAAATTGCCACTCGCATGGAGATGACCATCGAGAAACTACGGTTTATTGCCAAATCTGCCCAGTTACCAATTTCCTTAGAAACACCTATCGGTAAAGAAGAAGATTCTCGCTTAGGTGATTTTATTGAATCTGATGGTGAAACTCCAGAAGATCAAGTTTCTAAGAACTTGCTACGGGAAGACCTAGAAAAAGTCCTCGATAGTCTCAGTCCCCGTGAAAGAGATGTTCTCAGACTTCGCTATGGTTTAGATGATGGCCGCATGAAAACCCTCGAAGAAATCGGCCAGATTTTTAACGTCACCCGCGAACGTATTCGGCAAATTGAAGCAAAAGCACTCCGTAAATTACGTCATCCCAATCGGAATAGCGTACTTAAAGAGTATATTCGTTAATAAATAGAGGCAGGTTTAAAAGTATAGATTCATTAAACCTGCCCCTAACATTAACTAAGTAAATACAGGTGAATAAATCAAAGCAGATTAAGTAATGTAAAAAATACTGAGATGGGTTGGTAGTGAGGAATTTATTCCTCATTTGAGGACTCAAGTCCTCACTACAAGCTTTGGATTATTCAATAGGTTCTACTTACATTTTCCCTTGCTGCATAACTTCTTGCAGGTGATGGCGAATTTCATGTGCTTGTTCAATTTCCGATTGACGCAATTTTTGGAACAGTTCTACACAAGGTTGGGAATTAGCTTCCTTGGCATCTTTGATATAATTTTCATAAGCTTGAACTGCTACGGCTTTAGTATGCAGTACGCTAATAAAATCATACTCTAAGTTACTAATGGGTTCTTGAGTTTTAGTTTTACTCATGTTTTTACTCCGTTAGTTATTTATTTAATTTCTACTTATTCCCCTAGAATTATTCATCTGTCCAAAAGCTGAAAAAATACTGTATTAAGCTGTTGTGCATTTAATTTGTATAAATGAGACAGGCAAGATGCCTGTGCCACAAGAGTTTAGAAATTTATGATTATACAATTTAGCCGCCTAACAGCTTAGTAGCTGATAAAAAAGTAGAGACGTTCCATAGAACGTCTCTACCTGTTAATTTGTCTCAACCTACTTATTTAATTTTTGTGCTTGTTGTAATAACTGCTGCGAATTTTTTACCCACTGTAAATTACCTTGAGTATTATATAAATCTCTAGCATATTGGAATACTTGCACAGCTTCTTTGTATTGCTTTAACTGTATAAAAACTAAACCAGCAGCATAATAGGAATTTGCATAATTAGGATTAGCGGCGGCGGATTTTCTAAAAGCTGCTAAAGCTTCATTTAATTTACCTTGATTAAACAAAATTGATCCTAGATTATAGTGTGCTTCTGCATATTTAGGATTGATTTTAATTGCTTGGTCAAACGCTGCTTTTGCTTGGTCAATTTTCCCTTGTTGTAAATAACATATCCCTAAATGATAGGCTGGTTCTGGAGCATTTTGACTATAGGTCTTGGCTTTTTGAAAAGAGGCGATCGCACTTTCCCAATTTTTCTCCTGTTCCCTGAGTAACCCCATGTTATAATGGGCAAAACCCAGATTAGGATTTAATTCCAAAGCCTTATTTAAATAATCTTTCGCTAATTTTAAATTATTTCCTTCTAATAATGCCCCACCTAAATTAGCAAAGGCTAAAGCAAATTTAGAGTCAGCTTGAGTAGCTTGATAAAAAGCATCTGCCGCAGGTTGTAGCTTTCCTGATTGTCGCAATGCTAAACCTAAGTTGTAGTGTGCTGCTGCTAATTTAGGATCTAGTTTAATCGCTTGACGAAAAGCGGTAATAGCATCTTCTAATCTTCCCAATTGAATCGCCTGTAAACCCTGATTTAAAGCGTCTGTAGCTGTTTTGTTGGGAGATTGTGCCAGAATCAGAGTAGGAGGAGAAGTAGAAAATACGGGTTTGATATTAATATCTAATAATAAGACAGTGATTATTCCCACAAGAGAATATTTCATTAATGATAATTGCATTCCCTCACCTGAACTTTTACTACTCTGCTAGTTTAGCAGCTATTGATTTACCAATATCATGAAAATATTCACTGGTTACACCAAAAGCTACAGAATGTTTAACCATGACAAATACAGTTTGATTATTTTCACCAATAAGGAAATAATTGTTTTTTGAATCTTTTTTTGTAAACTCGATGTCGGCTATTTTCCGCCAATAATATTCATATTTCATACCGTAGAAAACAACGACTTTAGGTTGATATTCTTGGATTCTTTGATTAATATGCTTAATTCTTTTATCAACACAATAATTTCTATAGGTTTCTCTATCAGATAAAAAAGGAAGTTGAGAATATTTAGCATATATCCAATCATCAATACATGGTGAAGGTAAAGGTAATAATTCCAATAAACAAGTTTCTTTATGACCCTACAATTCCTACAGAAAAAGGAAGGTAAGCTGTTGTGCATTTAATTTGTATAAATGAGACAGGCAAGATGCCTGTGCCACAAGAGTTTAGAAATTTATGATTGTACAATTTAGCCACCTAACAGCTTAGAACCTTCTTGATAACATTCCCAGTCTCTGACTGGGAACGAGATTGAACTATTTACCGTTACTAACTAAAATGCGTTCAGCTAACTTTTCCGGTACTTCTTGCAGATGATCCTGTTCCCAATGGAAAGAACCAACACCCAAAGTGAGCGATCGCAATTCTACAATAAAATTCTGCATTTCCGCTTGGGGTAAATATGCAGAAATATTATCCCAACCTTGCCAATCATGTCTACCTTCGTAACCTAAAATTTGTCCCCGTCTACCTGTTAAAAGTTGCAAAACTTTAGAAGTAAACTCACTAGGAGTATTCACATCTACCTTTAAAATCGGTTCTAATAAGGTTGGTTGTGCTTGGGTTACTCCCATCTGCATCGCTAACCGTGCAGCTTGTTTAAAAGCCTGTTCTGAACTATCAACGGTATGATAAGAACCATTGGTTAATGTTACCGCCACATCTACCATTGGGAAACCTAAAGGCCCATGGGTCAGAAATTCCCGCACACCCATTTCTACCCCAGGAATATATTGTCTGGGAACAACACCACCGACAATCTTTTCATGAAAATTGAAACCTTCTCCTCTGGGTAATGGTTGAATATCCAGATAAACATCTCCAAATTGTCCATGACCACCACTTTGGTGTTTATAACGTCCATGGACAGAATTTACAGGTTTACGAATAGTTTCTTTATAGGGAACTTGGGGAAGATGAGTAGACATTGGTAAATTATATTTACGGCGTAATCTATCTAATGCAACTTGCAAATGTATTTCCCCTTGTCCCCATAATATCACCTCATGGGTATCACCGTGTTGTTCCCAGGCTAAAGCCGGATCTTCTTCTAATAACTTAGTAATAGCAGCACTGAGTTTAACTTCATCATTGCGTTTTTCGGGAGTAATAGCTAAAGCAAAAACTGGTTCTAATTGTTCCGCTTTTGGTAATAGTTTAATTTGGGAATTAGTAGAAATTGTCTCTCCGGTTTTAATTCCTTCCAACCGACTTAAAGCTACAATTTCCCCAGCTACAGCTTGATTAATTGGCTGTTGTTGTTGTCCCATTAAGCGATAAAGACCACCGGCACGAACACCATTTAAAACAATACCATCAGTTAATGTTCCTTGCCAGACTCGCACTAAGGAAAGTTTACCACCTTGGGGAGTATAGAAAGTTTTCAGAACTTGGGCTACAGGAGTATCACTAATTTTTTCTAAACGCCGTTCCATGGTGGTTTCTGGTTCTGGTGCTTCCCTTAATAATGCTTCTAATAAAGGTCTAACCCCAAAATCTTGTTCAGCCACACCAAAGAAAACAGGTACTACTAAATCTGCACCTAATTCTAATTTTAAATCTTTGAAAATTTCTTCTTGAGGCGGTTCGATATCATCTAATAATTCTTCCAGTAAATGATCATCGAAATTCGCCAAAGTTTCGGTTCTTCAGTACATAGTATGCTAAACTAATATTTAAATCTCCAAGTAAGCAAGCATCTTAATCGGAAATTATCAAAATTTCTAAATCCATAAGCAGAACGTTTAATCAACTTGAGTTTGTTATTGA
>JACCDP010890673.1_pt1 | contig 11276 bp, 6 predicted proteins | sample 7445841 | NCBI WGS metagenome assembly JACCDP01 (sample SAMN15323441, study PRJNA562643) | freshwater metagenome | isolation source: river surface water | place: USA:Blue River Watershed | collected 2017-08-17
GACCGATCAGCCACACCGGGATGACCTGCGCGAAACGCCCGTGGGACGATGAGGCGGGGAGCCTCAGCGCGACGCGAGGGCGGCCTTGAAGGCGGCGGGTGTCAGCGCGTCGAGGGGAAGGCCGAAGTGGGATTCCCCTGATTTCGTTGACACTGGGTTTCTGCGAGGGCCGCGAGATGGCAAGCCTCTCGTAGGCCGCCGGTCTCAGGTAGCCGAGGCGTGAGGGCCTCAGCTCATGGTTGTAAAAGGTCTCGAGATATTCGTACCCGTCCGACCAAACCCGTTCCTGAGAGGCCGGCGACTGCGCTACGCCGGCGCGCATGGCGACGAGAAACGAATGGGCGACACGAGTGAAGCGGTGGGTGAGCCTGCATCGAGCCAGCGGGAGGACCCGGCCGAAGAAAAAGGGCGGCGGCACTCCGTCGGACGTCGACCTGACCGAGCTGGCTCGGATTGTCGAGAAGCTGGGCGACGGAACCGCCTACGAAATCACGGCCGAGTACAACCGTGGCCGACGCCGCCCGATGCGGCGCCACGTCTCGAGCATCAAGCGCGCGCTGCATAGGGCCGGCTTCGTGGTCAAAAAAGGCTCCGGCCGCTCGAACAGCTACGCCCTGCGGTCGTAGCGAGGCGCGAAGAGTTCCAGCGAGAGGTCGCGACGATTCCGGCTGAAAAGCTGGTCTTTCTCGATGAGTCCGGGCTGAACCTGTCGATGGGCCGGAGCCACGCCTGGGTTCGGAAAGGCCACGAATACGTCGACCGTCGGCCGATGAACTGGGGCGGAAACCTGACGCTTCTGGGCGCCATAAGCCTCAGCGGATGGGTTCAGCAGTCGATGCAGTTCGCCACCGCGAACGGCAAGCGGTTCGTCCAGTGGTTGGTCCGGCGGCTGCTGCCGAAGCTCAAGCACGGGGACGTGCTCGTCGTCGACCCTTCAGTCGGCCATGCCAGCGCCCGTTCCCGAGGACGGCGGGGCTCGACGCAGGTGCAGCTGGTAGGTGACGGCGTCGAAGAGCGTCAGTGCAATCAACAGCGCAATTGCACCGAGGAGCGAAAGTTTTCCGAAACGAAGCTCGCCCACGGCGCCGGCGACCGCACCAGCGATGAAGCCGGAAAGCGTCACCGCCTGGGTGGTCAGCTTCGGCACCGAACGGTGCCGATTCCGCTCGATGAGGAGGTGCGCGGCCTCGAGCCCCATGTCGGTCATCAGCCCCGTGAGGTGCGTGGCTCGAACGGCCGCGGCTGAGACGCTCGTCGCGAGGGCATTCTGGAGCCCCATCGCGAGGCACAAGAGGACGAGGCCGACGAGCCGAGAGTTCTCATCGCTGCCGACGGTGATGAAGCCGGCGAGGAGACACGCCTCGACGGCGAGGCCCAGCGCATAACGGGCCCGGCCGAGCATCCGGGCCGCCTCGACCAGAAGCCCGGCAGCGAAGGAGCCTGCCAGGAACGATCCCAGCAGCACCGCGAACTCGTAGGCCGGCGCGGAGGTGCGCCCGCCCAGCGCGCTGCCCAGGTTCGTCGCCGCGCCGGTCACGTGGGAGGTGAAGGCACCGAGGCGCAAGAATCCGACGCTGTTCACCATCCCGGCGATCGCAGAAAGCGTCACAGCGAGCAGAAGGTTCTCGTGCAGGCGCCGGGATGGAGCAGGGTTCAGGATCATCGCGTTCCTCGGCGCTCAGCGGGTGCGGACCTGCGTCACGCCGTTCGACGGCACGGCGAAGCCGGTGCTGGTGCGCAGCTCGAGACCGAAGCGCGGAAAGAAGCCCTGAACCAAGACCAGCGCGAGGCAGAGGCCCACACCGGCCAGCTCCCGCGCCTTCAGATCACGGCCGGCGGGAACGTCGAAGGAGGGGTCGGGTCCGGAGCCGAGGCACAGCCTCATCCAGGCCCGGAGCAGCGCCACGCCGTTCAAGGCCGTCACGAGGAGGCCGCCCAGCGTCAGCACGGGGTGCACCGTGAAGAGGCCGTGCATCAGGAGGTCCTCGCCGATGAAGGCGAAGCTGCCGGGGAAGCCCGCGGCCATGACCGCCGCGAACAGCATCAGCGCCGAGAGCCGCGGCATGGCCCGGTGCAGGCCGCCCACCTGCTCGAGCCGCGCCCTCCCCGTTCGGGCCTTCACTGCGCCCACGCACAGGGCGAGCGCGAGAAGGCCGACCCCCTTGCCTGCAGCCAGGAGCGCGGCGCCGGAGAGGCCCAGAGGTCCGGCCGCCATCAGGCCGGCGAGCTGGAGGCCCGCCTGACTCAACGCGAGCATGCCCAACAGACGCCAGAGCTGCCCCTGGACCAGCGCCAGCAGGCTCGCCCAGAGCGCCGCGACGAGGCCGAAGAGCGCGAGGCCACGCGCCGCCGGAGCGACCCACCCGGCGATCGCAGCAGGAGGGAGCGCCGCCGCCCACAGCGCCGGATGGGCGACCCACGCGAGCACCGCGAGAGGCCGCTGATCGGTCTGCAGCGCGCGCATCCACCAGCCATGCATCGGCACGACCGCAAGCCGTGCGACGAGCCCCACCACCCAGAGCGCCGCGGCGGCCTTTGGGGCGGTGTCGGCGAGGAGCCACGCGGCGGGCATCGCTCCGGCTGGAAGAATCAGCGGCGGCAGGTCGCGCAAGCTGCCGGCGACGAGCAACACCGGAATGGACCACAAGAGCGCTGCAACGGGCCCCGGCGGCAGCAGGACGCCGCCCGCGAGCGCGACCGACGAGAGAACGATCCGCAGTCGGGTCGAGCCCTGGAGCCCGGCGCGCGGCCAGGCGAGCAGCAGCACGAAGCCCATCAGCAGCGCGGAGGCCGCCTGCGTCGGGGCGACGACCTGCAACGGGTCGGTGGCGGTCATCGGTCCCCCGCGTCGGCGTCGGGCTGACGCGTCAGGCGCCGGTCAAGCCGGTCCAGCCGCTCGGCCAGCGCGAGGATGGGCTGAACGACGAGGCGAAGCAGCAGTCCGTCGAACTGGAACTCGATGAGACTCCATCGATAGAGCTTTTCCTGCAGGGCGCGCGGCAGACCGTCGACCCAATCGACGCTGGTCGGGAGCACCCCGCCGGCCCCGCTGCGCAGCCGATGCGCCTCCTGCAGTGCCGACGGCGCCCGCAGGAACTGCCCCATCCGGAGCAGCGCGTGGCCGACCATGTGAATCACGGCGAGGCTGGTCAGCCCGAGCCCGATCTCGGCGACCATCAGCCCGGCCTGAGACATCGCCGCGTAGGCCAGGGCGTTCTTGTTGTCGGCCGCCGCGCGCCCACTGACCGAGCCGACGAGCGCTGTCGTCAGGCCGACGGCCACGACGAGCCCGCGGAGCACCGGGTGGGGCTCGAGCAGCGGGAAGGAGCGCAGGAGCAACAGCACTCCGGCGTGAATCGAGAGCGCTCCGTAGAAGAGCGCCGAAGAGGGGGTGGGCCCCTCCATCGCCCGGGGAAGCCAGCCGCCGAATGGCACCTGCGCCGACTTGCCGCAGGCCGCCACGATCAGTCCGAAGCCGATGAGCGCCGCCTCGGGGCTGCCCGCGAGCGCCGGCATGCTGAGGCTGATGTCCGGGCTCTCGTGCGAGAAGTGGACGAGCACGGCGGCCATCACGAGGCCGATGTCGAGAAGCCGGTAGGTGACGAGCGCACGCAGCGCGTTTCGAGCGGGCGCGTCACGTTCCTGAAAGAAGGCGACGAGCAGCACGCTCGCGAGGCCGAGCAGCTCCCAGCCCATGAAGATGAGGTCGAGCGTGCCTCCGGTCGCCACGACGAGGTGCCCCGCCGCCGCCAGATGAATCAGGCCGAGGAACCGCGCGAAGCCGGGATCCTTGTGCATGTAGGTCACGGTGAAGGTCGCCGCGATGGCAACCACACCGCAGCCCAGCAGCATCGTCACGACGCCGTGGCCGTCGAGCAGGAAGATGATGGGGAAGTGGTAGTCGGCCACCTCGAACCAGGCGCCCAGGTCGAGACGCGCCGCGCCCAGGATCAGCACGCGCAGCCCCACCACCATGGCGACTGCGAGGGCCGCGATCGAGGTGCCCAGCGACAGCCGCGACAGCGGACGCTCGGGCGTGGACGGCAGCAGCGCCGCGGCGAGCGCGAGCAGCGCCATCACGGCATGCAGCCCCGCAGGGACGACGTCGAGCCAGGCAGGAAGCAGTTCGGCCAGCGTCACGCGGGCCTCCCTTCGGAGGGGGAGAGGACCAGCGCGGGGGGCAGGTGTCCGGTGCGGCCGGCGTACCAGAGACCGGACCGCTGGACCCGCGGCAGCTCATCCGCGCGCGGGCTGTAGGGCGAGAAGCCGCTCTCGTCGAAGACCTGCATCTCGCCCGTGTCCGGATCGACGCTGACCAGCTGGACCCATCGGTTCACCACCAGCTCCCGGACGACCGGCTGGCGGCCCGCAATCTCGAGCAGCCGGGCCGGGGTCGCCTCGACCACCATCAACAGACGGACCGGCTCGTGCAGTTCGACCATCTGCAGCGGCAGCCCGGTGCGCAGGTCCGAGAGGTGCCCGTCCATCACGCCGAGGAGCCCGGTGACGTTGTGGGGGAGCTTCGTGCCGCTGCCCCATCGACGGTTGTCGATGGATGAGAAGTAGTACTCGAGCGAGATGCCGGCGCCGACGGGCCCCACGGCAGCGAGGATCCGCTCGAGCACCGCGCCGCTGCCGTCGACGTCCGGATCGTAGGAGATGAGGAACGAGCGGCGATCGAGGAAGAGCCCGCGGGTCAGCGCCCGCCGGCCGACCACGGCGACGGCGTTGGTGCAGTGGCCGTACTCGGGCCGGGGCTCCGCGATCGCGTCGGCCCGGCCCTCCACGTGTTCGAGGGCCCGCGCCGGGCTGGCCTCCACGGACGCGCTTCCGAACCGCCGGCTCCGCTCGTGAGCGTTCAGGCGCCGCGCATCGTCCAGCAGAGCGCGCAGCCCCTCGACCGCCGGGGCGCTGGCCGCGGGGAGGGATTCAAGGTCGAACAGCGGCAGGGCGTCGCTGCTCGTGTCGTGATAACCGCCCACGAAGACGGTCGTCGGCGGAATGACGATGCCCTTGGTCGCGAGTTCGCGCCGCACCTCGGGATCGTTCGCGAGGGCCGCGACGAGCCTCGCGTTCGGCGCTCCCCGGCGCCCCCCGCAGGCGCCGCAGTCGTGGGCGCTCTCGTGGGGGTTGTTGAGGCTGGTCGAACCGTGGCCGACGAAGACGACGACCGGAGCAAACGGTCCGATCAGCCCGATGTTTTCCAGCAACGCAGCGAGACGGCCCGCCGCCTCGGCGGGCGTGTAGCCATCGGAAGTCGCATCGTTTCGGAGGGCCTCGAGGCGCGTCGGCGACCGCTCGATGAGCCCTTCGAGGGTGGCGCGTGCACGCCCTGCCGCTCGCGGCGCGCCCACGCGGAATGCGGTCGTGAGCCCCTCCCACAACCCCAGGACGACGCTGGTGAGAAGGCCCCGCAAGCCGCCGCGGCTCGCGATGCGCAGCTTCTGAGACAGGTCGGCCATCAGGCGCCGATGGCGCTGGCGTCTGGCGTGGAGTTCGATGGCGATCGGCACCTCGCGCACGAGATGCGTCGGCGTCGTCCCGACCGGGCAGAGCGGCACCGGATGGGCCTCATCGACGCCCGCATAGCGGATGGCAAGGCCGAAGAAGCCGGCGGTGCCGAACGTCTCGACCGCCGGCGCGAGCTCCTCCAGGTGGCGCCGCAGCGACTCCTCGCGCTCATCGATGCAGAAGACGGCCTGATAGGCGGGCTGGCGGCGCCGGACGTCGCCAAGCCCTTCACGCTCACGCTCGGCGCGGAGGGCCGCGATCGCATCCAGCTGCTGCTCTCTGTGGTGCTTCTCGTAAGCCTCGTGCCACAGGCGCCGTCGGGCGAGCGGCGCGAACTCCCGCATCTCGGAGAGAAGCTCCTCGCCGTCCCGCGGTTCCAGCTCGACGAGCCGCTCGGGGGTCAGGCCAAGCCCCGTGAACAGGCGGAACAGGGGGTACGTCGTCGCTTCGGCTCCTGGGGCACGAACGGGCTGCGGCAGCGCGTAGCGACCGGCGAGCTGGCCCGTCGTCAGCCCCAGCCGGGCCGCCTCGCGCCGCACCGCCGAAACCTCTATCCAGAGAACAATGGCAACGAAGTCGACCAGCCGTACCGGTACACCCGCCGGCCCCTCGTCGGGCATCCGCTCGAGCCGGTGGAACATGCCGAACCATCCGGGCAGCGCGAGCAGCGTGCGGCGCAGATAGGCCTCGCGGACCTCTTCAGGGACGGCGAGCGCGGCGAGGGCCTGCTCCACGGCCTCCGCAGCATCAAGGCCTGCGGGAGGTTCGGCGAGCGCCTTGCCGAGCTCCGCCCAGTGGGGCGCCACGATGGAGGCGCCCTCGAAGAGGCGTCGCGCCACCGCCCACATCCCCAGCTCACGACCCGGCATCGGCCACGCGGCGACGCCGAGATCGAGGAAGCCGGCGGCGAGCCGAATCGCGAGGGTCTGCACCGACACAGCCAGCGGGACTTCCCGGCCGATCCTCCGCAGCCCGTCGGCGTGGGTGCCGTCCTGGCCAAGGCGAAACGGGGCCGGCTTCGGTGCAGCCGGCGCAGGGCTCAGCTCCTCGGCGCGCTTCCACAGGGCCCGCAAGGTCACGCCGACATCGCCCGCCGCCTGAAGCCTCGCAGCGGCCTCTGCGGACAGGTCGGCCGGAAGACGCTCGAGAAGCCCCTGCTCGTGACGCAGGTAGGCGAGCCCGCCCGGCGTCTCGGCGTCGAGGCCGGTGAGCATCGCGAGACGCTGCAACGCCCTTCGGCTGACGACCCCGCGTGCGAGCCCAACGTCGGCCGGAGCATGGCGTTCAAGCACCGCGTCCAGATCCTCAGGCCCGATGCGGCCCCGCGCGAAGGCGGCGCGGTAGTCGGCGAGCGTCAGGTACGGCTGGCCTCCGAGCAGCTCGTGGGCCTCCCTCAACGCGTCGTGGAACGGGCGGTGCTGGAAGGCATGCAGGGTGTTGTGATGAACGAAGACGCTCATCGGCCCCTGATCCGGGAGCAGGTGGGCCAGGTGTCCGAGCGCCCCGATTGCCCAAGGGGTCCGCTCCGTCGGGGTTGTCGATGCCGTCACGGTCACCTTCCATGGCCGAGCTCAAACAAGCCGGGATTGGACTCCGTCGGGCAGCAGGCGGCGGCGCAGGGAGCGGAACGACGCGTGGGAGGAGTGGCGCTTTATGCCCCGCACGGGGGCGAAACGCAAGGCGAACCGGGGCCCAACGCCTCTCGACGTGGGTCAGGATTCCCCAGGAAGGGACCGCAGCAGCCCGGAAAGGGCCGCGGCGCGACCGCGAGGCGCCTCACGGGCAGACGACGCCGATGGTGCTGTAGCCGACATAGTCGATGGGGCTTGGAGTCAGCCGCAATCGAGCGATCGGTCGCCCACTCCCGCCCTGCAGGGTTTGGGTGTCGGTGTTCGGAGGCTGGCTGCCGGGCTGGTTGTCGTGAACGAACGGCCGCAGCTCGATCGGAAGCCCGGCGGCGTCGTAGGACTCCACGGTGTTTCCATCGAAGTCGGGGTCGACGCAGGTAACGGCCACCTCCATGACCGGCGGGCTGAACGTGACGTCGATGGGCTGCGAATAGCTGTTTCCTGCGGGGTTCTGGAAGACCATGCCGGGCATCTCCCCGGGGAAATAGGGCGTCACGCGGACCGCGACGTCGCCCGACGGACACGGCGCAGTGCATTCGATTTCACCGTCGACAGGCCGGCACTCGAGTGTTCCGGAGCCGGCGTTGCAGGCAAGGAGGCCGGCGCGTGAACACTGGAGACCGAGTGGGCCGCTTCCGTCTGCGAGGAGGCATGCGCCCCCGGCCCCCGGCACGTCGTCCGTGACGCCGTTCCGGTCGTCGTCAAGGCCGTTGCATCGCTCGACGGAGGTCGGCGGACAGACCTCCCCTTCGTCGACGAGGCCGTCCCGATCATCGTCGGCGCCGTTGCAGACCTCCTCTGTCGGGTCCGGCGGGCAGACCTCCTGTTCGTCGACGAGGCCGTCGCAGTCGTCGTCACGTCCATTGCAGCGCTCTGGCGCACCGGGATGAACCGCCCCATCCGCGTCGTCGCAATCGGCCAATAGGCAGGCGCTCCCGCTCCCCGCGCCGTCGCCGTCGCCGTCGCTGCAGCGGGTCGCGCGACCGACCAGACGAACGCGCACCGGGGGGGCGTTGTCGGAGAACACAGAGAGGCCGTTCTCAAGCGCTCCGTCCCGGGCGGGCGTCCAGCGAACGAGGAGCGCGCGCGAGCCCGACTCCTCGAGCGGGCCCGTCACGTCAGCGAAGGAGAGCGAGGCGTCCGATGAATCAAGGCGCAGGGACTGGAGGAGCAGCGTTCCCCGCCCGACCATGCGGACGAGGGCGCTGCGCTCCGCCGTGGCCCCGACGTCGACAGCCCCGAAATCCAGCTCGGCCGGTGCGACGGTCAAGGTCTGCCCGGCGCTTGAGAGCCCGCCGTCGCATTGGCAGGCGACGACGACGAGGGCGAGGGGCAAGAGACGGCGGCGCAGCATCTTTCTCTCCGCGGCCTTCGAGCGGCCGTGCCATCGGACGAACTCTACATGGGCGCTTCGCCGAACTCCGCCTCTTCCCCGCAAACGAGCGGGGCGCACCGCCAGAGACGATGCGCCCCGATTCAGGGAAGATCAGGGCACCTCGGTCAGTCGATGCAGCACAGCACGCCACCGTTCGCTGCATCGGGCTTGTGGACAATCGCCGCTTCGTTGCTGCCGCTCGAACCGTCGCAGGTCCAGGGCCACGGCAGGGAGCCGCAGCCGTCGCCGCTGAAGCGGTCGAGGACCCCGCAGCTCGCCGACCCAAAGGCGGACCCCAGAGAGCCGCATCCGAACAGGTCGTTCGTGGTGACCTCGTTGGCGTAGCAGTCGGCGTTGCACGAATTGCCGTCGCACTGATTCTCCGGGTCGGTGCCGATGGAGCACTCGGCGCAACCGGGGCCGCTCTGACGCGTCGTGAAGAAGCCCTCTCCGGCTTCGGAGCAGCCCAGTTCGCCTGTCTTCGCGGTCACCTCGGTGGCGAGGCGGCAGACATGCCAGCCCTGAGCGCAGAGGTCGGTGACGTTGCAACCGACACCGTTCGGGTTCTGGCCATCGTCGCCGGCCCCACGCTCACAGCCGGGCGGCTGCTCGGGCACGAGGCCTCGGACCTCGAAGCCGCCGGCGCAGGCCGCGATGCCAGGGTACCTCGTCGTGTCGAGGAAGCCGTCGCGCTGACCGTCGGCACAGCCCGCGCCGCAGCCGCCGGGCGGGCAGGTCGGGCTGCAGGCGTCCGGCGTCGAGGGGTTGCAGTCGTCGTCGAAGACGTTGTTGCAGCGCTCGGTGACGAGGGGGTTGATGTAGGGCTTGTAGTCGTCGCAGTCGGGGCCGGCCGCGCAGCCGTCGCCAAAGCCGTCGCCGTCCTGGTCGACGCACTCGGGGCGCGGCGGAGCGCTGCAGTTGCCGTAGCGGTCGCAGGTGCCGTCATCGAGGCAGGTCGAGCCCTCGGAGACGAAGCTCCAGCGCGTGGAGCTGACCGTCGGCTTGCAGACGCGGCAGAGCCACGCGTCCCGCGCTCCGTCGCTGTAGACGGCACCGTTGATGTTGCAGGCCGTGCTCGCCGGGATGCAGAGTCCGGAGGAGTCGCAGGTGCCCGCGTTGGCGCAGCCGACCCCCGACGGAGCGAGGCTCCAGGAGGTGGTGCTCTTCGTCGGGTCGCAGTAGCGGCAACCGGTCGCATCCTTCTGCCAGGCGATGTAGGTCGCGCCTCCGATGGTGCACTTCGGCAGCTGCGTGCAGGCGCCGGTGGAGCTGCACATTCCGCCCGCGCAGCGGGTGCCGGAGGGCGCGATGCTCCAGGCGGTGGTGCTGAACGCGGGCGCGCACACCTTGCAGCCGGTGGCGTCGTGGTCGCCCTCGCGGAACCACTTGCCCGAAATGAGACAGGCCGGCACCGGCTCGCAAACGAGGCTCTCGCTGCAGGCGCCGGGCTGGACGCCCGAGATGTTGCAGAGCTCGGTCGCGCGCTTGTTCTGGTCTTCCGGACAGAGCGCGCCGGTGCCGCTGCAGAACTCCTCGCGGTCGCAATCGGCGGTCGGGGGGCGGCACGAGGTGCCTCCGACGACGAACCGGTCGGCGCCGCACGCCGGGCTCTGACCATCGCAGAACTCAGGCTCGTCGCAGACACCGGCGGGGGCGCGGCAGACCGAGCCGCCGACCGCTACGCGATCGGCAGGGCACGACGGGCTGCCCGGGATGCAGACCTCGGCGAAGTCGCAGCCGCCGGCCGACGGACGGCAGACGATCTCGGGACCATCGACCACGGCCCGTGCAAGGACTCGGCAGGTCTGGCCTCGGCAGCGGCCGTCGATGCAGCTCTGGCTGCCCACGTCGCCCGCCGGGCAGTCCGCGTCGCTGATGCAGGGCGAGCCGTCCGGAACCGGCAGGCTCAGCGCGCACGCATCGCCGCCGCCGCCGCTTCCGGCGGTAGAGATCAGCGTCTTGAAGGCGATGCGGTAAGCGGCGTCGACCGAGCCGCGATAGACGGTCGGCTCACCTTCCGCCTCGCAGCCAAGTGGCCCGCAAGCCGTCACGCCGACCCAGCCCGCCCCGCCGGGGCCGGTGTAGCAGTCGGTGTCGGACAGGCAGACGCCCTGCGTGTTGGTGCAGACGCCGCTGATGCAGCGCGGAGACTCGCCGTTGTCGACCACGGCAATGTGGAACGACAGCTGGCGGCCGGCGTGCACCATGATGTTGAGCGGCTTGAAGTCGAGAACGACGCCCACGATCGTGTCGCGCCGCAGGGGGGTCCCCTCCCAGCAGCGGTTGGAAAAGGCCGAGGCTGGGACGAAGATGGTCCCGAGCGTCGTCCCCTCCTCGACTACGTCGACCTGAACGCCACCCTCTCCGGCCAAACCGCAATAGCCGGCCGCGATTTCGATCGCCTCGAGCTTGCCGTCGACGCGGACGTCGAAGCGCTGGCCGACAGGACTCTCGGGATCGACCAGGTAGTGACCGGCGTCGTTGATGGGATGGAAGCTGTCGACGACCACGAGGTTGCTGCCCGTCGGCTCAGCGGCCGGGGGCGGCACGCAGGTGCTGGGCGTGCCGTTGCAGCTGCCGCCGCCGCACTGGTCGGCCCAGGTCGTGGGGTTGCCGTCGTCGCAGCGGTCGCCTCGGGGACGCGACGACCAGGCGGACGGGGTGCGCACGTCGCACCACTCGCAGCTGTTGCCGGGGTTCGGCGCCTCGGGCGGGAACGGCACGTTGCCGATGAAGCAGTTCGAGGCGGCGCAGACGCCGTC
>JACCDP010246300.1_pt1 | contig 11274 bp, 5 predicted proteins | sample 7445841 | NCBI WGS metagenome assembly JACCDP01 (sample SAMN15323441, study PRJNA562643) | freshwater metagenome | isolation source: river surface water | place: USA:Blue River Watershed | collected 2017-08-17
CAGGGTCTCCGCGATGGCGAGCGGGGCCCGCACCTCCCCGGCGCAGGCGGCGAGGAACACGCGGAGCGACTCGTGGGCCTGCGGGGACGCGAGCCGACCGTGATCGGCGAGGACGCCGAAGAACGCGGCGGTCCCGTCGGGCACGGCCCAGCGCGCCTGCGCGCGGCGCGCGGCGTTCCACGCCCGCGGATCCGACGACGACGGCGTGCGGCCGTCCACGCTGACGTCCATCGCCAAGAGCCCGGGGGCGATCCAGCGCGCCAACCATCCGGCCCACGGAAAACGCGACAGCGCCTCCACGTCCGTGAGCAGCGTCGCACCGAGATCCTGTGCCTCCGCCAGGAGGCCCGGCCGCCCCGTCCACGCGGCACGGGTCAACCCCGGCGCGCCCGCCCGGGCGGTGCCGCCCGCGGCGACCACGGCGTCCCGTGCCTCGCGCAGACGCAGTCCGGGCGCGGTCCATCCCGCCTCGTGGCCCCGCGCGACGAGCGAGCGCACGAATCCGTGGGTGTCCAGCCGCGGGAACGCCTCCCGGAAGCGGAAGCCGAGCCGCGCCCCCTCCTGCTCCGCGAGGCTCGCGAGCGAATCGAGCCCGGCCGCGACCTCCGGCCAGGCGCCCTCGTCGTCTCCGAGCACGCCGTCGTCCACCGAGACGGCGACCCAGGTCGGAAGCACCCGGGTCGCGCTCACGCGGGCGCCGGCACGCAGAGCTGGAGCGCGTGCCGCACCGTCTCGACGCGCCAGCGCTCGGCGACGCGCCATTCCTCCCCGTCGAGCTGCGCCTCCACGACCTCTCCGAGGGGGCGATCCTTGATGTGGATGTCGAACCAGGGCGCGCGCACGACCGGCGACAAGGCACCCGCCGGCGTGAGCTGCGGGACGACGGGCAGGCCATCGAGCGCCACCACGGCCCGCGCAATCCATTCGTGACGGCCGCGGAAGGGCACGAGCTCCATCTCCCCGTCGTCGGGAAGCGAGGTGTGGTCGAACACCCAGGCGCCCGCGTAGACGCGCGTGTTCTTCACCACGAGGTCCGTCATGCTCGTCAGGACGAAGCGGTCGTCCGGCGTCGTCACCTCGGCCTCGAACTTCTGCTCCTCGATGTAGCTCGACAGGAACGCGCGGAGCACGGCACCCGCGTAGAGCACCTGGTCGCGGTACACCTCGCGCAGCAGCGGCACCCCGTCGATGACGCGCCGGTCCTGGTTGCGCATGCGGAGGATGCGCGCCGAGATGCCCCACCCGAGGCTGTCGAAGAACCAGTTGGTGCCGACCTCCCCGCCGAACATGTCGTAGGCGGTCACGCGCCCGGCGTCGAGCGGCGTGAGGTGGCCCTCGCGGAGGATCGCGAGGTTGCGCTCGAGGTTGCGTCGCCCGGAGTTCATGCCGAAGCTGCGGCCCTGATCATTGGCGGTGCCCGTCGGCAGCATGCCCATCGCGACGTCGGTGCCGCTCTCGATCAGGCCACGCCCGACCTCGTTGAAGGTGCCATCGCCGCCCATCGCGATCGCCATGCGGTAGCGGCCGGTGCGCACCGCCTCCGCGACCGCCGCGACGGTGCCGCCCTCCCCCGTCGTCGCGAGGAAGGTGTGGGGGAGGTCCATGCGCCCCATGAGGGCGCGCGCCTCGTCGATGCGCGCGGCGTTGCGCCCGGACTGTGCCGTGGGATTGCCGACCAGGAGGTACATGCCCGGGCCTCTATCCGACGACGGGCGCAAGCGCGGCTACGGCGCCGCGCTCCGGGTGACGGGGGGCGTGCGGCCCCAGCTGGGCTTCACGACCCGCGCCGTGCCCGCGCGCAGCCAGGTCCCGCCTGCGTCCATCGCGATCGCGCTGCCGCCGTAGCGCTCCCATCCGACCTCGATCGTCAGCTCCGTCGGGCGGGCGGTGGTCGGAATCTTCACGCGGACCGGGTCGGTGACGGCGTGACCGGGCTTCCAGGTGAAGGTCGGGAGCTGGCCGTCGAGCGGCGCGTGGTCCTCCTCGATGGTCGACGGGCCGCCGCGGACCCGCACGCTGGCACGCCAGGCGTTGTCCATGTCCGCCCCCAGGCGCCAGCGGCACGACAGCCACAGGCTCTCGCCGGGCACGACGACCGGCGTGTCGACGGTGCAGCCCAGCGCGTCCATCGCCCCGCCGAAGCGGGCCACCGCCGGCGAGGAATCCGGCACCTGCAGGGCTTCCCGTGCACCCTCCCGCAGCGCGAGCAGGCGCCCGTTCACGCGCGCGCGCCAGCTGCGCGCCTCCTCCGAACGCGTCGACAGCTCGGCAGGCGTCCGGGAGCGCGCGAGGTCCTTCCGCTCCTTCGGATCCTTGGAGAGGTCGAACACCTGCGGACCGCGGTCGCGGTAGTGATCGATGAACTTGTCGTCGCCCTCCCGCGCGGCGAGGCAGCGATGGCTGCGCCAGCACGAATGATGGACGGTGCGGTCCTTCGGCACGTCCTGCAGCAGGCTGGCGCCCGGGAGGTACCCTGCGTCCACGCGCGCACCGATGGCGTCGAGCACGGTGGGGAGGACGTCGAAGGAGGTGCGCGGGCCTTCGATCACGCCGGTGCGCCCGCCGAGCACGCCCGGCCCCCACAGCACCATCGGCACATGGAGGCCCTCCTCCCAGATCACGAGGTCGTGCTGGGAGCGGCCATGCTCGTTGAACCCCTCGCCGTGGTCCCCGTGGAGGATGAACAGCGTGTTGTCCGCGAGGCCCGCGTCCTTGTAGGCCGCCACGAGCTCGCCCACGAACGTGTCGACGTAGCGGACGGCATCGAGGTGCTTCATGCGTCGGCCCGACGCGCCGGCGTAGCGGTTGCGGCGCGGGAAGTCGCGCGGCACGCCGTAGTCGTGGTGCGAGGTGAGCGTCAGGTACGTCGCGAAGAACGGCGTGTCCGAGGCCTGGCTCCACGCGAGGCCGGGGTCGAGCATCGCGCGGTCCTCGATGCCGAAGTAGTTGACCTTGTCGTACCCGCCGCGCTTGAGGGAATCGCGCGCCCGGAAGAACCCGAAGCCCATGAAGTGCGTGAGCTCCGCGCGACGCTCGAAGGACTCGTCCGCGGTCTGGAAGAACGCGGTGCGGTAGCCGAGGTCGGACAGGAGCGCCGGGAGGCAGCGCCCGGGGAGCGACCCGAGGCGGGCCTCCTCGATCTCGGTCTTCAACCACGGCACCTGGCCGCAGAGGGACGCCGTGATCGACTTCGACGTGTGCGGCACGACGGTGGTCTGATCGCGCACCCACACGCCCTCGTTCGCGAGGCGCACGAGGTTCGGCGTCGTGTCGAGCGGCGCGTCGAAGAGCGACGTGTTGTGCGCCCCGACCGACTCGAGGAACACGAGCACGACGTTCGGCGGACGCGGGGCCTCCGGCGCGCGCGACACCCTCACCGGCTCGAGCTCGGCCGGCGACGGGGGAATCGTGCGGTCCTCGAGGCTGTCGAGCGCGTCGTAGTACAGCCCCTCCGCGAGGCTCGGCTGGAGAATCCGCAGCGCCTTCGCGGCGACCGGCCGCCCGCCCAGCTCGGTGAGGAGCACCGGGACCGCGAGGAGGAGCCCGAAACGGGAGGACCACGTCCGCGCGGGCGCGAACCGCACGAACATCGGCGCGAACCCCGCGACGATGCCGACGAGGACGGCGACGCCCTGCCACGGCTTGACCTCGCTCAGCACGACGGGCAGCACCTCCCGGGCATGGGAGAACCCGAAGACGATCAGCTCGACGTCGATGCGACCGCCGGTGACGTGCAGGTAGACGAGCTCCACGAGGCTGAACACCATCACGATGGAGCAGAACGCGTGGAACGCGACGCGCACGGCGCCGTGCAGGCGCGCGGGCGTCAGGCGCAGCAGGATCGTCGCGACCGCCAGCGTCCCGACCCAGAACGAGACCTCTCCCAGCTCCGCGACGAGGAGCTCCCGCCACGTCGCGAGGGGCGAGATGCCGAGGGCCACCCAGGCCCGCAGCGCCGCCACCGGCACGAACGCGACGAGCACGCCGAGCGCGGCGGGGCCGAGATCCACCGCGCGCGGCAGCAGGCGATCCACGAAACGGAGCACCGCCGGCGCCTCCCGCTCGGGCGCGAGGGATGCGGCATCGTCGGGGGGACGGTCGGTACCGCCGGAGGGTTCCGTCGGACCGGAGAGGTCGGGGAGGTCGGGCGTGGACACGGCCGGTGCCTATCCTCGCGCGGGCGGGCCCGCGACGGACCGCCCGGGGGAGGCGTTGCGGAGGGGGATGACCCCCTCCGCCCCACGAGGATGTCTCCGCGCTAGGGCACGAGCGGCGTCCAGGACCGTGCCGTGGTCGCACACCCGCCCGACGACGCGTCGTACTCACAGAACGCGCCGTACTTGGTGTCGCTGATCGGCGGGACACTGCCGCCGCCCTGCGTGAGCAGGTGGTAGTCGTCGTCGGTGAGGTTGTCGTTGCACGACACCGCGACGAACGGCGGCCGGACGCTGGCGCTGAGGTCGTCCCGCCGCAGCGTGCCGACACCGAGTGCGTCGACCGGGCTGACGTCGGCGAACTGGCTGTCCATCCCGCTCGCGTTGTAGAGGTACGACGTGTTCACCGTGCGCGCGCCGAGGCCATAGAGCAGGTACGACGGCGACGCACCGAACACGAGCGACTTCGCCAAGGTGACGGACGCGCCGGAGGTGACGCGCACCGCCGAGGCGCCGTCGGACGACAGGTTGCCCGTGGCGGCGGTGTTGCCGTAGAACGACACCGCCGCGAGGCTCACGGTACCCGCCGAACCGGCCTGGATGCCGCCCGCCGTGAGGTCGGCCGCGTTGCAGGCGACGATGCCGTTCGTCACGCTCGCGGACGAGTCCGACGACCCGAAGTTCGTCAGCATGCCCGCGCCGTAGTCGGCCTGGTTGTTCGCGAGGAGGAAGTCCTCCGCGGTCACGACGGCGTTGCCATCCGCGAACACGCCGCCGCCCTTGTAGGCGAAGTTGCCGAGCACGGTGACGCGGCTCATCGTGAGGTTCGTGCGGTCCGCCGCCGAGCCGCCGCCGCGCACGGCGATGCCGCCGCCGAAGCTCTGCATGCTCACCTGGCGCCAGCGATCCGCCGCCGAGCTGCTCAGCGACACGCCGGAGTTGAACACCGGCAGGTCGTTGTTCATCACGATCACGTCCTGCAGCGCGACGTCCGCGCCGGCCTCGACGAGGATGCCGCCGCCGTAGGCGGAGTACGTCGTCATCGAACAGGTGTTGCGGCCCGCATGCGACGGGCTGGAGTTGGCGCAGGTCGTGCTGGCCGAGCTCGACGAGAGCGTGCCCGCACCGCCGGTGATCGTGAGGCCCTCGATCCGGGCCAGGCCCGGGACCGACGACGCCACGCGCACCGCGGAGCCGCCGCAGTCGCTCGTGGAGAGGACGGAGCACACCGACACGTCCGCGTCGAGCACCGTGTCCTGGGCCCCCTCGACGCCGATGATGTCCACGGTGTCGTCGATCACGAGCGTGCCGCGGTACTGGCCGCCGTACACGTAGACGCACGCACCGGAATCCGCCGACGCGACGCCGAGCTGGATCGTGTCCTTCACGTTGGTCAGGACACCGACCAGACCGTCGTTCTCCTCGCGGCCGGTCTCGGGACGACGATCGCGCGGGTCGACGACCACGGGGTTGTTCGGGTCGCCGTCGTCGCAGTCCCCGTCGACCAGCGAATGGTGCAGCGGCGGGGTTGCCGTGCAGAAGCCGTTGACCATGTCGAGCGTGCTGCCGAAGCCGTCGTCGTCCGCGTCCGTGTAGAAGTGGTTGAGGCCGGTCAGGTCGGAGTCCATGTAGTCGATGGCATCGTCGCAGTCGTTGTCGAGGGTGTCGCAGATCTCCTCGGGCAGCTGCGCAGCGTCCTGACGTACGAAGTACGGCGCGGTCGGTACGCGGCCCGCGTTGTACGCCCCGCTGGCGTCCGCGTCGACGAACGGCTCGTCGAGGCCGGTGTCGCGTGCGGCGTTGCCGTTCCAGTCGGTGAACTCGCCCGCATCCGCGAACGTGTCGCCGTTGGTGTCGGTCCACGGCTCGTCGAGCCCGGTGTCACGCGCGCCGTTGCCGTTCCAGTCGGTGTAGGCCTCGCCCGCCATGTCGTAGTGGTCGTTGCCGTTCGCGTCGATGTACGGCTCGTCGTAGTCGGCGTCCCACGCGCCGTTGCCGTTCACGTCCGTGTAGTTCTCGCCGACGTCCCACAGCTGGTTGCCGTTGGCGTCGGCGAGCGGCTCGCCGACGTCCGCGGTCCACACGTGGTCTCCGTTGAGGTCGACGAAGAACTCGCCGCCCGCCGTGCCTGGCGCGTCGCGCTGGTCGATGGCGCCGTCGCAGTCATTGTCCTCGCCGTCGCAGATCTCGGGGCGGCTCACGAAGCTGTCGTCGGCGTCGTCGACGAAGCCGTCGCAATCGTTGTCCGCGCCGTCGCACAGCTCGGGGTTGTTCGGGTTGGTCTCCCACGCGCCGCGTCCCGCGTCGGAGCAGTCCCAGCGGTTCGATCCGTCGCCGTCCCAGCGGCCGTTGCCGTTGGTGTCGGTGTACTCGCCGGCATCGACCACGCCGTCGGCGTCGGTGTCACCGAGGAACGCCTCGGCCCCCGTGCACGTGCCGTCGGGGTTCGTGTCGTCCTCGACGCCGTTGTGGTTGGCGTCGACGCACCCCTCGCCCGAATCGTAGGCGCCGTTGCCGTTGGCGTCGGTGTAGACCTCGCCGTCGTCGTACGTGCCGTTGGTGTTGGCGTCGGTGTACGCCTCCGCGCCCGGGACCGCGCGCGCCTCGACGTAGCCGACCGGGCGCTCGCAGGTGAGCCGCGGGTTCGGGCTTCCGTCGGTGGTGGTGCCCGGGTTGCCCCAGCCGTCCCCGTCCTGGTCGCGGTAGAACATGCCGCGGTCGGGGATGCCCTCGGTGCGCGGTGCCCCGGGCCCGTCGTGGACGAGGGTGTATTGGTCGATGCCGTTCACGTCGGCGTCGTTGACGAACCCGTCGCAGTCGTCATCGTAATCCGTCGCGCAGACCTCCTGGCCCTGCGGGTTGACCTCGGCCTTCGCCTCGTCGCAGTCGTTGAGGTCGAAGTCGTACGGGTCCGAGACCAGGTCGGTGTAGAGCTTGAAGCCCTCCGTCTGGCTGCCGACGCAGGTGTCCTGGTAGTTGATGGGCGCGCCGGTGCGGTCCGCGAGCGGATAGGTCGCAAACCCGTCGTCGTCGGCGTCCTCGTAGTAGCGGGTCTTCACGCCGTCGGTGACCGTGTCGTCCACCGCGATGGGCCCCTCGTCCACATCCTCGTCGCAGTCGTCGTCGACGAAGTTGCAGACCTCGATCGCGCCGGGGAAGATCTCGGACGCGAGGACATCGTAGAGCGCGTCCCCGCTCACGGCGTCCACGAGGACCTCCGGATTGACCCACGTCGGGTCGTCCTGGCAGTCGGTGCCGCCGACCTCGCAGGCGTAGCGCTCCGCGGGCAGGGAGTACCGCGTGATGCCCTCGCAATCGATGCCGTTGGGCGTGTTCACGTCGCCGTAGCGGTCGCCGTCACGGTCGCGGGTGCAGATGACGTCGAAGTCCACCTCGTCCGACGCGGCGCCGGGGCGCACGTCGGCGTCCTCGTCGTTGCAGTCGTCGGTCCCGTGGTCCGCCAGCGCGTCGATCCACGTCACGAGGCGCTCCCCGGCCCCGGGGAGGCTGTCCGCTTCGGCGCGCACGTCGAGGTCGGGGTCGGGGTCGTCGTCGGACGCGAGCGTGTAGATGGCGGTGCAGGCCGGCGCGAACTGGAAGTAGTTGCCGAAGCCGTCCTGGTCGTAGTCGCGATGCCACAGGGAGGCATCGACCGCGTTGTCCTCGTTGACGACGCCGTTGCAGTTGTCATCGTAGGCCGTGACGCAGTACTCGGGCGCGCCCGGGGCGATGTTCGCGTCGTTGTCGTCGCAGTCGTCCGAGCTGGTGGCGTAGCCGTTCGGGACCGTGCAGGCGTCCTCGGGGAGCGCGGCGGTGCCGTGCCCGTCGTGATCCTGGTCGGCGTAGTACCGGGTGGTCACGCCCTCGTCGATCTGGCCGTCGCAGTCGTTGTCGATCTCGTCGCAGACCTCGATGAAGCGGCCCACGTCGAGACGGCCGTTCTGGTTGAGGTCCTCGCCCAGGTCCAGCTGGCCGTCGCCGTCGAGATCCTCGCCCTCGTCCAGGGCGTTGTTGCCGTTGGTGTCCTCCGACGGGTCGAGCACGCCGTCCCCGTCGACATCCTCGCCGGGCTCCTGGTCGCCGGGGCCGATGCTGTCGGTGCGGTCGTCGCAGTCCCCGCCCACGGTGACGAACTTCTGAGGCGCGTCGCACGCGATGACCTGCGCGTTCGGGTCGCCGTAGCCGTCGTTGTCGACGTCGGCGTAGTAGGTCGTGAGGACGCCCTCGTCGACGGAGCCGTCGCAGTTGTTGTCGATGCCGTCGCACGCCTCGGACGCCGCCGGGTTGGCGCGCGCCTCGGTGTCGTCGCAGTCGTTCGCGTTCGGGATGCGGCCGTCCGGCGCATCGCACGCCTGCACGCCGTTCGCCGCGTCGCCGAATCCGTCCCCGTCGGCATCCGCGTAGAAGGTGCGGAGCACGTCCTCGTCGATCACCTCGTCGCAGTCGTCGTCGAGACCGTTGCACGCCTCGGGCGCGCCGGGGAACACGTTCGGGTTGGTGTCGTTGCAGTCGCCCGCGTTGCCACGGAATCCGTCGCCGTCCGCGTCGCACGACAGCGGATTGTCGCTGCAATCGGACACGAAGACCGGGGGGTCGGTCTTCGGGACGTCGGGCTTCGAACACGCCGACAACGTCGCGAGAACCAGACCAAGCAGCACGCTCGCCATTCCATCACCCTAGGGGACCTCGCCACGATACCCCGGGTGCCCCCCCGCTGTAAACCCACCGACCGTCATCCGCGGGACGTCAGGTGACGAGTGCCCAGCGAAGGCCGCGATCGGACACGCGCCAGGCGGGCCGACGGGTGCGCTCCAACACCGCGAGCAGGATCACCGCGCCCGCGAGCAGCGTGTCGGCACGCTCGGGACTCGGGCGCGCCCACGCGCGGCGCGCGTCGGGGTCCGCGGCCAGCAGGCGATCCGTCCAGGTGCGGAGGGCGCCGGCCGTGAGCGTGCTCCCGTGCACCCGCGTGCCGTCGTACGCGTCGAGCCCGAGCTCCATCGCGGCGAGCGTCGTGGCGGTCCCGGCGACGGCGATCGCGGCCCGCGGGAACGCAGGCAGCGACACGCGCGCCACCTCCGCGTCGACGTGCGCCCGCAGCCGGGCCAGCGACACGGGGTCCACCGTGCCGTAGCCGAGGAAGCGCTCGGTGAGCCGCACCGTGCCGACTTCCAGCGAGATCCGCGTGTGCAGCGACTCCCCCTCGCCGAGCACCACCTCGGTCGAGCCGCCGCCCGGGTCGCACAGCAGGACCGGGCCCTCGGGCAGGTCGAGGCCGGACGCGCCGCCGCGCCAGGTGAGGCGCGCCTCCTCCTCGCCGGAGACGACCTCCACCCGGAGGCCGGTGCGCGCCCGCACGGTGGCGTAGAACGTGGCCGCGTTCATCGCGCGACGCGAGGCGCTCGTCGCGACCGCACGCACCGACTCGACCTGCACGCCGTGCTGCTGCGCGATCGCGGCGTACTCCGAGAGCACCGAGAGCGCCGCTTCCATGCGGTCGGGGCGGAACATCCCCCGCTCCCCGAGCCCCCGGCCGAGGCCGACGACGCGCGCCTCGTCGTGCACGACCCGGCCGTCGCCGTCGACCACGAGCAGAAGCAGGGAATTGGACCCGATGTCCACGGACGCGCGCATGCCGTTGCCTTCGCCCTACCAGCCGAGGTGGGGGCTCCAATGGGGGTTGGTGAACGTGCCGCGCCCGGAGGTCACGCGCGCCTGGAAGGACCCGTCGGCGCTCGCGACCCACACGTGGCTTCCGCCCTCGCGGGTGCTGGAGAACGCAAGGTACTGGCCGTCGGGCGACCAGCTCGGGTCCTCGTTGTCGCCGGCGCCCTGCGTGATGCGGATCGCACCGCGGCCGTCGGGCTGGCAGGTGAACACGTCGAATCGGCCGTCGCGCCCGACCCACGCGACGCGGGTGCCGTCGGGGGACCAGGACGGGTCGGTGTTGTAGCTGCCCTGGAAGGTCAGGCGGTGCGCCCCGGAACCGTCGGCGTTCATGACGTAGACCTGCGGGCTGCCGCTGCGCTCGCTCACGAAGGCAATCCGCGTGCCGTCGGGGCTCCAGGCGGGGCTGCTGTCGATCCCCGCGTTCCGGGTGAGCCGCGCGATCTCGCGGCCCGCGCCCGCGTCGACGGTGAACAGCTCCGCGTCGCCACCCACCGAGAGCGTGACGGCGAGCAGGTTTCCGAGCGGGGAGAACGCGCCGCCGGTGTTGAGGCCTGGGCGGCTGGACACACGCCGGATCGCGCCCTTCGCGAGGTCGGCGATGTAGAGGTCGCCGTTGCCCCCGGCGTAGCCGACGTAGGACAGCGCCGTGCCGGTGGGGCTCCACCGGGGCTTGAGGTTGATGCTGCCGTTGCGGGTCAACGCGCGCACGTCGCCGCCGGCCGCGTCGGACAGGCCGATCTCCTTGTTGCCGGTGGCGTTGCTGACGAACGCGAAGCGGGTGTCGAGGAAGCTCTGCGGCTCGCCGATCGCCTGGAGGATCGCGTCCGAGGCCCGCAGCGCCAGCCGCCGCGCGGCGCTCGCCGGCCCGCTCCAGGCCTTCGCCGCGAGGACGGCGCCGGTGTCGACGGCGTAGACGTACAGCTCGACCCGCGCGACCCCGTCGGTCACCGTGACGGACGTGCGCGCCAGCGCCGAGACGCCGAGGGGCCGCCAGTCCGCGAGATCGAAGGCGCCCGGGCGGATGCCCTTCCCGGCACGCTCCAGATGGGCCTCCGGCGCGACGACCCGCACGCGCCCGGTGAGTTCCAACGCGTGGACCGCGGTCTCGCGGAACGCCCGCCCGGCGACGGGATCGCCCTCGGGGACGACGAGCGCCAGCGGCACGCCGCGTTCGCCCGGGCGCTTCACCTGGATGAGCACCTGCGGGACCTCTCCCGCCTCGGGGTCTCCCGCGAACGCCGCGCCGGACGCGACCGTACCCGCGACGGCGAGCCCCGCGACGGTCACGACGCACAGCCCCCAGAACCTCATGGACACTCCTCCGCGCGGAACTCGACCACGCCGGTCACGCCGGATGCATAGCGCGCCGGCGGCGCCGGGAGCCGCGGCGTGGCCTCCACGGCGCGGAGGGCCGCGGCGTCGAAGCCGGCGTCGCCGCTGGCCTGCTGGA
>JACCDP010963106.1_pt1 | contig 11274 bp, 7 predicted proteins | sample 7445841 | NCBI WGS metagenome assembly JACCDP01 (sample SAMN15323441, study PRJNA562643) | freshwater metagenome | isolation source: river surface water | place: USA:Blue River Watershed | collected 2017-08-17
ATATTCTGGTAGCACATATTATACTAGTTCTACTCCATATTGGCGTAGTGAAGTTTCATTTCCGGCAATTACATCGAGTGTAACATCGGAATATAGATTTGTATCAGGTACAGTATCAGCTATAACAAGTTCTGGACCTATAGCATATTATGGTACAGGATCGTATGGTACTGGCAGTTATGCAATTACGTCTCCTTTAGTATTTACCGGTAGTTTTGCACAAGTACAAGACTACTTGCCACGTGGAATTGAAAATCATCGATATGCTGGATGTAAAATTACTGGTCCAGGATTTAACGCCCCATCAACCGAATCAGTAGATGGCGGTCCGGTTGTACAGTGGAGTTTATCAAATCCAAATCAATTGGTATATCAACAACTAGGACAAGAAGGTAATTTAGTCATAACAAACAAAAAAAATCCAGGTAAAAAGTCTACGGGAAAAAGTAGCAATACAAATTAACCATTTTTTTAATATGTAATATTTATAATAAAGGTAAAAATATTATGGGATATTTAGATAATTCTACAATTACAGTTGATGCAATTTTAACTTTAAAAGGTCGTGAACTTTTAGCTCAAGGCGGAAATGCATTTAACATTACACAATTTGCAGTTGGAGATGATGAAGTTGATTATTCATTATGGAATCCAGATCATCCACTTGGTACATCATATTATGGCACTATTATTGAAAATATGCCAATTACAGAAGCTATTCCAGATGAAACGCAGGCATTGAAATATCGATTGATATCATTGCCTAAAAATACTGTATATTTACCTAAAATTAATGTAGGAAATACTACGATAATATTACAAACACCAGGCGCATCTTCAGTTATTGCACCTAATACTGCTAATATTGTCAGTGGCAATAGTACATTGGGATATACGGCAATATTATCAGACAATTCAATTGCAGATTTACAAGTATCTCAACCATTGGCTAATGCAACAGCAGCTCCTACCGCTCCTGGATTTATTGGTGATAATTCAGATGCAACTAGTGTGTCTGCAGTAGGATTCCAATTTAGAGTAGTTGCAAAATCAGTATTTGTTACTGATAAAACTGCGACTATTACTATTATTGGTAATGAAACAGGAGGTAGCGTTACTATTCAGTTAACCGTTAAAAAAGTAGTTAACTAACGCATAAAAGGAAAATATTAATATGAAAGAATTAATTAAACGATTAAAACAACAACCAAGAATAGGACAAACTCCCGAACTTCCAAATTTGGGAAATAATGCATTACTTGGAGCATTAAATCAGGCAGCACAAAATATTACAGGTAGAACATTTACTAGATTTGATGCATTAAATGATGTCGTTGGAAATCAAACCGAAACTGTTACAGCTGGATTATGGAGTGATAATATTGCTAGTTTGACTACGTTTTTTACATCATCTGCAGAAACTACGGCACAACGTAGATATTATGTTGATGTTTATCAAGAAACTCCTAGCGCGGATGGCGCAGCAACACAATTTTCTTTAGCATTCGGTCATGCTTTAGGTAGTGGATCAGATTCTCAAGGACAGTTAGAAGATTCTCCATCAAAAGCAATTTATTCGCAATACCGACAACTATTACTTAATCCTACGGATTCTAGATTTACAACAGCTGGCTCTGGAAGTACTGATTATATCTATGTTGTTAACTTTAAACGTAATCGTTTACGAGAACGATTAGATGCTGGAAATTTTGAAATTCCATTACGTACAATTTCTGGTTCTAGACCTACTAATGCAACGGGTAGTGTAAATGTTTCAGGATCTACAGTAATCACATTAATTGACGATTCATCAATTTCAAATCCAACCGTTGGAGATTCTGGACAAGTTTATAATATTGTATCTGGTTCTATTAACGATGGTGTTTACAATCCATCAGCGCCAGTATATTACGGATTAGCATATCCAGCATTTGGTACATTGATATTGGATGGAAAGATGTTAGATCAACAATTGAATTTCCAAACAAATACAGGTTCAAGTTCAGAAGGAAATAATCATTTTGCATTGTTTCATTCAATATCAGGAAGTTCTGTATTAACTAATCCTAGCACGGGAGATGAATATGGATTCTTAGCACGAAATTCAGAAAATGTAACTAGTACAAATTATTTCGTAAGAGTTAAAAACGGTGAATATAATTTTTCAAATAATCCATCGTTTACTAGTGGTTCCAATGGACAATTAGCTCAAACTACATTTATTGGCGATCCTAAAACATATATTACTACAATTGGTCTTTATAATGATAATCAAGAATTGTTAGCAGTAGCAAAACTTTCTAAACCATTATTAAAATCATTTCAGAGAGAAGCTCTTATACGAGTTAAATTAGATTTCTAAATCAACACTGATTTAAGCCCTGTTATATTTATATTAAATGTAGCAGGGTTTTTACTGTATGGAACAAACAAGAATAGGTATAGATAATTTTTTTACGTACGATGGATTATATCCGACAACTTTAAAAAAAGTTGATCCTACGGATATAGCCATGAATTCATTTCAAGTATATAAAAATTGGACTATTACATCGGGAAGTGTTACTTCTAGTGCATTACCATTAACGGCAATTTATACAGACACGTTGCCAATACTAGATACTGAATTAACATATAATGATGCTGCTAATATTGACGGAAGTTTGCAAACAGTTATTTATTATTCACTCAATCATTTATTCTATCGATATAAAAATGAACCGTTTATTACATATGGTCCGCCTAATATAACAAAAACAAAAAAAGCATTATTTCAATCAGCTTCAGTTTTATCAATTCCACAAGTTAAAATTGGCGAACGAATAAAATCTACATCATTTACGTTTACTTCTTCAGTATCTGGATCATTTGCTTCAGATTCATATGAAAATATTTATGATACAAGTTTTAATACGGCAGCAATCGTATCAGGTTCTGTATTTTATGAAGGATTTAATGAATATTTTGATATATCACGTACGCCATATAATACGTCAGGAGTTACATATGTTTCGGGAATACCTACTACTACAGGACAACAACGAAGTATTGGTTATGCTGCAAATTTTAACGGATCGGGGTCAATTGATCGTATATTAGATGGATTATATGATCGAGATCATGATTATGCAATATCATTTTTTGTTAGTGCATCAGATACCAATGTTTTTAAACCGCAAATTTTACTTAGTAAACGAACATCTATACATCAAAAACAATGGCCATTTGAGATTGTTGCTGTAGGAACTAGTCCAAGTATTGTGTGTACAGTTGGCGGAAATAGTGACGTTATTTATCCTGACATTCCTGGCGTTAACTTACAATTGGGTTACCCAACTTTACGTGTTACTGCATCTATTTCTAATAGTTGGACTCATATACTTTTTCAAAAATCTGGTAGTGCCATTCAACTTTATACTAACGGAACATTAGTAGCATCACAATCTAGTACATTATTACAACCAACAACTAATCCGTTATCTGCATCAATTCGAATTGATAATAATGACCCGTTAAAGATAGGCGGATTTTCAATTTCAGGAAGCCAAATATTTAATGCAGGATATCCTACCGATATAAAGAATTTATTACATGATTCTAATTACATTGGAAAACTAGATGAAATACGAATTTTTAATAAAGCATTGACAAGTACAGAAATTGGTTATTTAGCTGATAGAACGGAAGGTGGTACTATGTTACAAACTAGAAATGTTGGTACCGTGATGCCTGCTCAAGGTTTAGTTGTATTTTCTAGTCCTGATTATCGTTTTCAAAATTTATTAAATACGCCGTTTACTGCATCATATAAAAGTACTAAAACAATTCACGAACTAAGTGCATTAGTTAGAATAGATGCAGGAGAATTTAATTTGTCTACAAATATTACACTAACTAAAGATGATAATTATACATATCAAAGTTTCGTAACAGGTAGCAATTTTACACCTTATATTACTACAATTGGATTGTATAATGCTAATGGTCAATTATTAGCTATTGGAAAATTAGCACAACCAATAAAAAAACGAGATGATGTAGATTTAAATTTTTTAATACGTTTAGATTTAGATCGAAATATTTTATTTTCTAATCCAGGATTTGCAAAATGATACGTTTAAAAAATTTACTTAAAGAATTATCCGAATCTGATATTCAACGTTGTTTAGATAAGATACAAAACAAACAATTTCGATTAATTGGTGCTGGAGATAATGGTCGTGTTTATGAAATTGACGGCGAAGATAAAACTTTTAAAATTACGCAAGAACAGGATGAATATAAAGTTGCAAATATTATCGTAAATCGATATACTGAATTTACAACGTTTATTCCGGTATATTATGTTGATGGAAAAAATATGTATATAATGGCAAATGCATCTGAATTGCCGGATCGTTTACGTAAAGTAATTGATATGTTCATGGATGATTTTTATTCGTTTGCTAGAGAAAGAGGCGGAGAAGTTTCTATTTTTGATTTTATTCAAGAAACAGATACTATAGATCCAATAATAGATAATTTTTTAACTGCATTACAATCGGATGTTGAAAAATTAAATATAAAAGAATTTGATTTAGATTTAGATTTTCGATCGGATAATATCATGTTATGGAATGATAAAATGGTTATGGTTGATTGGTAAATTAAAATAAAAAAGTTATAATATGAGAAGAAATCACTTTCATAGTTCTGGGAATTCTAAACGAGCAAATGCACTTAAACATGGTTATAAATCAGTATTAGAATTAACTATATCAGAACAAATTAAACAAACAGAGTATGAATTGCGTTATGAAACTGAAACATTAAATTACGTAGTTCCGGAACGCAAAGCAAAATATACGCCTGATTTTGTGTTTACGAAACGCAATGGTGCAACTATGTATATTGAAACAAAAGGACGTTGGACTACTGCAGATCGTACTAAAATGAAACATGTATTGCAGTCAAATCCTGGAATTGATATAAGAATGGTGTTTCAAAATCCGAATCAAAAATTGTCAAAAACATCTCCAACTACATATGAAGCATATGCTCGTAAGTTAGGAATTGTGCATGTTGCAAAAAAAGAAATTCCTGCAGAATGGATGGCAGAATGCATAAAACAAGGCGAAGAAGCGGTTGATGTTAAACGTTTCTTTAAATAAGGTTTGTTTTTTGAAAAAAAAATAATATATTCATGAAAATTAATGAAATTTATTTTATTAATAGATTGAAGAATTTATTGATTCAATCGTTAAGCCAGTAATGAAATGTATGTGCTTAACTAATATATTATATTATTAATTAATATTAATTGGATTCCTTACAGAATTTCTTTATATTATAATTGTGAAGAATCTTAAACTGTTACAATTATTAGAATCTGTTTTAGGTAAAGGCAAATCTACTTCAGGTAATAATATTGCATTCTTTTCTCCGTTTACTTCACATTACAAGCCTAAATTAGAAATTGATATCAATACTAACCACGCCGGAGAAAATCCATGGCATTGTTGGATATCTGATAAAAAAGGCCGTACTATATCTAGTTTGTTTAAACAAATGGGATTGCCTAAAGAACGGTTTGAACAGTTAGCAAAGATAATTGAAACATCGAGATATCGCAATACCACTGAAACAAAAACAGTTACTGCAATATCATTACCGGAACATTATGCTCCATTATGGATTACAAAAACAACGCCTGATTATAGAAATGCAATTCATTATTTAAAACAACGTGGCGTAACTATGTTGGATATTTTAAAGTATCGAATTGGTTATTGTGAACATGGTGAATATTCTGGAAAAATAATTATTCCAAGTTATGATGATACGGGACAATTAAATTATTTTGTATCTAGAGCGTATTATCGAGCAGACAAACAAAAACATAAAAATCCTAAAATTTCAAAAGACATCATTGGATTTGATTTAACAATAAATTGGTCACAGCCAATTATTCTTTGTGAAGGTTCATTTGATGCAATTGCAATTAAACGCAACGCAATTCCATTGTTTGGTAAAATCATTCAACCAGCATTGCAAAAGAAAATCATCGAAAAACGAGTACGTGATATCTATATTTGCTTGGATGCCGATGCACTTCGAAATGCAATACAAATTGCAGAACGATTCATGGCAGAAGGATTAAATGTTTATTTTATACGACTTGAAGATGCAGATGCATCGGAATTAGGTTTTGAACAAATTACAGAAATTATCAACAATACTGATATATTAACTTTTGAGCGCATCATGGCACTTAAAATGGACATGTTATGGACATAAAACAAATAGATTCTCCTTTAGAAAAAATTGACAAAATTTTTCATATCTCCGATGTACATATACGTACATTGAAACGGCATCGAGAATATCGACAAGTATTTAAAACGCTATTTGATCATATTGAAACGCATGCAACAGAAAATAGTGTTGCTGTAGTTACTGGTGATATTGTGCATAGCAAATTAGATATGTCTCCGGAACTAGTTCAGATGCTTGTAGATTTCTTTAACGGATTTACAATTCCTACGATTGTTATTTTAGGTAATCATGATATGAATCTAAATAACATGCACCGTATTGATGCAATATCTCCGGTATTAGATGTTATTAAAAATCCTAACATTCATTTTATCAAAGATAATGGGTTGTTTGAATTTGGCGGCATAACATGGAATCATATGGCAGTTGATAAAACACCTGCAGATTACATTCGAGCAAAAGATTTTGACGCTTCATATAAAATTGCATTACACCATGGCGCTGTTAATACTGCTAAAACTGATATCGGATATCAAATATCAAATGAACATGTAGGTGTTGATTTGTTTGAAGGACATGACATTACGTTGTTAGGTGACATACATAAACCAGCACAATTCTTAGATGATGCAAAGACAGTTGCATATCCAGGTTCATTGATTCAACAAAATCATGGCGAAGCATTAATCCATGGAATATTGGTTTGGGACGTAGAACAACGCAGTGCAGAGTTTCATGAAATACATAATGAATATGGTTATGTAACTATAGAAACTCAAGGGGCGACAATCATTAATGCGCCAGCACGAATGCCACAACGTCCTCGGGTTCGTATTAAATTTAATGAAACGAGTGCGGCGGATATGAAAAAACTTATTGCTGCAATTCGTAAAAAATATGATGTAGAAGACATTACAATTCAAAGAACAATTGGTAGTGCTGCAACTGCAACATCATCTAGTTTAGCTATTGGAAACGTACGTGACGTTGAATATCAAAACACCTTATTAGCAGATTACATTGATTCAAATTTTCCACAAGCAACTGCAGAAGAAGTCGATGCAATTCGACATATCAATCGCACAATTAATTCAAAATTACCTGCAGTAGAATCAATACGTCATACAACATGGCATCCCGTATCTTTTGAATTTGACAACATGTTTTCATATGGCGAAGGCAATGTTTTAAATTTTGAAAACTTATCTGATGTATGTGGTTTATTTGCTGCAAATACATCTGGAAAATCTAGTTTGCTTGATGCAATTACTTATACTATATTTGATAAATGTAGCAAAACAAGCAAAGCAAATGAAGTTTTAAATAACAAAAAAACATGGTTCCGTGGTGTATTTCGTTTTGAAATGAATGGTGTTATGTATACCATAGAACGACGAGGTACGCAAAATAAAAAGAAAGAGACGCACGTTAAAGTTGATGTAGAATTTTATACTGATTCAGAAAATTTAAACGGAGAGGAACGCAGTGAAACAAATAAAAATATTCGTCGCTATTTAGGAACATATGATGATTTTATTTTAACTGCATTTTCACTTCAAGCTGACAACAACAATTTTATTGAAAAGTCACAAAAAGAACGCAAGGACTTATTATCACAATTTTTAGATATTACAGTATTTGAACAACTTTATCAGTTAGCGGCAGACGAAATTAAAGAAACATCAGGACGTTTAAAAGATTATAAGAAAACAGATTTTGCTGAAATTATTGTACAAGCAGATTCGGTTATTTCAGAAAACCAAGACAATATTATTTCATTGGAACAACAAGAAGATGCTCAACAAGAAACTAGAAACAATCTACAAGAACAAATTGTTTCGTTGATTGAAACAAAACTTCCAACTACATATGATGGTCCAAATATCAATGAATTGCAACGACAAGAACGAGATTTAATTGCTACAATTGAATCTATTCAACAAGACATTGAAACGGCAGAACAAGAATTAGAAACATTAACTGTAGAAATTGAAACTCAAGAAGAACAATTAACTCAATTCGATGTTAATGATATTACAACAAAAACAACGCAATACTCAAAAATAGAACATTCAGTTAACACACTTTTACAAAAATATCGACAACAAAAGGAAATCGTAAATGGAAAACAAGAAAAAATTAAACATCTTGAGTCTCACGAATATGATCCAAACTGCAAATACTGTACATCTAACGTTTTTGTTCAAAATGCAATCGAAGCACAAAATACAATTAAAGCGGATAGAACAATATTAAATGATTTGCAACAACGCATTGAAGATTTTAATACAGAATTAGAATCATTGAAACCAGTATTTGAATTAGAAACTCAGTATAATAAACTTAAAAATACTATTGCAACTAAAAAAATTACATTAGAACGCAATGAATTGCAGTTACAAATATTAGAAAGCGATTTACAAACTCGAGAATCTGAATTAGAAACTACCGTAGAACGACAAGAATCATTTCGTAAAAATGAAACAGCAATTACACACAATCAACATGTTGATACACAAATCAATGAATGCAAACAACAAATTGCATCATGTACAGATCAAATAAAAAACATACAAGAACAAATCAAATCACTCTTTGGTGCAATTGAAGTTGCAAAAACAAATAAAGGTGCTGCAATAGAACAATTGGAACGTTATCGTCAATTAGAAACCGAATACAAAGCATATGGATATTATTTAGAATCAGTTAAGCGAGATGGCATTCCATATGAATTAATTTCAAAAGCTGTTCCTAAAATTGAATCCGAAATAAACAATGTACTTAATCAGATTGTTGATTTTAACATGGTATTGAACACTGATGGCAAAAATATTAACGGATATATCATTTATGATGAAGATAACTATTGGCCATTAGAATTAACGTCTGGTATGGAACGTTTCATTTCATCATTAGCAATTCGAATAGCACTTATCAATGTTTCGGCATTGCCTCGTCCTAATTTTATTGCAATCGACGAAGGTTGGGGTTCATTAGATGCAGAACATATTTCATCAGTTGTAAATTTGTTTGATTATTTCCGAACTAAGTTTGATTTCTCAATTATTATTTCGCATGTTGATTCTATGCGTGATATGGTTGATAACTTAATTGAAGTAAATAAAACAAACGGATTTAGCAAGATTAATCATGTGTAATATTTATATAAAAGATATTTCACACGATGAAACGCAAAGAAGCAATATATTCTGGATTAGATTTAATTCCTGTTTTATTTGAAGACACATCACCAACTTCGCCTGACTATTTTCAAATAACAGAATTTCCAGTACGCTTAACTGCAGGAAAAAATTTATTTAAGTTTCAAGGAAATCCAACAAATTTAAAAGTTGGAAGTTTACTAGGAATTGAAATATTAGATTATAATGGCGATCCAATTTATCATGAAGTAGTAGATTATCTAGATCAAGACAAATCTCGCGTAATAGCAATATATGTTTATGATACAACATCTCCAGGTGATTGTACTGTAATTATTACGGGTGAAGCAGTAAATATTGAAGGACAACAAGTTACTGCAGATTGGCAAAATAGAACTAACGTACGGTGGACTCGATCATGTCCGGTTAATCCAGTAACAGCAAATGAATCTGAAATTATTTTTGAATCATTACCAACCGTATTAGTTTCAGAACAAATTGGAGTACAATTGGATCGAGTATATCCAAATAACACACAATTTCCAACTTATAGTACTGGCACGATTACATCTTTTTCATATAATGAACAACCAGCAATTTCTATAACCGGCGGACAATTCGATGCAGATATGACTGGCGGTACTATTACAGTTTCGAATCCAATTAATCCTCGTCCTACGGCTACATATCCTATATCTACAACGGCGTATGTTTCTAAGATATCAAAGGTACTATCGCCATCATTGGCATTATTAGAAACAGAGTATACAGCATTTAGCAGCCAAAGCGTATATATTCACACATATGATTCATTTGATGCATCTACATTTTCTATAGAATATGAAGCAACACCAACTTACGTTCCAACAGAAAATTCACAATCATTTGCACTTATACAAATCGAAAATTTACAGCCAGCAACTGGAGATATTGCGCGCATTAAAGTTTTTACAAACAATAAAGGTACAGTTGGTACTTGGGAATTAGTTAATGATTTTGAATTAGAAGATACAGAAATTTTTATTTCTAGTACATCATCATTATTTCCAGATCAATCAATTGGAATATTTACATCTCAAAGCGTTATTGATACGTATTGGCAACCTCATACATATCAAAATGGGTCTGAAATAACTCCAACTACATTGCAATGGATTACATCGTCATTATCAAATGCAATGTTAATTTCTAGTTCAATTAATATTACAGCTCCTAACTCTGTACAAGTTGCACAAATAAGTTCATCATATCAAGGAATTTTTTTAAAAGATTCTTCATATAAAATTTCTTTAGATGCATTAGGTACAACAAATTCTGCAACTACTGCAAAATTATCAATATATTTATCTGGTAGCAGCTTTTATCAAGATCCTACCGATTATTTTAATCAATCATTTCCTGTAAAATTTGGTAAACGAATTGGCGAATTAACGTCATATGGAAATCAAAGATTTGATGATCGAATATTTAGTTTTGAAGCAGACTTTGATGGTACTGGTGTAGTATTATTAGTAGTAGAATCGGGAGAATGGCAAGTTTCAGATATACACGTTACTACAGATAATGATGCCGGATATTCTCCTAATTATACAAGAATTAAAACACCAATTCAAACTACACATAAAATTGACAATCAAATTTCATTTAAAACAGAATATTACAATGTAGCTGGAGTAAAAAGCAAACAAATATCATATATTTATGATAAAAATTGGCAAGGCGGTAATCGATATATTGATGGCGATTATTCAATGCTTACTGGTTCTTTATATGTTGCCGATTCATTAAATAGTGGCGTTGCAATTAGTGGATATCCTAATTCTGGTTTTATTAGATCATTAGGATATGAAGGATTTGC
>JACCDP010009839.1_pt1 | contig 11271 bp, 13 predicted proteins | sample 7445841 | NCBI WGS metagenome assembly JACCDP01 (sample SAMN15323441, study PRJNA562643) | freshwater metagenome | isolation source: river surface water | place: USA:Blue River Watershed | collected 2017-08-17
CCTTACCTAAAGGATCGAGATATCCAGTATGCACAGTTGTATTGTGAGGGTAAGAGTTTGGATGATGTTTGTCCAGAACATCTAAGAGAAGATTGGAAACTGGTAAACAAGAAGATTAAGTCATTGTTGCGGTCATTTATTGAGGCAAAGGTGTCACTAAATGACAATTGCTTCTTTGAGTTGACGCCACAGAGATTCTTGAAGGAATACTGTAACATTAAAGAGCAGATTACAGACCATGTATTCCTTACACACAAGAAACCGCATGACTATGAGTTCCTGCGAGATATGTCGGAACTGTTGACAGACATCAAGTATCGCAGATTGAACATTGACCTTGATCTGTTAAAGTCACAGATTACAAACGACGAGACACAACGAATCTACCAAACTTACCACGAAGTAACTCCATACATTGACTACGACCTATTTGGAGCGGTTACTGGTAGGTTGTCTGCTAAGGGATTCCCAATCCTCCGATTCAACAAGAAGCATCGTCATGTATTGAATCCAACAAATGATTTCTTTGTTGAGATGGACTTTAATGCTGCTGAAATCCGAATGGCTTATGCTTTGTGCGGTAAAGAACAGCCAGTTGGTGATGTGTACGAAGATAACAACAATACAGTTTACGATGGTAAACTAACAAGAACACAAGCAAAAGAGAAAACGATTGTTTGGTTGTACGATGAAGAGGGTAAAGACAACAGACTAGAGTCCGTGTTCGATAAGAAGAAACTGTTGTCCAAGCATTACTCCAACGGATTCGTTCACACACCATACGGCAGAAAGATTGAAGTAGAAGAAAGAAAGGCAATCTCGTATCTGTTACAGAGTTCGTTTATTGACATGTTCCACAGGCAAGTATTGAAGGTGCGAGAATATCTAAAGGATGAGAAAACATTCATTCCATTTATGATTCACGACTGCTTGTACTTAGACATGAGCATGGCAGACAGAAAGCATATCAAACACATTGTTGAAACATTCTCTGACACAGAGTTTGGCAGATATCTAGTTAGTGTTAAGGCAGGTAAGAAGTTGTCTGAGATGAAAGAGTTGAAACTAAATGGATAAGATAATCGGGATAGGCGGCACAGGTTGTGCGATTGCTGAGATGTTTAAGAAGTATCCTCAGTATGAGATATTCAAGATTGACACAGACGTTAATGGTGAGAATACATATCGCATACCACAGTTGAACTCTCCAGAAGAGTACGAAAGATATCCCTACGATTTACCAGAGACGTTTAAGAAACTAACTGGTGACATACTGGTGGTCTTATCAGGCTCAGGAAAGGCCAGCGGAGCGACTTTAAGAATTCTGTACCAGTTACGCCATTGTAACATAAACGTGCTTTATATCAAGCCGGACAACGTTTTAACGCAGACTGCAAAACTACAGAGCAAATTAACGATGGGAGTATTGCAGGAATATGCTAGGTCTGGGTTGTTTAAGAGAATCTTTTTAGTTGACAACCAATGTGTAGATGCTATAATAGGCGACATACCAATCATAGGATATTACGATGTGTTGAACACTACAATCGTCGATATTCTCCACCAAGTAAATAAGTCTCAGCACATTAAGCCAATCATCAATCAAACAAGTGAACCGAAGGTTGGCTGTAGAATCTTCACAATCGGTCTATTTAGTCTAGAAAACAATGAAGAAAAAACACTTTTCGATCTTAAAGATACAAGTGAAAAGTGTTATTATTTCCACATAAACAAGGACGCATTGAGAACAGATGGTTCCTTGATGAAAAAGATTCGGCAAGCGGTCGAGTCAAAATCTACAGAATCTTTGAAAACTGGATTTGCAATATATTCAACGGATTACAACACAAACAACTGTTATGTCATTTCATGCACCTCAATAATCCAAGGCTTGACAAGGGAATAGGTCTGCTGTATAATGCTCTTCACAATGAGGGAGGGGTTATGAAACTGCACATCGCAACCTTTACAAAAGCAAACGGTGAAGTTAGAACAATGAAGTTCATCCTTGTGGAAGATTTGCCACAGGATTTCCTAAAAGACAAAGTAAAAAATACTGGCAAGAAGCCAGCACTAAAAGAAGGCCAAAAGTTAGTTTGGGACACAGAAGCAGATGCATTTAGAATCCTCAATACTCAAACATTGATTGGCGAAATTAAATCACTTGACATGGATTTTGATTCATGGTACAATGGTAAGGTAATTATTTAACTAGGGGTAGGCAATATTTGGCCTACAACTTATCGGAGAAAACACACATGGCTATTGACTTGAAGAAGATGAAGGCTAAACTAAACGCACTAAACAACAAGGGTGGTGGCAAGACACAGTTCTGGAGTCCAAAGGAAGGACAGAGTTATTCAATCCGTGTTCTACCAGATGCAGGTGGTGATCCATTCAAGGAGAAGTGGTTCCACTACGGAATCGCAAAGGGTGGTATCGTATGCCCCAAGAAGAACTTTGGTAAAGAGTGTCCAATCTGCGATTTCGCAGCAAAACTATACAAGGAAAAGAACGAGGAAAGCACCAAGATGGCAAAGAACTTCTCTCCTCGTCAACGCTTCTTCTCAGCAGTAGTTGTTCGTGGTGAAGAGAAGGAAGGTGTGAAGGTGTGGGGTTACGGTAAGAACGCATACCAAGACCTAATCAATCTAGTATGTAATGATGAGTACGGTGACATCACAGATGTTGATAACGGTACTGATCTAGGTGTACTAGCAAACAAGGCTGCTGGTCAGCAATTCGCAATGACCAAGCTAACTCCTGCTCGTAAGACTTCTCCACTATCCAAGGACAAGACTCTAATCGACGAGTGGATGGAAGCAATCCCCGATTTCGACGAACTACACAAGGAACCAACTCTACAAGAAGTCAGCAGCGCACTAGATGAATATCTAAGCGGTGGTGCTTCAAACGATGAAGATGCAGAGGAAGTTTCTTCAGAAACAACCAAGTACGGCAAGACTACATCCGATGCTGTAGAGGATGCTTTCAAGTCAATCGGGCTATAAAATTGCAAATCTAAAAAGTATTTGACATACAGTATGGTTGTGTTATAATGGGTGGGTAGAGTTAATCCTCTACCCACCTTTTTTATTGGAGAAATCATGGCGAAAAAAGAAACTAAAGCAGTAACAGGCAAAATCAATACATCATCAATGAGAGATATCCTTAATAAAGCAGCAGGAATTGAAGTAGCATATGATCTACGAGAAGAAAACCCAACAGAAGTAACAGATTGGATTCCAACAGGTTCTACATGGCTAGACTGTATTATTGCAAAGGGTATGAAAGCAGGAATCCCAGTAGGAAAGATTAGTGAGTTAGCAGGTGAGACAGCAAGCGGTAAGAGTTATATGGCTGCACAGATTGCTGCTAATGCTCAGAAGAAGGGTATTGACGTTGTATACTTTGATTCAGAGTCTGCTATTGACCCAGAGTTCTTGGAGAAGGCAGGATGCGATTTAGAAACCCTCTTATACGTCCAAGCGCAAACTGTGGAGTTTGTTCTAGAGTCGATTGAGAAGTTGATGGCATCGAACCAGAACAGAATGTTATTCATTTGGGATTCGTTTGCATTGACACCTTGTAAGGCTGACGTTGAAGGCACATTCGATCCACTAGAAACAATGGCAGTTAAGCCACGCATCATGGCAAAGGGTCTGTCTAAACTAGTCCAACCACTAGCAAACTCACGTTCAACCATTCTAGTCCTAAACCAACTAAAGACAAACCTAGCAGCACAGGGTAACGTCAAGTATCTAACAGATGGTGAGAAGTATTCAACTCCAGGTGGAAAAGCACTACCTTATGCTTATTCACTAAGAATCTGGCTAACAGGACGTAGAGCAAAGGATTCATACATTGTTGATGACCGTGGTTATCGTGTAGGTTCTGAAGTTAAGGCTCGGTTAGAGAAGTCAAGGTTTGGAACACAAGGACGTGAGTGTGCATTCCAAATCAGTTGGGGAGATGACATTGGTGTATTGGATGATAAATCTCTATTCGATGCAGTCAAGCCATTCATTCTACAAACAGGTGCATGGTACGGAATTGAATACGCAGATGGAACAGTAGAGAAGTTCCAAGAGTCAATGTGGCAAGATAAACTAAAGAGTGATAAGTTCAAGGGTCGTGTTCTAGATCTGATGGAAGAACACATCATTCAAGGCTTCAAGAACAAGACCGGCGATGCAAAGAACTATTACAACATCGACGGTGAAGATGGAACTAGTGTTGTACCAGTAGTATAAAACTTATTGACATTTAAACCGCTCTTGTCTATAATGGCAGGAGCGGTTTTTCTATTGGAGAATAAAATGACAGAGCGTAAACCAAGGCTTATGATCGTAGACGGCAACAACAATTATCTTAGAGCGTTCATAGTCAATCCCACGATTTCAACCAACGGTGATCCCATTGGGGGAATCACAGGCACGATTAAGATTTTACAGAAATTGTCAAGAGAGATTCAACCCGATAGAATCATTGTGTGTTGGGATGGTGCTGGTGGTTCTCAGAAGCGTAAGTCTATTGTGAAGGAATATAAGGATGGTAGATCACCGCTGAGACTCAACAGAAACATTGACAACCTAACAGACAATGAAAAACTAAAGAATCAAGTTTGGCAGATGATTAGGCTAATGGATTATCTCAATGATTTACCTATCATTCAATTGATGTTTGAAGGTGTAGAAGCCGACGATATTATCTCACATGTTGCAACGCATCCTTTACACTCAGAATACAACAAAATCATTGTCTCAAACGATAAAGACTTCCTACAGTTATGTTCAGACGATACAATCTTATACCGACCTGTCAAAGAACAGTTCGTTAACATGAAAAATGTAATAGACGAGTATGGCATTCACCCTAATAATTTTGCATTGTCAAGAGCGATAGCAGGAGATAAATCAGATAATCTATCTGGAGTAGAAGGAGTAGGATTAAAAACTCTTATCAAGAATGTTCCTATCCTCTCAGAATCTAAGTTTGTAACTATCAATGATATGATGAGTTATTGCTCAAATATTCAAAGTCCTAGTAAGGCTGTAACAGCAATCCTAAACTCTAAGAACGTAATAGAGAAGAACTATTCTATTATGCAATTGTATTCTCCCAGTTTATCAGTACAGACTGCTCAGAAGGTTGCATACACAATAGAGAATACTGAGTGTAAATTTGAAAAGACAGAGTTCTTAAAGAAGATGAAACAGGATGGATGGGACGATTTTAATACCAGCGATTTATTTATGATTTGTCGGAATATCGTGAAGAATAACTGCAAGGATTAGAACTTGACAGGTCAATTGGAACCTGCTATTATACACAACATGAAGAAACCAAAGATTGTTCAAAAGTCACCAGTTAAAGTCTATGAAGTTGAAGTTCAACCTTTTGATTGGCAGGAGTTTACCGATTGGCTAGAAGGAGTTAAAGATGATACATTCTCAGTCTCAGTAAATGGTAGAATGATTCCGTTTAAGAACCAACTAGAGAAACTATACTTTGTTCTTGGATTTGATTTCGCTTGGGATGAATTTACAAAAAAGAGGTCATAAATGGGTTTGGGCGTTTGTTGTCAATGGGTATCTGAGAAGGTTAAGAAGGATGGCTCTGTAGAATTCAAGAATGAGATCGAAGAGAAGACACTCCAACTAGGAAGATACAATAAAGGCGAATACGACGACAACAGACTACGTTCAACCTATCATCACAATGTGGATCAACACCTTAATCTTGTTTCTAATCTTGTCAAGCATAATATTAAACTATTTCGATTGACAAGTAATCTATTTAGTTTGTTTGAGTTTACTCACGAAATGGTAAAGAGCGATAATATACTAAAGAGTAAACTCAGGACTTTCGGTGACAAGATGAAAGAGAATGGGATCAGAGTCACTTGTCATCCCGGTCAGTTTACAGTAATCTCTAGTGATAGTGATAAGGTCATCCAGAACGCTATTCGTGAACTTGAATATCATGCTTGGATTTTTGATCAGATGGGTTTTGATGAAACACCGTATTATGCTATCAACATTCACGGTGGCAAGTCAGACAGATCCGATAAGATTGTAGAAGTAGTTAAGTCTCTACCAGATAATGTTCGTAAGCGTCTAACCTTTGAGAATGATGAGAGTGCCTATAGTGCAAAACAATTGCTTGATATCTCTGCTAAAACTGATGTTCCCGTTGTATTTGATTCACATCATCACGTCTTTAATACTGACGGTCTTTCGCTAAATGACGCACTAGTTGAGACAGTAAAGACTTGGAAAGGCATCAAACCACTTCAGCATCTATCTAATACTGAAGTTGGTATCACAGAGCAAGACTCATTCACAGAACGTAGGAAGCACTCTAGTTATATTCACTACGTCCCAGAACTACAGAAGTTGCTACTACTAGAAGAAATCATTGACGTTGAAGTGGAGGCCAAAGCAAAGAATCTAGCAGTCCTTAAAATGAGAAAGGATTTTGGAATTAATACATGAACTTTTATCCACTAGAAGGAAATCTAATAACAGGAGAAGTCGATTGGAGCAAATCAGCAATAGCATATGACAATACTAGATTGATAAGTGGAGTGCTACAAATCAATCAACTGCTTTGCACAGTCGCAAATGAATATGGATATAAAACTAGGTACAAGTCTTACGGCATTAATCATCCTAATAGGATATGGGCTGGCGAAAGTCGCAATAATTTTACCAATCTTCTTGATCTTGATAACGCATTACTCTGTGAGTACAGCATACGATTCCATAAAGAACATAAATGCTTATCTGTATATGAAGATTTGCGTAGACTGTCCAAGGTATTACCGTTCCCTAAAGAAGAGGCTACGCATTTAGATCCATCTGTTCCATTCAAGTATTTCAGCACTAACGTAATAGTGGCAACTAGATCATACTGGTTAAGCAAAGAAACAATGAGATATCCCAAGAACAGGATACCAGATTGGTTTGTGAAAGGCAGAAAGATACCTTATGAGGTCGTATTATGAAAAATAAGTTTAGGATCATAAAGAACTACGATAAGAACTGTTACGAGATATATGAAGTATTTACAGATGAAAAGAATGCGATATTAAAGAGATCAAAGCGAGCATTGTGTTTAGGTTATCAAGATAACTTTGTAGATATCTCTCAGTTTCTAGAGATTCTTAAGGAAGTAGAAGCCTCAGTATATCGCTGTGTTGAAAGCGAGAAAGACGTATACAGCCTAGATTACTTAGATGCTATGATTATGCTAAACAATGGTAAGTCAGTAAGCGAACTAACTGATGATGAAATATTGAAACTAGCATATCATTCTTATCTTGCAGAGAAGAGTGTAAGGCACGAGATTGATCTAGAAGTTAGAAAGCGAGAACTAGCGTTTGTATTAGAGAAGATGCTCGGTCAATAGATATCAATTGACAATATAGATCCCCTATGGTATTATGCACTTACCATAGGGGATTTACTATTTAGGAGACTACACAATGGATGATGCGCCGACGAACTACAATGAGACTATTTTACCGACTGATAAGGCTTCCAACACAATTCGGAGGTATCTTCAAGTTGGCAACAAAACTGGCAGAGGAATCTACTTACGGTAACTTCCGACACGGTGCTGTACTGATTAAGAGTGGAGCCGTTCAATCTATTGCTTTCAATACCGACAAGTATTGCAGCAGGGGTGCAAAGTACAGACCAGAAGAGAAGGGACATGCAACCTATCATGCTGAGATTCGTGCTATCTTGGGAGTGCCGTATCATATCACCAAGAATTGCACTATCTACGTTGCAAGAGTGAACAAACACGGTGAAAGCCGTATCAGTCGTCCCTGTAATATGTGTCAGTCAGTTTTGGAATCTCAAGGTGTTAAGAAGGCGATCTATACTTTTGATGAGAATCATTATGGAATTATGAAGATTGGAGAATAACATGATCCTACCATTTATCCTTGCTTTTATTTTTGTAATCTTTGCTGTGTTTGCTGCTGTTCTGATTAATCGTACCGAGAAAGATCGTGATCAATATATTGAGAAATTAAAGAAGTTGACAGTCAAATATAACAATCTGTATAATGCACACGAAATGCTAATGAAAGAGAACGTTCAACTGCGTCGTGAACTCACTTCACGCTATCGGAGATAATCAATGGCTACTGCACAAACAACAAACTTTATGAACGATAAGGCAACATTTGAGAAGATGGGAGCAAAGTTTCAGCAGAATCTAGTGCAACTAATGCTGGAGGATCGTGCTTTCTGTGATCAGATGGTAGAAGTATTGGATGTTAATTTCCTTGAATTGAAGTATCTCCGTGTATTCCTAGATAAGATTCTGACATATCGTAAGAAGTATGGAGTGCATCCCACTTACGATAACATGGTTACTATTCTCAGAACGGACATGGAGAAGGAGCCAGATGCGATTAAAGAGCAGGTTCGTGAATACTTTGCCAAGATTGAGACAACACAGTTTTCACTAGATGGTGTTCAGTTTATTAAGGACACGTCTCTAGATTTCTGTAAGAAGCAGAAACTAAAAGAGGCGATGATTAAGTGCGTCAGTCTTGTTCAGTCATCATCTTTCGACGAGATTAGCAAGACAATGGAAAACGCACTCAAACTAGGTGCTGATAACGACTTTGGATACGACTATATTGCAGACTTTGAGCAGCGTTTCCAAGTCCGTGCTAGAAATCCGGTATCAACAGGTTGGACTTACATTGACAACATCACAAGCGGTGGTTTAGGACGTGGTGAACTAGGTGTAGTAGTTGCTCCTACTGGTGCTGGTAAGTCAATGGTTCTCGTGCATTTGGGAGCAACAGCACTAAAGAATGGCCTAAACGTCGTACACTATACACTTGAATTGTCCGACAAAGTTGTTGCACAAAGATACGACAGTTACAACACAGGTATCCCCCTCCAAGAACTACTTAATAACAAGGAGACAGTATACGAGCAGATTAAGGATATCCAAGGCAAACTGATTGTCAAGGAATATCCTACTAAAACTGCATCTACAGTAACAATCAAGAATCATCTAGACAAACTACGTCGTCAAGGAAACAAGATTGATATGGTAATTATCGACTACGGTGATCTAGTTAAGCCTACAAAGGCTGAGAAGGATAAGCGTATCGAACTAGAATCAATCTATGAAGAACTCCGAGCGATTGCACAAATCTTCCAATGCCCTGTTTACACGGCATCACAGACAAACCGTAGTGGCTTGAATGCGGAAGTAGTGACAATGGAATCAATCGCAGAAGCGTTCAACAAGTGTTTCGTTGCCGATTTTATCTTTTCTCTAAGCCGTACAGTAAAAGATAAGAATGACAACACGGGTCGATTCTTTATTGCGAAGAACCGTAATGGCCCAGATGGATTGATCTTCCCAGTTTATATGAATACTCAGAGTGTTTGTATCAAAGTGTTGGAGCAGTCTACTGAAACTGTAGAAGAACTTACTGCTAACTCCATGAAAGAGCAAGAGAAAAGTCTAAAAGACAAATACAAGGCTTTCAAGAAAGATCGCAAGTCTAAATCTAAGGAGGAAAAGGAACTTGAGGAAATTATTAAATGAAGCAGCAGAGTATAAATTCTCTAAAAAGTTACACGATGAAGTAGTGAGACTGTGGGCAACATCAGTTAAGAATAACCATACTGGATTTCTTTATCACAAGATAAGAGATCCAAATGAGGTAATTTATCATACTCCTAAAATCCTTATTGGTTTTTCTTTGTACATCCTATCAGATTATGCTGGATTAGATAATCAGTACATGGATAACTTCTTTGACAAATCAGACCCACCAAGATCTTTTGTAAAATCGGCGCAATCAATCATCAATGGTGCAAGAAATACTATCGAGTTTACTTTCTCAAGTAATATGAATAATTTCAATACACCACCTGGAGTTAGAGGAGTTTGCGCTCTTTCTGTAGGAAATAGAGTTGGTTTAGGGATTGATTGGAAATTATCAAAAGAACCCAAGGTTGTTGCGTTTAATGTGATTAGACATGAGTTGCAACATCTAACTGGTATGTATAATGGTATATCTATTATCTACTACAATAGATTAAAGAAAGTAAATTTTGATCTATTAAAACTTCAAACGCTCTCTATGAAGGATTTAGATGAAAGGGAAACAGCGTTTGTAATGGAAAAAATTTCAAGATCAAAAGTTAGGATGTCAGATTTACAGACAAAGAAAGCCATAGAAGATCCAAGTCTATCTCAACAAGGTAGAAACTACAGACGATATGTGCTAGAACCATCAGAATATCGTACACACTTAAGCGATATGATAACAAGATTATTATATCTAACATTCGTATCGGACGATTTATATCCAGTAGATATGCAGAGGATGTTTGCATTGCAGTTTTATAAGGCAATCAAGCAAGATAAGGAAGAACAAAATAAAGGTAATGATATTCAGAAGAAGTTAGTTAAAGATCTAATAGATAGAATGGTGAAATTATATGACACCAATGATAATTTTAAAGATTTATATCAAGATTCTTTCCAGCCATCATTCAAACATTATATGGAGATTCCAAAGATGAGAGAACAGATGGTGAGAGATTTTAAGAGATATGTTCCCGGTAGAATTGTAGCAATGTATGACGGCATTCTACAAGGTTCATCATATAAAGATATTCCACAAGACAGAGTTCAAGAGTTTGCGGAGTCTATGCACGATAGAATCGCCACATATCTAACTAACACGACCTCATACGAAGAATAGAAAAGAGAATATAATGAGTAACTTACTAGAACCAAGACCTACATATGGCCCATTCGAGTACCAAAAGGCGTATGACTATTTTCAGAAACAACAAATGGCCCATTGGCTGCCGTGGGAAGTACAGATGGGCGGCGATATCAATGATTGGAAAATGAAACTGTCTGATACAGACAGGCACGTTATCGGTAGTATTCTAAAAGGCTTCACGCAGACTGAAATCTTTATTGAAGATTATTGGTCTAACAGAGTTGGCAATTGGTTCAAGAAGCCCGAAGTGCAAATGATGGCAAACACTTTTGCTGGCTTTGAGGCTATCCACGCAGCAGGTTATTCCTATCTAGAAGAATCGCTAGGACTTCAAAACTATGAAGCATTCCTGCATGAGCCAACAGCAAAAGCCAAGATTGATCGTTTGATGGATACAAAAGGAAAGACACTAAAAGAAATCGCTATCTCATTAGCAGTATTCTCAGCATTCAACGAGGGAGTCAATCTATTCAGTTCATTTGCAG
>JACCDP010918190.1_pt1 | contig 11270 bp, 4 predicted proteins | sample 7445841 | NCBI WGS metagenome assembly JACCDP01 (sample SAMN15323441, study PRJNA562643) | freshwater metagenome | isolation source: river surface water | place: USA:Blue River Watershed | collected 2017-08-17
GAGGACCCAGGAGCCGAGGGAGGGCTTGGAGAGGATCGCCGAGCCGGTGTGCATCAGCTTGGCGGCCGGGCCGTGGGCCGGGATGCCCTGGTGCAGGGAGCGGATGACGCACATCTCGTCCGCGACGCCCTGGAGCTTCGGGAAGATCTCGGAGATCTCGAGGCCGGACTTACCGGACTTCTTGAACTCGAACGGAGTCGGGAAGAGGACGCCGTTCATGCCGGCGGCGGACATGTCGGCGAGCTCCTTCATCTTCGGCTTCGGATCGAAGGTGTCGAGGTGCGAGGGCGCGCCGCCCGCGAAGATGTGGATGACGTGCTTCGCCTTGGCGGCGAGCGGAGCCTTGCGAGGCTTGAGGTTGGCCATCACTTCGGCCTGGGCGTCGCTGACGAGGTAGTCGGCGACCATGGTGCCGAAGGCGAGGGTGCCCATGCCGAGGCCGGTCTGGCGCAGGAACTCGCGGCGCGAGTTCGGGGTGGGGACGTAATTTCCGCAGCTGGAGTCTTTCATGGGGAGGATGAGGTTGGTATAAGTGTGAGGGGGGTGTTAGGGAAAAACAACTCTTTCGAGCTTGGGGTGATCAATTCAGGTAGACGAACTCGTTGGAGCAGATCATGGACTGGGCCAGCATGACCCAGGGGTTGGAGGGCTCCTTGCGGGAGACCATTTCCGTGTTATTCACGATTTTTCCGCCTTTAACCGAGGTCTCGAGCTTCACTTCGGGCACGGCAGGCCCCTTGGCGACGGCAGCCTTCTCGGCTTTCGCCTTGGCCTTGGCCCGGGCGGCCTTGTCCGCCTTGGAGGTGGCCTGGACGGGCGGCTCATCGATGTACCCCGCGATACGGGTCACGAACTCACGGGCGATCTGACGTTCCTGCACGGTCGGGGAACGCTGGTACATGATGCGGTAAAGCTGGGTGATGCGCTCGTCGTCGGACGTGGCCTTGGCCATCTCGGCGCGGGCGTTGACGTTGCGGGCGACCTCGATGGCGAGCGGGTTGTTCATGAAGAACAAGGCCTGCTGGGGCACGATGGTCGAGCTGCGCATGGAGTTCGCCATGTTCGGATCGGCGAAATCGAACTGGGACTGGAGCTCGCTCAGCTTGTCGCGGTCGATGAAACCGTAGATCGTGCGACGATAGCTGTATGGCTCGTCGGTGATGTTGACGGCGCGGCCGCCCATGGCGCGGTCGAGCTTGCCGGAGAGGAGGAGCATCGAGTCGCGGATGCTCTCGAAGTCCAGGCGGCGCAGGTTGGCGTGCCAGAGGAATTTGTTGCCGCCGTCGATCTTGGTCGGATCCACGGACGACTTCTGCGTCAGCAGGATGTTGGTGTTCGGGTTCGCGGACTGACGGTAGGCGGCGGAGAGCAGGATGCGCTTGTGCATCTTCTTGATCGACCAGCCCCCTTCGACGAAGGTCGTGGCCATCCAGTCGAGCAGCTCGGGGTGCGTCGGGGCTTCGGACATGTTGCCGAAGTCGTCCGGCGAGGAGACGATGCCGGCGCCGAAGTGGTGCGCCCAGAGACGGTTGACGAGCACGCGGGAGGTCAGGGGGTTGGTGCGGCTCGCGATGGCGAGGGCGAGCTCACGACGGCCGCTGCCTTCATAGAAAGGCAGGCGGTCGGGGCCGGCGAGGACTTCGAGGAACTGACGCGGGGCCACGGGGCCGCGCTTGTTGCGGTCGCCGCGGATGTAGACGTTGCTGTCGCGGGGCTTCTCGACGTCGGTGATCACCATGGCCGTCCCGGGGCCGCCCGGGTGGGTGATGTCCAGCGCGTTGATGTCGGCGAACTTGAAGTACTTCGCCGGCTTGTTGTTATTGACGAACGTCGCGCTGATCGGGACCTGGTAGGTGGAGCAGAAATCGCGGGTCTCGGCGAGACGCTCGAGGATCGTCACCGTCCGGATGTCCTCGACGTCCGGGAGCGGCCAGGGGAAGGCGGCCAGCTGCGCGACGGCGGGATCGTCCTTCTCGCCCCTGCGGCCGGGCTGGCTGCGCAGCTGGACGTGGGCGAGGATCTTGTCGCGGTGCTTCTTGAAGGCGGCCTGGTAGGCCAGCGCCACCTCATCGAGGGTCTTCGGCTTGAGGCCGCGCAGGGCTTCGGCGATGAGCGGGTTGACCGGCGACTTCGTGTCGGCGAGCGCGGCGTCGAGGATGCCCGGGGCCTTCGCCGCGAACTCTTCGGCGCCGAGGCGCTTGAGACGGACGAGCGGTCCGGTGACCGGATGATCCGGGCGGGCCATCACGCCGGCGAAGGTGGTGCTGAGCTCGCGGCTCTCGCCGAGGTCGTATTTCTTGAGGATGTCGAAGCCGGCCGTGCTGCGGAATCCGCCGACCATCGCGGCCATGGCGCGGGGGGCGAACTCGCGATGGAAGGCCGCCTGCATGCCGACGAGATGCTTGTAGTAACCCTGGGCGGTCTCCTCGATGAGGGCGGCCAGGCGCTTCTCGTAGTCGGCGCGGTAGGCGTTGCTCGGGGCGTTCTTGCCGACGAGCAGCGGATTGCGGACGACCGGATTCTGCTGCGGCTCGGTCACGGAGGCGAAGATGCCGTGGAGCGAGTAGTAGTCGGCCGCCGGGATCGGGTCGAACTTGTGGTCATGGCAGCGCGAGCACGCGACGGTGAGGCCGAGGAAGCCCTTGGTGGTGGCGTCGATGCGCTCGTCGATGGTGTCGTCGTTGTTCTGGAAGCGCTTGCCGACGGTGATGAAGCCGAGCGCGGCCAGGCGCGGGTCGTCCTTGGCGAGGTCGGGCAGGCGGTCGGCCGCGAGCTGCTCGATGATGAACTGGTCGTACGGCTTGTCGGTGTTGAAGGCGTCGATGACGTAGTCGCGGTAGGTCCAGGAACTGTCGAAGGTCTCGATGGTGCCGTTGCGCTTCAGCCCCTTGGTGTCGGAGTAGCGGGCGGTGTCGAGCCAGTGGCGGGCCCAGCGCTCGCCGTAGTGCGGCGAGGCGAGCAGGCGGTCGACGGTGCGCTCGACGACGCTCGCCACGGCGCGCACGGGCTGGCCCTTGCGCACGGCCATCGCGTCGTAGGCGAGGGCCGCGTCATAGTCGCGCGAGAAGGCGTCGACCTCGACGCTCGTGGGCGGCAGGCCGATCAGGTCGTAGGAGAGGCGTCGCAGGAGGGCTTCGCCGTCGGCGGCCGGACTGGGCTTCAGGCCCTTCTCGTCCAGCTTGGCCATGATGAAGGCGTCGATCTCGTTCTGGCACCAGGCGGGGTTGCTGAGCTTGGTCGGGACGGGGTAGGTCTGGACCGGCTGGAAAGCCCAGTGCGCGCGGGCCTTGTCGGAGAGGCCGGTGAGCTTGGCGCCGCCGGCGCCGGCCGGCGCGGGCGCGCCCATCTTGATCCACTGTTCGATCAGTCCGATCTGCGCGGCGGAAAGCTTGGCGCCGGCCTTGCGCGGCGGCATCGAGATGTCGGGGTCGGCCTGATGGACCGCGACGACCATCAGCGACTTCTTGAGGTCTCCCGGGACGACGGCCGGTCCGAGGTCGCCGCCGGCCAGCATGCCCTGACGGGAATCCATGATCAGTCCGCCCTTCGAGACGCCCTTCTCCTTCGAGTGACATTCGTAGCAACGCTCGGTCAGGATCGGGCGGATGTTCTTCTCGAAGAACTCCAGGCCGGCGGGGTCCATCTTCGGCTCCGGGGCGTCGGCGGCGGAAAGCCCGGCGGCGGAGACGAGGGCGAGCAGACGGAGACTGGCGGACAGAGAAGACATGGTGGTTTTAAGGGGGTGAGCGGGAGGGGGATTACCGCTAGTATTAAATACTCCCCAAAGGCTGAAATGTTTCAACCAATTCATGCTGGCTTAATGCCCCAAACGACGAGGCCGACCCCCTCGCGGGGGCCGGCCTCGTAAAAAACCCGTCAAAACCTCAGTTGACGTAGATGAACTCGTTCGAGAGAAGCAACGCGTGGACGAGCAGCTCGGTCGGGGTCATCGGCTCGCGGGAGATCATCTCACCCACGTTACGCAGGACGCCTTCGGCGCCACCGCCGGTCACGGCCATCATCATGCTCTCTTCACCGTCCGGAGCCATCACGGGCGCGCCCTTGGTGGGAGGAGCGGCGGTGCGGGCGACGGGCGCGACGGCCTTGCCGCGCTCACCCGCCTTGGCGGCGGGACGGAGCTTCGCGGTGGCGGCGGCCATCTTCTGCTTGGTCAGGAACTCCTGGGCCACGCGGATCTCGTTGGTGGACGGGCGGCGCTGGAACATGCAGCGGAACATGGCGACGATGCGCTGGTCCTCGGACATCGCGTTGACGACGTCCTTGCGGGCGGCGACGGCGCGGGCCACGTCCACGGCGAGGGCGTTGTTCATGAAGAACAGGGCCTGCTGGGGCACGATGGTGGAGTTGCGCTTCGTGTTGGAGGTGTCGGGGTCGCCGTAGTCGAACTGCGAGAGGGTGTCGCTGAGGCGGCGGCGGTCGACGTAGCCGTAGAGGCTGCGGCGATAGCTGAACGGCTCGTCCGTGATGTTCGCCGGCTGACCGCCGACGGTGGTGGTCATCTTGCCGGTGAGCAGGATCATCGAGTCACGGATCGACTCGAAGTCGAGACGGCGGAGATTGCCGCGCCAGAGGAGACGGTTGCCGGCGTCGACCTTGAGCGGATCGACCGGACCCTTCTTGGCCACGAGCGGGTTGGCGGCGGGGTCGGAGTCCAGGCGATAAGTGTTGCTGAGGACGATCATGCGGTGGAGGCGCTTCATCTTCCAACCGTTCTCCACGAAGTCCGTGGCGAGGTAGTCGAGCAGCTCGGGGTGCGAGGGCTTCTCAGCCATGTTGCCGAGGTCGTCGGGCGTGTTCACGAAGCCTTCGCCGAAGTGCTTGGTCCAGGTCCGGTTCACGGCCACGCGGGCGGTGATCGGATTGTCCTTGGCGATGATGGACTGGGCGAACTCGTAGCGGCCGCTGCCGTCGACGTACGGGCGGCGCTCGCCGACCGTCAGGATGTCGAGGAACTGGCGGGGGACGATCTCACCCTTGTTGTTCTTGTCGCCACGCTTGAAGACGTAGCTGTCCTTGGCGCCTTCGGAATCCTGGACGACCATCGCGTGGCCGGGGACGCCCGGATGCGAGAGCCGCAGCTCGTTGATCTGGGCGTGACGGAAGTAGGCGACGGGCTCGCGGTTGCCGATGCCGCCGTAGATCGGACGGTTCTGCCAGTCCTGGCAGAACTTGCGCGTGCTGAAGAGGGAGATCATCTCTTCGTTGTCGAAGATCTCGTCGTAGGACGGGATGGCCCAAGGGTAGCCCGTCATCTCGGCGATGGCCGGAGAGGTCTTCTTCCACTCTTCGCCCGGCTTGGCCAGGAGGTTGAGGTGCGCGAGGATCGCGGCCTTGTTCTCGTTGTAGATGCGCTGGTAGGCCGCGGCGACGTCATGCATCGTCTTCGGCTTGAGGTTACGCAGGCCGGCGGCGATGATCGGGTTCACGCGGTTCTCCGGGTCGTCGAGGTATTCCTTGAGGACGATCGGGGCGCGGTCGGCGAAATACACGTAAGGCACCGCGGCGAGGACGGCGAAGGGTCCGGTGATGGGCGAGTCCTTCTGGATGCGCATCGCGGCGAAGTCCGTGTCGGACTGCAGGTCGATCTTGTAGCGGTCGGAGAACTCGCCGGCTTCGGCGGAGCCGCCGCGGACGGTGGCGATCATGAGGCGGCCGGCCATCTCCCGGTCATAGCGGGCGCGGGTCTCGCGCATGTAGCGGAAGAAACCGGCGACCTGCTCGTCCTGGAGCTGGTTAAGGCGCTTGAGGAAGTCGGCGCGGGCGGCGGCGGTGTTGCCGGTGGCCGCGATGGGCGTCTGGTGCAGGGGCTCGACGATCGAGGCGAAGATGCCGTGCAGGGAGTAGTAATCCTTGATCGGGATGGGGTCGAACTTGTGGTCGTGGCAGCGCGAGCAGGCGACGGTCAGGCCGAGGAAGGCCTTGGTGGTGGTGTCGATGCGCTCGTCGATGGTGTCATGGATGTCCTCGAAGCGCTTGCCGATGGTGATGAAACCGAGGGCGGCGAGGCGGGGATCGTCGGGCGAGATGTCCGGGATGCGGTCGGCGGCGAGCTGCTCGACGACGAACTGGTCGTACGGCTTGTCGTCGTTCATCGCGTTGATGACGTAATCGCGGTAGGTCCATGCGTAGGCGTAGCGGTAGTCGCGAAAGAGGCTGTCGCCTTGGTCGACCTGCAGTCCGCGCGTGTCGGAGTAGCGGGCGGTGTCGAGCCAGTGGCGGGCCCAGCGTTCGCCGTAGTGCGGCGAGGCGAGGAGGAAGTCGACCTGCTTGGTGTAGACGGCTTCGAGGTTGCCGGCCGGACGTCCGGTGCGCGTGGCGAGCGAGTCGGCCATCGCGGCGTTTTCGCAGGCCTTGACGAAGGCGTCGACCTGCTCGGAGGTGGGCGGGAGGCCGATCAGGTCATAGTAGACGCGGCGCAGGAAGGCTTCCGGATTGGCGGCCGGATTAGGCTGGAGGCCTTTTTCCTCCATCTTGGCGAGGACGAAGGCGTCGATCGGATTCTTGACCCAGGCCTTGTTCTTCACTTCCGGCACGGGGTACTTCTTGACGGGCTGGTAAGCCCAGTGCTCGCGGGCCTTGGAGGTGAGGCCGGTCAGTTTGGCCGCGCCGCCACCCGGCATCGGCGCACCCATCTTGACCCACTGCTCGAGGATCGCGATCTTCTCGTCAGGGAGCTTGCCTCCGGTCTTCTTGGGAGGCATCGCGAACTCCGGATCGGTGTACTGGACGGCCTTGACGAGAAGGGATTTCTCGAGGTCGCCAGGGACGACGGCAGGGCCTTCGTCGCCGCCCTTGTAGGCGCCGTCGCGGGAGTCAAGGATGAGGCCGCCCTTCGAAGAGTTCTTCTCGGCGGAGTGGCACTCGTAGCAGCGGTCGATCAGGATCGGGCGGACGTTCTTCTCGAAAAACTCGAGGCCTTCCTTGGAGGGCTGCGCTTCTTCGGCGGCGACCGCGAAGGCGGAGGCGAACAGCGAGAACGCGAAGGCGGAATGACGGAGCGACAGCATGGGTGTGTTTATTAAATTAGGGTTAAGGTCACGGGGAAGCAGCCTGATGGGGCTAACCTTGCGGTATATGTTAGGTCAGGCCCCTTGGAAATCAAGTGTGCTTCCCCATTCGGGTTGTAAAGAGAAGACCCCAAGGCGAAGATGTGCGTCCCGGTCGATGCACATCCTGATCGCCAACGATAAATTCAAGGGCTCCCTGCCCGCCGAAAAAGCAGGGTTTCATCTTAAAAAGGGCCTCGAAAGCGTCTTTCCGGGGGTGTTTATCGACCTTTGCCCCATCGCCGACGGCGGCGAAGGGACCGCCTTGGCCATGACGACCGCACTGACCGGAGAATGGGCCAGCGAAATGACCCAAGATGCCACCGGCCGGCCCCGCCAAGCCTCCTACGGCTGGGTCCCCAGTTCAGCTACCGCCATCATGGAGATGAGCGCGGCCAGCGGCCTGGCTATGGTTCAAGATATCGAACTTAACCCACTAAAAGCCAGCACTTTAGGAACGGGAATCCTCATCCAATCAGCCCTCCGCAAGGGGGCGCGCCGCATCCTCATCGGCATCGGCGGCAGCGCCACCAACGACGGGGGTCTCGGGGTCGCCTTGGCCCTGGGCTATAAGTTCAAAAAACAGGGTCGGGACTTCTCGCCCAGCCTCGAGAGCCTCCTCGAGGCGGACCGCATCGAAAAGCCGACCCCCCTCCCCTCCTGTGAACTCATCGTGGCCTGCGACGTCGACAACCCGCTGCTCGGACCCCGCGGAGCCACCCGGGTCTACGGCCCCCAGAAAGGCGTCCGCGACTTCGCATTTTTCGAACAGCGGCTCGAACACCTGGCCGACCTGGTCCGCCGCGACCTCGGCGTCGACCCCCGCGAGGTCCCCGGCGCCGGCGCGGCCGGCGGCCTCGGTTTCGGCCTGATGGCTTTCCTCGGGGGACGACTGGTCAGCGGCTTCGACATGGTCGCCACGCAAGTCGGCCTCGAGGCGCGCGTCGCCGCCGCCGATCTCGTCATCACGGGCGAAGGACGTCTCGACGAGCAGAGCCTGCAAGGCAAAGGACCCGTCGGCGTCGCCCGCCTCGCGCGTCGCCTCGGCAGGAAGGTCGTCGGCGTCGCCGGCTCGGTCGACGACTCGGCCGGCCTGCGCGCGCAGTTCGACCTGCTCATCGGGATCAAGCCCGCGGCGATGCCGCTCGACGAAGCGATGCGCCGCACGGGCGAGCTGATCGAAGCCGCCGTCCGCGCGCACGCGGCGCCGCTGCGCGCGCTCAGCCCCTGAAGATCGGGATCGGCACGCCCTTGCCGTCGACGGTCGCGTAGAACGGGCGGCCTTCGACGTCGAACGCGGTCTTGGGGCTGATGCCCATCGCGCGGAAGATCGTGGCGTGCATGTCCGAGATCGAGACGGGGTCCTTGACCGCGACCAGCGGACGTTCGTCGGCGGTGGCGCCGTAGACGTGGCCCTTCTTCACGCCGCCGCCGAACATGACGACGCTCGTGCCGCCGGTGAAGTGACGGTGCAGTCCGTAATGGTCGGGGCTGGTGATGACGCCGGACTTGTTGAACGCCTGGTCCTTGGCCTGCGAACCGGGGCGGCCTTCGATCATGGCGTCGCGGCTGAACTCGCTGGCGATGACGACCAAGGTGCGGTCGAGCAGGCCGCGCTGTTCGAGATCGCGGATGAGGCGCGCGATCGGACGGTCGATCTCGGCGTGCATCTTGGCGACGGTCTCGTGGCCCTTGCCGTGCGTGTCCCACTGGAAGAACGGGACGTATTCCGTGGTGACCTCGACGAAGCGCGCGCCGTTCTCGACGAGCCGGCGGGCGAGCAGGCAGCCGCGGCCGAAACGACCGGTGTCATATTCCTTCTGCACCTCGGGCGTCTCGAGCGTGATGTCGAACGCGGCGCGTTCCTTGGCGCTGAGCAGGCGGTAGGCGTTGTCCATCGAGCGGAGCATCGAGGCGTGCTGGTGGTCGCTTAGGAGGTCACGGTCGGGCGTGGCGTCGACCAGCCGGCGGAACTCGCGGTCGCGGTTCACGAAGCGCCCGGCGTCCATGCCCTTGGGCGGACGCACGGCGGCGGCGGCCTCCTCGGGGAACGGCAGGTTCATCGGTCCGAACTCGCCGCCGAAGAAACCGGCGGTGGTGAAGGCCTTGAGCTCCTCGCTTTCGCCGACGCCTTCGAGGCGCTGGCCGATGTTCACGAAGGCGGGCATGACCGGGTTGCGCGGGCCGAGCACGCGGGCCATCCAGGCGCCGATGTGCGGGCAGGCGACCGTCTGCGGCGGGACGTAGCCGGTGTGCCAATGGAACTGGTGACGCGAGTGCAGGATGCTGCCGAGGTCGGGTTGCACCGCCGAACGGATGATCGTGCCGCGGTCCATGACCTGCGCGATGTGCCCGAGGCCCTCGCAGATGCGCACGCCGTCGACGGACGTCGGGATCGCCGGGAACGTGCTGAGCACGCGGTCGTAGGTGAGGCCCTTCTCGTAAGGCGCGTAACGCTTGGGGTCGAAGGTCTCGGGGGCGGCCATGCCGCCCGCGAGCCAGATCAGGATGACCGCGTCGGCGGTCGCGGTCGGCTGCACGATCTTCTCGCTTGCGGCGAGGAGGCGCGGGGCGCCCATCGAGAGCGTCGCGGCGCCGGCGGCGGCGAGCATCCGCAGGAATTCGCGCCGGGCCAGCGGCTCGGGCAAGGAGGGATCAAGCGGCAGCGGGGAGGACATGGCGTTCAGCGGATGGTCTGGAATTCGGGGAGCATGCAGACGGCCCAGAGGAGGTCGGCGATGCCGTGCTCGGCAAGGTCGGCGCCGACCATGCCGGCGGCGACCTCGAGTTCGGCGGGGGCGGGCTCGCGGCAGAGCGCGGAGAGATAGAGCCAGCGGACGAGCTCCTCCGGCGAGGCCCAGGCGCGGCGCTTCAGCTTGGCGGCGCCGGCGGCGAGGAGGTTCGTCAGCGCCTGGCCGTTGGAAAGGTCGATGGCCTCGAGCGTGCTCAGTTCGTTGGGCCGCATCGAGACGATCTGCTCGCGGTTCGGCCGGCCGAGCGCGCGCTGCAGGAGGTCGGACTTCACGAGGCCGGCGCGCGCGGGCAGGCTGCTCGTGCCTTCGACGCCGGCGAGCATCTCGGCCATGCGGGCCTGCGCCTTGCGCCAGGATTCGCCACGGACGAGCGCGACGGGCTGCCAGACGGGCTCCGCAGCCTTCGGTTTGCCCTTGCCGGCGGCGAAGGCGCCGCGGGCGTTGGGCGTGCTCGTCGTCCATTCCCAGGAGGCGTCGGTGGCCATCTTGACGCGGACGCCGCCCTTGAGCGTGACGTTCGCCTGGAAGAACAGCGCGGCGACGTTGGGGCCGGAGCCGCCGTTGCGCCCGACGACCACGATCTGGTTCGCGCCCTTCAGGAGGGCGACGGAGAGGTCGAAGCTCTGCGGGTCGGCCCAATTGTCGCCGGCGCCGACCTTCTTGCCGTTCACGAAGAGCTCGAAGCTGTTGTCGCAGGTCACGACGCACGTCGCGGCGTCGACGTCGGCGTCGAGCACGAGCTGGCGCCGGAAGGAACGCGTCTCGCCCGCGGCGGGCACGCGGCCGCCGGCGAGGTCGCCCGACCAGATCGGGGCGGCGACCAGCGGCTCGACCACCGGCTTCTTCACGGACGCGGCGCTCGGCGCGGCACGAGGAACCTTGGGCTCGATCTTCGAGGGAGTGGTGCCGGTCAGGCGCCAGACGGCGTCGACGAACTGCTCGGCGGTCAGGCGCTTGGCGCGCGGGCCGCGGTAGGCGTAGGCCTTGTCTTCGGCGTCGCGCGCGAGGATCTCGGCGCGGGACTGATAAGCCTGCGAGGTGGCGATGAAGGCGAGGACGGCCTTGAGGTCGTAGCCGGACTCGACGAGGCGGTTCGCGAGCACGTCGAGGAGGTCCTGGTTCCACGGCTCGGTCTGCATGGCATCGACGGGGTGCACGATGCCGCGGCCCATCAGGCGGTGCCAGAGGCGGTTGACGATGGTGCGCTGGAACCGGCCGTTCTCCGGATGGGTGATGAGCGCCGCGAGCTGGGCGAGGCGCTCCTCGCGCGGTTTGGCGGGATCGACCTGGCCGAGCTCCGGATACGGCCAGGCGGCCACGGCGGGCTTGCCGGTGGGGACGTCGCAGCGGACGAGTTCCATCGGACGGTTCGCGTAGATGGCGGCGAGGCCGTAGGCGTCGCGCAGCTTCCAGCGGTCGGTGAAGCTGTCGTGGCACGAGGCGCACTTCA
>JACCDP010969104.1_pt1 | contig 11270 bp, 10 predicted proteins | sample 7445841 | NCBI WGS metagenome assembly JACCDP01 (sample SAMN15323441, study PRJNA562643) | freshwater metagenome | isolation source: river surface water | place: USA:Blue River Watershed | collected 2017-08-17
AAGAAAAACCCTGCAGCGCTTATTGGCTGTTTTGGTCGGTACGTTGTGCGTGGCCGCTATGCCAAGTTTGGCCCTTGCACAGGCCTATCCATCGAAGCCCATCAAAATGGTTGTGCCTTTTCCCGCAGGCGGAACCACCGACATCGTGGCGCGTATCTTGGCCCAGCGTATGAGCGAATCTATGGGCCAACCCGTGTTGGTCGAAAACCGCGGCGGGGCCGGTGGCGCAATAGGTGCGGACGTAGTTGCGAAAGCCCCGCCTGATGGTTACACCATCTTGATGCATAACCTCACGTTCCCTTTGTCTTCCGTAGCGCAGGCCTTGAACAACCGTTCGCCTTTCAATGTTGACACAGATTTCGCCGGCGTATCTATCGCGGTCTTCGTCCCCTTCGTCTGGACTGCTAACCCTAGCGTCCCCTCTAAAGACCTTCGTGAATTAGCCAATCTACTCAGGACCAATAAAAGTTTGCAATACAACTACGGCTCTACGGGGCCTGGTTCGGCCATGCACGTTTTGGGTGAGTCTTACAAACGTGACGCCAAAATTGAAATGGAACACGTGCCCTTTAAAGGCGCAGCACCATTGAAGCAAGAGTTGCTCGCGGGTCGCATTCAAGTCGGCGGTGATCAACTTTCTTCGTCTTTGGCTGAAATCAAAGCAGGTACCTTGCGTGCATTAGCTACAACCGCTACCAAACGTATTGCAGGTTTGCCCGATGTGCCCACCGTCAAAGAGTTAGGCTTTCCAGGCTTGGAGTTGGAAGGGTGGAACGGTGTGTTCGCTCCAGCGAAAACGCCTAAGGACATCATCGACCGCTTGAACCGCGAGATCATTGCAGCGGTCCGACACCCCGATGTGGCCAAACGCCTTGCTGATTTAGGCGCTGAAGGTGTTGGTTCGACACCAGCAGAACAAGACGCAATTTTGAAGCGGCAAATGGACCAGTTCCGTGCCGTGATCCGTGACATGAAACTGGAGTGAGAAAACTATGAAGATTGGTATTGCTGGAACCGGAAAAATGGGCACTGCGATTGCAGCGCGTTTGAAGTCTGTCGGGCACGACTTGTTGGTATGGAACAGAACCGAGGCCAAGGCCCAAGCTGCGATAGCCATAGGTGCCACTTGGTGCCCCTCTGCAAGAGACTTAATTCAACAATCGGACATCGTGATTTGTTTGTTGACCAACGAACAAGCGCTTGATGACGTGTATTTCTCTGCGCATGGACTTTTATCAGCGCCTGCAACCGGCAAACTCATCATTGAAATGAGCACGGTCTCGCCTGACAAACAAGCGGTGATGGCAGAGAAGGCTGCGAAAGTAGGCGTGAAGTATTTAGAGTGCCCTGTAGGTGGCAGCATCGGTCCTGCAAAAGAAGGTAAGTTGATCGGTTTTGTTGGGGGCAGTGCAGAAGACTTAGCCATAGCTAAACCCCTTCTGGAGCAAATGTGTAAGCGAGTCGAGCATGTGGGCAACCATGGTGCGGGCTCCATGATGAAGTTGGCTATCAACTTGCCACTGCTGGTGTATTGGCACACCTTTGCTGAAGCTTTGTCGCTCATTCAACCTTTGGGTCTGGATCCCAAACGCGTGGTTGATATTTTTTCAGAGACCTCAGGCGGCCCGAATTTGTTGAAAAACCGTGGCGCATTTATTGCGCAATCTTTGATCGATGGCAAGTCTGATACGGTCAATGTCACCCTCAACACGGTGATCAAAGATTTGAATGCCATGCGCACCCATGCACAAACCTTGGATAGAAAACTCCCATTAACTGAGCTTGCGATGGCGAACTTTGAAGCATCCGCTAAATCGGGTTTAGGCGATGCAGACGCTGCCGAACACTTGGTACGCTGGCTGAAAAAAGCCTGATTATTCTTTGACCGATCCGGTCATGCCGGAGACGTAGTACTCAACAAAGAACGAGTAGATCACGGCCACAGGTAATGAACCGAAGAGGGCGCCAGCCATCAGCGCGCCCCAGTGGTAGACATCACCTTCAACCAATTCAGTGACCACGCCGACTGGCAGAGTTTTCATTTCACTCGATGACACAAACGTGAGGGCGTAAATAAATTCGTTCCACGATAGGGTGAAAGCAAAGATGCCTGCAGAAATCAAGCCAGGCACAGCCAAAGGCAAGATGATCTTGACCAAGATTTCCCAACGGTTGGCGCCATCAATCAAAGCGCATTCTTCTAACTCCATAGGAATGGAGCGGAAGTAGCCCATCAGCAACCACGTGCAAAACGGAATCAAGAAAGTGGGGTAGGTGAGGATGAGCGCCAATCGGGTGTCAAACAATCCCATTTGAAACACCACCGAGGCTAATGGAATAAACAAAATAGAGGGCGGCACCAAGTACGCCAAGAAAATGCCGAGGCCTACATTTTTTGCGCCCGAAAACCGTAAGCGTTCAATCGCATAGGCGGCGAATACGGAGGCGAGTAGAGAAAAGAAAGTGGCAGTGACCGAGACCAAAACGGTGTTCCACATCCACTGTGGGTACTCTGTTTTGAAAAGTAATTTTTCGATATGGGCCAATGTTGGTGAAATGATCCAAAAAGGATTTCCATCGCGCGACAGCAATTCGTTATCGGGCTTGAATGTGGTGACGCCCATCCAATAAAAAGGAAACAGCAGTACGAATAAGAATGCCAAGAGCGGCAAGTAAGTGGTGAAGAATTGGCGTGAACGACTGTCCAAATAGGACATGCCCACGGTATCGCTTTGGTCTTGGCTCATTTGTCATCACCTCCTTGTTGCCATGCGCGTCTTTGGAGGCCGAAATAGCTAAACATGATGGCTGCGAGCAAGAACGGCACCATCGCAATCGAGATCGCCGCACCTTCTCCGAGCGCACCGCCGGAGATGGCACGCTGGAAAGACAAGGTCGCCATCAAATGCGTGGCGTTCAATGGCCCGCCGCGTGTGATGACATAAATAAGTTGGAAGTCGGTAAAAGTGAACAGCACCGAGAAGGTCATGACAACCGCGATGATGGGCGTGAGCAATGGCAATGTCACGTGGTAGAACTGTTGCCAAGGTGTGGCCCCATCAATCGCAGAGGCTTCGTAATACGAAGGCGATATGGTTTGCAAACCGGCTAACAAAGTAATCGCGACAAAGGGCACACCGCGCCATACGTTGGCTACGATCGTAGAAAACCTTGCATTCCAAGGTTCACCCAAGAAGTCGATGTAGGTATCGATCAATCCCATCTTGACCAAGCCCCAACTGATGATGGAGAACTGCGAGTCAAAAATCCACCAAAACGCAATGGCAGACAAAGCGGTGGGAACGATATAGGGCAGCAAAATCACTGCTCTGAAAAATGATTTGAAACGAATATTTTTATTCAATAACAAGGCTAACCAAAGCCCTAAGAAAAACTTGGCAGCACTCGCTATCGTGGTGTAGAACAAGGTGTTGAAAAGCGCTAGCTGGGTGACGCTGTCACCCGCTAGAAAGATATAGTTTTCAAGACCAATCCACTCACCAGGCCGCCCCACTTTGGCATCGGTGAATCCGAGCCAAACACCCAAACCCAAGGGGTATGTCAGAAACAGCAGCAACAGCACCGCGGCTGGCAGCATAAAGATCAAGCCCAGCACATTGCGGCTGTTCTGAAGTTTCTCGAGTAGGGGTGTCGTCATAGGGGCAGTGGTTTCAGGAATCGTCTTTAGACTTTGTAATAACGCTCAGCACGTTTTTGTGCGCGCTCTGCGGCTTCTTTCGGAGTCTTGGAGCCGCTGGCTGCTTCCGCCACCATGTTGACAACGATGAAGTCAGCGCCAGCGCCGGCTGAGGCATAGCCCAGTTTGCCAGCGTAGCCAGCAGGACGCATGTTTTTGACGCAATCACGGTAAGGTGTGTGCTTAGGATCAGATGTCCAGATCGCCGTCTTTTCATAGGCTGCCAAAGGCTGAGCGATGTAGCCACCAGCACCAGTCAACCATGGATCGAATTGCTCTTTCTCCATCATGAAGCGCAAGAACTCTTTCGCTGCTTGTGGGTATTTGGTGTACTTCATGATCATTTGGTTGAAGAACAAATGCGATTCAGTTGCTACACCTACAGGGCCGATCGGGTAGTTGGCGTGGTAGACGTCAGGGTTGAGTTCACGCACTTTTTGGTCTGGTGAATTCTTGGTAGCGTAGTAAATCGAGATACCGTTGTTGGTCACACTGATTTGTCCGTCCAAGAATGCCTTGTTGTTGTTGGGGTCGAGCCAAGACAAGGTGCCTGGGATCATGTAGCCATACAACTCTTTGGCGTATTCCAAAGCTTTGATAGTTTCTGGGCTGTCGATCACCACCTTGTTGTCTTTGTCGACCAACTTGCCACCAAATGCCCACAGTAGCCAGTTACACCACAAGCCATCGCCAGTGGCGTTGCCAAGTGCGAAGCCAACAGGTGTGCCTTTTTCTTTGAGGGCTTTGGCCATACGCATAAAGCCATCTGTATCTTTAGGGAAGCTGTCGAAACCTGCTGCTTTCAACATGCTTTGGCGATAGACCATCATCGCGCCTGCAGCACCTAAAGGTACGCCAATCCATTTTTTGCCATCGGGCTTGAGGTATGTTTGTGCAGCTGGATAAAAGCCACCGTATTTTTTGCCTAAGTACTCGCACAGGTCAGTGACATCGAGGAGTTTTTCAGGGTAGAGGTTGGCGTCGTCGTTGGTTGACAAAATAATGTCAGGACCTGCGCCAGTGTTAGCGGCAACAGCTGCTTTGGGTCGAACGTCTTCCCAGCCTTCGTTGTCAACGCGGACTTCAATGCCAGTGGCCTCGGTGAACTTCTTCACGTTGGCCATATAGGCGTCGATATCGCCTTGCACGAAACGGCTCCAACGCAAAACGCGCAACTTCGCACCTTTCTCAGGCTTGAAGTTCATCGTCTGGGCTTGGGCCGCAGGGGCAAAGCTCAAAGCCCCGGCGCCAAGCGTCGAGGACGCGGCTGCCACCGTAGCAGTGCTTTCTAGAAAATTTCGTCGATTGAACTTAGTCATGAATAGTCTCCTTTGGATAAATTAAAACGGACTGACAACGGGAAAAAAATTTAGGCCGCGAGACGAACACCTGTTTGGGAATCAAACAAATGAGCGCGGGTGAGGTCGGGTATCAAATGAATCGTGCTGTCGACAGCGAAATCATGGCGCTCTCTGAAAACAGCCGACAACTCAGTAGAACCGTGGCGACACGCAACAAAGGTGTCCATGCCCGTGGGTTCCATCACCACGACTCGGGCAGCGATGCCGCCAGAGTTGGCAAGTGTTAAGTGTTCAGGGCGTGTTCCAAAAACTGCGGGTTGCCCATCTATACCGCCGGATCCTTGGGGCGCATCCAGCAGTGTTCCATCCGACAACTCGATACGTGCGTTGCCGCCATTGCGACGCACCGTGCAAGGCAAGAAATTCATAGCGGGTGAGCCGATAAACCCAGCGACAAATTGGTTGGCAGGCATGTCATACAAATCTAGAGGAGAGCCTGTTTGCTCAATACGGCCATCGCGCATCACGACAATTTTGTCGCCCATGGTCATCGCTTCGATTTGGTCATGGGTGACGTAAATCGACGTGGTTTTCAAGCGTTGGTGCAGTTCTTTGATCTCGCTGCGCATGGCCACACGCAACTTGGCGTCAAGGTTGGAGAGTGGTTCGTCAAACAAAAATACCTGTGGGTTGCGCACGATCGCGCGTCCCATCGCAACACGTTGGCGTTGTCCGCCAGAGAGTTGTCTTGGGTAACGTTCCAGCAGGGGATCGAGCGCCAAAATTTCTGCGGCGCGGTTTACTTTTGCGTCAATGTTGGTTTTGGTTTCTTTGGCTAACTCAAGAGAGAAAGCCATGTTCTCGCGCACTGTCATGTGGGGATACAGCGCATAGTTTTGAAACACCATAGCGATATCGCGCTCTTTGGGGGGCAAATCATTGACACGCCTATCGCCAATGCGAATTTCACCGGCGCTAATTTGCTCTAAGCCCGCGATCATGCGTAAAAGCGTTGACTTGCCGCAACCGGATGGGCCGACCAGTACTGTGAACGAACCGTCTTGGATATCAATGTCTACGCCGTGAAGAATAGGAACTTCACCAAAATTCTTTTTAACCGATGCAATCGTGACGCTAGCCATGTATAGATTTCCTGCTGCTGATATTTCAAGTAGCAGTATCACACGCTAATGGTCATATCAATACTATGTTTTACCCCCATGTGCGTCACAAATGCAACTATATGGTTCGTAACTTGGGGGTATAGTGAGAGTTAGTCGCTTACTTTTTGATTCATGACGCAACTCCTTAGCGACAGTTCTAAAAACCGAAAAATCGGTATTGCACTCGTCACCCTCACGACTTTGATGTTTGCCAGCTTGGACACCAGCGCCAAGTGGTTGGTCTTGTCGTTGCCGGTTTTACAAGTGGTTTGGATGCGGTTTTTCACCCACGTGGTGATTACATCCCTGATATTCGCACCCAAAATGGGCTGGAGCATCTTTCGTCTGGTCAATATCAAGTTGCAATTGCTGCGTGGTGTTATTTTGGCGATCATGACAGCGTTTAATTTTGTGGCATTGCAATATTTGCAACTCGCTGAAACCGGTGCCATTCAGTTTTCTGTGCCTATTTTGATTGCAGTTTTGTCGTCTTGGTGGTTGAAAGAAAAATTAGATACTGCGAGTTGGATCGCTATCTGGGTAGGTTTTGCTGGCGTGTTGGTGATTATTCGGCCTGGTAGCCATGCTTTTCATCCCGCTATTTTCTTGAGTGTGCTCAATGCATTGCTATACGCGGGTTTCAATATGTTGACGCGCCGATTGGCCGCCACTGAAAACCCAGTCGCCACCCAATTGATGTCAGCCATCGTCTCCACAGTTGTTCTGGCGCCTTTTGCATTGCCGCAGTGGCAAACGCCAGAAGGCCTCTTCACATGGGCCATTATTTTGCTGACGGGCCTATGCGGTGGGCTAGGACATGTGTGTGTGGCTACTGCACACCGCTATGCATCTGCCGCATTTTTAGGCCCGTTTTTATACCAACAGATTTTGTATATGACCTTAGGTGGGTGGTTGGTGTTTGGACAAATACCTGACCATGCGGTTGCTTTAGGTGCAGTGATTGTGGTTGCCAGTGGCATGTTTTTGCTATGGAGAGAAATGCGTACCAAGGTATCATCCGAGGTATGAAAGTTGTTGTGATAGCAAACCCCAAAGGGGGCTCCGGTAAATCTACTTTATCTACCAATATTGCGGGTTATTTCGCGAGTTGCGGACATCAAGTGATGCTTGGAGACGCTGATGTGCAACGCTCATCCAAATTTTGGGTAACGCAACGTCCTGAAACACTCCCCAAAATCGCCACCTGGGAATACGAGGCCGATTTAATTTATACCGCCAAGCCCTATAAAGATACAACCCATGTGGTGATCGATACACCAGGTGGCTTAAGTGGCTGGCGTATGCAAGAGGTCATCGGCAGAGCCGACAAAATCATTGTGCCCATCATGCCCAGCATGTTTGATATGCAAGCGACGCATGCATTCATCGTCAAGTTATTGCAACTCAAGCGTGCCCATATGTCACATGTGGCGGTAGTAGGTAACCGTGTCGATGCGCGAACGGTTGCTGCCGCCAACCTCAGGAAATTTATGGAGTCGCTGGACGTTCCTGTTTTGAGTTGCATTCGAGATACCCAGTACTACGTCCACATGGCAGCCCATGGCTTGTCTATGTTTGACATCTCTGCTTCTAAAGTTCAGCGCGATCTGGAGCAATGGCAACCTATTTGCCAATGGCTGGATGCTGACTAAACACACATTCCACAAGTTCATTCGGTAGGAGACACACATGGTTGCTATAAGTCAACGCGCGCAAGGATTAGGTACTGAGAACGCATTCGTCGTTTTGGCAGAAGTCAATCAACAAATACGTGAAGGGCGCGACATCATTTCTTTTTGTATTGGCCAGCCAGACTTTCCAACGCCAACCAATATCCAAGATGCAGGTGTCAAGGCCATTCGCGAAGGTAAGCACGGCTACACGGCATCTGCTGGCATTCCTGAATTACGCCAAGCTGCGGCAGACTACTTGAACCGCACGCGAAGTGGTATTGACGTCGATGCCAATGATGTTGTAGTCGCTGCGGGCGCTAAACCCTTCATTGGGTATTCCATCTTGTCTGTGACCGACTACGGCGCAGGCGATGAAGTGATTTACCCTGTTCCAGGATTTCCTATTTACGAATCTCAAATTAAAGCCAATGGCGCGGTGGGCGTGCCCATCTTCTTACGCGAAGACCGTAACTTTGGCTTTGATCCACAAGAATTGGCCGACAAAATCACACCGCGAACCAAGCTGTTGATTCTGAATTCACCGCACAACCCAACGGGCGGCATCATTCCCCGCAAAGACTTAGAAGCTATCGCAGAGATCTTGCGCAAGCATCCCCAAATTTGGATATTCGCCGATGAAATCTATGGGCAACTGGTGTATGACGGTGCATTTGAATCCATCGCTTCGTTACCCGGCATGCAAGAGCGCACCATCATCTCTGACGGATGTTCCAAAACATGGGCCATGACGGGTTGGCGTTTAGGTTTTGCTGCCAACAAAAAACTGGCGCCGTTTTTTACCAATTGGATTACCAATACCGAGTCCTGTGCGTCGCACATCACGCAATGGGCTGGCGTAGAAGCATTGAACGGTCCTCAGACCGATGCACAGCGTATGCACGATATATTTCATAAGCGTCGTGACTTGATCGTGGGCTTGCTCAACAAAGTCCCCGGTATCACATGCAAGTCGCCAGGCGGAGCTTTCTACGCTTGGCCTAATGTCACCGAAGCTTGCAAAATGACACGTTGTGCAGATTCAGAAGAGTTTCGCAAACGGTTGCTCAATGAGGCCGGCGTTGCAGTGTTAGCGGATATCCATTTTGGGCCACGTGTGCCCAACGAAGGTCAGCACATCCGCTTTAGTTACGCTGCCTCCGATGAAGCTATCACCGCAGGTATTGCGCGAGTAGCTGAATTTATTCGTAAAAATTCTTGAAGCTTTAAACGGCAGTTGATTACCAACTGTCGTCGCCACCCGACGATCCGCCGTCGTCCCAAGAATCGCCACCGCTGCCTGAGTCAAAGCTTCCTAAGTCAGGTTGCGCAGGACTGTCAAAAGGTACGTAGCCTCCAGATTGCGCTGGTGCAGCGTTGGCGTTCCCTGCACCGTGATCCCCTTCCATCGCTTTCGATAAAGCGTATCCAGCAGCAACGCCAGCCAATCCACCAATGACGGCGCCGCCTATGCCCGAACCCACACCACCCGTTGGTGCTGGACCGTAGGGCTGTTGCTGAGGCGCACCAGGTGCGTATTGCTGACCAAAACCTCTTTGCGCAACTGCAGTTCCATTCGGATTAGTTTGGGGATAAGCCGGTGCGTAACTAGGAGCGGGAGGCGCAGGGCGTGCGATACGGATGATCAATGCCAATGCTAAAAGACCAGCAATCCCCATAAAAACGTAAGTCCAATTGATACCAGGACTGGTAGTTGGCGCAGAGGTTTGGGCGGGAGACGTTGCAACACTTTTTTGTTGGGCAGAAACGCTGTTATGCAACTGGCTCACTTTGTCAAATACGGTGTTGAATTTTTCAGGGCTACTCGCAAATTTAAGAGTTGGATCGATGTCTTTGGCTTTGACCAATTCTTGATGGGCCTGTGCATAGCGTTCTTGTCGCGCTAATACTTGGCCCAATTCGTAATGTGCTTTGGCGCTTTGCGGCTTCTCTGCAATCACTTCTCTGAGCATGCTCTCAGCTTTGGCGAAGTTGCCTGCTTGTATTTCTGCCTCAATATCTTTGGGAGATGGCAGAGCCAATGCCAAGCACGTTGTGAAAGCTAAAAACCAAGTAAGCAATAGCTTGGAGAGAAGTCTTGAATTCATGGTGGTTGTGCCTTTTGAAGTCAGGGTTAATCGGATTTAATTTGGTTGTCTTTGATAACTTTGGCGTATTTTGCAAATTGTTGTTGTGTGCGTGTGGCTAATTCCTCTGGAGATGTTCCTAAAGGAGCCAATCCAAGTGTTTCATACCGCTCGCGCAACTCAGGGTCAGCCAAGGCTTTGACAATTTCGCGATTCAGACGCGTCACAATTTCTTTAGGTGTTCCAGCTGGTGCAGTTACCAAAAACCAAGTACTGAATTCAAAACCAGGTGCGCCAGATTCAGAAATCGTCGGGATATCGGGAAATTGTGGGTGTCTTTGTTTCATAGACACACCCATGAGGCGCAGTTTCCCGCCTTTCACCAAACCTGCAACGGTCGCAATGCCTTGCATGGTGACAGGCACTTGGCCAGAAGCCACATCTTGTGCTGCTTGGCTAGCACCTTTGTAGGGAATATGTTTCATCACCGTGTTGGTCTGCGAATTGAACATTGCAAAACCAATGTGTTGGGGGCTGCCATTGCCGCCCGATGCAAACGCAATGCTGTCTGGTGCTTTTTTAGCAGCAGCAATCAGATCAGCAGTGGTTTTGAAAGGTGAATCGGGGGGCACGGCTAAACAAAATTCAACCGTAGCCACCAAGGAAACAAACGTAAAGTCTTTGAGCGGGTTGTAGGGGGTGTTGGGGTTGAGGTTGGGCACCATGGTGACCACGCTGTCGTTAAAGCCCCCAATGGTGTAACCGTCTGGAGCCGCTTTGGCTAATCTATCCGCGCCAATGATGCCTGCTGCGCCCGTGATATTTTCAATCACGATAGATTGCCCCATATTGGTAGACATTTTTTGTGCCAACAACCTGGCAGCGACATCGACAGCACTGCCGACTGCTAAAGGCAAGATCATGCGAATAGGTTTATTGGGGTAACCCGATGGGGCTTGCGCCTGAGCCTGCGCTTGCGAAGCAAAGGTGATACCCAACGCAGCGATGAGGCTTATTAAAAGTTTGGTGTGTTTCATGATCAATTCGTTACAGGGTTTTGTATTTCACATGTGTGCGTTGTGCATTTCATGCGAGAGGGCATTAGGCCAGAGGCGCGATACCCAACTCCATAGCTAATCCATGGAGTTGTTTGGCCAAGGCATCGGGAATTGGAATACCGTCACGCGCATAGTCAATGCGTTTTTGGTGCGATTGCTCGCCTGGAAGCCAAATGCGGTCTACACCTTCGATGCGCTCGCTGTTGCGCATTTCTTGAATGACCGAATCCATGCGCTCTTTGAATTCCTTCACCTCACCAAATGCATCGGGGTCAATCACCATGATGGCTTGCC
>JACCDP011029598.1_pt1 | contig 11270 bp, 10 predicted proteins | sample 7445841 | NCBI WGS metagenome assembly JACCDP01 (sample SAMN15323441, study PRJNA562643) | freshwater metagenome | isolation source: river surface water | place: USA:Blue River Watershed | collected 2017-08-17
CTCTTTAACTACTCCTGGGAGTCTCCTAATAGATATTATTTTTCTAATATCAATACCAAGATTACAAGCTATATAATCAAAATTTTTTGCAAAATTGAATATCAATTTATTTTTTTTTATAAAATCTGATAGCTTCATAATTAAATTCTTTCAATATTTTTATTTTATTAAACAAATAAAGGAAAATCACATAGCATAGATTAACAAATGTAACACTATCGTCCTTTAGTAACTCACTAATTTGACTAAAATTACCTTTTCCCATCTCTTTAATTATTTTTTTTAAATAACGTTCAGCGTGCTGCCTTTTTAGACTTAAGTGAAGATTAGATCTTTCAATTTCCGAAATACACTTTCTAGTTTCAAAAAAGATCTCTAGCCTGTCCAATAAATCGAGAGGAATATGAGATGAATCCTGACCGGAGTGAACTCGACATTCATACAAAGGCTCAGGATTAATAGCAACAAGACCGATATCAGCTAAATCGCAGAAAAGAGCTGCATCTAATACCTTACCTAACTCCTCTCTCAATTTTAACTTTTTAATTACTGAAGATCGATAGATTGTTGGCGATAAGGGTATGCAAAAGTTTTTAGAGTATCTCATTGCAACCTGAGAACTACGATTATAAATTTCTAACTTTTTACCTAATGGTAATACATAGCGAGATTTTCGATTGCCATTAGTGTCAATAAGATATCCGTTGGAAGAAATAGCAACAATTTCCTGATTTTCATTAAGTATCTTAAGTTGCTCTCTGAGTAGACCATTACACACCCTATCATCATCGTGCAAAAGTAAAATAAACTCACCTTTACTTTCTTTAACAATCGCTTCAAAATGCTTGGCAGCTTCTATTACTGGGAGCCGTCTAATATAGTCAATATTCGGGAAGTCATTAAACATCATTACCTGAACATTATCATCATCAGAATTATCAGAAACTATTAAGGTATAGTCCTTAAAACTTTGTGACAAAACTGAGTTAATTGCTTCCCTTAAATAATCAGAGCGATTACGTGAAAGGATATATATCTGCAGACTATATTTTTTTATTTTACTACCCAATTAATTGCCCAGCTCTATATTCTTATTAACAAATTTGTTTGGCTTGAATATATGAGACTAGGAAAATAATCTCAAATAAAAAAAATTTATGCACTTCACCATAGTCGTTTACGATTTTTAAATATTACGAAAGAACCCATGATGAAATAGGAACAGCTCCAGCAATAAAACTTGGATTCAAAGCTTCAAGTTTGCCGTAGAGCAGCCTGTTACCTTTTAAATCACAAACATACCCACCCGCTCCTTCTAAGACAGCTTGAGCTGCTGCAGTATCCCACTCGTAAGTAGGTGACAATCTTGGGTAAAGACCTGCCATTCCCTCTGCAATCATACAAAACTTTATTGAACTGCCCACTGAAAATACATTGTCAGGAGAAAAGGGAGTAAGAAATTCTTTAGTTCTATAATTTAAATGGCTTTTACTAACTAAAATCCTTTTTCTATTTTTTTTTCTCAAATGCAAACAACTAATTGCAGATTTAAATTTACTCTTGACAGAAAAAGAACCAAATTCCACTCCACCATAATAGAGCTTTTTAAGAGCTGGGGCATAAACTATTCCGAAAACAGGCTCACCCAATATAATTAAACATATATTTACTGTGAATTCGTCGCTACCAGTCAGGAATTCTTTAGTTCCATCTAGGGGATCAACTAACCAGTAAATATCGGGTAATGAATTAATTTCCAAATTTAGGTAATTTTCCTCAGAAATAACAAGAAATTTTTCATCTAGCCTATCAAGCTCTGTAACAATAATATTGTGACTCCGAATATCGGCTAAAGTTAATGGAGATAAATCGGACTTATGTGAAACCAGCTCTGCTTCCACAGGAAAAAATTTAGAGTTTCTGTATGTTTTTAATATGGAATCACCTGCTAATAAAGTAATTTTTATTAAGCTATCTACTAATTCTTCGGTAATTATTAAAGGTCTCAAATTGTTTATTCCCGTTTATCTGAGATAATTTTATTGCTCATTAAATAGTTTATTATTTGCTCTACACAACTCACAACGTCTTGTTTTTCTGTGTTCAAAACAATCGAAGGGTTTTCAGGTATTTCATATTTGGAATCTATCCCAGTAAAATTTTTAATTTCACCTTTTCTAGCCTTTTCATAAAGACCTTTTGAATCTCTTTTTTCACAGACTTCAAGTGAGGTATTCATAAATACCTCCACAAATTCATTTGGGCCTAATAACTCTTTAACCATGTTTCGATCTGATTTAAATGGAGAGATGAATGCTGTTAGAACAATAATTCCGGCATCAACAAAAAGTTTAGATACTTCACCGACTCGTCTTATATTTTCAACTCTGTCAATATCTAAAAAACCAAGATCTTTATTCAAACCATGCCGCATGTTGTCGCCATCTAATAAATACGTATGATAGCCTCTGAGATTAAGCGCCTCCTCCAATTTTCCTGAAATTGTTGACTTTCCTGAACCACTTAAGCCTGTAAACCAAATTACACAGGGAACTTGGTTTTTCTGTTTTGCTCGTGAAGTTTTATTAATGACATAGTTATGCCAAGGGTTATTTATGTTATTAATAGCCATTAAGAATTTTTTCCGCTGTGCATATTATTGAATTTTCAAGGTCATATTTTAAAGACAATCCTAATTCATCTTTTGCTTTTGTAATATCTGGAAAATAAGTATTAGTTTTAAAGCTTTCTTCGTTTAACACTTTCACTTCCTTGGAGGGACTTAAAATATTTTTTACCTTAATAGATAAATCCAAAATTGAAATTGGAAAGTCTGAGCCTACGTTATAACAACATCCTGACTCACCATACAACATAATATTAAAAAGCCACTCAGCCAAATCAGCCTGATACATATAGGATCTAACAGCATTACCTGTTCCTTTTACAATAATGGACTCATTAAAAATTGCATCGTTTATAAAATTACCTATTGCATAATGAGCATTCAATGGAAGATCTTCACCCACAAAAGAAAAGCATCTTGCAGTTTTTACTTTTAGGTTAGTCTCAAGAGAGTAAATATAGCCCAAATGCTCAACTAAACACTTAGAGAGAGAATATGTTGCATTTTGAGAGAAAGGATTTAATCTGGGTAAGATTTCCTCATGACAAGCCAAAAGTTCAGTCGGAACGTCACCGTATACACCACCAGAGCTTGTCATTAATATATTTTGGATATTATTAAAAAGACAAAAATCTAATAAATTTCTTGCCCCATAATATATTTGATCAAACCTCTCAATACCTTTCATTCTAGGCCCATTTGTTGAGTCAGCTGCAAAGTGAAATACATGAGTAAAGTCGCCTTCGAGTTTATTTAATTTTTCTCGGTCAAGAAGGTCAACTTCTTCAACTTTTAACCAATCAAATTTTTTATATTTAGGATAAAAAGAATAAAAAAGTTCCGGGTTCCGGCTCATGCCAACGACACTTATGGAAGTGTTAGATTCAGCCATTATGTTAATATAATTCAACAATGATCTTCCAAAAAATCCCGTACATCCTGTAATTAGTATTTTCATAATCAGCTAGATATAATAGACATGTCAACTTTAGAACTTAAAAAACTTTCTAATTTTTTCAGCTCCTGAGAGTCTTTATTTATAATTTTTTCGTAAGTAATCTCAATCCAATTATCTTTACGCCATGAATTTTTAAGAAAGTTATACCGATTATTGAAGTTGTCATAGCCCATATAACCAATCTTATGATTAAAATGATTGCTAACATAATTTGTATTTTTTAAATAACTTTCACTAAACATTTTAGGGCCGTAATGTTTTCGCATACTATCAATAACCGAGTTGTATGAACGCTTAAGAAATACAAACTTATTATTCTTAAACTCTGAAAAATTATAAAGATCCATTGTTAAGCTAAAGCGTGGGTCTTTAATTACATAATCTGTTGAGCTATTTATATCACTTTCTATTTCTTCCTTTGCAATAAGCATTTCGTCTTTGTTGCACACGCCGAAATTAGAATAACACTTATACCATTTTTTGCCTGGAAGCATACGAGTCAGCCCCCAAACATCCCACGACATTCCAGTATATTTACTAGGGTCATCTATAAAATTATCAGGGAGATATAAAGTTTCTTCGAAAATATCGTAAAAGAAGTCTTCAGGAATATTAGCTTCATAATTCAAATGGTTGAATTTTCTAGATTCATTACTAGGCGGATATAAAAAACTAAAGTGTGATCCATATAATGATCTTATTAACTGATCATTAAGTAGCATCAACTTAACGTCTTCAAAATATCCTGATTTATTCTGAGTAGATGGCGATAGAAGTGTCGAATTCTTCGCTGTGTAACTAACATATCCAGCACTTGCAATTAAGTTAGCTAGCATAGATGAACCGGACCTAGGCTGGCTTATTACAAAAATATTACTCATCTAAAAAATCGCTAACTGTAAGAACCGAAACATTGGGCCATATACCTTTGATTTCTGTAACCAAAGCATTGGAGGATGTTTTTGCTAAAATAATCACCTTACATATGTTTGTTAAGCTAGCTAACTCATCAAGTTTATATATTTTTTTCCCATATATGGTTTTGGTTGCCTCATATAAAAAATTATCAATCAAAAAAGTATCATTTCTAATTTCTAGATCACAATACCTAATGAGAAAATCTAGCACTCTTCCGCAACCAACAATAGCAGTCTTTCCAGCATTGCCATTTAAGAAATCCTGAATTTTTGATATGTGAGATTTAAGATTTGAGCGATTTTTTGATATGTTAACCTTGTATAAGTTAATTAGTTTAGAGTTTTTTTCATACGAATTAATGTAGTTTCGTGACTTTACGTCGTTGTTTTTTTTACATAAAAAAGCCAGACTGCCTAGGTTAGTATTATTCGCAACAACCTCAAACCCAACTCTATGCAGTATATTTTCAAGGGTATTTTTTTCAAAATAGAAAAGATGCATATCGTAGAAAAATTCATCTATATTAGCCTTATTATCGACAGCATCTATATTTGGAACCTCAACGTAAAAATAACCCTTATCAATAAGGTTGCTATAAATCCATTGCAAATTAGAAACGGGATCTCTGTAATGCTCAAGAGAGTGGCATGAGTATATTAAGTCATACTTGACACTGGGTTCAAATTCTTTATATTTACTATGATGAACGTTCACCCTATCAATATTATTATAACTGTCAGTCATATAAACATCTGGCTCAATACAATCCACAATAGAGTCTATAAAATATTCTTTTGCTTTTAATGCAAAATGTCCCCTTGCAGAAGACATATCTAATATATTTTTGATATTTCCTCGATCTATTTTGTATGAGTCAAAAAGATTAAATGCTGTATTTATCATTTGTGCTTTACCGACCCGAACTAGCGAATAGTCTGCATCACAACTTAAACTCTTAAATTCAAAATTTTTTATCTCTGAATAGTCGATCTCTTTGGAACTTGCAAAAACAAGACCACAGTCTCTACAAATTTCTATCATTAGCGAAGTCTTACTTCCTATTGGCGAATAGATATGTTCAAGTGCTTGACCTCCGCAACAATTACATCTCATTTAGAAACCCGTTTGATTTTTCAGGATATTCCATCTACTCTCCAACATACTTATTCTTTTTTCATCTTCAGACGTTATCATTGCGTAATGATCGCGCTTGTTTAGCAACCAAAGTAGTTCCAAATGGACGGCATCAAGCAATGCCTTTGAAATGTTTTTATTTTCAAGTGACGATGAATTAAAAATAACTTTTCTAGTTTCAAATCTGCTTAAATGTTTTTCTTTAATGTTTCTTAAAGCAGGAATAGAAAATGATGATACACCTCCGCCTACAACGAAATCTAGATTAGCAGCTTTAGCAACAGTTGCTGTTTCAATACAATAATTAGTTATATCATCTGAATTTATTTCGTCTCTATGCATTAACAAAGACCCACAAAAATCAACCCTCCCAAAAACTATCCCATTAATACCATCCTCTGATTTTGCAATATTACATATTTTACTTAAATTCGAAAATCCAGTAATTGTTTCAATATTTACAAGAAAATCAGTATCTTTTTGCTCATCTACTGAATAGATTTTATTTTTTGCTTCAATAAATTTACTCAATGCATAATCAGTTTCAACCATCGGAGCAATCAAATATTCCACCCCTATTTGCTTGCTTTCAATCAAATCTCTAACAGCTTCACACCCGCCAATTTTGAGAGCGACACCTACATTTGCCTTCCTGGCAATTTCTATCAGGCGAAGAAGCTCATCCGTTCTTGTTCCCTCAGCTTCAAACTCAGCCTTCACTGAGCAAGCTCCATATTCAGATGAAAGCTTTTTTAGTAAATTAAGCATTTTTCTTTCACAAGAGTTCATTTTTAACTTTCAATTGCTTTAAATTATTCAAGAAAATCTCATAGCTATTAAAACTATAATCGATGAACTCAAAATCTACACCATCATCATAGCCACCACTAAAAAAAATAAAATCTATAGAGCTGTTCATTGCTGTTTTTTGATCTATTGAACTATCTCCGATTAAAACAATCTCTCGAGTTTTAATATTAAAATAGTCACAACAATGATAAATATTTTGTGGATTTGGTTTTTTTGTATTTAAGTCATCTCCAGCCAACGAAAAATCAAAAAAATTACCTAATTCTGTCTCAGAAAAAATTTTATTCACGAGATCTCTGGGTTTGTTAGTAATAAGAGCCATAAGGAAGTTATTTTTCTTAAGAAATTTTAAAACCTCAACAACTCCAGGAAATAATGAGTTCTTTGGCGTATCTATAACTTTGTATTGATCTCGGAATAACTTTAAATAATCATTACATTTCTCAATTGGAACATCTAACGCATTTGAAATTAAGTCTAGACCGCCCAGACTTAGCCATGGATATAATTCATATTTTTTCAACTGATGCTTTTGTAAGCCTAGTCTTTGATGGTTGATTATAGCCAGAACCAAATCTGCACTATCAATTAAAGTGCCATCTAAGTCGAATGCTATAAGGCGATGTTTTTCATTAATCATCATAATAGATATTCGAGGCCAACTCTTCTCTAGACAGAAAAGGTGCCATGTCCTCAAGGGAAGGGGAAACCATAGTGCCATCATCTAATTTTCTGGAAGCCAATTTTGGCGAAAACTGTTGATCCTTATCAATCATTACCTCAATCAGCGAACAATTATTGCTGTTAAGTAATTCATTCAACTTTTCGCCATTCCAGTCATCTATTGAGTTAACTTTGCAAGACTCAATTCCCATAGCTTTGGCAAGCTTAACAAAATCAGGTAAGGTTACGCCATCATTAGGGCCGATCCCAAATATGTTGTCAGAGAAATATGCTTGTTGTGTCTGCTTTATTGAAAGGTATCCATTGTTATTTAGGACGATAACTTTGATAGGTAATTTATAGCCCACCATTGTTTGTAGTTCCTGCAAGTTCATCATAAGGCTACCATCACCTGCTAGACAAATAATCTTTTTGTTGCCGATAGCTATCGATGCACCTATTGATGCAGGAAGATCATAGCCCATAGAGGCACATCCAGAGTTTGTATATAACCTCTGCCCCTGTTTAAGATTTGCGGCCTGAAAGCCAATAACACAAGCAGATCCATTGCCCGTTATCACGATATCATCTGATTGGAGACGCTTGAAAAGCTCATCAATAAAAATATAAGGATTAATTGTTGCATTACCATTCTTGTATTCTGGCAATACTGTAGGATACTGGAGCACACGACCCTTGCACCAGTCGAGATACTTTTGGTGAAACTTTGGTGATGAAAAGTCACTCAAAGCCAGAGCCAACTTAGGAATGAAGTTTCTAAGATCAGCTTGAATTTTTAAGTCAGTTTGTAATGTTGGCTTATCAAGCTCTGCTCGATCGATATCAACCATGACCTTCCATGAATTCTGGGCAAAACACTTCCAGTTGTAACTAACCTGACGGATATTTAAGCGGCTACCAAGCACCATTAAAAAGTCAGCATTTTGAACTGTAAAGTTACCAGCTCGATCTCCTACAGTCCCGGGTCTTCCAGCGAAATAAGGGCTATCATTAGCCAATATGTCGTGAGCATTCCACCCCGTCACAACAGGAATTTTTAATTTATCCACAAGAGATAAAAATTCATCGTACATTCCAGATAAGCGAATACCAGCACCCACAAAAAGTACAGGTCGTTTTGCAGATTTTAGCTTTTCAATAATCTCACAAATATCCTTATCAGCAACTTCAGTAAGGTTACTGCTCAATTCAAGTTTCGTATTCTCAGTGACATCAGGATCAAACGACAATGCATGCAGGTCACCATCAAATCCTACCAACTCCAAAGGGTCAATAAGGCTGCTCTGAACATCAACAGGCACGTCAACCCAAACCGGCCCAGGCCTTCCGTAAGTTGCTAAAAAAACGGCTTTATCCATTACCTCCTTAATTCTCAAGGGATCTTGAAGAACGGTAGCATATTTAACGATCGGCCTTACCATGGAAACGATGTCAACTTCTTGGTCGCCTAATTGGCGAAGTGGGATTGGGTAGTTACCTTGGTATGTCTCTCGCTTAACCTGGCCAGAAATTACTAGCATCCCAAGTGAGTCAACATAAGCCCCGTAGATACCGTTAAGGGCATTAATACCGCCAGGACCTGTTGTCACATTAAGCACCGCTAATCGATTAGTTAAACGGTAGTAACTCTCAGCAGCAATCGCAGCAGCCTGCTCATGATGAAAACATACCGGGTTTAGTTCTGAGTGCCTAGCAAAGCCGTCATTAAGATGCATAGCACCGCCGCCAGTTACAAGAAAGACATGCTTTGCCCCTGCGTCAACACAACGCTGCGCAATATAGTCTGCTACACGAATTCTCTTAACCATGTTTAGAAGTTCACACCTAAGTAAGATTCAATTTTATCCGCCATAAAATCGAGCATCTCTTTAGTAAGGCCTGGGTATACTCCAATCCAAAAACTGTCATTCATCACCACATCCGTGTTACTTAGCTCACCACTTACACGGTAGTTTCTTCCTTTCATGTATGGTTGACGCGTTATGTTGCCAGCAAATAATAACCGCGTGCCAATCTTGTTTTGATCTAAGTATTCAAGCAAATCCACTCGACGAATATTAGCTGAAGGTTTAATTGTGATTAAGAAACCGAACCAGGATGGATCGCTGTTTTCTGTTGCTTCAGGAAGAATTAAAAATTCTTCGCAAGACTTCAATCGATCTCGTAAATATTGAAAATTATCCTTTCGGGCTTGAACAAATCCATCAAGTTTATCAAGCTGAGCTAGGCCGCATGCAGCCTGCATGTCAGTTATTTTAAGATTGAAGCCAGCATGTGAATAAGTATATTTATGGTCGTAACCTTCAGGAAGTTCTCCTAACTGCCAACAGAATCGTTTACCACAAGTATTATCCTTACCGCCGGGACAATAACAATCTCGACCCCAATCACGGAAAGATTCAATAATCATCTTGAGTTTTGAGTTATTAGTAAATACCGCTCCGCCCTCACCCATCGTAATGTGATGCGCAGGATAAAAACTCAAAGTTCCTATATCGCCAAATGTGCCAGTCAACTGGCCATTATAGCGCGACCCAAGTGCGTCACAGTTATCTTCAATGAGCCACAAGGTATGCTTCTTACAAATCTCGATTACTGCATTAATGTTGAATGGATTACCAAGAGAGTGTGCCAGCATCACTGCTTTTGTTTTTGAACTAATTGCCGCTTCAATTTTTGTGACATCGATATTGTGTGTAGTCATATCAATATCCACAAATACCGGCACAGCCCCAAATTGTAAGATTGGGTTAACTGTCGTTGGGAATCCTGCGGCTACGCTAATTACCTCGTCACCTGATTTAATTGCACGATCACCAAGCTTGTTAGAGGTTAATGCAGAAAATGCCAATAAGTTTGCCGATGAACCAGAATTTGTGGTTAATAGGTAACGAACACCTAAATAATTGGCTAGCTTTTTCTCAAAAGCCTCATTAAAGCGACCAGTTGTTAGCCAACCATCTAGTGAGGCTTCAACCATTGCTTTTAACTCATCTCCATCAAGCACCTTTCCTGATGGCGGAATTACAGTTGATCCGGCCTCGAACGCTTTAGGGATATATTTAATTGCGGCATATTCATCTACCAGGCCTGCAATCTGATTACGAATTTGTTCTGACTTATCCAAAATTTTTCCTTCTTATTCTAAAACTTAATTTATTAAAGTAGCTTTTTGATATTGCTCAATCTCAGTCAGGCTAAATGCCTTCATGTCCTGCCTACCTAAGTGAGCCTTATGCCACAAGCATATTCTTTGAATAGTTTCGCTTGCATCCCACTGAGATTTCCAACCCAAACTCATTCGCGCCCTAGTACAGTCGAGTTTCAAGAAGTGTGCCTCATGAAGATTTGCTTTAGATTGATCAACCTTAAATCCTGCATCATTACCCCAATTAGTCACTAGCTGATCAATAATCCACTCCACCGATTTAGCATCACTATCATTTGGCCCAAAATTCCAGGCCTCTGCGAACTGACTTCCTTGCGTATAAAGTTTCTCTGCTAGAAGCAAATAACCGCTCAATGGCTCTAGAACGTGTTGCCAAGGACGTATCGCGTCAGGGCTCCTGATGATAACCTTATCTCCTGCGACGATCGCACGAATAAAATCAGGTATAAGCCTATCGCTAGCCCAGTCACCACCACCTATTACGTTGCCGGCTCGGGCTGAGGCAACGGCAACACCGTGATTGCTATAATTTTCTGGATTAAAAAAAGATGATCGATAAGCTGCAGTGACCAGCTCAGCGCAACCTTTGCTATTACTATAGGGATCAAACCCTCCCATCACCTCATTCTCTCTATAGCTCCAAACCCACTCCCGATTCTCATAGCACTTATCGCTCGTCACATTAATTAAAGCCTTAACACCTTTAGAATTTCTTACAGCTTCTAATAAATGTACAGAGCCCATGACATTTGTGGCGTAAGTCTCGACAGGATTAGCGTAGGAGTATCGCACCAGCGGCTGGGCTGCCATATGGATCACGACTTCTGGACCGGCCATCCGCATTGCATTCTGCAACGCCTGAAGATCACGAATATCACCAATAATGGATTTCATACCTTCAGCGACCTTGGCCACCTCAAATAGACTTGGGTTGGTCGGTGGGTTAAGCGCATAACCTGTTACCTCAGCCC
>JACCDP011193964.1_pt1 | contig 11270 bp, 8 predicted proteins | sample 7445841 | NCBI WGS metagenome assembly JACCDP01 (sample SAMN15323441, study PRJNA562643) | freshwater metagenome | isolation source: river surface water | place: USA:Blue River Watershed | collected 2017-08-17
GAGGGTGGGAGGGATTACCTATGCCATAACTGGAACGGTCAACGTCCATCAGATTGACTATTCGCTTAGAAACCGTGGGTCCACCATCGTTAATCCTGCGGCGTTCAGGGGTCTCTATTCCCTGAGTGCTCCTTTGCCCGAAGATGATGGCTGGGCTACTTTAGCTGTCATACCATTAGACCACGTATTGCCCCCCAAGGGAGGGTCGTTCCGATACGATTTCGAGTGCATGGCTTACGCCTCTGCCCCTGGGGCGTCTTCAGCTGCGCCTGGCGCCGTGGGAATGGCTATCGCTGATGCTAGGTTCGCGACGATTCTTAACCTTCCTGGTCCTGGTTACATAGACGAGATCGACTGGCTTGTCCTAAGGGAGCGGCTCCTTGGGTTTATAGAGGGTATTGTCCGGGGCTGCGCAGAGGATGTCGCGGAGAAAAGGTCAAAAGTAAGGTCGTTCGTTGAGTCGTTGACGCCACCAGTTACGTCTCCCGCCCGCGCTGCCATGCTCAAGGTTGCCATCGACCGTGCCTACATCTCGGCAAAGCCTGATTCCGTGTTGGACTACGATGTCGTCGAAGTCGTTCGTTCTTCCAAGGATGCCGTCTTGATCGAGGCCCTAGCTAGGCTGACCTTTCATCTGGCTAGTCATGAGCCGATAACATCCGAGGCCCGCAAGGTCTTCGCCATGATGCGTTCCAGTTACGATGTGAATGTGAACGGGTATCACATCCGCGATGTCGATCCGCTGCCTCCAGCCGTTCCGGTTGTAACACCCGTACCCACTCCCAAGCCCGCGCCGATCGTTCCTGCCTTTGAGTTAAAGTTGGAATCTGTCGAAGAGGCTGGGCGCGTGAAGGCGGTCGAAGTTTATGTGCGCGGGGGCGCAGGTTCTTTGCTGGCGGCACAGTCTGAGCTCAGCTTCTGGCTTTGGGATGAGAATGCGGGCGACAATCCTTTCTTGGTCTCTGCTGCTGATATCGACCTTGTTCATCAACGAGCTGTCCACCATCGCACTTGGAACGTTGGCGAATATGACTTGAGCAGTTGGCAGTCCGCTGGGGTTGTTAGATTTAGCGACTTCCTGCCGCCCTCGGGAGGATCGCGGCGTATCAGCGTTGCCGGTAAGATCGCACCTAAGCATGGTTTCAACGTTTTTGATGTTACGAAGACTTCACGATCAACCGCTGTGACTTTGAACCTCGCTGCTGCCGGGTACGAGTCTATCCGTAACCGGCGTCAGTGGCTCCGCTATCGGGCTTTTGTCCTGGCTGTTGGGCAGGCATTACTGAGCGGCAAGGGCCCGACTTACCGTCAAGATAAGGCGCTGAAGAAGTTCGCCGATCAGCTATGCGCAGGAATCACCGACACGGAGTGGGCTAAGGCTTGTAGGGATGAGCTGCTCGTGCTTATTGATTCAAAGGTGGATGACACCTATTCAGGGCTTACCCGCTTAGTTGATCAATTGTCCACCGAAGCTTACCCCGAATTAAAAAACCAGCTGTTGGAGGCCTTGGTTGAAATAACGGCCTCAAGGCAGAAGCGCACCAAGGAAAGCCGTGATTTTCTAGAATACTGCCGGAAGATCCTGGCCTGACGTCGCTTTGGATGTTGGCAGCACCTCTTTCTTGTCATCCGATTTTTGTGTCCTATCTCCTAAACAATAATCTTATGTACGAAAAGCCCTTCGAAGCGGAAGAAGTCCAGAACTACTCCCAGAAATGCTGCGTTGCCCTGGTGTTGGACACCTCGTCCTCCATGGCCGGCGAGAGCATCGGCCAGCTGAATTTCGGCATCCAGAGCTTTCTCAAGGAAATCCGGGCCGATACGGCGAACCTCGGCCAGAAACTCGAACTGGGCATCATAACCTTCGATACCGCGGTTACCCGTGTCTTCGAGCCACAGTTGGCCGAATCCCTGAACTTCAAGCCGCTGACCGTCAACGGCACGACCATGATGATCGATGGCGTCCGAGAGGGCATCAAGATGGTCATTCAGCGGAAAGAGTGGTACAAGCGGACCGGCCAGACGTATTTCCGCCCTTGGGTGATCATGATCACCGACGGGGACCCGGACTCCGTTCAGCAGGGTGAACTGCCGAGGCTGGCCGCGGAAATCAGGCAAGGCATGGACGACGAAGATTTCTGGTTCATGGCTATCGGGGTAACCGGTGCCAAGATGTCCACTTTGGAGTTCATCTCCCACGAGAAGATGGAGCCCCGCAAGCTCTCCGGACTCAAATTCTCCGAGTTCTTCCGTTGGCTTTCTTCGACGATCGCGGACGTCGCCAAGGGCCAGAACGTCTCTGACGCCATGAAGAAGAACTCGGACGACGCATGGGACGGCGGCTTCAAGATCTGATGAGCCGCTCGGTCATTCAGCTTAAGGTCAATCAGTCTTGGGGGCCTTTCGTCATCAACTGCGTCGATTGTGCCAGTCACTTGAACGTCATCAAGCAGCACGAGGCTCGAATCGCTGAGCTTGAGTCCATGGTCGCAGAACTCACTCGTCCGGCTAAAGGTGGTGCAACCGGCCAACCCTTGGTGCCCATCGACGCCTTGCCGCCTGATTCCGGCTGGGCCCATCTCAAGGCTTCCGTGCAGGGGTTCCGTAAGCCCTTCCTCCAAGATGCTCATGATTTGGTCATCGAGGGCGAAAACGCCCTGCTGATCGTCTGCGACGGCGCCGGCTCATTGAAGCATTCCAAGGTCGGGGCTGATTTCGTGGTCAAGCACCTCAGCTCAAAATTCCTTGAACTGATCAAAGCGGGCGAAGTCTTTAACCAGGAGTCCTGGACGGAGCGTGCACGGTCGCTTTTCCTCGAGGCTACCCAAGCCCTCAAAGCCAAATCCCAGAAGGACCGACATAACTTTAGCGACTTTGGGTGCACCTGTATCGTCGTGTTAGCCGGACCTGATTTCGTAGCCTGCGCCCATGTGGGTGATGGCAGGGCAGGGTACTTGGATGCTTCGGGACATTGGCGTGCCTTGATGACCCCTCACAAGGGGGCTTTGGCGAACTCTACGGTCTTCATGACGATGCTTGAGCCTGCCTCCTTGGAACAGTTGGTCAGGGTCACGTTCATTCCGGCTCGTACTCGGGCCGTCGTGGCCCTCTCGGATGGCCCGGAGGATGTCTGCTGGAAGGTTTCGACCTTTGACCCTTCCGGACAAAAGGTCATCGACCCCAACCAGCCGTCTAACGAATTCCTCGGGAAGATCGCCAATCAGCTTGTGGCCTATACGGTCAAAAACGTTCCCCAAGAAAAGTTGGACAAGCTTTGGCAGGATTTCCTCACGGAGGGCACCCCTAAGCTTAAGACCCAGGTCGACGACAAGACCCTTCTGCTCGCGCTGCGCGGATGATCCTGAGCTCCGCCAAACTGGGTCGCCTCAAGTTGGCTTCCAAGCCTTTCGCCTCAGGTGGAGCAGGCGAGGTCTACCGTGCCGAAGGCCCTGGTGGCACCGAGTATTGCGTTAAGCTTCTCACCAAGCCCAAGTCCGATGACTTCGAGAAGCTGGTTCATATGCTTGCCCGTGCTCCGAATCCTCTCGAGGCTGGCTGGGGCAAGTTGTGCTGGCCGATAGATTTAGTCCATAAGCAGCGGGTCGCCGAGCCGACAGGTTATGTGATGCCCCTGGCCATCGATGAAAGCGTCCAGCTGTCTAATCTCACGAATCTACGGTGGCCCGGTGGCGTACGGCCTTTGTTGGCTGAAAAGGTCGACCGAAAGTCAGCTGATGGTCTCAAGAACCGCCTGGCCATAGCCTTGAACATATCGGCAGCCGTCAAATACATCCATGCGTTGGGGTATGTGTTCGTGGATTTGAAGCCCCAGAACATTCTCATCTCGCCGGAAGGAAAAGTTTCCGTCGTCGACGTCGATTCCATCCAGCTTGAGCTCGGGAGTAAGATCTACTGGGGGCCTCTCGGCAGTCCGGATTATATGCCTATGGAGTGCTACGGGATGGAGTATGGAAAGGGGCCGGCTATCAAGCAGAGCTGGGACTGCTTTGCGCTGGCCGTGATCATCTACGAGATTCTGCTGGGCATCCACCCTTACATGGGGACCCTTAAGCCCACGGCGCCTCACTGTCCTGAAATCGCCGATCTGATCAAAGCGGGCATGTACGTACACGGGGCTAACCGGTCACAATTCCAGGTCATCCCGCCGCCCCATGAAGGCCTTGCAAAGCTGCCGACCCAGCTCGCCACGCTTTTCTCGAATGCCTTTGAGTCGAAAAAGCCAGAAGGTCGTCCGTCGGCAGCGGCTTGGGGGCAGGCTTTGTTTGCGGCCGCTAAGCATATTGGGGCTGATTTAAAGCCCCAGGCCACGTCAGGGCAGGGGCCTGCGCCTGGTCAATCCCCTATACCAGTGCCAGCCAGTGGATCCACTCAGCCTCAGAACTGCTGGGGGCCTTGGGGTAAGACTTGTCCTCACGAGCTCTCGGGTAGGTTCAAGAGCGGACTGCCTAACGCCGATGCCCGTGGAGGCCTAAGGGTGTATTTCTGTCCGGACTGTATAGGCGGACGATGAATTGGGGTCGGGACAGGTCCACGTGTTGCGCTGGTCTATCCTCAGGTCTCCGCATCAGTTTGGATTCCCTCAATACTGCACTTTTGAAAAGATGTACCCGACTGTCTTAGCTTCGAGCGAGTCCTAGTAGTGAGTCCAGGACAGAGGATCCATTTTTACCCTCTTTGACCCATGTTAAAAGCTCAGTTGCTGGAAGAGCGAAGACAGGTATGTTATTCAACTCTGCAGAAAGCTTTTTGAGCTTTGCGGGGACGACTTTCGAGAAACTAAAGGAAACGAAGCCTGCCGCAAGAAGTGGGGCTCCTGGTTTCACTTCCGCCAGTTCATGGAACTGCTGACAGTAGTTCTTCATGGCCCTGTAGTCGTCTACTTCCAAGCAATACTCTTTCGTAGATTTAGCATCCAAGATCACGCATCCTTCAGGGGATTCAAATATCAAAAGAATGTCGGTAAATCCACCGACACCCGTTCTTCTTTTTCTCTGTCCGGTATGAAAGGAACGGACGCGGAAGTTTTCCTTGAAAATGGCATGTACTTTTTTCTCGAAAGCCAGTGCTGTCGATACGCCTCCTTGCGAGATGCGGACGAACTCGCGCTCATCATCGCTGCGAGCAATTTCAAGGAATGTGACGAGTGCGGACCTTATCTGGGATTCCGTGAATCCATAGTGTGACCTGGCTTCCGCTACGAATTGATCCGTCAGTTCGCCGGCCATTTGTATTCCGTGGTCCTGTTGGTACTTGAAGAATGCCGCTTTGATTTGGCTATCTAATGCCGACTCAGTCTTTTCGCAGGCATTTTCATCCCTTTTCTCAGTGTCTTTTTTCCCATCCCAGGCTCCGTATGATCGTTGGAATGACTCGTTCAGCTCGGGGTTTTTGATGGGCGTAAAAATCGTCTGACACGCTTTTTGCACCTGGTCGATGTGTTCCGTGTTAATCACGTATCTGGCAGGACCAAATTGACCCTCATCTTTATCGATAAAACGCACTCCGATCAGCACATTTAGGAAGGTGTTTCCGATGTTCATCAATTCTTCCTTCTTCAGTTCGCCGGGCGCGATCCTGATCGTGCGCAAGCTGTCCAGCCGGATGATTTGTTCGAACGATCCCCCTGCGCGTAGTTCCAGGATTTTCTCTACCATCTCGTCATGATTATGCTCTGTTTTTCCGACTGATGCCGGAATCGATGACTCTTCGTTCGTCAGGTAACCGCCCAGCCTTTTATCTAGAAGCAGTCTAAGGATTACTACGAAGGGCCTTAGCTTGATATCCTGATCAATTTTGACTTGGGAGGACAGGGTGTAGCAGCTCGGGTATTGGTGCCTGAGCACCTGTGATTGTAATATCTTCAATGGGCTTAAGCCCTTAAGGATGTCACGTCCCGCTTTTGTGAAATCAATTTCCCCGGTCTGGTTCTCGAAGATCAATCCCAGGCATGACAGCTGGGTTTTGTAAGTTCTAAAATCACCCGGATCTTTGTCTCTTGTTTGGGGTGCGCGTCCTGACTGTAGGTTCGCTTTCTTCAGATTTTTGATGAACCCTTTTTCAACCTCTTCCTTTGATTTACCTTCGCGGATGGCCGCCTCAAACAGAGAAAGAATCTGGGCTATTTTCCAGGCGTCTGTCCTCCGGATGTTTCGAGGAAACATCCAGATATTCCTCGTTTTTACGGTGTTATTCTTCGATCGAGGCATTTACGGCCGGATAGGGTTTTTTCTGAAAGGATTGTACGATCGCCTTGATGATGATCGAAACACCCTCTGGCGGCACTGCCATTCCGATCTGCTTTCTGACCTGCTCTTTGGATCCTTTGAAGACGTAGTCGTCTGGGAAGGTTTGTAATCTGGCTCTCTCGCGATTCGTAAGACTTCGATTCTCGCTCCAGTGATAGACATGCGTCCCGCCGCCTCCGCTTCCTGTGATGGTGTAAGAGGGCTTGTCTGCTTCGAGTCTTTTATAGATCTGAGAGAGCTTCGCGCCTTTGACGTTTAGTCTCAGATGCTTGGGCAGGTCGGCTGTCCAGGCGTTCTGCCCCGGCTTGATGTGTTTCAGTCTCTCTACGACAAGTCGCCCTTGCTTGGTGTACTCCTGATTCGGGGCGCTCTTAGGTATGCCTTTGAGCGCCTGGCCCGCAGTTTTCATTTTCTTGAGAGGCGCTGGTACTTTGAAAGTGATTCCTTGTTCGTGAAGATCTGAACGAATTCCGACGATGATCATCCTATGTCGAGCCTGAGGGACGCCGTAATTTTCAAACTTGTAAGTGTGGATCACAAGTTTGTAGCCAGGTCCTGCGGACCTCATCTCGGATATGATTTGTTTGAACGCTGCCTTTTGGTTCGCATTCGTGATTCCAGAGACATTTTCGGCCAGAAACCATTTAGGCTTAAGCTCTTGCAGTAGGGTCACTCCGCAACGATAGAGGGGGCCGTATTTTCCGTTCAGGCCCTTTTTTTCACCTACTATCGAGAAGTCGTTGCAAGGAAAACCGAAGGTAAGCGCGTCAATCTGGGGAAATTTTTTCTCTAAGATTTTGTCTATGAATGCGTGAACATCGCAGTTGGCGACATCGGCCTCAGGAAACCTTTCGGCGTATGTATCGCAGGCAGCTGGGTCGATGTCGTTCGCCCAAACATGCAGGATTTCTGCATTAAGCGACTTGTCTGCACATGCGAGCTGAACGCCGCACCCTATGCCGCCAGGGCCGCAGAAGAGTTCGCCAAGTCTGAATGATGTTTTAGCCACGTGGGAGGTATAGCCTAAGTATGGAGAAATGCAGCGCTTAAGTCGTTATGTAAGCGGAGAAGGCGTAATGAACATGTGTTCATTACCGTGGCAATCATGAAAGCTAAGTGGCTGAGCCGATTGTAGCTCTCTGGCTGCGTTTTCTATTATGCAGGCTGACCTGTGGGACTTTGGCCTCTTAATTTGAATCCTTAACAACTTGTCCTGGCGGCGCCTGACGCAGCCTTCCAAAGGCGGCCTTGAAGCTGTCTGCCATGTCGTCCCTGGAGACGGTTTCCAGGGTACGAGTGCCTCCGGCGCCGTTCACGAGCTTTGCGACAAGCTGGATCTTGGCCTTGCTCAGGGCTGCGTCGTCAAGCTTTGAGAATTCCACGAGCATCTTCTTCGTGAGATCGGAGTCGATGCACATGCTGCGCTCGATGATGTTCTGGTGGATGTCCTGTTTCCTGAACATTTGCCTGACCAGGTCGTAGGTTCCGTCTGCTTCGAGTGCCAGGTCTGCAGCCCAGAATAGCCTCGCTAGGCCGTTTCGAACGATGCCTCTCTGCGAGGCGCCTTTCACGAAGAAACGGATGCTGATACGGCCATAGCCTTCGGGCTTACCCTTGATGTCGTTCTGGTCTTCTTCGGGGAGGGTGTCGTCCGGGAGGTCAGTTCCCCAGCGTCGGACCATGTAGTCGGCAAAGGTTCCATGGCATAGGGCGGTCCAGAGACGCTCGTCCCCGAAGACGGAACGGGGGATTTTCGGGGTCGCTTGGTTGAGCCATTTGTGGAGCGCGATAGCGTCCTCGGTATCGGCATCGGGGCCGGTGCCGGACAGCGATGGCGGATCTGGAAGGACGTAGGAGGATTGGCGGGTCTTGATCAGTTTGTCTTCGAGGAGTTTGGCCAATCCCTCGGGAGCCGAGTAGGCGGAGCAGTCTTGGGTGCTGGCTTCCTTCAGCTTCAGGATATCTTCCGCGGAATAGTAAGGGGCGTTCATCGCTTGGAGAGTTTTTCGAAGCAGGTTTTCAACATGTCGCTCTTGTGCAGGAGCTTGAGGGCGGCCTCGATGGGTTGGGTGTTGGCTGTCAGTTCGGAAACCCCTACGCTTTCGAGGAGCGTTCGCAGGCGGCCGTGGGACGTGCTCAGGCTCTGGGGTTCGTCGCGCTTGTTGATCATTTCCTGGATGATGAGAGCCATCGGGGCAAGCACCACGAGGGCGGAGGCCGCCTTTTTGCCGGCTCCATTGTTGTTTCTCCATGACTTCTCGAACTGGCCGTAGAGGTCCTTGCTGAGCGTGATGGTGAAGTATTCGCCGTTATCGCTGAAGCGGTAAGTCGACAGCTTGTCGTCGTCCTTCGCTGGGAGTATCTTGAAGAGCGATCTCATCCCCGGGGCGTTATGGAAGCCCGGGTCGGCGAAGAGGTTGATGTGCGCCACGCCGATGATGTCGCCAGGGTTCATGCTGAACTCGAAGGTCGGAAGGCCTGGCGTCAGGCCTTCCGGCGTGAAGACCTCGATGGTTTCAACGCATTCGACGAACACATTCATGTCGACGTCGCCTCGGTATTCATCGAAAGACAGCAGCTTATCGAGTGTCTCTCCATCCTTGAGGTATTCACGTCGCAACAGCATGGTCTTGGCGCAACTGAACTCGATCACCCATCTTGCTTTCCCTGCTGAGAGGAGCTGTTTGACGTAGGGTGCTTGGGCGTCAGGCGTCCATTTCACCTCCATGCCTTCAGAAGTGGCGGTTAGCGCGAGCGAGCCATGTAAGGGGATGATTTTCGCCGCGTAGTCGGTGGTCTCAGGGTCATCTGTGATGACCGGCCATGGAAAGGTATTCATCGTTTATTCTTCGATTTTGATGGTCAGGGACATGGGTTTCCCAACGACCTTTATCTGCCCCCAGTTAGTACCCGGTTTGACGACGATCTTCCCGTCCTTGGGCTCGAGGATGGCCACTTCGGCCATGGTGCCGTCGTAACCTTCGGCAAAGGCCATGAGGCGGAAGACGCCTTCCTTTTCCAGCTTGGGCATCTGCACGGCATACGTGCACTCGGTGGCATCTCTGGAACTGAGCAGGCAACGCAGGTCAGTGAAGACGCGCTTTTTGCCTTCCTTGCCTTTGCCGATTGGGCCGGTGGGCTGAATTGGGGAAACAGGCTCGATCGGAGGCATGGGCGGCTTCGGTGGAGTCGGTGGAAGCGGTTTTTTCTTTCGCGGTTTGGCCGGTGGCTTGATCGTAATCTTCTGTCCAGGCGTCAAGGAGTTGGGTTCAAGCGAAGGAATAGCAGTAGCGCTTGGGTCTCCGTCATTTGGGATGGCAAGTTCAAGCTCGTCCGGGTCGACGGACTCCTTGATATCTTTCTCGATGCGCTCTCGGATGACTTTGCGGCACTGATCTCGCATGTCATCGTAGGTCTTCCGGCAACGTTCTTGATCCGCGGGGTCCTGCGGTTGCTCCGGGGTCCATTTGTCATGCCTGGGCGGTTCCATCTCGCGGAAAACCTTGGAGCCCGTCTTGGAGTCGCACATGAAGACGCCTACGAAGTTGCCGGAGATGTTGAGCTTCATGTACTCGATGACCATCGCATTGGTGCGGAAGCAACAGACCGTGTTTGGGTAGTCCTTTTCACCATTACTCATCTTGAGGTGAAACCTGCATTCGCCGGCGTTCAAGATCTGGAGCGTGGTGGGCTTTTCTCGGAAGGCCTCAAGAAAGTCAGGGATTTCCTTGGCGTTTTCCGCCAGATCGCTTTTTCGCAGCCAGGCTAGGCCTTCATCGAGATTATCGTGGTCGATGTGAACGGCTCTTTTGCCGCTCTCCTTGATGCTAAACTCGATGCGTTTGAGTTCAAGGGCGGGCCAGAAGTGGGTCAGCGCGGCCGCCTTGATCTTGTCGGCCCAGTCTTTCTCGATGAAGCCGACGACCATGACGTCGGTGCCGTTTTCTTTGCGGCCTAGAAACTCAGGAATGCCTGCCTTGTCGCGGATGGCGAAGACCTTGTTGCCTTTTTTGAGGCCGATGAAACCAACGCCTTGGGTCTGTTCGTCGTTCTCATCTTGATGCGTGATCAGCACGCTCTTGCCTTGCACGGCCACCCCATCGTTGTTCCTGGTCCCGTAGAAGACCGTACGAAGGGCGGAGCAGGCGAACGGGGCGCTCTTACCGATGCCGAAGGAGCCGCCAGCCGCTTCGTCGGACTTGTTCGAGCTCCCCTTTGCCTTGACCAGCGAGTGCCATCTTCCACCACGGTCTTCGTCGCCGCCTGTCAGTCCAGTCGTGTTGAAATCCCGGATAAGGAGGCAGGGGATTGTCTTGGCCTCGAGCAGCTCCACCGCCTTGCGGAAGAATTGCTGAGATTTCTTTTCCTTGCTGTCGACGGCTTCGGCCGTGACGTAAGCCAGGCAGCGTTGAAGGTGATCTTTCAGTTCGGCCGCGCCGGGGAGATCGTCCACCGGCACATGGATGAGCTCGAATTCGACTCTAACCTTCGTGCGGTCGCCAAGGGTTTCGTCCAAGGCGTCGGAGCTGTTCTGGGTGCATTCGCGCATAAGCGATTCGATGCGGTCATGCTTGAACTGCTCTACGCCGGCGTCGTTGAAGCCGGTTTCTTCTCCGCCGTTCAGCGGGGGGAAATGGACGGAGATTCCTTGCGGGATCGGCATGGTCTTGGGGAAGGTTAACTATGCCGAGGGTCTAGGGGTGGGCAAGGCCTTCTGCGGGTGTATTTTCTTTATTATCAAGTCACAAAATTGCCTGATTTCATTAGGTTGAAACTCTCATATTCTTTTAGTAAATCTGCCTTACGGGCTTCGTGTTGAGGTGGGGCAGGGTGGTTGGTGAGCATCGTGGGGTCATGAAAAACTCCGCGAGAACCCCCCCCAGCGTAGCCACCCAGCGCCGATCTGCCTCTGGAAAGGACGTCGCCGTGCGTAAGCAGAAACCGAAGGCGAAGCCTTCGCGGCGGCATGTAGTTCGCCCGTCGGCATCGTCTGGTCAACCGAGC
>JACCDP010444450.1_pt1 | contig 11269 bp, 13 predicted proteins | sample 7445841 | NCBI WGS metagenome assembly JACCDP01 (sample SAMN15323441, study PRJNA562643) | freshwater metagenome | isolation source: river surface water | place: USA:Blue River Watershed | collected 2017-08-17
GATACAGGAAGGCTCAATAGGTCTGATGCGGGCGATCGAGAAATTCGACCCGACACGTGGTATAAAGTTCAGCACCTACGCAGTCTGGTGGATTCGCCAGGCCATGACCAGAGCCGTACACCAGTGTCACGCGGGGGACATACACGTACCAGCCAATCTGGTATCCAATAAGTACAAACTCAGCAGGATACTGAGTTCGCCGGGGTACCAAGAAAGCAAGCCAACCGCAGCACAACTGGCAGGTGACATAGGTTGGGAAGCGGATTACATAGAGAAGTTGCTGGATATACCAGTCTGTTCAGCCGATAGCGAGGCAGACATGATGGTAGTAGCCTCCCCGGAAGACAACCATGTCATGGATTCCAACATGGAAGTCGTGCTTATGAGCGAACGCATAGACAACCTTTTCATCAGGAAGTCCATACCCGATAGGGACTGCGCCATATTTTGGGACTGGGTTGCGAATGACTGCACCCTGTCCGAGATCGGTGAGAAGCACGGGATTACCAGAGAGAGGGTCAGGCAGATCGTGCTGAACCTGATCTCTCTGGTGAGAACTAATTATACCCCCCGCCATTAGTCGAGTCCATGGCCAATTGGTAGGCCATTACCCCGTAGGTAACCGGGACCTTCTTGAATTCCTCCGTACCCTTCTCATGACCTAATACAATCCGGTATACCGCCATGAGCCAGCAGTATGCCATATCCAATTCCTTCTTATTACCTCGTAGCACGGTGACCGTTCCGAAATTCCTGACCATGATTTGGTCTCTCCTCTTCTGTATAAAGAATACTGGCTTGTAGGGGTCCCACTAATCTATATCCGTTGGAACCCCGAAAAACCGAAACGAAAAGAAATTATATACTCCGGGGGGAACCAAAAGACGTATACTTTCGAAAATACGTATACCTCGGAAAGTATACATGCTTCCGAAAAAGTATACATACCAAGAACTGCAGAAAAGGCGCGAGGGGAAAGAGAGAAGACGAAGACAAGACGAAGAGAGGAAAAGAAGAGAAGAGAGAAGACAGAAAGAGTCCCCTCCCCAAATACATTTAGAGAAACCGATTTCTTGGTGTGCGAAAACCTAATTCCGTCCACAGACATATATGTATATATTTGCTTTTGTGTTCAAGCGGTTCTGGTATATCTGCCGTGTGCTGAGGCCAGGATGCATCCTAGGGATATCCAACCATTAAGGTTTGTTAGGTTATGTTTCAGCACTGGTGGTCAAAGTTAATACTTTGGTATAGTATACCCCCATCTTCTTTGGCAGGGAAATAGGGGTACAATGTTTGATTAACTTTTACCCCCAATCGGAAAACAAAATTGAATCCAGGGTATTTCAGGATTGCCGACATTTGTATAAAAGGATGGAAAGACCAGAGTGCCCCACTGAGGGGTCCAAGGGAGAAACAAGAAATGTCCACCACCACTCGCCACTCTCACCTCATCGCCAACCCCCTGAAGGTGATGGAGTTCGTCACGGGCGGAAACGCGATCGTGACCTTCAAGAACCGGGAGTCCGGAAACCGCGCCACCTACAAGGTGGTCAAGGTCCCGGAGGGCACCAGCACCGACATGTTCGAGATCTGGGTCTTCACCGGGAGCAACAACCAGAAGAAGAGCGACTACACCCTGCTGGGCGTCGTCACCGGGAGCGGCGACTTCCGTTACCGCAACGCGATTGACGACCTCAACGACCTTGAGGCCAAGATGGCTCAGGGCCTGAAGGGTCACTGGGTGGATGGGAACCCCGGATTCCTCAAGAGCGTGCGCCAGACTTTTGAGCGGGGGTACAACCTCTCCGCCAATCAGGAGTTCCGATTCCTGGGGGCTGCGAACAAGTACGGGGTGAACACGGGCTGGCACAAGGTGACCGACCCGATCCGGGTTCGGGTCTTCCCGTGGCTTTGGGACATCTTCCGCTTCGGGCGTGACGTCCCGGCCTCGATTGAGACTTGGCACGAGGGTGGCTGCTGCCACTGCTCCCACAAGTTGACCGTGCCCGCGAGCATCGAGATGGGCATGGGTCCGGATTGTGCCGCTCAGGTCGGGCGTCTTGAGGAGTGGGAGGCTCTCGACAAGTTGCTCGGTCGAGACCTCGACAGTTTCCTCCAGCAGTCCGGTCGGACCGCCGCCGATCCCAATGCTGCGGCTGCGGTGGCCTGAAAACAAACCAATGGGGAGGGATTAAAAAATGACTTCCGCTGAATTCGTGAAAATCAGGAAGGCTGAACTGCTCGTCCTCGGACGGGCGGTCTCGATCGTCGTGGAAACCGGGAATCCGGCACGACTGGCTCGCGCCAACGCGGTGAAGGTGGTTCCGGGTTCCCTCCAAGAGGGTACTGAGGGTGCGATCTCCGCCGTGTGTGAGTCCACCACCGAACCCGGAACGGTCTACGCCGTTCTGATCCACCCCGTGGATCGCGGTCGTATCCGCAAGGTGTCCTGCTCCTGCCATGATCACGTGCGGCACAATTGGGCGTGCAAGCATGTCCTCGCCGTCGCCAAGGAATTCGTCAACCGTGGTCGTAGGGAGTGGTCCCTGCTCACCCAACTTGAGGGGGTCTACTAAGATGTCCGGACGTCACATCATCATCGGGGACATCCACGGGTGTGTCGAGGAGTTCGACGCACTCATCGATTCCCTCAGTCTCACTACCGAAGACACCGTGATCCTGGCTGGGGACCTGGTGGACAAGGGACCGCACTCGGCATCCGTTGTGGGTCGTGCCCGCGCCCTCCGTGAGGGTGGCTTCAACGTCGTGCTGGTGATGGGTAACCACGAGGAGAAGCACTCCCGGTTCCGCACACGCCTGGCGGCTGGCGCGGATACCACCGTCCTCAAGGGTCACGAGGAGATGGATGAGATCACCCGTGGTATGTGTTCGGAGGATGTCTGGTTCCTGAATTCGGCGGTCCTGTTCCACCGTATCGAGGAATTCAACTCGATCGTGGTCCACGCGGGTATCCCGATGTCCCTGCAGCAGTTGCCCCCGTCCCCCGGTGACGTAGAGGGACTGTCCCGCAAGGAGCGGGATCGGCTGAATCTGATGATGCGGGTCCGCTACGTGCGCCCTTCTACGGGCAGCATGGTCCCGCTGGGTGAGGAACAGGAGGGGGACGTATACTGGGCCGAGTCCTATGATGGGCGGTTCGGTCACGTTTACTTCGGACACGAGCCGTTTATGGATGGTCGGGAGTTCAACTTCCCGAATGCCACCGGACTCGATCACGGTTGCGTGTTTGGTGGTCGCCTGAGCGCGATGGTTCTGACCCCCGGCTCCCGAGAGATCGTCAGCGTCCCTGCGCGCACTAGATACAGTGTGCCGCACCTTCAGGACGTGTAAAATAACTTTGCCACTCCAATAGAGAGGGTGTAAACTCACCCGATCTGAATAAAGCCCTCTCGGGGTGGCTGCGCGGTTAAGGCGCATAATGATAGAAGATCGGGTGGTGGGCACGCAATACAGTGCTTTAAAAACAGGCGCGTGGATCTCAGCCGACAGGGGGTGCAACTCCCCCTCCTCTGAACTCAAGGAGGTTAGGGAGTGAAACGCGGTAGAGGGGAGGGGTGGTTACCTCTCCAAAGCGAGGGCGGCACCGGAACCACACGGTGCCGCCCAACCTGTATTCTTACACCTAACAAGAGGAAATAACGCCATGAGTCTCAACCCGCTCGACCTCAGCCGACTCGCCCTCCGGATCGAGAACCTCGTACGGACCTCGACCTATGGGTGGGGTCCTGGAGATGCCCTGGATATGAGGCGTCTTCTCCCGGACCCCCACGACAAGGAGGGTAGATTCCGGCTTCCCTACCCTGACCTGCTACGTGCTGGAGGTACGAACCTGCACGACTACCAGAGATGGGTCAGGTGGTGTTCAGATCTGGAGCATCTCAAGACCCGGAATCGTCCTGGGCACCCCCACCGCGTCATGAGAGATATGATGCGTGGAAGATTCTGTTAAATCGAATGAATCAGATATAATTTCACGACCCTCGACATTTGTATAAAAGGGTGTGGGGGCGGTAGTCACCGCCTCAATGCACCATCACCTGCTCTCCCACTGAGGGAGACAAGGAGTCCAGAATGTCCGCTGCTCTCGACACCCGCCTCGCCTGCCCCTCCTGCTCCTTCAAGAGCCACTCGCTGGTCGAACACATGGCGACCAGCCACCCCGGCTACGACACGAGCGGCATGGTCCTCCTGTCGGACGACCTCGTCAGCGAGTTCGATTCCTCCCGTAAGGGCGTCACCCGTCGTCCGGCGTCGGTGGTCGACCTCCACGCTGACCTCATGGGCCACAAGGTTCGCGTGAACCACCAGATCCGCGAGGAGCAGTGCCTCCCCGCCGTCTCGAACTACGCCTTCCCCACCAAGGGTGCGGCCAAGAGCGCGTTCGAGCGTGCGCTCCTCGCGCTGGTTCGTCAGAAGCCCGTGTTCATCTGGGGTGGCCCCGGTACGGGTAAGGACGCGGTGGTTCACGCCTACTGCTCCATGACCCGCACGCCCTCTCTCATCTACACGTTCACCCGTGGCACGAACGTGAAGGGCTGGTTCTACAACCGCTCCATCAACTCCAACGGCACTGGCTGGGAGTACGGTGCGCTCTGGAACGCGCTCATCCACGGCATCGAGGGTCGTGACGGCAAGCGTTACCCTGCGCTGATCCTGTTCAGCGACGTTGACCGTGGCGACGACGACCAACTTGAGGAGTTCCGCCTCGTGCTGGACACGACCTCCAAGCGAATCGTCGGTCCGGACGGTAACACCTACAAGATCATGGACGGCACGCAGTTCGCCTTCACCGCCAACTCCAATGGCAACGGTGCTGAGGGGATGTCGAGCCGTCCCATCGATGCCTCGCTCATCGACCGCATGGGTCGCTTCGTGGAGTTCGTCCCTCTTCACTGGGACGACGAGGGCAAGGTCCTCCGCGAGAAGTTCTCGCTCCTCAACGAGCGTTGCCCCGAGATCTTCGACACTCTTGGTGCTGCGGTCGCTGGCCTTCGCACGCTCATTAAGGATGGGCGACTCTTCTCTGATATCACCCACCGTGGTCTCTGCGAGATTCTCAGCGAGTGCGAGGACCTCGTGTGGTCCGCCAACGGCAAGGTTCCCGCGAACCTCCTGCGTCAGGGCTTCAAGGCGTGGCTCGACCGTCTCGACCACGACAACCAGATGATCGCCAAGACGGAGATTAACGCCCACCTCAAGGGTGGCTCCTTCTCCGACGACGCGGTCTGATTCCGCTGCTCTATCCCCTCTGCGTGACAGACCTCCCCGCCTAATTCCTGGGGGGTGGGGGTCATTCACGCAGGGGGGATTTCACGTGTCTTCACATTTGTATAAAAGGGTGTGGGGACGGTAATCACCGTCCCCTGTTCATTCACTTCCCGTTCTCCCACTGAGGGAGACAAGGAGTCCACCATGCAGTCCCCCATCAACTTCCCCGTCAACTCCACCGTCGACTCTTGGAAGCCCGTCGTCTTCCACGTGATCGCCACCAACGCGGCGACCACCGAGATTCGCGTCTCCGAAATCGCGGACCTCATCGAGGCCCTCCCGGCCTTCCCCGGTTGGTCGCACTGGGGTACGGTCACCCAGCGCAACGAGGAGTACCCCGTGGCGCGTCGGGACATGGCCTTCGCGGCTTCCCGTCTCCGCGACGAGGGGAAGGTCTTCTCCCCGGTTCGTGGTCGCTACACCATGGTCCCGGTCGCTGAGGCTCCGGTGGTCGAGGCTCCGGTGAAGGTGGTTCAGACCACTGCTGAGGTCGTTACCCTCCCGGTTCCGGCTCCGGTGAAGATGGTCGTGGCTCCTGCGGTCCCGGCCAACGACCCGCTGCTGGTCGAGGACACCGGACTGCGCCGTATGATGATCGCGGGCACCAAGTGCTTCGGCCTTTACTACGAGCGTGCGACCAACTGCAAGACCTGCCCTCTCGCTGGCTTCTGCCACGAGGCTGGCAAGGCTGACTACGCCAACATCGCGGCTCGTCTGGACGCTGCGACCATCAAGTCCATGGAGGTTCCGGCTCCGGTGGCGGCTCCGGTTGCCCCTGCGGCTCCGGCTCCGGTGGCGGCTCCCCAGCCGAAGGTCGACCCCGTCCCGGCGTCCAACGTGACGACGAGTTCCTACTCGCTGGAGACCGCGTCCTTCAAGTTGTTCTGCTCCGGTTGCCGTGGTCTCATCGAGGCTGGCGTTCAGTTCGCACGGGTTCCCAACCGTGGCGTCTTCCACACCGGATGCGTGCAGTGAACCCGAACCCGAACACCAAAGGTGACACCATGAACTCCCGTACTCTCATTCTCCCGAGCACTTCTCACATCGGAAGTGCTACCCCGGTCGACCAGATCGCTGAGGTCGCACTCAGTCTGGTCGTCGTCAGTGAGTCCGTGAACAAGGAGATCGAGCGGCTGAAGTCCCTAATCCGCGCCAAGACCAACGGTCCGATCACCAACATCGACGTCCCGAGTGGGTCGGTGTCGGTTGTGCGTCCCGAGCCGTCCTGGGTGCTCCGCGATGGGAAGTCTCACAAGGACGTCCAGCGTGAGTTGGGGGATAAGATGCCCATGTTCTTCGCCTCTCACGTGCAGGTCTCTCCTCATCGGGATCTCTCTGCTCGATTGTCGGCCATCAGCGACCCTTATCTCAAGAACACGGTGCTGGACTTGGTCGACCACCACTCCGGGACTCCGCGTGTGGGATTCAAGCCCCGCTCTGTCGAGGAGGTGTGATCATGACCCTGTACTACCTCGACATCAGGAACCCGGATGGTACTCTTCACCCCTCGTGTGATGAGACCCTGTGGAATACCAAGTGGTTTGCCACCCACGAGGAAGCCGAAGCCGAATTTCGTGGGATGGTGGAGGAGTTCCTCGTGAAACCTGGATCCACCTTCAGTGTCCTCTCCCGTGAGTTCCCGGTCACCGACCACAATCCGCTGAATGGTGGGGTGGCGGTTGTCCTCAATGAGGAGCATGGGATCGCGACTTGGATTTGGGATTCCGGTCTCACCAAGGACCAACTCAAGACCTATTGGTCCACCCTCAATTCCGTGGACCATCTTTACCTTGACCTCAAGCGGCTCCCCGGCACCATCACCCGAGTGATGCCCACCCGATCCCGTGGTCTGGTCCTCAGCAAGTCTGGGGGATCGGTCATTCGGTGTGGTGAACAGTCCTGGGAGGCCCACATCTGGCGTGATCGCGACTCTTGGGTCAGGGACGACTCCGGAGTCATGATTTACCACAGGGGATTTCACGAGGTCTGACATTTGTATAAAAGGGTGTGAGGCCCTAGTCTCATCTTCCATCTTCCCGTTCTCCCACTGAGGGAGACAAGGAGTTTCCGCCATGCTCGACCGCAGCAAGTGGCTCGCCTCGCAGCAAATCGCTGCTCACTCCATCCTTCTGAAGGATGAGATCCCCGTCAAGTCTCAGGGATCGAACTTCTACAACGTCGGTCGGTGGACCTGCCGCGTGGCTCAGTCCAAGATCACCGACTCGCTGAAGTTGGGCAACGCGTTCTCCCGCGACATGGTGCTGAACGCCATTAACGTGGCGAACTACCAGCGAGTCTACGACAAGAAGATCGTGATTGCCACCACCCCGGAGAAGTTGCCGGGGTGGCTCCACCGAGCCTCCATTGGTGGAGTCTACCACGAGACTTGGCACACCAAATACTCGTGCCAGCGTGATCTCTCCCTCGATGAGGTCTACGAACCGCTCGCCCAGCGATGGAACCTCGTGCCCGATTGGCGTCCCTACCTTGGGATGGTGCTCATGTGGGGCAACGTGGTCGAGGACATCCGCATCGAGCGGTGCGGTTGCCGTGAGTACCCCGGTGCCGACTCCGTGATGCCTGACCTCCAGGACCTCATTCTCCGCATGGAGGCTGAGGGTCGTGAGGCCAGCGACCACCGGAAGAATCCGGGTGCTGACACGCTGGGCACCATCATGTGCATCTTCCGGGACCTTGGTCTTGGCTACCAGTCCTCCCTCCAACTCCGCACTCTGGAGGACTACAAGACCCGCAACCCGAAGGCGTGGGACCTGGTGACCAACGGTGCCATGCGTCCCCTGCTGGACCGTGCGATCAACCTCTCCGCCACCGATGACCTTGGTCACTGGTGGATTGCTCTTGAGGTCGTCGGGGTGCTCTACTCCCTTGGTCACAAGCAAGACAAGGCCAAGCAGAACCCCCAGCAGGGTGGAAATGGTGGTTCGCAGAAGCCCCAGCCCGCTCCCAAGGATCAGGTTGAGGACGCTGAGGAGAACGACCAGCCCCGTCAGCCGCCTTCTGAGGAGGCTCCTGCTGGCACGAGCGGTGGTAACGAGGGTCGACCCCACATCTACCGTGTCGGTGACCGAGCCACCCTCAAGAGCGGTCCGCACAAGGGACGCAAGGTCGAGGTGGTCTTCGCTGGTGTTCCGAACTCTGATGGTCGACAGGAACTCCAGTTCGCCCTCGTGGAGGATGAGGACTAACGCCTCATCCTCACCTACCCCATTTCACGAGGCCCGACATTTGTATAAAAGGGTGGAGATTTCGCCATGTCCATCAACATCATGATGCGTCTCGGCCTTCAGTTGGTCGGGTCCAACGCCGACCTCGCCCCGGTCAAGGATGAGTCCGACGACTCCTCCCCCGGTGAGGGTGGTGGCGAGGGTGAAGAGAATGAGGACTCCGAAGAAGAGGAGTCCGAGGGTTCCGGGTCCGGCTCCAGCGACGACGAGTCCGACGAGGACGAGGACGACGCGGAGGGTGAGGGTTCCGGCTCTGAGGACGACGAGGACGACACGGACGAGGAGTCCGATGGTTCCGGGTCCGACGAGGACGACGACTCCGACGAGGAAGGCGATGATGACGCCGACTCCGACGAGGACGACGATGATGGTGAGTCCGACGATGGTGAGTCCGACGAGGACGGCAAGGACGGCGAGTCCGATTCCAGCGAGTCCGATTCTGACCCCAGCGAGCAGGACGACCCCAGCGAGGGTGGTGTTGGTGGCTCCGACGACTTCGCGGACAGCGTCCTGGATGGTCTTGAGTCCGAAGACCTCAACGTGAAGAGCAGCAACGAGGCCCTCAAGGAGGGCACCGAGGGTTGCCGCGACCAGAACGTGCTGCCCGATGAGCAGGTCTGGCGTCCGTTCACCACGAATGCGGACACGGTCTACCGACCCGAGATCACCCCTGATGCTGAGGCCAAGATCGCCAAGGCTCAGAAGGTGGTCTCCAAGATCGTTGCCTCGCTTCGCGCTCAGTTTCAGAACAAGTACCTGCGCGCTCGCACGCCTGAGGTCAAGCACGGCGTGCGTCGTGGTCAGGACCTCTCTGAGCGTCGGCTGGTCGAGTCGATGATTGAGATTCGTTCGGGGGTCGCGCCCAGCCGTCCCTTCACCAAGATGAAGAAGGCTGACGACGAGAGCCTCGCGATCGCGGTCGTTGGCGACGAGAGCGGCTCGATGTACGGTGCTCGTGCCAAGAACGCTGCCCTCGCGATGCTCGCGGTTGCTGAGGCTTTCGACAGTCTCGGCTCCCCGATCATGTGCTGCGGCATCCGTGATGGTAACGATTACACTCCCCCTCAGAGCGGGACTGTGGAGAACAACTCCGATTACCACCGCTTTCAGTCCGTGACGGTCGACCTGTTCAAGGACTGGAACGAGCCGCTTCGGAACTGCCGCGCTCGCTTCGCTGGCTACCAAGCCACGGGTGGTACGCCGCTCAGCGATGGGATTCAGTACGCCCTCGAAGCCATGAGCACTCGTCAGGAGCGTCACCGAATCATCCTCGTCATGACCGATGGTCAGCCCTCCGATGGTCGCGTGGTTGCCCGCCAGATTCGCCTCGCCAAGGAGGCTGGAATCACCATCATCGGCATCGGTATCGGCTACGGTACGGATTTCGTTACCGAGTTGTTCGATACGGGCATCGTGCTGCATGACATCGAGCAACTCCCCATCACGCTCGTGAAGACGGTTGACTCGATCGTCTTCCCGAAGCAGGGTGGTAAGAAGGTCGCGCTCGACTCCAGCACGGGTCTGCGCGCTCCCCCTCGCGGGTTCTGATTAGGTTTCGTCCTGGGAGGGGGTTCCCAGCCACTCTTTCAAAAGCATAGGAGACGATTCAGATGCTAGAGACCATCATCAAGGATTCCGTCATGATCTGGAACGCCCCGAAGGATTGGTCCCTAGATGGGGGCCTGATCTGGCTCACGGGTGCGATGCTGGTGATGGTCGCAGGATCGGCTGCTGCTTTCATCACAGAAAGTGCGCGGAAATAATTTCACGACTCTTCACATTTGTATAAAAAGATAGAGAGGTGGTGAGTGCCACCTGCTCTTCCTACCACCCGTTCTCCCACTGAGGGAGACAAGGAGTTTCTCATGGTCACCAACGCTTCCTCTTCTCTCTCCTCCCTCGTCGACACGCTCGCCTCCGCCCACAAGGGCTTCACGGGCCTCATCGTCCGCAAGGTGGGTGTGACCCGTGGCGGTCAGACGAACCCCGTCACCTACGGTGACGACCTCGTCCACACCGTGCTGGTCACGGGCTTCCGCTACGGCTCCCTCGTGGAGCGGAGCGTGGAGGCCCTCGACGCCATGACCTCGTCGGACATCGACGCCCTCGTGGCGCGCGGTCACGTGGGCTGGGTCCGCGTGTGGGCCAAGTCCATGACGCTCCCCGAACTCGTGAGCGCGTGCCAGTCCGAGGGTCTCGACGCCACGGGCAAGAAGGCCGATCTCATCGCCCGCCTTGAGGCGGCGGTTCCCGGTGGTCAGAAGCAGGTCGCGGTGACGCGTGCCGACTTCGACGCGGCCTTCATCGGTCTGCGTGCCGACCTCCAGTCCACCGTCGACGGCACGAATGAGTCGACCACGGACCACGTGTTCGAGCCGCTGGTCATGGACGGTCAGACCGTCCGTGGTGCGCGGGTCTACGTGGGCAACCCGAACGGTGAGAACGCCAGCGAGCCTGGCACCATCTACCTGCAGGGTCTGGTGATCGGCGAGAAGGTGCTGGAGGTTGCCGCCAACGGTCCGGCTCCGGAGAGCAAGAGTGCTCCGGAGTCCGTCGCCAAGAGCGTGCTGCGTCGTCGCCTCCCGGTGTCGCGCTACGTCTCCTACCGCCTCACTCCGGGTGGTGACTGGCTCCTCAACGCGGGTTCCGCTGCCGCCACCGCTGCCGACGACAACGGCGTGACCACCGATCCGGTGCGCGTTGCGGCGGTTCGCGACCTCCTGACCGCCTGA
>JACCDP010027008.1_pt1 | contig 11266 bp, 11 predicted proteins | sample 7445841 | NCBI WGS metagenome assembly JACCDP01 (sample SAMN15323441, study PRJNA562643) | freshwater metagenome | isolation source: river surface water | place: USA:Blue River Watershed | collected 2017-08-17
CAACCGGCTGGCGAATCGGCGGTTTTCGGGCTGGAAGTGGTGAACAATGGCTCCGGGAAGCCAGCGTGAGGCGATGGCGCAGGAAATGATGGGATTCTCCATCGCCTTCACCAAGGCATGGAAAGCGTTGGGCGGCGTTGCCCCGTCGGCATCGACATAGCCGATGAGGTCTGCCAATGGGGCCAATTTCAGTCCTTCAATCAAGGCTCCACCCTTGCCAATGGCCGATGGAACTTCTCTGTGGCTGATGCAGGGGTGGTTTTTTTCGGCTTGTTGAACCACGCCGACGGTGTTGTCTCGACAACCGTTGAGGACTACCACCAGCGAAAATTGTCCAGGATAGTGCCGGCCGAAGTATTCGGCATATTGGTCCAACACTGGGCCAATGCGGTTCTCCTCGTTGTAGGCGGGGATGAGCAGCAACAGGCTAGGAGCAGCGGCGGTCACGGTGACGATGTGTTACCAAAGGCGCCAAGTCAGGTACAAAGGCCAAACACGGAAGTTCGGGTGAAATTTTTTGGGAATCCTTGACCTCGACAGGGTTCCGGGAACGATCTCGGACAAAGCTGATAATCCCCGACCTCCATGAATCTCCGCGCAACATCCTTGCTTCGTGCTGCTGCCGCTTCGGTTGTCCTGGTATCCTTCGCCGCTGCCCCTGCTGGCGATCGTGAACCGGCCGCTGTCACTCCCGGTGCAGCTGGAGCTCCTCCGTCCGATGCGATCGTTCTGTTCAATGGAAAGGATCTGTCTGCATGGAAAAGCGACGACGGCAGTGAGCCGAAGTGGAAGGTGGAGAGCGGCCACATGGAGGTTCACGGACGGAGTTTGATGACCCGTCAGGAGTTTGGTGCGATTCAGTTGCATCTGGAATGGGCCTCACCTGCCGAAGTCAAGGGAGATGGGCAGGGGAGGGGCAACAGCGGTGTTTATTTTCAGGGACGCTACGAGATCCAAGTGCTCGATTCCTATCAGAACAAAACCTACTTCAATGGCCAGGCAGCCTCGTTCTACGGTCACAATGCTCCTTTGGTAAATGCGTCCCGCAAGCCGGGGGAATGGCAAGCTTATGACATCGTGTTCCATCCGCCCACACCGGGAGCCGATGGCAAGGTGCTGCCCGGCTCGTTCACGGTGCTGCACAATGGCGTCTTGGTTCAGGACCATATCCCGGTTCTGGGTGATGCTTCGGTGTCGGCGAAGTTTTCTGGCGCCACTCCCTTGGGGCCCCTGATGTTGCAAGATCACGGTAATCCGGTGCGCTATCGCAATATCTGGGTCCGCAAGTTGGATTGATACCCGTCCGGTTTGACACGCCTTCGCAATGAAGGGCCCTGTTCCATCCCAATCGTTCATGAATGCTCCGTTTCGTTTCTGGTGGGTCGCCGCCATGGCTTGGATGCTGGCGGAAAAGTCGGGGATCTCTGCCGCCGAGCTCCGCCCGTTGCGGGCGTTGTTGGTGTGCGGAGGATGTTGCCACGACTACCCGGTGCAGAAGGACGTGCTCAAACGGGGCATAGAATCACGAGCTCGAATCGCGGTGGATACGGTTGAGCAGGGGGGTGCCTCCAAGGAGAGTCAGATTCCCCTTTACCAAAATCCGGATTGGGCCAAGGGCTACGATGTGGTGATCCATGACGAATGTTTCGGCGCGGTCGCCGACACGAATTGGATCTCGAAGATTCTCGCTCCGCATCGGGCCGGGCTACCGGGGGTGAATCTGCACTGTGCTGTCCACAGTTACCGGGCCGCGCCGGGTGAACTTTGGCAGGAATACCTTGGCCTCCGATCCATGAAGCATGGCAAGGCCACTCCCATCCAGATCCGCACAGTGGACAAGCAACATCCCATCATCCGTGGTCTGGGTTGGCGGGATTGGTTGACCGGCAATGAGGAGCTTTACAACAACGTGAAAGTCTTTCCGTCGGCCACCGTCCTGCAACGGGGAACGCAAGGTGAAGACGACTGGGCCATCACTTGGGTGAATCGGTTTGGATTCACTCGGGTCTTCAGTACATCGCTGGGGCATTTCAACGAGACGGTCGGCGACGATCGCTATTTAGACCTGGTGACGCGGGGTGTGCTGTGGGCGTGCGATCGTCTAGATGCCCGCCATCTCAAGTCGATGATGCCCATTTCCCCGGTGCGATCCACTTCTCCGGTAACGCCAGCCGTTAAACCCTGAAACAACCGGGGTCTTTTTGAACCAAAAGCAGTATTTGAAACACTCACCCAGTCTCGCATGCGCTGCTGATCTCTCTCCGAGGTTTCCTCTGGGAGGGGTCGGACCGAACGGCGTCAGGGCGCGTGGCCGTGGACTAGAAACCATTCCACCGCATCCGCCAAAGCCTGCCGGGGTGGGGTTTGTGGGAGCCCGAGTTCTTGGATGGCTTTGGCCGGGTTGAACCACATTTTGTAGGCGGCCATACGGACTCCAGCCAATGGCGCTTTGGGAGGTTTTCCAGTGATCTTGGCGAGCCACTCGTCGACATGTGCCGCACCCAAGGCCACGGCGTAGGGTACCTGAAACCGTGGAGCGGGGAGGCCGGTGATCTCTGAAAGGGTGTCGAAGGCTTGTTTCATGGTCCAATTCCCGTGGGCATTTCCCAAGATGTAGCGTTCGCCGACGCGCCCCCTTTCGGCGGCCAAGATGTGACCCTCGGCGACGTCCCGAACGTGAACCCAATTCAGTCCTGTATCCAAATAGGCGGGCATCGCGCGGCGCAGGAAATCCACGATCACTTGTCCCGTAGGCGTGGGTTTCACATCCCGCGGGCCGATCGGGGCGCTGGGGTTGACGATGATCACCGGCAACCCGGCTGCAGCCAATTCCCGGGCCACCACTTCAGCCCGCCACTTGGAGAGCTTGTAGGGGTTGGACATCTGAGACTCCGCCACCGGGGTGGTCTCATCGGTGGGTACAACCAAACCATCCGAGCCCGGCTTGGGAAGACCGATGCAACCGACGGTGCTGGTGTAGACTATCCGGCAGCATCCCGCTTGATGCGCCGCGGTCAGGATATTGCGGGTTCCATCGACATTGGCCCGGAACATGGGGGCGTAATCGGGCAACCAGAGTGCGTAGCTCGCAGCCACATGGAAGCACCAGTCGCATCCAGCCATTGCCTGGGCAAGTTTCGGCACTGCGTCGGAGAGGTCTCCAGAAACGGCCTCATACGTGGCGCCAGTGAGGCCTCGGACATCTGCCCCGGGTCGCAACAGCACACGCACTGAATGCCCGCCGGCAATCAATGCATGGACCAAGTTGGCTCCGACAAAGCCGGAGGCGCCGGTGACGAAACAACGCATGTCGGAAATGGGCGAAATCTGAAGACGGGACCGGCTGGCAACCTCACTTCGCCCAGAAATCGATCACGAACACATCGGCGACCAAGGGGCGCACCAGTTTACCGAACTCCTGATGGTCGGGGTGGACGAGGTAGGCGTCCCGATCCTTTTCGGAGGTGAAGGTGAGGATCCAACCGTGGGTGCAGCCTTTGTTGAGGTTTTCCGGGCTGTTGTTGGTGCCCGCCTCGAGGGTGGCGATTTGGGGAATCTTCGACTTCAGCGCTCGGAAGGCTGTCTCGACTTTTTTCACCTCGGCCGGGCTGGCAGTGTCCTTGAACTTGAAGGCGACAACGTGGCGGAGGTGACCGTGGTTTTTTGAGGAGGCAGTGGTGTCAGACATGGCAGGGAAAGCCAGGGCGAAGAGCAACGCCCCGATCAGTAGTATTGGTTTCATCGGAAATTTCTGAACGAGGCTGGAACTTGCCTGGGCTCCGGACAAGCCCGGATCGCATTTCAAATCGCCGCCCGAGCCGCTGGTCGCGCTTTACGCTTGTGATCAGAGCGCTCGGAAGGTTGATCGGATGCCCGCTCCTGAGGCGATTTGGACGCCACGGCGGTTGGCGGCCAGGTGTGCGCAGATTTTAAAGACCATCTCGGCGGAGTCGACTTGTCCGATGGCGGCTGCCAGTGCGTCGGCAGAAAAAGTCGTTCCGGGGTTGGCAGCCAGGTGCGCCATGGCCTGACGTTGCAGGCTCAGCACGCTCGCGGCGGCTTTCTTGCCCGCTTCGACGCCCGGCTGGTGGTAGGCGTTGATGTGGATCAGCGAAGCGTAAAGACCCACGGCCCGCTCAAAGAGGGCGATGAGCATGCCGACGGTGAATGCGGAAGCATCCGGGACAGTGAGCGTCAGGCTCGGGCGCCCCGACTCGTACAGGGCGGAGCGGGTGCCCAGGAAGAATCCGCTCAGGAAGTCGCCGCTGGTCGCACCCGGCTCCACTTCGACGCTGGATCCGTCCCGATCTCGCAAGACTTCGATGAACACGGCGAAGAAGTTGGTCACGCCATCCCGCAATTGCTGGACGTAGGCATGTTGATCGGTCGAACCCTTGTTTCCGTACACAGCCAGTCCTTGGTGGACCACCTTTCCGTCCAGATCCAGTTCCTTGCCCAGGGATTCCATGACGAGTTGCTGGAGATATTTGGAGAAGAGTTCGAAGCGGTCCTTGTAGGGGAGAACCACCATGTCTTTGGTTCCGCGACCTTCTCCGAGGAAGTACCACATCAGTGCGAGTTGTGCCGCGGGATTGTCGCGGGTGATGGTGTTTCGAGTGGCCTCATCGCAGGCCTTCGCCCCAGCCAGCAGTCCTTGGATGTCCAAGCCCTGCAGGGCTGCCGGCAGCAGCCCAACTGCGCTCAATTCGCTGGTGCGTCCACCCACCCAGTCCCACATGGGGAAGGTTTTGATCCAACCGTCAGCGATGGCTGTCTTGTGCAGGGAACTGCCTTCGCCCGTTATGGCAACTGCGTGCGCGGCAAAACTGAGGCCCGCCCGCTCGTAGGCAGCCCGTGCCTCGACCATCCCGTTGCGCGTCTCCGGAGTGCCGCCCGACTTCGAGATGACCAGTGCGAGGGTTTGTCCCAGCTTGCCTTCCAGAGTGGCGAGCACTTGGTCCATACCGTCCGGATCGGTGTTGTCGAAGAAATACGGTGTGAGCTTGTCTGAGCGTGCGTGACCCAGCGCCTTGGCCACGAATTGGGGACCGAGGGCCGAACCCCCGATTCCGATGACCAGCACGTGACGGAAGGGGCCGGAGGAGCCGACCCGTTCTCCACGATGCACTTGGCCAGCGAAAGTGCCGATCGCGTCCAACGTACTCAGGATGGCTTCAGTCAGGGCGGGTGTTGGTGCCAGTGCGGGGTTCCGCAGCCAATAATGGCCCACCATCCGTTGCTCGTCCGGATTGGCGATGGCACCCCTCTCCAATTGTGCCATATCGCTCAGTGCTTTCTGGATGGGCCGTTCCATCTTGTCGTGGAAGTCGTCCGGGAAAGGGACCCGGCTGATGTCCAGTCCGAGCCCGAGGGTGGGGCAATCCAGATAATGACGTTGGAATCGGGACCAGAGAATCGCTTGGGTTGCAATCATCGCAGGCGAGACGCTAGGAACTGGATCGTGCCTGCCAAGAAGTAAAGTGGTGTGCTTTCACGGGGTGAATTTTGAACTGCGACCGATGTGTTCAGTTGTTGCAGCAGAACATTCGCTTAACAAAACCAGTTTTGAAGGTTATCCGTGATCCACCCGCATGTTGCTCCGCCAACGCCAACTCTTGAACAAGGTTCACGCGCTCATCGATGCGGCGTTGTTCGGTGGTGTTTTTTGGTTGGCCCATTTCATCCGGTCGCTGCCTCGCCTTGATGCGGATGATGTCATTGGCGATTTCAACAAGTACCAATGGCTGCTCTTGGTGGTGGTGCCTTTGACGCCTCCGCTGCTTGAGCTTCAAGGGTTTTACCATCGAGCGGTCCTGGCCTCGAGAAGGCAATCCTTGTCTCAGATCCTGCGAGGGTCGGCCTGGGTTTCATTGGCGATCATCGTAGCCATGTTCTTCACCAAGCAGGAAGTCGCCCGCGGAGTGGTCTCCCTGTTTTTGCCGATGATTGTTTGTGCGATGGTCATCAAGGAGGAGTTGCTGCGGTTTTGGGCTCAATCTCGAATGGTGGGCCAGGAGGCCCGTCGGCGGGTGATCCTGATTGGGGGCGATCGTGAGATGAGTCGATTGGACGAGGCTTTGAAGGAAAATGCCCAAGGTGAGATTTCTGTCGCGGCCCGTTTGGATCCCGGCCAGTTTTCCATCGCAGTCCTGACGGATCTATTGCACTCCCATGCAGCGAACGCCGTTTTGGTAGCGCCCAAGCAGTTCCTTTTTGGTCAGATTGAAAAGATCATCCAAGTCTGCGAACTCGAGGGTGTTGAGGTCTGGTTGCACGCCGATTTCTTCCAGACCCGGGTTTCTCAAACAACCGTGGACGAATTGGCCGGGCATCCGGTGCTGGTGTTCCGCACCGGCCCTGATCAGACGTGGCAGTCCATGGCCAAAGGGGTGGTTGATTTCCTTGGCTCAATGGCCCTGTTGGTGGCGACCTCGCCGTTGTTCTTGGCGGCGGCCTTGGCGGTTCGGCTGACTTCTCCAGGGCCAGTGCTGTTCCGCCAGCGTCGGGCTGGGCTCAACGGGCACCCGTTCACCATGCTCAAGTTCCGCACGATGGTGACCAATGCTGAGCAGCTCAAACACGAGTTGGCCAAGCTCAATGAGATGAGTGGCCCCGTGTTCAAGGTCACCAACGATCCCCGCGTGACTCCCGTGGGCCGGTTCTTGCGCAAGTGGTCGGTGGATGAGTTGCCGCAGTTGTGGAATGTTTTCCGCGGCGAAATGAGTCTGGTGGGCCCACGCCCGTTGCCGGTGGACGAGGTGGCTCGTTTCGACGACATGGCCCACCGCCGCCGCTTGAGCGTCAAGCCGGGTCTGACTTGCCTGTGGCAAGTGAGCGGCCGCAACAATGTGACCGATTTCAAGGAGTGGGTCCGCCTCGACCTCCACTACATCGACAACTGGTCCATCTGGCTCGACCTCAGGATCCTTTTGCGGACGATCCCGGCTGTTTTCTCAGGCGCCGGTGCCAAGTGATCAGTCTGAGCCAACGCCCCTTCGTGTTGGCTGCGCCGGGTTTCCATCGCAAGGCTTCGTTCTCAAAAACATTGTTGCCGTACGGCAGCGGAAAGGACTGGCGGGTTTTTGTTGGCTTGTGTGGGCGGGGGGCAGGGCCTAGCCTTGTGCACAAGACAAGTGAACGGAAATCCTATGGAGACTTCGATACTGGCGTTTATTGGCGGCACCGAAATCATGTGGATCGCCATCGTGGTTTTGGTCCTCTTTGGCGCCAAGAAGGTGCCTGAGCTCATGAAGGGTGTGGGTACCGGCATCCGCGAGTTCAAGAAGGCGTCGAAGGATGTGCAGGATGAAGTTCAGCGCGTGATGGACGAGCCAGAGCGCCCTGCGGCGCCGACCACCCCGCCGGTGCGTCCGCCTTCTGATACGGTTTCGCACAGTCACAAGGCCTGATTCAGGGTCTGGTTCCAGCCTTCTCCTTGGCCGATGAACCCTCGCTTGGATCGCGATCCACTTGGGTTTGCCGCAGGCGGGGACATCATTCGTTTGGATGGACCGATTTGAGCGCGCATGGCTGACGATCCTGATTACACCCTGACCCCTTCACTGCCCCCCAGTTCTGACTTTCAGGACTCGGAGGAGGCGGGTGGTGGGCCGGTCAAGACATTCCTGGAGCACCTGGAGGATCTTCGTTGGACCCTCATCAAGTGTGCGGTTGCGGTGTTCCTGGGTTTCATCCTTTGCCTGAGCGGCAGCAATGTGGTCATCCAGTTCCTCAAGTGGCCACTGATGGTGGCCGAGGGGATGCGCCACTCCACGAGTGGTCGGGTGGTTTTCATGCTGGGTACCAATGTGCTCACTCGCATGACGCCCAATGACAGCGGGATCGCAGGGGTGGCCACCAACCGGGATACGGTTTTTCGATTGGCTCCCACGTTGGTGGGGACAAACTTGGTGCTCAAATTGCAGGAGGACACCAACCCCCCGGCCATTGCCACTCGGTCTTTCGATGTCCAGCTCAAGACGCTGGGGCCTGTGACGGCGTTCAGCGTGGTGATGCAAATCGCCATGTTTGGCGGCATCACCGTCTCCATTCCCTTCATTCTATTCTTCATTGCCCAGTTCATCCTGCCGGCGTTGCACCAACACGAGAAGTCGTTCGTGTACAAGGTCAGTGGGTGGGCAACCTTCCTCTTCTTGCTGGGGGTGGCTTTCTGCTACTTCGTCCTGTTGGTGATCTGTTTGAGCACCACGGTGAGTTTCTCCAACTGGCTCGGTTTCGCCGCCGACGAATGGAAGGCCGATGAATACATCAGCTTTGTGTGCTGGTTCATGTTGGGCATGGGGGTGGCCTTCCAGTTGCCGCTGGTCCTGCTGACGCTGGTCAAGATTGGCCTCTTGGATGCCGCCAAACTTTCCAGGTTCCGTTCCTACTGGGTGGTGGCCGGCTTGGTGATTGCTGCCTTCATCACGCCTGATGGCAATCCACTCAACATGCTACTGCTCTTTCTGCCGCTGCACCTGCTGTATGAAATCAGCCTGGTGATTGCTTGGTGGTGGGGGCGAAAAGCGGCCAAAGCCGTTGCAACCCTGCCGCCGGATGAGCGCGCGTGAAAAATCATCGCCTGTCGGATGAAGTCCGCGCTTGCGCCCACCGGCTCCACCGATAACCTCCCCCCACATTTTCCAACCCTATGCGTTCCTTCCTCAAGCCGGTGAGTCTCCTTGTGACCGTGGCCGCGGTGCTCGTCGGATGCACCAGCGCCGAGCAAAAGCTCGGTCGCGGACTCAACAACATGTCTGAGCCGTTCCGCCTCGGTGAACTCCAGCGCAGCTACGAGCAGGGCGCCCTGTTCGGCGGTACACATGGTGGTACGGTGGGCGTCGTTCGGGGCGTCAATCGCACCATCGGCCGCACGGTTGTGGGTGCGGTGGAGGTGTTGAGCTTCCCCATTCCCAGCGAGCCCTACATCAAGCCTGATTACAAGGTGTACCCGGACAGCTACAAGCCCGGAGCCCTCGGCAAGTCCACCGTGACGGCCACCGACAATTCCCTCGGATTCGAGGCGTCGGACGTGGCTCCGGTGATCCCGGGCAGCCGCTTCCGCGTCATCGACTGAGGGCTTGGGCGTTCCCTCACCGGGATGCCCATGACCACCCCTTCCCCGCGCTCCCGCAGTTTCTGCCGGGGCGCTTTTTTATGCCGCTGATCCGATCCTCTCCCTGCAAGGTCAACCTGCTGCTCAACATCCTCGGGCGGCGGCCCGACGGATTTCATGACTTGGAGACCTTGTTCCACCCGGTGCCGCTGTGTGATGAGTTGGCCTTTGAATTGACTGGCGAGTCCGGGATTCACTTCACCTGCGACCATCCGGAACTGCCCACCGATCGGAGCAATCTGGTGGTGCGGGCCACCGAGCAATTCTTGGTTGAGGCTCAACAAGTCGGGCAGGGGATTCGAATTCATCTCACCAAGCGAATCCCGCTGGCCGCCGGGTTGGGTGGGGGGAGTTCTAACGCCGCCCAGACCTTGCTTGGGCTGAACGAGTTGCTGGGTCGGCCGTTGACTTTGGGTGCTCTGGATCGCATCGCGGCTACGTTGGGTTCGGATGTGAATTTTTTCCTTCAGGACCAACCAGCCCGAGCCACAGGCCGAGGAGAACGGGTCGAGCCGGTGGCTCCGTTTGAGGCGCTCCGGGGCCGGGGCATGATTCTATACCATCCGGGTTTTGGTATCTCCACGGCCTGGGCCTATCGAGAACTGGCTCAACATCCGGAGGCCCTCAATGGTCGCCCGGGCAGGGTCGATGCCTTGGAGCGTGCCTTGAGGTCTGGTGATCTTGCCGAGGCCGGCCCGTGTTTCTACAACTCGCTGGAGGCCCCGGCTTTGCACAAGTATCCGATCCTGAGTTTGTACCAGCGTTTCTTCCGGGCCAACGGTGCATGGGCGGCGTTGATGTCCGGAAGTGGTTCAACCACCTTTGCTCTCTTCCAAGACGAGGCCTCTGCGCGGGCGGCGGTCTCGCCTTTTGAAGCGCATTTTGGAACGGCTGGTTGGCTGCAGGTGGTTTGTTTGTAGTTTCCCGTCTCTGGGGTGGGTTGTCGGATCGGGGTGCCGGTTTGGCTTGTCTTTCCGAGATGCTCAGGTGTGAGGGGGAGTCTTGGGATGCGTAGCAGTCTTTCAGCCTGTTACCGCGGCCTTTTCCTCGCCTTGCAGTATGATCTGTGTCGACGATTTGCCGTCTTTAACACCCTGTTCAATCGCCTCTTATGATTCGTCTCGACGGCAAGACTGCTCTGGTGACGGGTGCCGGATCCGGCATCGGTCAATGCATCGCTGAAACCTTTGCCCGTGCCGGTGCCTGGGTGCTTGTTGCTGAACTTCGGATCGAAGCGGGTGAGGCGACTGTCCAGCGGATACGTGAAGCGGGTGGTCGAGCTGATGCAGTCGCTCTCGACGTGACTTCGGAATCCGACCTCGCAGCCGCAGCTGCGCGCTATCCGGTGGTTGATGTTCTCGTTTGCAATGCGGGTATTGGTCATGTCGGGACACTTCTGACCACGGCCCGCGCTGATTTTGATCGGGTGATGGCGGTGAATGTCCGTGGGGTGTTCAATACCATGAAAGCTTGGTTGCCAGGCATGGTTTCCCGGGGAGCGGGTTCGGTGGTCAATCTCGCTTCCACGGCGGGTTTGGAAGGGTTGGTTGATCGCTTTGCCTACAGTGTCAGCAAACATGCGGTGGTCGGCATTACTCGATCGGCGGCCCTCGACCATGCGCGCAGCGGTGTTCGCATCAATTGTCTTTGTCCGGGTCGGGTGGAAACTCCGTTTGTCCGCGCCCGCATCGCCGAATACCCCGACCCGGTGGCCGCAGCCCGTGAAATGGCATCCACCCAAGCGATGGGGCGCATGGGGCAGCCCCAGGAAATTGCCAACGCCGCCTTGTTTTTGGCCTCCGACGCCGCCTCGTTTGTTACCGGCGCAGCGTTGCCGGTCGATGGAGGTTGGACAGCCGGGATGTTTTCCAAGGGCTGATCCACCCCAAGGGTTATCCCCACTGCCTTCCTGGGCCCGCTTCAGTTTCCCAACTCTGGAGCGGCGAGGCGCATGATTGGCTTCTGTTTCGGTGGCCTGTTCCAAGAAGCCTGTCCCTTGTCCGAGGAGCCTGTCCCTTGTCCGAGGAGCCTGTCCCTCGTCCGAGGAGCCTGTCCCTTGTCCGAGGAGCCTGTCCCTCGTCCGAAGAGCCTGTCCCTCGTCCGAAGAGCCTGTCCCTCGTCCGAAGAGCCTGTCCCTCGTCCTTGTCCGAG
>JACCDP010475540.1_pt1 | contig 11263 bp, 9 predicted proteins | sample 7445841 | NCBI WGS metagenome assembly JACCDP01 (sample SAMN15323441, study PRJNA562643) | freshwater metagenome | isolation source: river surface water | place: USA:Blue River Watershed | collected 2017-08-17
ATAATACTGGTACTCAACCTTGAGAAATTATCAAGGAGAGTACTCCTTTGGATGAAAAATTTAATATTGTCTTTTTTTTACAGATTAAATTTTGTCCGATTTTCAGTTTAAGAACAAGCCCTATTTAAGAAACAAAACACATGAAAACGGATAAAAAATCAGTAAAAGTATACAAGAGTAGGGTATTGGATGATTTCTTTACTGAAAAAGACGCCAAAGAATACAAGAGAACTGAAAACACTATGTTGTTAGCATTACATATTGAAAAAGCCATGCGCAACAAAAACTGGAATCGTGTTCAATTCGCCAAAGAAATGAAAGTAAATCCCTCAGTTATTACAAAATGGCTGAGTGGTACGCATAATTTCACCTGCGATACCTTGTTTGATATTGAGGCTGCACTTGGTATTTGTATAGTAAATACAACGGAACCTCTAAATGTACAGACCGTTGTAAAATATCAGGTACAGGTTGTTATTGAAAAACAAACCGTACAGCCATACTCTTATTTCACCGGCAAGCTAAAAAGCATTTTAAAAACTCCAAAATATTCCTATGGCCAAGGCTAAACATGAACATAAAAATTTCCACTTTCATGTTAAATCAGTTGAGTTGCTGAAGCATAATTTTGCTGTTCCAGATAAACCAATTGAAAACTCTGGGAGTTTCAATTTCAATGTAGGCGTAGAACAAAAGCTGGATTTTACCAATAAATTATTCATTGTAATTTTACATGTAGATATTAGCTCTACTAAAGAGCTGGATTTCATACTTGCTTCGGCATCTGTAGCCTGTGTTTACGGTATTGAACGTTTTAACGAGGTTATCAGAATGAATACCTCAGGCAAACCCAACATTGATGAAACTATTACACATACATTAAATTCCATTTCTATTTCCACTACACGTGGGGTTTTATCTCAGCTCTTTAAAGGCACTTATCTACATCATGCCATTCTTCCGGTTGTAGATCCAAAGTCGTTAATACCATCGGGAGCAAAATAATCTCATTTCGACTTATTCTTAAAAAATCAATGGATGCTTTTCTTATGCAATAAGGTTGGTCGTTGGAGACTCCTTCTATATAAAAGCGAAACCAATACATTTGCAGGGGCTGTAGAGTATTTACTGAGATCCAGATCGGATTATTGACATGATCCGCATGGGAAGGAAGAGCTGAGTCACAGTGTAGAAAACAAGTCGCTAATACACCTTGCTTTTTATTATGTCTCCACATTCCAGTAAACGTGCTGCGTAGCGCACATAAAAAAACCGCCTATGGCGGTTTCCTTCATTTACAGAGGTCCCGAGCGGATTCGAACCGCTGTAGGAGCTTTTGCAGAGCTCAGCCTAGCCACTCGGCCACAGGACCTTTTTCCTCCTTCAGTAATTATTTTTGCTTTGATGCAAATTCCTATTCCTTAAGAAGGTCTACAAAAATACTACTTTTTTAACATTTAACAAGCAGCTTTCTGCCGTCTTTTAAAAAACACCCGATATTATTAGATTTCCAGCCTGTTCTTTTTGATTTCCCCTTTCGTTTTTTATTTGTTCATTGTATGCACAAGGGTTATGACCAGCCCTAACTACTTATCTCAATACTTACACGCTCCACATCCCCATTCATGGGCGGCAATAGCTTTGTTACCTTTACTTTTAACCACGTCAACTCCGGAAACCTCAACCACATGTTATCGTATATGCGCTGACCAACCTGCTCTATTAATTTAGACCTTATAGCCATTTCACTTTTCACTAATTCATACACTTCACAATAATCAATAGTCTGCCCCAAATCGTCTGTTCTGGCGGCGCGGGTAAAATCCGTTTGCATGAACACATCAACTATATAATTGCCTCCTATTTTCGCCTCTTCTTCCAAGCATCCGTGATAGGCGTATACTTTTATTCCTTCAATATGTATAGCATTTGTCATTTGTTATGCTGCTGTAACCTGTTGTTTTAATTGTACCAGCGCTTTTTCCAGGCGTTTTACAGTTTCTTCCTTACCCAGCAACTCTATTATTTCAAACAATGCCGGCCCACCACCTACACCACATATACAAACCCTTAAAAACTGCATAACCTGCCCAGGGCCTATTCCCATTTTTTCGGCGGTAGACTTAAACGCCTGTTCGGTTTCCAGCACGGTAAATTTTTCTAAAGCAGCAAATGCCTGCTTCAGCTCATTTACAAAGCTTGCCGATTGTTCAGTATACTTCTTCTTCACCACCTCGGCATCATAAGCAAGCGGTGCTTGAAACAAATATGCACCCTGTTCCCAAAAATCCTGAACAAAGTTTGCTTTCTCTTTTAATAACCTGCACGCTCCAATTACAAATGATTCAGTAGCTTGTACGCCTTTTGCTTTTAATAAAGACATGAATGTTTCCGCTAATTCTGCATCACTTTTTTTGCGGAGGTATTGCTGGTTGAACCATTTTGTTTTTTCAGGATCAAACTTAGCCCCTGCCTTGCTTACCCGCTCCAGCGAAAATTCATGTATCAATTCTTCTTTGGTAAATAATTCCTGGTTACCACTGCTATGCCATCCCAACAGGGCTAGCATATTAATAAACGCTTCCGGAAAATACCCCCTTTCCCTGTAACCGCTAAAGCTTTCCGGTTGCTGTGTTTTAGTATCTAATAATTCCCCGTTTAACGGAAACACCGGAAACCCCAGCCTGTCTCCATCACGTTTGCTGAGTTTGCCATTACCATCGGGCCTTAATAATAAAGGCAGATGTGCAAATTCAGGCATTACACTTTCCCAGCCAAATGCCTTGTACAAGAGCACATGCAGGGGCGCCGACGGCAACCATTCTTCTCCCCTGATAACATGGGTAATTTTCATGGTATAATCATCCACAATATTGGCCAAATGGTAGGTTGGCATGCCATCCGACTTAAACAATACCTTGTCATCCAGCTGTGCAGAGTTTACCACCACCCAACCCCTGATCAGGTCTTTTACCCGCACTTCTTCATTACGGGGTATTTTAAAGCGGATAACATAAGGCTCCCCCTTTTCCAATTTCGCCTTTACCTCATCTTCGGAAAGGGTAAGGGAGTTTTTCATGTTTTGGCGGGTGATAGCATTGTATGATGAACTACTGCCCATAGCTTCCATTCGCTTACGCATTTCTTCCAGCTCTTCGGAAGTATCGAAGGCGTAATAAGCATGCCCGTCTTTTATTAGTTGTTCGGCGTATTGGCGGTACATGGGCTTGCGCTCACTTTGCCGGTAAGGGGCATAAGGCCCATCTCCAAAACCTATACCTTCATTGGGTTCTATACCACACCACTTCAAGGCTTCAATGATGTATTGCTCTGCACCCGGAACAAATCGTTCCTGGTCTGTGTCCTCTATCCGTAATATAAAATCACCTCCGTGCTTTTTAGCAAAGAGGTAGTTATACAAGGCTGTTCTTACTCCACCCATGTGCAGGGGGCCTGTTGGACTCGGTGCAAAGCGCACCCTTACTTTTCTGTTTTCCATCTGTTTATTTCAAAATTGAATGGCAAATTTACGAGGAAATTAGGAATTTATGGCTCCTTCTGCACAAGCAAAAGGGGCTTTCGCCCCCTTTTTTCTCTTACTGTCCGTGACAGCTTTTATATTTTTTACCGCTTCCACAAGGGCATGGGTCGTTTCGCCCTATTTTTGGATCCACCTTTATGGGTTGGGGTTTGGGTTTGGGGCGTTCCTGTGCTTCTGTCTCCTCACTCCTGCTTTCTACCAGGGCTTCCTGGCGGGGAGCAGGCCGCTGTTGCGGTTGCCTGAATTGAGTGCCCCTTTGCATCACCTGTTGGTTTTCCTGCGCCGGTAAATTTCCTTTTACTAAAAACGATAGGGTTTCCTTGCTGGTTTTAGTAATCATTTCACGGAAAAGATTAAAAGATTCCAGCTTATAAATCAATAAAGGATCTTTTTGCTCTAAGGCTGCGTTTTGCACGGCCTGTTTTAAATCATCCAGTTCCCTGAGGTGCTCTTTCCAGGCATCATCAATCATGGCTAAGGTAATTCCCTTTTCAAAGGCCAGTACCATTTCTCTGCCCTGTGTTTCTGCCGATCTTTTCAGATTAGCCATAACCTGTATGGTACGAATACCGTCCGTAAAGGGAGTTACAATGTTTTCGAAGGTTTGAGACTGGTTTTCATACACCTGCTTCACAACCGGATAAACGGCATTGGCCACCATTGCCGATTTTTCACGGTAATGTTTTTCTGCAGCTTCAAATATTTTATTAATTAATTCGTCTCTTCTGGCACTCAGGAATTCCTTTTCTGCTACCGGACTTTCAATAGACAGCAGTCGGATCAGTTCTACCTGGAAACCTTCAAAGTCTTTCGCATCCTGATATTCCGTAACTATACTTTCAGATACATCAAATAACATGTTTGCAATGTCAATGCTCAGCATCTCTCCAAAAAGAGCATTCTTTCTGCGTTTATACACCACATCGCGCTGGGCATTCATCACATCATCGTATTCAATCAGTCGTTTACGAATGCCAAAGTTATTTTCTTCTACCTTTTTCTGGGCGCGTTCAATAGACTTGGTAATCATGGAATGCTGGATCACCTCACCTTCTTTTAGTCCCATGCGGTCCATCATCTTCGCTATACGCTCGCTTCCGAATAAACGCATGAGGTTATCTTCCAGCGACACAAAAAACTGCGAACTCCCGGGGTCTCCCTGCCGGCCTGCACGTCCGCGGAGCTGCCTGTCCACCCTCCGGCTTTCGTGTCTTTCTGTACCAATTATGGCTAAACCACCTGCCTCTTTTACTCCTTCACCCAGCTTAATGTCTGTTCCCCGGCCAGCCATATTGGTAGCAATGGTAACGGTACCAGGCTTACCGGCTTCGGCAACTATTTCTGCCTCTTTCTGGTGGAGCTTGGCATTTAACACGTTGTGTTTAATGCTTCTCAGTTTCAACATTTTACTTAGTAATTCTGATATCTCTACTGAGGTTGTTCCCACCAGTACCGGCCTTCCGGCGGCAACCAGCTTCACAATTTCTTCTATTACCGCATTGTATTTCTCGCGTTTGGTTTTATATACCAGGTCTTCCATATCCTTACGGGAAATGGCCCTGTTAGTAGGTATAACCACAACGTCCAGCTTATATATATCCCAAAACTCCTGGCTTTCGGTTTCTGCAGTACCCGTCATTCCAGCCAGTTTGTTATACATCCTGAAATAGTTCTGGAGGGTAATGGTGGCATAGGTTTGGGTAGCTGCCTCAATTTTTACATTTTCCTTGGCTTCAATGGCCTGGTGCAAGCCATCGCTGTAGCGGCGCCCTTCCATGATACGGCCTGTTTGCTCATCCACAATTTTTACCTGTCCGTTATCTATCACATATTCAACATCCTTCTCAAACAAGGTATAGGCTTTTAACAGTTGGTTAACGGTGTGAATGCGTTCACTCTTCACGTTAAACTCCTGCATCAGCACTTCTTTCTTTTGCAGTTTTTCCTGGGGTTCGGAGACCGATTTTTCAATTTGTGCAAATTCCTCCCCTACATTCGGTAATATGAAGAATTTAACGTCATCGGTGTTGGAAGTAATGAGGTCTAAGCCTTTTTCCGTAAGCTCTACACTGTTGTTTTTTTCATCAATAACAAAGTAGAGTTCCTGATCTATTTTATGCATTTCCTTGTTTTGGTCCTGCATGTAATGGTTTTCTGTTTTCTGCAACAAGGCCCTCACCCCTGTTTCACTCAGGAATTTTATCAGTGCTCCGTTTTTAGGTAAACCACGGTAAGCCCTCAATAAAGGAACGCCGGCTTCCTTTTCTTTTCCTTCGGCCACTAATTTTTTTGCTTCGGTAAGGCAGGTGAGTACAAATTGTTTTTGGGTGCCTACCAGTTTTTCTATACGGGGCTTAAAGTCATTAAATTCGTGCTTATCTCCTTTGGGGGTTGGGCCGGAGATAATTAAGGGAGTACGAGCATCGTCAATAAGAACCGAATCCACCTCATCTACAATGGCATAATTGTGTTTACGCTGTACCAATTCTTCCGGGGCACGTGCCATATTGTCGCGCAGGTAATCAAAACCGAACTCATTATTGGTTCCATAAGTAATATCTGCCAGGTAGGCCAGGCGGCGCTCGTAACTATTGGGTTCGTGTTTATCTATGCAATCAACCCTGAGGCCGTGAAACTCAAATATGGGCGCATTCCATTCCGCATCCCTGCGGCTCAGGTAATTGTTTACGGTTACTACGTGTACTCCTCTTCCTGCCAGGGCATTCAGGAAAATAGGAAGAGTAGCTACTAAAGTTTTACCTTCACCGGTGGCCATTTCCGAAATTTTACCCTGGTGCAATACTATACCGCCTATTAGCTGCACATCATAGTGAATCATGTTCCATACTACTTCGTTGCCTGCAGCCATCCACCTGTTTTTCCAATAGGCCTGTCCTTCACGTATCTCCACATTGGGATGATTACGGGCGTATTGGGTATCTATTTCCGTTGCGGCTACCTTTACTTCGGTGCTTTCGGCAAAACGGCGGGCGGTATCCTTAAGTATTGAAAAGGCTTCCGGTAGTATTTCATTTAATACCTCCTCCACTTTTTTGGTAATTTCCTTTTCCATTTCCTCTATCTCTTTATATAAGGCCTCTTTGGTATCAACCCCCATATCAAACTCTTTTTCAATACGGGCTCTGATCTCTGCAATCTTGTTGTTTTCACCAGAGATGTGTTCCTGAATCCGGGCTTTTAAGGAGGCCGACCTGGCTCTTAATTCATCATTACTGAGGGTGGAAATGGTTTTATAAGCTTCCTGTATCTTACTTACAATGGGCTTTATTTCCTTTATGTCTTTCTCTGACTTTGTTCCGAAAATTTTAGTTAAAAAACCAAACATGCTTGCGATTATTTTATTAATAAGTTGAAGACGGCAAAGGTACAAATAATTTGCCTATACCTGTTTTGCGCCACAATGGCATAAATATTTCATTATTTGGGAAAACAAAGGGCAGGCAGGTTGCTTCCTGTCATCCTGAAAGTAATTGTATAAGCTACCAGGGTCTTTTATGAATACTTTTATGAAAAAGAAGCGTTGATCCAACACATAACTATACTCCATCCTTCGTTTTTATGAAAACAGGCTTAACTATATTTTCTTTATTTCATTCCATTTTATGATACTGAACTCACTAATTTAGATTTATTCTAAATTTTTGCTTTAATCCTTAGAGCCGTCGATGATTAACCCTGACTTGTTTATAACTCTGCACCAACAGTGTCGCTTCTGCTTGATATTATAGTGTCTGGCTCTTACCTTTGCTTGGTTTTTAACATCTCGACAAAACATAAGATTTCCTTATTATGAGCAAACAACAATTTTTTAAATCCTCCATTGGCCGAAAAGTTTTAATGGGAGCCACCGGTTTATTTTTAATTTCCTTTTTAGTTGTTCACGTTTCCATTAACGCCTGCATATTTGCAAACGATCATGGCCAGCTATTTAATGCAGCTGCCAGTTTTATGGCTCACAATATCGTTATTCGCATTATGGAAATTGGCCTGTTTCTGGGTTTAATTATCCATGCTTATCAGGCCCTGATGCTAACCCTTAAAAATAAACAGGCCCGCCCTGTTGCTTACGCCAGTTACAGCGGGGCATCCAACAGCTCCTGGTATTCCCGTTCCATGGGAATTTTAGGTTCTTTGTTACTGATATTTCTGGTAGTACACCTCGCTAATTTCTGGGTTCCCACAAAAGCAGCCGTATTTGCCGGCCATGAACACGATACCTTTGCCAGCCTGAAAGAGGTTTTTGCCAATCCTTTGTTTGTTGCCCTTTACCTGGTTGGCGTTATCTCTTTAGCGTATCACTTATTGCACGGCTTTCAGTCGGCCTTTCAAACCCTCGGGCTCAACCATAAAAAATACACGCCCATGATTAAAATATTAGGCGTAGCCTTCTCTATTATCGTTCCGCTGTTATTTGCTCTTATGCCTATCAGCATGCATTTAGGCTGGATACAATAAGGTTTTTTATTTTTTGATTTTAAACGAATTATTTCAATATATGGCTTCATCTCCAAAATTAAACGCAAGAATTCCTGAAGGACCATTAGAAAGTAAATGGACAAAATACCGCTCAACGGTACACCTTGTTAATCCGGCCAACAAACGTAGCCTTGAGGTTATTGTAGTAGGTTCCGGACTGGCAGGTGCTTCTGCCGCAGCCACCCTGGCCGAAATGGGTTATAAAGTAAAAGTATTTTGTTTTCAGGATTCTCCCCGCCGTGCCCACTCCATTGCTGCACAGGGAGGTATTAATGCCGCTAAAAATTACCAAAACGATGGCGACAGCGTTTATCGCTTATTTTATGATACCATTAAAGGTGGCGATTACCGCGCCCGTGAAGCCAATGTACACCGTTTATCTGAAGTATCTGGCAACATTATTGACCAATGTGTTGGACAAGGCGTACCCTTTGCCCGTGAATATGGCGGATTACTGAGTAACCGTTCTTTTGGTGGAACACAGGTGCAACGTACTTTTTATGCTGCCGGACAAACCGGACAGCAATTATTACTCGGAGCCTACTCCGCCCTGCAACGCCAGGTAGGTATGGGAACCGTAAAGCTTTATGCCCGCCACGAAATGCTGGATGTGGTAAATATTGATGGCAAATGCCGCGGTATTATTGCCCGCGATTTAATCAGCGGTAAACTCGAACGTCACTTTGGTCATGCCGTATTACTGGCCACTGGTGGATATGGAAACGTATTCTTCCTTTCTACCAATGCTATGGGAAGCAACGTAACTGCAGCCTGGAAAGCCCATAAAAAAGGAGCCTTCTTCGGAAACCCTTGTTATACCCAAATTCACCCTACCTGTATTCCTGTAAGCGGCGACCACCAGTCGAAACTTACCCTCATGTCTGAATCATTAAGAAATGACGGAAGAATATGGGTTCCTAAAAAAGCCGGCGATACCCGTAAACCCAATGAAATACCGGAAGAAGAAAGGGATTATTACTTAGAGCGCCGCTACCCTGCCTTTGGAAACTTAGTGCCACGTGATGTTGCATCACGAGCCGCCAAAGAAAGATGCGATGCAGGTTTTGGGGTTGGAGCCAGTAAAATGGCCGTGTACCTTGACTTTGCTGCTAACACCGAGCGCTACGGAAAAATTGAAGCCAACAAAAAAAATATCCATAACCCCAGTAAAGAAGAAATTATACGATTAGGTAAAGAAGTTGTAAAAGAAAAATACGGCAATCTCTTCGACATGTATAAACAAATTACCGGAGAAGACCCCTATGAAGTGCCTATGCGTATTTACCCTGCTGTACACTACACCATGGGCGGACTTTGGGTAGACTATAACCTGATGACTACTGTTCCCGGACTTTATGCGCTGGGAGAAGCTAACTTCTCTGATCATGGTGCCAACAGACTTGGAGCCTCTGCTCTTATGCAGGGATTAGCCGATGGGTATTTTGTTATTCCGTACACCATTGGTGATTATTTATCGGAAGAAATCAGAACCAAAGCCATAGCAACCGACCACGAAGCTTTTGTGAAAGCGGAAAAAGAAGTAAAAGAGCGGATAGACAAATTGCTTTCTATCAAAGGAACTAAATCGGTAGACCATTTCCATAAACGCCTCGGAAAAATTATGTGGGACAAATGCGGCATGGCACGTAATGCAGAAGGATTAAAAGTAGCCATTGAAGAAATAAAAAAATTGCGGGAAGAATTCTGGAAGGATGTGCGTGTGCCCGGTGCGGCCAATGAATTTAATCCTGAACTGGAAAAAGCCGGACGTGTGGCAGACTTTTTAGAGTTAGGTGAGTTGATGTGTATAGATGCCCTTAACCGGAATGAAAGCTGTGGTGGGCATTTCCGGGAAGAATACCAGGAAGCCGACGGTGAAGCCAAACGTGATGACCAAAACTATAAATATGTGGCTGCCTGGGAAAATAAAGGAAATGACAGCTGGGAGCTACACAAAGAAGAACTGAATTACGAAAACATTAAAATTGCACAACGGAGTTATAAGTAACATTATCTTCAATGTGTAATCCTTTCATATACAATTAATGCTAATCAATAATAAAGTAGGGTTATGCTTTATTAGTAAAATACAAAGCTATGAGTCACGGCAACATGAATATCACACTCAAAGTGTGGAGACAAAAAAATAAAGATGCACAAGGTGCTCTTGAAACACATTTGGTAAAAAACGTTTCTCCGGACATGTCTTTCCTGGAAATGTTTGATGTATTAAATGAGCAACTCATTCATGAAGGTAAAGAACCCATAGCTTTTGATCACGACTGCCGTGAAGGTATTTGCGGTATGTGCAGCATGTTTATTAATGGCCGTGCCCATGGCCCTAAAGAAGGGGTAACTACCTGCCAGCTGCACATGCGTAGCTTTAAAGATGGCGATACCATTGTAGTAGAACCCTGGAGAAGCAAAGCTTTTCCTGTAATTAAAGACCTGGCGGTTGACCGCTCCGCCTTCGACAGAATCATTTCTGCAGGTGGTTTCGTTTCCGTAAATACCGGAAACGTAAAGGATGCGAACAACATACTTATTCCTAAAGACGATGCAGACGATGCCTTTAATGCCGCTGCCTGTATAGGTTGTGGAGCCTGTGTGGCTACTTGCAAAAACAGTTCGGCCATGCTGTTTGTTTCTGCAAAAATTTCTCAATTGGCTCTTTTGCCACAGGGGCAGGTAGAGCGGGAAGCACGTGCATTAAATATGGTGGCACAAATGGATGAGGAAGGTTTTGGTAACTGCACCAACACCGGAGCCTGCGAGGTAGAATGCCCCAAAGGAATTTCGCTGGAGAACATTGCCCGCATGAACCGTGAATTTTATGCTGCGAGCCTGAAATCGAAAAAATAAATCTACGCTTTATGCGTTAGTGTGGCTGGAATGAGGCGTTCAAAATACTTTATACCTATAGCATGGCTAATCCTTTGGCCATGCTTTTTTATTTGAGCTCAATCCCACAACCCTACTTTCAGAAGTATTGGGTGTACGAATGATCAGGTTCCTCAGAAACATATTCCTGTATTCAGGATTTAACTGCATACTCAGTGTGGCTAAGGCCTGAGTTGTTTGTTTTCTCCAATAAATATCCCTTATCCGTTATTTGCTGCATTTTAGTAATTTTGCTCTTCTAAATTTTACTTTTATGCTAAGAACTGTTACCTGCGGAGAATTAAGAATTACAGATGTTAACCAGGAAGTAACCCTATGTGGCTG
>JACCDP011184173.1_pt1 | contig 11263 bp, 9 predicted proteins | sample 7445841 | NCBI WGS metagenome assembly JACCDP01 (sample SAMN15323441, study PRJNA562643) | freshwater metagenome | isolation source: river surface water | place: USA:Blue River Watershed | collected 2017-08-17
AATCAATGCGCGCCGCACCGAGTTGCTGCTGGCGTTCATCCATCTCAACCAATTTGCGCGCAATCCAATCGGCTTTTCGCGCCGCGCCAACTCCACCTCGCCCACACTCACCCAACGCGGCGCACTCACTTCCAAGCCATCGGGGCCCACAGCCATGCCAATCGTGCGCCGTTTGGCGCGACGAAATGCATAAGCCACATCGGTATGTCCCAGTTGAATGCGACGCGAAGCTCGCGGGTGCACATAGCAAGCACGCGGCAACACTTGGGGCAACGTTTCAGCAGGGGGTTGAGGGCCCTCAATGGCTGGCGATTCAAACAAATCAAGCACCAGTTGCATCAAGCGGCTCATAGCTCAGGCCTCAGCTTTGGTATGCATCTGGATCAAGACGCCGCATCTCAGCTTCAATCCAGTTTTCAACTTCGCGCATCAACTCATCTGCATCACGCCCCGCGCTTGGAATGGGTTGGCCAATCGATACATCCACCACGCCTGGAAATTTCACAAACGCACGGCGTGGCCAGCACTTGGCAGATGTCACCGCCACTGGAATCACCGGTGCACCGGTGGCCACCGCCAAACGTGTGCCACCACTTTTGTACGCGCCACGTTCTCCACGCGGAATGCGCGTGCCTTCAGGAAACATGATCACCCACACGCCTTTTGCCAGCAGCGCTTGGCCTTGCTCCACCACTTTGGCAAACGCTTTGGCACGCTGACTGCGATCAATGTGAATCATGTCGAGCTTGCCAATCGCCCAACCAAAAAACGGCACATACAACAATTCGCGCTTGAACACATACGCCAAAGGATGGGGCATGATGACAGGCATCAAAAAAGTTTCATAGGTCGATTGGTGCTTGACCAACAAAATCGCTGGGCTGGTTTCACCCACTGGCAAATTCTCATAGCCGCGTATCTCGTAACGAATGCCCATGATCACACGCGCAGCCGCAATGCTCAAACTCAACCACCGCTGCGCGAACACATACAACTTTATGCCTGACGCCCCAAAGAGCGACGCCAACACAATCATCAACGCATACGGCATGACTGTCACAAACATGAACACCATGTGCAAAGTGGAGCGCAGCAAAGCCAGCAACCAACTCATGACAAAACCCCTGCTTTGATCGCAGCTTTACCAGCAGGTTTGGTTGGCGATTCGGGTTGCTCTAACAACCAATCTGCAAACGCCGACAAATCGTTGTGCACACGCGTGCCCTCTGGAAAATCAGCAGGCAATGTTTGACCACGCCACTTCTCGCCCTTGCCAGTCAGCACCAAGTGCGGCACACATCCCACAGAAGCACCCGCCACCAAATCGCGCGGCGTGTCCCCCACGGTGTGAATGCCCGTCAAGCCCATGCCGTAGCGTTCGCCTATTTGTTCAAACAAACCGGAAGCAGGCTTGCGACAGTTGCATGCTTCATCGGGGCTGTGCGGACAATAAAACACTGCGTCAATGCGACCACCAGCTGTTGCCAACAGTTTGTGCATCTTGCTGTGCATCGCATTCAACGCCGCCACATCAAACAAACCACGCCCCAACCCCGACTGGTTCGACGCCACCGCCACATGCCACCCTGCGTGGTTCAAACGCGCAATCGCTTCTAGCGCACCGGGCAGTGGCACCCATTCGTCAGCCGACTTCACATAGTCGTCACTGTCTTGGTTGATGGTGCCGTCGCGGTCCAGAATGACAAGTTTGGTGATCATGGGTGGACCGTGTTCAAGACGCCAAGCAAGACAAATCAGCCACGCGATTCATCGCCAGGTGCAAACTCTTGAGCAAGCCCTGACGGTTCAATCGCACATCTATTTCTTCAGCATTCACCATCACGCCGTCAAAGAAAGCATCCACCGGTTCACGCAACACCGACAAAGTTTTGAGAGACGCCGTGTAGTCACCCGCCTCCCACTGCGCTTGCGCTTGCGGCGTTACTTGTTTCATCGCTTGGTACAACGCCACCTCGGCAGGCTCTTTGAGCAACACCTCGCTCACATGGCCATCCACTTCGGGCGCCTTCTTCAAAATATTGCCAATGCGTTTGTTAGCAGCTGCCAAAGCTTGACTTTCAGGCAAAGCCGCAAACGCACGCACCGCCGTCAAACGCAGTGGCACATCGCTTAAACGCTGTGGACGCAAGGCCAGCACCGCCTCTACTTCTTGTGCGGTGTAACCTTGCTCGCGCAAATTGCCCGACAAGCGGTCATACACAAACGCACTCAAAGCCTCGCGTGGGTCGGCAATCTTGTCACCAAACACAGGCACTGCTTGCGCCAGCAAATCATCCAGCGACAAAGCCAAACCTGCGTCGCTCAGCATGCGCACCACACCCAAGGCGTGACGGCGCAAAGCAAACGGGTCTTTGTCACCGGTTGGCAAATTGCCAATGCCAAACATGCCCACCAATGTTTCGAGCTTGTCGGCCAACGCCACCACCAAGCCCACCGTATTGCGTGGCAAAGCGTCACCTGCAAAACGCGGTTTGTAGTGGTCTTCAATGGCATGCGCCACCTCGTCACCCAAACCATCGTGGCGCGCATAGTAGCCACCCATGATGCCTTGCAACTCTGGAAACTCACCCACCATGTCGGTCAGCAAATCGGTCTTGGCCAATTGCGCAGCGGTGTCCACCGCTTGCACAAACGAAGCCTCTTTGCTTTGCGGCAACAAAGATGCAATCGCTTTGGCAATTGCACGCACACGCTCGGTACGTTCGCCTTGGGTGCCCAACTTGTTGTGGTACACCACCTTGCCCAAACCTTCCACGCGCGAGGCCAATGTTTTCTTGCGGTCTTGGTCAAAGAAAAACTTGGCATCGGCCAAACGCGGGCGCACCACACGCTCGTTACCACCCACCACCGCACTCGCGTCATCTGGTGTGATGTTGCTCACCACCAAAAACTGATGCGTCAATTTGCCAGCGGCATCAAGCAGCGGAAAATATTTTTGGTTCGCCTTCATCGTCAAAATCAGGCACTCTTGTGGCACATCCAAAAACTGTTTTTCAAACGCACACACCAACACATTGGGTCGCTCGACCAAGGCTGTCACTTCATTGAGTAAAGCAGCATCGTCAATCGCCTGCACACCACCGCCTACTTTTGCAGCAGCCGCTTGCAACTGTCGCGCAATCTCTGCGCGGCGCTCGGTGAAGCTCGCAATCACCGCACCGTCTTGCGCCAAAGTTTGCGCATAACTGTCTGCATGCGCCAACACCACCGTCGCCACTTTCGCTTCAAAGCGATGCCCTTGCGTGCTGTTACCCGCCGTCAAACCCAAAGCCTTCACCGGCACCACCGTGCTGCCATGCAAAGCCACCAAACGGTGTGCAGGTCGCACAAAATTCACACTGCTCCAACCCGGCAATTCGCAATCGGTTTCCAACTGATAGCTCATCACTTTGGGAATGGGCAATTTCGCAATCGCTTCGTCTAAAGCTTTTTGCAAACCCTGCACCAAGCTCGCACCTTTGACTACGCTGTCGTAAAACAATGCTTCGGCTTTACCGTCTGGTGCACGCTTCAATTGCGCCACCGCCTCAGGCCCTGCACCCAAGGCTTGCAGTTTTTTCAACAAAGCAGGCGTCGCTTGACCATTTGCATCCAAGCCCACCGTCACAGGCATCAGCTTTTGTTGCACCGCACGATCCGCCGCCAACGCCAACACATCGGTGATGTGCGCCGCCAAACGGCGCGGCGATGCATACGGCGTCACTTGTGAAGTGGCCAGCGTCAAACCTTGCGCTTTGAGTTGTTCAAACAACACATTGGAAAACGCATCGCCCAATTTTTGCAATGCCTTGGGCGGCAGTTCTTCCACAAACAGTTCAATCAATAAATTTTGCGTGCTCATGTTTTTGTTCTCTCACGCTGCTTTTTTGGTCATGTTGTCCACCCACTCGCGCGGCGCCATCGGAAAGCCCAAACGCTCGCGACTCTCGTAATAGCTTTGCGCCACAGCACGCGCCAAATTGCGAATGCGCCCAATATAGGCTGCACGCTCGGTCACGCTGATGGCACCGCGCGCATCCAACAAGTTAAAAGTGTGCGCCGCCTTCAGCACTTGTTCATACGCAGGCAGCGCGAGTTGCTCGCCCATCAAATGCTGCGCTTGTTTTTCATGCGCACCAAATGCGGTGAACAAAAACTCCGCATCGCTGTGTTCAAAGTTGTAGGTCGATTGCTCCACCTCGTTTTGCTTGTACACATCGCCATAGGTCAGGCCGTCTGTCCACTGCAAGTTGTAAACGTTGTCCACGCCTTGCAAATACATCGCCAAGCGTTCCAAGCCATAGGTGATTTCGCCCGTGATCGGTTTGCAATCAATGCCGCCCACTTGCTGGAAGTAAGTGAACTGCGTCACCTCCATGCCGTTGAGCCACACCTCCCAACCCAAGCCCCATGCACCCAGCGTTGGGTTTTCCCAATCGTCTTCTACAAAACGAATGTCGTTTTTCTTCAAATCAAAACCAAGCGCTTCTAACGAGCCCAAATACAACTCAAGAATGTTGCTCGGCGCAGGCTTCAACACCACTTGGTATTGGTAGTAATGCTGCAAACGGTTGGGGTTCTCGCCATAACGACCATCTTTGGGTCGACGGCTGGGTTGCACATACGCCGCCTTCCAAGGCTCGGGGCCAATTGCACGCAAAAAAGTAGCGGTGTGCGAGGTGCCGGCACCGACCTCCATGTCATAAGGTTGCAACAAGGCACAACCTTGCGCATCCCAATAAGACTGGAGTTTGAGAATGATTTGTTGAAAAGTCAGCATAACAACCGAGGCGAGCGATCAACTCACCAAACAAGGCAGCAGGGCCACATGCCTGCAACCCTTCATTTTACGGGGCGAAGCGACGATGGCCATGGCGCGCCTGATAACCCACCCAGCCCGCGCCCAACACGCAACCCAAACCCAGCAACCACAAGGGCCACAAGCCATAGACCGATACCCATTGCGCATAGGGCGTGACCGCCCCCTCCACCCCACGCACCTCTGCCGTCAGCGTGGCCTTGACCGCACTGGGCAAGCGGTGCGTCACCACACCTTGCGCATTGATGATGGCTGTTGCACCCGTGTTGGTGGCTCTCAACATGGGTCGGTTCATTTCAATCGCACGCATGCGCGAAATGTGCAAATGCTGGTCAATCGCCACCGTATTGCCAAACCAAGCAATGTTGCTCATGTTCACCATCAGGGTCGGCGCGTTCTCTTCATTCGAAAAATTGCGCGCAATTTCTTCGCCAAACAAATCTTCAAAACAAATGTTCGGCGCGATGCGCTGGCCAGCAAATGACAACACGGGCTGAACTGCTTCACCACGGCCAAAATCGCCCAAGGGCACGTTCCACAAAGTCATGAACCATCTGAAAAACGGCGGCACAAATTCACCAAATGGCACCAAGTGCTGCTTGTCGTACCTGTAACTCGCTTGCTTTGGTAACAAGGCCATTGCCGAGTTGGTATAAAGACGCTGTCCAGTGTTCACACTTTCTTTGGTCAGCGGTAAACCAATCAAAGCTGCTTGTTGCCCTTTGGCAAAGCGATCCACCAAAGGCTCCCAATAACCCGCAGGTAACTGATGCGGCATCACTGTCAGTGCTGTTTCAGGCAACACCACCAAATCACTCGTCGAAACCATCAACGCCTCGCGGTAATCACGCAAAGATTGCAGCGCACCGTCACCAAATTTCAAATCTTGCGGCACATTGCCTTGCACCAAACTCACGCGCACAGGTGCTGACAAACGCACATGCGTTTGTGCATCTTCAAATTGACTCGGTGACGCCACCCACGCATAGGTCAAAGCACCCACCGCGCCAAACACCCACGCAGACTGCATGCGCCCCATAGGCTTGGTGAAGCGGTCTTGCCTTTTGGCGCCCACCCACATAGCCGTGAAAGCCAACAAGGCGCAAACGCCATACACGCCAATCCATGGCGCCCAATGACGGGCCCAACCCTCTACATGGGCATAACCAATCGCGCCCCATGGAAAACCGGTGAACAAACTACCCCGCAACAACTCAGCCAGCAACCACACGCCTGCAAACAACAATGCGCGCCAAGGCACGCTCAACTCATCACGACACAACCATCTATACACATAGCAAGCCAGCGCGTAATAAAGCGCCATACTTGCATTGAGCAACGTCACCGCCAATGCCGCAAACACTTCATGCATGCCGCCATACACATGCAATGAAATGAACAACCACCAAGTGCTCGCGAGCAACCAGGCCCATGCAAACCACCAACCTTGCCAAGCCGCTTGACGCGCAGAGTTAGAGCGGTCAACAACGGCCGCGAGAACCACCAAGCCCACAAATTGCAACCACCCCATGGGGTCACCCTTGATGCTGCCCTCAAACGGCCATGCCAATGCAAGTGCTTGCAACACACCAGCCAACAGCAACAGCATTAGCGTTGCTGCCGACATGCCTAACCATGTTTGCGGCAAACCTTTCCTCTTCGGGTCGTGCTCGGAGTTCACCATGCCTCAAGCATCCTTAGACGGCGCTTCATTTGTTAACTGACGCACCTTAAACCACTTCACAGCGCCCGCTTTTGTCAACAACACCTCAAATCGGCGTGATTGCAAATCAAAAAATTCACCACGGCGTGGCACATGACCCATCGCATGCGCAATGTAGCCACCAATGGTGTCAAACTGGTTGTCGTCGTCTGCATCATCTGTCGGCGTGAACGACACATCAAACGCCTCAGCCACACGCTCGAGCGGGGTGTCGCCGCTCACACGGAAGGTGTTGTCCGCGAGTGCATAAATATCGCCCTCGTCTTGGTCCAAATCGAATTCATCTTCGATTTCGCCCACAATTTGTTCCAGCACATCTTCGATCGTGATCAACCCGGCAATGCGCCCAAATTCATCCACCACCAATGCCATGTGGTTGCGCGTGTTGCGAAAATCACGCAGCAAATCGTTCAACCCTTTGCTCTCAGGCACAAACACCGGTTGACGCAACAAGGTTCGCAAATTCAACTCAGGCGCGCGCTGCAACATCAACAAATCTTTTGCCAACAAAATACCGACAATGTTGTCGCGTTGGTCTTCAAAAACTGGGAATCGTGAGTGCTTGGTTTCGATCACTTGATGCAAAGTTTCGTCGATCTGCGCCGACAAATCGATCAAATCCATCCGTGGCGCCGCCACCATCACATCACCCGCGGTCAAGTTGGCCATGCGCAAAACGCCTTCCAACATGATGCGACTCTCAGCATTGATCACCTGCTTGCTTTCCGCATCAGAAAGCGCCTTGATCAACTCACTGGTGGAATCAATGCCAGGGTGCAAATACTCTAAAAAGCGCGTCCAATAGCTGCGCGCATCTTTTTGCATGATTTTTTTATGCGGTATCGGGTCGGTCACAGGCTTGCGGGCCATCGCCCGCTGGTGTTTAACAAGCCTCAAGCATAGCCCATACAGGCCACAGGCTTTCCCTAATTTGTTTGTTTGATGATGCGTTATTCCGCCGACTGGTGACGGCCCTCGCGCACAGCCTGCCTAATTTCTTGTACTTCCGACAAGAAAGACCAAAACCGCTTGGCGTCCTCTTTGATGCTGTAATTCGCCCTGGCAAATTGATCCGCCAACAATTCCGTCACGCGACTGTCGAAATCGCGCTTGGGCAACCTCAAGTAAGCCTCAGTTTCTGAGCCATCTCGTTCAACTGTTGCACCTGCGTTTCGCGCGATTCGAATCATCGGCGCGTTTTCGCTCAACGCATGGATGTACATCAACTCAATTTTTTCATTACGCGCATGCATCACAGCACGCTCAAACAAACGCCCGCCATAGCCACGTCCACGCGCATAGGCCTGCACCGACACACCAAACTCAGCCATGGAAGCACGATCTGGCTCACGAATGAGCGCCAAATGCGCCATGGCCACGATGTCCAAATTGCGATTGAAAATGCCGTAAATTTCGTCTCGCTCAAACTTCAATTCATCAACATACCGCGTCACTTGCTCGTTGGTGGCAGGAAACCCGAATCGCAAGTATCGATCATGTGCCGATAAGTTCAACATGTGTTTTTTGATCGCATCCAAATGCTCAGGATGTAACGCGCAAATAGGTATCAATCCTGAGGCACTATGTCCCGCCTTGTCTTGTGGCACGCCAGCAAATCGCATCCATTCGCGACCGGTATCGGCTGTGGTTTTGACAATGGTTTCTACTAAGCTCATACGCCTATCTTAAGGGTTTTCCCTTATTCCTGCAACCCGCTACCAGAAGCCCCACAGCTTTGTCTGTTCTGTGACATAAAAGCATCGTCTAGTGGACTGCCCGAATATTCAGGCATCTCTTGTACACGCACAATCACAGCAGGAGGAAAAAAATGCAAAAACCTTGGCTGTCGTCGTACCCAACTGGCGTACCTCACGATATTCATCCTGAAGAGTTCCGTTCTCTGTCTCACTTGCTTGAGACGTCTTTCAAAAGCAATGCCCATTCCCCCTTCTCGGTTTGCATGGACCAATGGATGACTTATGGTGACGTTGACCATGCATCCGCTGCTTTCGGTGCATGGCTGCAACACTTAGGTCTCGCACCTGACGCCAGAGTGGCCATCATGTTGCCCAACATTCCTCAGTTCCCCATCACCATGTCAGCTGTTTTAAGAGCTGGCTTCACATGCGTCAATGTCAACCCACTCTATACGGCACGTGAACTTCAACACCAACTGAAAGATTCTGGTGCCGACACGATCGTCATCTTGGAAAATTTTGCACACACGCTTGAAGAAGTCATCGATGAAACCCCCATTCAACATGTTGTTATTGCGTCGATGGGTGACATGCTCGGCTTTTGGTACGGCCGCTGGATCACCTTCGCTGTTCGCCATCTTGCACGCATGGTGCCTGCCTTCAAACTGCCACGCACTGACAAACAAGGGCGTCCCCGCACACTGACCTCATTCATCGATGCGCTTTCGCATGGTCAACGCTTGCATCTCAAACCTTCGCAAGCCACACTCGACAGCGTAGCTTTCTTGCAGTACACCGGCGGCACAACAGGTCTGTCAAAGGGTGCCGTGCTCACACACCGCAATGTGGTTGCCGGCGTTTTACAAGCAGAAGCTTGGTTCACACCAGCCACCCATCGGGTAGGCCATGTCAGCAACATCAATTGCATCACAGCGTTACCGCTCTATCACATCTTTGCGTTAACACTCTGTTTGCTCTCTATACGCTGGGGCTCCTACATGACCCTCATTCCCAACCCGCGTGACATTAACAAATTTGTAGATGTCTTAAAACAACGCCCCTTCCATTTGTTTCCCGCCGTCAACACGCTCTTCAATGCCTTGTTGCAGCATCCGCATTTCAAATCACTCGACTTCAGCAACCTTTGTGTGTCACAAGCTGGCGGCATGGCAGCCTCCGCTGGCACCGCCAAGCGGTGGCAAGAAGTCACGGGATGCGCCATGGTCGAAGGTTGGGGCATGAGTGAAACATGCGCCATTGGCACCAACAACCCAGTCACTACAGACCATTTCAGTGGCACGATAGGCTTGCCCTTACCCAGTATTGACGTCGCCATCAAAGACGATGATGGCAACAGTCTGTCCATCGGTGACACGGGGGAAATTTGCATCAAAGGCCCTAATGTCATGACTGGCTACTACCAGCAACCCGAAGAAACGCAGCGCGCTTTCACAGCTGATGGCTATATGCGCACGGGCGATATCGGCATCATGGATGCTCAAGGCTACACCCGCATTGTTGACCGCAAGAAAGACATGATCTTGGTCAGCGGCTTCAATGTGTTTCCCAATGAACTCGAAAATGTTATTTCCATGTGCTCTGGCGTCATCGAATGCGCTGCGGTCGGCATTCCAGATGACAAACAAGGCGAAGCCATCAAGGTTTTTGTTGTTCGCAGCGATGTAACACTCACCGAAGATGACATCGACCGATACTGCCGCCAAAATCTAACTGGGTACAAGCAACCGAAATACATTGAGTTCAGAGATGAATTGCCCAAAACCAACGTTGGCAAAGTGTTACGCCGTGAACTTCGCACTCAAAAATAAACGGCATCGTTCCCTTCCATCTGACATTCATTTTTTCGAACGTGGTTGGCTCTCATCTAACAACATCTTGCTCACTGATGATCAACAATCTGTACTCATCGACACTGGTTATTGGACACATGCCGAACAAACACAAGCGTTACTTCAGCAAGTCATAGGTGACAAACCACTCACACGCATCGTCAACACCCATTTGCACAGTGACCATTGCGGCGGCAATTCACACTTGCAAGCCTTGTACCCACAAATGCAAACTTGTGTTCCACCCGGTCATGCCAACTATGTCTTCGACTGGGATCCTGCGGCTCTTACCTTCGCGCCCACCGGCCAACACTGCCCACAGTTTGTCGCCAATGGTGTCATTGCACCTGGCGATGTTTTCTCAGTCGCCCACCGCGAATGGCAAGCGTTAGCAGCACCTGGACACGACCCCAATTCCATCATTCTGTTTTGTGCATCTGATTCATTGCTAATTTCTGCAGATGCATTATGGGAAAACGGCTTTGGCGTTGTCTTTCCTGAACTTGAGGGCATCCATGCTTTTCAAGAAGTGGCTGACACACTCGATTTGATAGAGTCTTTGAATCCGAAAACAGTTTTACCAGGTCACGGTAAGCCATTTTCCGATGTTGGCGCCGCACTCGCACGCGCCCGTAGCAAACTTGCCATGTATCAGAACGCTCCTGAAAAACACGCTCTGTACGCTGCAAAAGTTCTTTTGAAATTCAAGCTTTTGGAGTTTCAGCAAGTCGATTTGACTGCTTTCACCACTTGGGCAGAAAGCAGCAGTTACCTCCATGACTTGCACCAGCAGTATGCTAGTCATATGACTTTTCCAAACTGGATGGAGTCCCTCTGTGACAGCTTGATCAAAAGCGGCGCTGCTCAACGCAACGGCAGTTTGATTTCAAACCTTTAGAACTGCAAAAATTAATTAACTTCGCAACGGGATGATGTAGCAAGATCACGTGCCCAGCCTCGGTCACACTTGAATAGCTATAGATGTCCAGAAAAACAAAAAGCCCCTCTCTTTCGAGAGGGGCTTTCTGAGGCTGTAAGAGCCTGACAATGTCCTACTTTCACACGGGAACCCGCACTATCATCGGCGCTAAGTCGTTTCACTGTCCTGTTCGGGATGGGAAGGAGTGGTACCAACTTGCTATGGTCATCAGGCATAACTTGTTGTCACCTTGAT
>JACCDP010066743.1_pt1 | contig 11261 bp, 6 predicted proteins | sample 7445841 | NCBI WGS metagenome assembly JACCDP01 (sample SAMN15323441, study PRJNA562643) | freshwater metagenome | isolation source: river surface water | place: USA:Blue River Watershed | collected 2017-08-17
ATCAACTCTCTGTAGCCAGAAACAGCGTCTTTCATCTGCTGTTCAGAGAGTACGGGTGTCAAAATGATCACGGTCTCGTACTGTTGTTTGTTCATTTTATTTAAGGCTATAAAATTAGGGCTGCAAATATAGGTAAATTTTCTATGAAAAACAATAGACAATTGGAATCATGGTACGGGATCGTAACCGCTCCCTCCCCAAGGATGGCATCGACCTATTCGCTTGATAGTTAACCACCCTCCCTTCCACGCCCCGTGTTTCTTGATGGCTTCAACACCGTATTGACTGCAACTGGGGGTGTACCTGCACGAAGAGCCAAACAGTGGACTAATTGCGTACTGATAAAACCGAATAAGCATTAATAACAAATACTTCATTGATCAGATTCCTTTACCGTTGCTTGAATTTTTTTTATGAGTCGATTTTTTACATCGGCCCATAAAATCTCCATCTGTGCGTAACCCACCGTCTCACTTCCAGTATATATCATGGCTAAGGAAATTTTCAACCCATGGAACTTGGCACATTGCCACAATTGCTCTTTGTCTTTGCGGTAAACTTCGCGTAATTGTCTTTTAATTGCATTTCTATCTACGGCGCGAGGGAATCGTCGTTTTCCAACGGAGAACATAACCTGAACCTCTCCCTTTTTATTCTGACCCGTAAGCGAGTCGCTGGGAGCTATCAATGGTGGACTATCCTTATCCATTACACTTTCTACAGTAGAATTCACTCTTTCTAAAACTTCTATGGTATTGAATCCACTCAAATCCTCCATCGGATCCAGCACCGCATTCACGCGCAACGGATATTTAGAAACAAAAACGCCCGATTGAAATAATCGGGCGATAATTTTTTCGCTACAAATTCTTTCCGTTTTAGGAAGATTTTGACGAACACGGTATGTAGACTCCGGATGTTGCATCCAAGAATCTGCTCAGCATCAGCCCTTGTGGCTGCGCTCGGCGCTAACTGTCAAACTCTGACGACCGCGTTTACGACGTGCAGCCAATACACGGCGACCGTTGGCGGTAGACATGCGCTCACGAAAACCGTGACGATTTTTGCGTTTTCTGTTCGAAGGCTGGTAAGTACGCTTAGTCATAATACTTTATTTTTACAAATCGGGCTGCAAATATAGCAAAATACTTTTACTTCTAAAATGCTTGATGAAATAAAATTGCAATTTCCTTGAATCTTTAAAGAAATTAAATGATTTATCTTTGATCTCACTGCAATCAGCACCGCATGAACATAAAAACATCGGCCAACACCAATAATGGTAGTTGGTCCTATTCGGAATCCCTATCCATGAAATCCATGATCTGGATTTTATTACCTATTTTCATTGCGATAAATACAATAAGCGCGGTAAGTACGGCAGCCGAGTTGTCGCAAACCGTAACTTGGAATTCCATTATCGCCAATTATCAACGGATGTGGTTACTGCATCCTTGGGAGAATGCGATACCCATCTTAATTTGCTTATTGGTTGCGACGATACTGCTAAGTATTAGACTGCGATGGAGTATAACCCCATCTGAATTTCGATTTAGTTATTTCCCGTTTATTTGGAAAGAAAAAATCTATTCCATGGAAGAAATAGACTACATCCAAGTACTTAAAATCAATCCATTGCTTGAATTTGGAGGTTGGGGATTACGAACGGGCAAATTAGGGAAAGCCTATACAACTTCCGGAAAATATATATTGCATGTAAAACTCCTTGACGGAAAAGGTCTGAACGTTTCTGTACTTAGACCCAGCTCCGCATCCGAATTTCTTTCCACCCATGCAGTTGGCAAATTCAAACCATAGCACTGAAATACCGTAATAATTCCATAACTCAATTAATAATTAATCAACCTTATAACAACAATCCCTTAGGTATTAAAAAACGATAAGACAATCCCAGAAATTAAACTTCGCTAGCAAATAGTACCATGCGAAAATTAAAGAACATTTGTGGGTTAATCGTCTTTATTGTCGGACTCACAGCACCTATCCAAGGGCAATCTTTGCTTATTTCTGAAGTCTTTGTGAATCCATCCGGAACGGATTCTTGCAAGGAATTTGTTGAATTAATTGCCACCAAAGACATTGATTTTAGTAAAACCCCTTATTCGGTTATCGTTTGTAATAACGGCACTGGCACCGTCCGTGGATGGAAAGAAGGGAAAGCTATAACCTATGCCTTTGAAATCAATACGGGAAGTATCAAGGCAGGAGAAATCGGTTACGTGGGTGGATCTTGCATGAAAATAAACGGAACCAAGCTCAAAACCATCAACAACATGACCACTGCAGGCGATGGCGGTATTGGCCAAACAAATTCTAGTGGTGTATTCGGAAACGGAGGGTCTTCTGCAGATGGTTTGGCCGTGTTTGATTTACCAATATCCTCCATAGATTCAATTACAGCCCCTATCGATGCGATATTTTATGGAGTAGCTTTCGGTACAGCCGTTGTGAACAGTGGAACTGCAGGCTATCAATTACCCAACAATGATTTGTACAGCGGGGGCAAGCTAAGTTCAACTAATTTTTTAGCCGTTGACCCAGGTGGCAATTATTTAGTTGCGAAAGGCGAATATGACCCTGCGACCAATAAATTCACCAGCAAACGCACCTTTACAAACACCAGTCTTTCAGCAACTGACGGAAAATCTGACATTACGTTTGCAGGCGCCAAAGACACAACAAAACCAACGTTTACATTTAACGTAGTAAATAACGATAGCAATGTACTAACCAACACTTCCGTTGTTGTTACATTTTCTGAAAATGTGCGATTAGCCAATGGAAATGCTATTACTTCTGCGAATGCTGATACATTAATTATTTTCAAGGAAGGAAGTGCTTCAGGATCAGCGGTAAATTTCAGTGTGACTTACTCAAATAAACAATTCACCATTACCCCAACCGCTAATTTGAAAAATAGTCAAACCTATTATTTTAGTTTAAAATCGAATTTCATTACCGATTCAACCGGGAATTCCGCTACAGGATCCAACACAATATCGTTCAAAACTCAATCGGTTCAAACAGTATTTAAATCCGGCGATTTGGCTATCGTGGCGTATCGAATGAATGCACTTACTACGGACGACGAATTTGCTTTTGTAACCTTTGTAGACATTCTTCCCGGAACACAAATCCGGTTTACAGACGCGAAATTCACCACCAATAGCACAGCACAATGCCCTGGAGGTTTGGTATGGACTGCACCAGCTTCTGGAATCTCTTCTGGATCTGTAATCAGTATTAAAAACGACCTACCCTCTACAAGCATAGGCACAATTTCAGGTAATAAATTTGGGCTGTCGAGCGGTGGCGATCAAATCATTGTCTACACCGGAGTAAATTCCAACCCCACACACATTACTGCATTAAGTTCTAACGCATGGTTAAGCACTAATACAACATGTACGGGTAGTTTATCCATGTTGCCAAGTAGTTTAACCAATGCAAAGAATGCCATTGAATTCTCAGGAGCTAAAGGAAATGTAACCGGCAATACTGCCAACTCGTATTACACCGGAAAAACTACCGGCAGCATTTCTGAATTGAAAGCCCTTATCCACGATACAGCCAATTGGATGGGTTCGGCTTCCGGCACTGTTGCCCAAACTTGGCCCACTTGGACTTTCCCCGGTTCCCCAACAGTAACCAAAGCAGAATTGATTTCTTCCACTGCTATACGCGTGATTTATTCCAGAGATATGGATTCTACCTCGGCAATAACTCTCGCTAATTATAATGGAATTTCAGGATTAAGTTCTATTAAACGCAGCAACAACGGAACGGCCATTGATACCGTTACGCTAACCTATTCCAGTGCTTTTGCGGCAGGTACGAGTTACAAATTAACCATTTCCAACACCGTGGATGCGGAGGGTAGGAAATTGTTCACCCCTTTTGATTTTTCCTTCACTTTTGAAACGAAAATCTCATTTGCCACCCGATTTATTGCGGTGAACGAAGACGCCAAAGAAGCCGTTGTAAAATTAAACGTACAATTCCCATCCGTTGGAAGCATTGAATTAGTTCCTATGTCAGGTGTTTGGAATACAGCCAGTAATTCGGATTTTACATTCACGGGTCAAACCATCAATTTGGATGCAAGCACTCCAAGCAGTATCGAAGTTAAAATCCCAATCACCGACGATACCGAGATTGAAAGCGACGAATATTTGGTAGTTTCCATAGCATCCAAATCTCCAGGCACTACCGTTTTAGGAGCTTCTTTCTTTACGGTATACGTCAAAGACAACGACCGAAAAGCACCTGTTCCTCAGGGAGATATCACCCTGAATTTTGTAGAAAGCTTCAACCCTAATCCTACCAAAGGTTCTACCACAGAAATTGTGGTACACGATGCAAAATCGCAGCGATTGTTCATGACAAGTGCTATTCAGGACAGATTGGACATTGCCGATTTCTCTAATCCTAAGGATATCACGTTATTGAAAACGGTGGACATGTCCACCTACGGAGGTATCACTTCCGTAGCCGTTAACAATGGTTTGGTAGCTGTTGCATCACCCAATGCCAATGAACAGTTGCGCGGGCAAGTAGTTCTTTTTGATACCGATGGAAACTTCATTAATAAGGTAGAAGTAGGATTTTTACCCGATATGATAACCTTTACCTCAGACGGTACAAAAATTCTTACTGCCAACGAAGGACAACCCAATTTGGATTATTCCGTAGATCCAGAAGGGTCGGTTTCTATCATCGATCTTTCCGCCGGTGCTGCTAAAATTACAAATTCAGACGTAAAAGAAGTAAGTTTCACGAGCTTCAATGTTCAGGAAAGCACTTTAATGGCACAAGGAGTTAGAAAATTATACGCTCCAAGTACCTTGGCACAAGATTTCGAACCCGAATTTGTGAGCATTTCCGCAGACAATAAAACAGCGTGGGTTACCCTACAAGAAAACAATGCCATTGCAGAAATCGACGTAGAAAAAGCGAGCGTTACAAAACTTTGGGCTTTAGGAACCAAAAATTGGTCTACTTCAACATTAGGCTTTGATGCTAGCGATAATTCTGGACATATCCTGATGAATAAATGGCCTGTAAAATCGTTCTACATCCCAGACGCAGTGAGCAATTTCACTATCGGTGGCAAAACCTATTTGCTTACAGCAAACGAGGGCGACGAAAAGGAGTACACCCCATTGAACGAGAGAACAACTGTTTCTGCCGTTCTATTAGATTCGGCAACATTCCCCAATAGAACCATGTTGATGGAAAGCCATGCCTTGGGTAGATTCAGAATCACAACGTTAAGTAAGGATAAGGATGCCGACGGCGATATCGACGAAATCAACAGCGTTGGAACACGTTCTTTCAGTATCTGGAACCCCGAAGACGGTTCGTTGGTTTACGATAATGACGCTGATTTCGAATTGATTACATCTCAACATCCAGCCATCGGACGAATTTTCAATGCCGATAACGAGAATAATACATTCAAAAGTAGAAGTAGAGCCAAAGGCCCTGAACCAGAAGGAGCCACGGTAGCCGAGTACAATGGCGAGTATTTTGCCTTCATAGCCTTGGAGAGAACCGGCGGAGTTATGGTTTACAAGGTAACGGACCCAAAAAATCCAATATTCCAAGACTACAAAAACTCAAGAAGCAACACCATTTATACGGGGGACAACGGCCCTGAGGGCATTCAGTTCATTCGTCCTGAAAACTCACCCACCGGCAAACCCTATGTCATTGTTGCCAATGAAATTAGTGGTACCGTAGCTGTTTTTGAAGTACAAAACAACATGGCTGTAAACAGTATTCAGGAAACAGAATTTACTCAAAAACCCTTATTGGCGTTCCCCAACCCAAGTACGGGAAGTGTAAGCCTTAATAAGTCGGGAGTTGTTACCGTAGCCAACGCGCTTGGTCAAACTGTATTGCACAGCGAAATACCTGTACAACAAATCAATCTAAATTTCTGCTTGCCTGGTATATATACCATTCAGGTGGGCAATGAAACCACCAAGATTGTTATAAAATAACCGCGATTCATCAATAAAAGGAAAGGCTGTTTCAATGAATGAGACAGCCTTTTTTTATAAATTATAATAGATATTTCTAACCAATCCATCGGCCAAACCAATTTTTGGAACGGATATCTCTCTTGCTCCAGCCCAGCGCAATATGGACGTATAAATTTGCAAAGCGGGAACAATAACCTCGGCACGCTCTTGCCGCAATTGATAATTGTGCATGCGTTCCTCCAACGACATAGAACCCAAATCCCGTAAAAACAATTCCAGTTGTTGCAGACCAATAGGTTCACCCTCCTTGCGTTTTGACAAAGCGAACAACTTATTGATATTACCTCCACTACCCACTACTTTCAGCGGCTTGTGTCCTTTAACTGCAACTTTTACCGATCGTTTAATCTCTTCCCACATTTCGTCCTTTACCTTGCCGCTCATCAATCGAATGGTTCCAATATCAAACGATTCTTGCAGGACTTTCTCACCAAACGAATACAACGTAAGCTCCGTACTTCCGCCACCCACATCAATATACAAAGTGCTTCCGTGTTGCGCCCCCACTTGCCTAAGATGTGTTTCGTAAATAATCTCTGCCTCTTCCCGGCCCGAAATTACCTCAATTTTAATTCCCGTTTTTGCTTGGATTGATTTAACAATTTCATCGGCATTCGCGGCATCCCGCATCGCTGAGGTAGCGCAAGCTCTAAAATGATTAACCCCGTAAATTTCCATGATCAATCGAAAACTCTCCATGCTTTTCTCCAATAAAATAACCTTTTCGGAAGAAATCACCCCCGATTCAAAAACATCCAACCCCAACCGCAACGGCAATCGAAGTAAACTTAATTTTGTAAAATCTACGGATTCGTTTTTATAGGGAATTGCTTGGGCAACCAATAACCGAACAGCATTGCTGCCGATATCAATGGCTCCTAGGTTCAAGGGTGTATTCTTTGGATGCAAGGTATTGATAAATTAGCAACTGCGCTCTGCAATCCGGCTCTCCCTCTTGCTTTTCCACATACTCATTGCTCAACGCAGAATCCAAAATTCGGGCTTTTTGGTTTTCTCGCAACTGAATGTTCATAATATGGGATAACTCATCTTGCCACAGAAGATTTTCAATCGGGCATGAAATCTCAACCCTATTATCCAAGTTCCTAGACATCCAGTCTGCGGATGATATGAATACTTGTCGATGCGACCCTTCCCCAAAAATCATTACCCGAGCATGCTCCAAGTATTGATCCACGATACTTATCGCTTTAGGCTTTATTTTAAAATTCTTTTGATCCGTTACAGCACAACAAATTCCGCGTATAACCAAATCCACCTTAACTCCGGCTTTGGACGCGCCATATAGATCCTCAATTATCAATTTATCGCTCAAAGAATTTAGTTTCACCATCATGGATGCTTGCTTTTTCTTTCGAGCTAATTGCACTTGCTTTTCAATTTGCGATTGAAAAAATTTTCGTGTGCTAACAGGAGATGCAACTAGGACCTTCAGCGACTTTAAAATCGCCAAATTGGGGGTTTCTTTTTCCAAACATTCGAAGACTTTGTTGATATCGGTTAGAATTCTGGCATTACTCGTAAGCAAGCAATGATCTCCATAAATTCTCGCTGTACTTTCGTTTAGATTACCCGTGCTCACAAACCCGAAATGCTTAGTTTGGTTGAATTCTCTGCGTTTAATTACACAGATTTTAGCATGCACTTTCATGTTGGGAATACCAATTTTCACCATTACACCTTCTTCCTCCAGTCTGCGTCGCCAACGCAAATTGGCCTCCTCATCAAATCGGGCTTTCAACTCAATAACCACCACCACTTGCTTCCCATTCCTCACCGCATTGATCAATGCATTGATTACTTTGGAATCTGACGCCAATCGATACAAGGTAATTTTTATACTTACCACCGCCGGATCTATGGCAGCCTCCCGCAACAAATCAATCACCGAATCAAAAGAATGATAGGGAAAATGAAGCATCACATCGGTTTTGCCTAAAACATCCAATATTCTGCAGGGCTGCTGTAGTAGCGGATGAACAAAAGGTTTAGGTCTTTCTGCTAACGTTGAAAATACCGATTTAGGAAAATCCATGAAATCTTTAAAATTATGAATCCTTCCGCCAGGTATTACATTGTCTTTTCGAGACAAGTTCAATCGCTTCACCAACCAGTCCAATAAATTGGGATCAATTTGCTTATCGTATACAAACCGAGTAGCTTTCCCTTTTTTTCTATTTTTCAAACCCTTCTCCAATTCATCGATCACATTGGATTGCAAATCGCTGTCCATATCCAACTCGGCATCGCGAGTTACTTTGATTATATGGCCCATAAAACGATTGAATCCAAAAGGAGCAAATAAATATGGCAAGTTAAACCGAATCACATCTTCCAATAAAATGATATCGTGATTGCCTTTTTTGGAAGGTAAAAGTACGAACCGAGATAATTCCCCCACGGGAATTTCGATCAGCGCATACCGCTGCATCAACGGGTTGGTATCGTGACCCAACACACAGGCCAAATAGATACTCCGATCCCTTAAAAGAGGCATCGTAGGAATACTCTCCACCATCAAGGGCACAATGCGGGTATGCACTTTTTCATCGAAAAAACGCGTTACAAATTCACGTTGCACCTTGTTGAGTTGTTTCTCGGTTTTAATAAAAATTTGTTGTTCTCCTAGCTGATCTACAATCTCTTTGAAAATTCGCTCGAAGGTGGATTGCTGATTAACCACCGTGGTTTGAATCTGCTTTAAAATTTTATCGGGATTGGATTCCAATTGCATTTTGGCTGCTGCGCCAAGTTTTACCATTTTATTCAATGTGGCCACCCGAACGCGAAAAAACTCATCCAGATTATTGGAAAAAATACCTAAAAATCGCAATCTATCGTATACATGATTCTCAGAATCTTCCGCTTCCTGCAACACCCTACCATTGAACGACAACCAACTTAAATCGCGGATAATGAAATTCTTCTTTAATGTCATGCCACCTATACCCTTGCAAATATCCTTGGATCAATACACTTCAAGAAAGAACAGACAATAACTTTATATTAAATCAATGTTAAGTATTAAGTGGATGTGCCAATAATTTAACCATGATTTATTGTTCAATCAATACAAATAAAACATACCGGTAGGTATTTCGAGTCAAAGCCAATATGACAAAGAGAAAATTGCAAATTTGTGTTTTGAGTGATTTGCACTTGGGAACCTTTGGATGCCAAGCAGAAGATATTTGCGATTATCTATCAAGCATAAAACCCGAAATTTTAGTATTAAACGGGGATATTATTGATATCTGGCAATTTAAAAAACGCTATTTCCCCGCTTCTCACATGCAAGTGCTAAGAAAGATTTTAAAAATGGCTGAAAAAGGATGCAAGGTTTATTACATTACCGGGAATCACGACGAGGCCTTGCGCAGATATTCCGGAATTGGCCTTGGAAATATCCTGTTGGACGATAAGTTGATTTTAGACATCGACGGCAAAAAAACGTGGTTCTTTCATGGAGATATTTTCGATGCAACCACCCAAGGTAGTGCTAAAATTTTAGCTAAGTTGGGAGGAAAAGGATACGATATTCTGATTTGGGTAAACCATCAAGTTAATCGTGTATTGGAATTTATGGGCAAGGACAAAATGAGTTTATCCAAAAAGGTTAAATCGGGAGTTAAAAAAGCAGTGAGTTGGATCGCAAACTTCGAAGATACAGCAGCCGAATTGGCTATTGTGGAAGGCTATGACGTGGTATGCTGTGGGCATATTCATCAGCCTCAAGACAGAATTGTATCAAACAAATTAGGATCCGTTCGGTATTTAAACAGCGGCGATTGGATAGAAAACTTAACCTCCTTGGAGTATCGAGAAGGTGAATGGCAAATTTATTACCACAAACCCTTGAGCAAGTTGAGAAAAATAGAACAGAAAAATGAATTTGAAGACTTATTAAAAATACCACTGCCCGGTGTTTTACCAACCTCTCCTTTACCTGCTTGGGTAGCCTTTAGTGATGTCAAATAGTAACTTGCAAATATTATATTCCGTTCAAGCGACTGGAAATGGGCACATCTCTAGAGCATCCGAAGTATATCCGTACCTTGCTAAATATGGAAATGTAGATGTATTACTTTCTGGTTCTAATTGCAACCTACCGGTAAATATGCCGGTAAAATATCGACTACCTGGCATCTCTCTGTTTTACAAACATGGCGGTGGGTTGGATTATTGGAAAATGCTGAAACAAATGAATCCCATAAAAATCATCCGACAAATAATTTCAGTACCAGTAAAACAATACGATTTGGTCATCAACGATTTTGATTCAATCACTGCCTTAGCCTGTCGATACCATAAGATAAAATCGATACATTGGGGGCATCAAGCAAGTTTTCAGTTTGAAAAATCGCCTAGACCTGAGAAAAAAGATGTAATCGGCGAATGGGTTTTAAAAAATTACTGCAAAGCGACGATTCACATAGGATTACACTTTTTACCTTACGACAAAGGAATATTACCTCCCATAATTAAGGAAGCGGTTAGAAATACAAACCCGAAAAACTTAGGCCATTTAACGATTTATCTTCCACAGTATTCTGTTCGTGAATTGAACGCCAATCTAGGCTCCTTGAATTTTGTATCGATTCATATTTTCTCCTCTGAAATAAAAAGTAAGTACACACAACAACACATCACCTATTATCCTTTGGGCAAAGATTCGTTTAGCGAATCTATGTCCACGTGCATAGGATTAATAACAGCGGGTGGATTTGAATCCCCTGCGGAAGCATTGATGTTGGGAAAGAAAATCATTGTAATCCCAATTAAAGGTCAGTACGAACAACTGTGCAACGCCGCAGCACTAGAAAAAATGGGCGTTCCGGTATTGCCTGAATTAACTGTGCATTCGGGTCAGCTTATTTGTAAATACTTCTCTCTATTACCCAATAGCACACCTAACACTGTGAATCCAATGAATCCATTTGGATCGCCATTTTCAGTTATGGAAATCAAGAAAAAAAAGTCAAGCAAACAAGAAAACCCATGGTTAACCGCCTTGTCTCAAAAGAACCAATTGGAAGCAAATAGTTTAAACCGAAGCGAATTAGGAAACTACTACCGCCTATTTAGCAACGAATTAATTGTAGATAAAATGATGGAAATCGCCTTAAAGCATAGAAATGTTCCCGTTGAAACGGGTACCCGTATTAGCCGATG
>JACCDP010471243.1_pt1 | contig 11259 bp, 12 predicted proteins | sample 7445841 | NCBI WGS metagenome assembly JACCDP01 (sample SAMN15323441, study PRJNA562643) | freshwater metagenome | isolation source: river surface water | place: USA:Blue River Watershed | collected 2017-08-17
ACAAATAAATAACAAAATTTTTTATTATGGGAAAAGATCAGATTTTAGGTATTATCCGTCACGTATTCACTTTTTTGGGTGGGTTACTTGTATTGAAGGGATGGTTGGATGATGGTATTGTACAAGAACTAATCGGAGCTGCGTCAACAATTGTTGGTACAGTTTGGTCAGTGTTGGATAAGAAGAAGGAAAATACTCCTCCTCAGTAAAAACAAAAAAGGGTTACAATTGTAACCCTTTTTTTTTATATAATATATCTGTACTCATGTTCATAATTTTTAGATTTTTTATAATGTAGATTATAACCCAATTTTTCTATCATTTTCTTTCCCATCTCTATTCCATTAAAAACATCTTCAATTACGACATACTCATTCTTTGTGTGATAATCATAATATCCAATTGAAAAATTGATACATGAAAAATCAAATTTTGATCTGAGGGCATATACATCAGTATATGGATGAACCATATATTGTAGACTTTCCTTCACCATGTGTTCATTTAATACAGAGTCAACAACATCAAAAAACGTAGAGTCCCTGTCGAACAATAATTGCCCGAAACATTTTTCAGTAATCATCCAATTTTCAGGAGCATCAAATTGAATTGCGTAACCAACATCACTAAAAAAATTCTCATCGGCTTTTTTGGAACCATGACACCCTGTCTCTTCAGAGACAAAAAACGCGGCTTTAATGTTGGTTAATTCTTTCAATAAAGTCAGACATGCAAAAACTCCGCACTTATCATCACCACCAATACCTGTTGGTTTATCCGAATTGTTGTACGCCTTTAAAGAAGGTTTTAATTCTCCTTGGGCGTTTTTTAACATTTCTTCTCGAATATTGATTTCATCAATTTCGTGTACTGTGTCAGTATGTGATATGATACATGGGAAATAAAAATCATCAGATTTTATATCGTCAGATTTTTTAACCGCATACACGTTTCCGTATTCATCGACACTATGTTCAATGTTATTTTCGGTTAACCAATTAACCAAAAAATCGATCATTAAATCTTCTTTGTATGTTTTTGTAGGAACACTTAAAACCTCTTTCAGTAATGTTATATCTCTATTCATACTTCAAAGGTAAACTAAATTATTCAATATTCCAAATCAAATAATTCAGGATGGTATAAAAAATTATTGAAATCTTCTTCTGAAAACCACTTTCCAATAAATCCTAACCTACCCTGAATAGTGACTTTTACTCTCATGGTATCTACATCAAATTCAGTCACTTTATATCTAATATCTTTTTTTTTTGGTAGAGTTCTCCACTCGTCTAATGGAGATTTTTTTATAATTCTATTAACCATTTCAAAGTATTCATTGAAGTCATTGTCTTCAAAAACGGCATCATGGATTCTGGTTAAAGAACTATTAACGGATCGATTATATCCATCCTTATCAAACAAATCAGGGTTATAATAATCATATAAACTTTCCTGCCATCCTCCACTTATTTTTGTAGACATCTGCTCGATAATTTTATCATACAAACCCCTCAAATCTCCATCATATCTAAAATATTTGGAAAAATAAACTAAATGTGATACTTTACCGTAAACTTCACCTTTTGTGAAACTAAAACCATATTCTTTAAAAACATCATCAAATTCTTTCTTTATTTCATTTAATGCGGATTCCCTACGGGCATCATTGTCGTAATACATATATTCTTGAATTAAACTTTCAATTTCACCTTCAAATAATAACCATAGTTTTGTATTTAATTTAAGTAGATATTCATCACTGAGTTGAAACTGAACACCAGGCATGATTGCTTTCGCAATTTCCTTTAAAATTTCCATATTATCTTCATCAAAAAATTCATATAGAAAACTATAACCTTCTTTAAAGTCACCTTCTAAAGTCCCAAAATCGTTAAATTCCCAAGAATCGTAGGTGTTGTTCAATGCATTATAAACCCATATATCCTCTTCCGATACATCCAAAGATTCTAAAAAATCTGATTCACTAATATTAAATTGAATTAGTGAAGTGCCTCTTTGATATTTCTCCCACACCCAATTAATAAAATTATCGGATTCCTCTAACTGATATTTAGATATTTTACCTTTAACATAATTAGATAATAATTTTTGTATATTATCTTGTGGTTCTTGTTCATCCTCGAATATATGTAACAAAGATTTTTTCATCAGTATTTTTATTATAAATATGGAAAAAAATAAAAAAGGGACTTTCGTCCCTCTTTTTTTACTTTCCCTTCTTTTTTACAATTTTGATATCATCACCATCGACTTTTAGGTGATATTTATTTCCTTCGAAAATATTACCTAATAACACTTCTTCGGAAATCAAATCTTCCACCTTATCCTGTATTGCTCTTTTCATTGGACGAGCACCATACATCTCATCAAATCCAACTTTGGATATAAAGTCAACAAGAGTTTCATCATATGAAATATTATACTTCATATCAGTTAATCGGGACATTAACTTTTTAAGTTCAATATCCGTAATCTTTTTAATGTCTTCAGGAGATAGAGAATTAAACACAATGGTATCATCGATTCTATTCAAGAACTCAGGAGAGAAGAAATTTTTCATTTCTTTCATCAACATTTGTTTCTTTGCTTCTTCATTTCCATATTTAGAACTTGCGAAACCAATACCACTTCCAAATTCTTGGAACTTCTTAACTCCGAGATTTGAAGTTAGAATAATCAAAGTATTCTTGAAGTTTATTTTTCTACCCAAACTATCAGTTACGTGTCCTTCATCCAAGATTTGAAGTAATATTGTGAAAACATCTTTGTGAGCCTTTTCAACCTCATCAAACAAGATAACACAATAAGGTTTATTCTTAACTTTTTCAGTTAACAATCCGCCTTCTTCATAACCAACATAACCGGGAGGAGCGCCCACCAATTTAGATACGGTGTGTTTTTCTTGGTATTCGCTCATATCAATTCTGATTAGAGAATCCTCACTACCAAACATTTCTTTGGCAAGTTGTTTTGCCATATACGTTTTTCCAACTCCTGTTGAACCCAAGAAAACGAAGGAGCCAATTGGACGACTTGGGTCTTTTATTCCCAATCTATTTCTTTTGATAGATTTTACAACCTTGGTAACGACAGCATCTTGTCCGATTACTTTACCCATAATATTTTTGTCCAAATCAATCAAAGCCTTTGTGTCGTCAACACTCATTCTATTTACAGGAATTTTAGTCATACTCGATACGACATCATAAACATCATCGAGAGTTATCTTCCTTTTTTCCTTGATCATCTGTTCTTCAAACTTGGTTTTTTCGGACTCCAATTTGATTAACAATTTTTTCTCCTTATCTCTCAGCTCTGCGGCTTGTTCATAATTCTGTTTTTTAACAACATCAATTTTTTGTTGTTTTATTTCCGCAGCCTTTCTTTTGAGATCTTCGATATTTTCAGGGATTTTGAGTTCGGTTTGCATTCTGGCACCAACTTCGTCCATAATATCGAATGCTTTATCCGGAAATTCTCTATCTGTGATATATCTATCCGCAAGTTTAACACATGTTTCAATTACCTCGTCAGAATATAAAACCTTATGGTAATTTTCATACTTATCTCTCATGTTTTTGAGAATTTCGATTGTCTCAGAAACAGAAGAAGGATCGACATGTACTTTTTGGAATCTCCGTTCCAATGCACCATCTTTCTCAATATTTTTTCTAAATTCATCAAGAGTTGTTGCTCCAATAACTTGGAGTTCTCCTCTAGCAAGAGCCGGTTTGAATATATTCGCACCATCCATAGAACCTGATGAGTTACCAGAACCAATCAGTGTATGAATTTCATCGATGAAAACGATAATGTTAGGATTCGCTTGCAATTCCTCCATTATAACTTTCATTCTTTCCTCAAATTGTCCTCGGTATTTTGTGCCCGCAACAACGGAAGTTAAATCCAAATTTACAAGTCGTTTGTCCACCAAATTTCTTGGACAATCTCCAGATACAATCTTAAGTGCCAATCCTTCAACTATTGCAGTTTTTCCACATCCAGGATCTCCAATTATGATTGGATTATTTTTCTTCCTTCTAGACAAAATTTGAGCAATCCTCAAAATTTCTTTTTCTCTACCAATGACTGGATCCAATTTACCTTGTTCCGCCAACCTAATTAAATCTCTACTGAAATTGTCCAACACAGGTGTTGAACTATCAGAACTTTGTTTTTCTTTTTTACTCATCATTTTGTCGTCATCATCCATTAAATCATTCATAATTATTTAATTTTTCGTAAAGGTATATCAAAAATAGTACAAAACAAAACATTTTGTCAAATTGTCTTGATTTATTTTTATGTCTGACATTTTGTCAGTTTTATAATAGAAATTTGACAGATTCATAATATTGGTATATAATTTGAACACAAAGATATAAAATAAAACTTAAAAACAGAAAAATATGATTTACTCAAATTCAAACTTTAATGATTTCTTGGATAGTTTCTTCGGAAACAGAATGTCCTCACCTGTTTACTCAACAAAACTTAAATTAAATTCGCCCGAATCTCAAACTGATTTTTATGAAGTTAACTACACAAAAGATGGTGCCTACTTATTATATGAGGTACCAGGTTTCAATAAGAAAAATCTAAAAGTAGAATTGGAAAACGATTACATCATAATCGAAGGAACCAGAACTTACAAATTAAATGGTGAAGATGTTTCCAAAAAACTTTATGAAAAGTTTAAAATTGGAAATAACTACAATTCCTCACAAATAGAAGCGACAATCGATGACGGAATTCTCTCCATATTTGTTCCGAATATGAAAAAAGAAGAGAAGAAAAGAATTACCATCCTATAATTACTCCATAACCCCTTGACATAAGTCAGGGGGTTTTTTATTTTAAGCAAAAAAAACTATGGCAATAATTAAAGAAGAAATTAGGGGGACAAAAATCATAAATGAAATCAAATCCTCCAACATAAGAAAAACTGAATATGATACTGAATCCAAATCATTGGTTGTTGAATTCAACAACGGATTAAGATACCAATATAATGATGTCCCTCATCAGGTTTACACAAAATTCAGACTTGCAAAGTCACAAGGTTCATTTTTCGGTTCTGAAATATCAAAAAAATACAAATACAGTAAAATTTAATTTTGACGTGTATTTATAATATATTTTGATATTGTAAATGGATACGGATATTCTTCAGAGTTTTAAGGTTAAGGACACATTGAATCCTAAGGTTTGGGATAATTATTCCAAACCCAAAGACGCAAAACTTAAAAAAAGAGTTTTAGACGCATTGAATAAAATCTCTGATGAATTTATTGAATTTTTGGGACAGGATGTATTTGTTGATGATATTATATTAACAGGTTCTTTATCCAATTTTAATTGGTCCAAGTATTCAGATTTTGATTTACACATTGTTGTTGATTTCTCTCAATACGATAAACAATCAGATTTATATAAGGAACTTTTCAACCTTAAAAAACAAGCGTTTAATGATAAACATAATATCAAGATTTTCGGATATGATGTTGAATTGTATGTTCAAGATAAAGATGAGGAACACACTGCGTCAGGAATATATTCAATAATGGAAAATGAATGGATTAAAATCCCAAAGGGTGTTAAACCAAACATCGATAAAGATACCCTGAAATCAAAAGTTAAAAACTGGATCGAAAAGATTGATAATACAATTAAGGAATTGAAGGGAGATAAATCAAGTATTGATAAGGTTAAGAAATTGAAAGACAAATTGAAAGAATATAGAAAATCCGGACTTGAAAAAGAAGAAGAATTTTCATATGAAAATTTGGTATTTAAATACCTTAGACGATCTGGATATATTGAAAAATTATTCAATATTCAAAATAAATTGACAGATAAGACCCTTTCCATAGAAAATCAAATTACCCAATAATTTGTAAGTATTTATATTTTTTGAATTTATTATGTATTATTTATAAATGCTATATATTTATAAAGAAAAAAATAATGAACAACATCAATGTTAATCAACAATATGCCTACACTGGGGAAATATTGGGAGTGTATAGTGGAGGTACAACAGTATCTGGTACATATGCACCACATCCGGTGGCGGTTTCATACATGAATAGTTCAACAGGAGATACGGTTACAGATTTATCGGCAATTGTAATCGGAGGAATAAATGGAATAAATAATTAAACAATAATATGGGAAAGTTAAAACCAATCGGTAGTGAAAAATTAACAGGAGATTCTAAACTTAAAAGAATGCTGGAAATTGCTCGATATAACGAGAATACTCCTTCCAATGTTAATGAAACCGCAAAATCTGAATATGGTATCACATTAAGTGATGGAATCAAATATGAAATTGTAAAAGAGAAACAAGGATATATTGTTAAAAGAACAATATCCGAATCTGAAACTGAATATATTGAACCTATGAAAAATAGGAGATATCATTCATCATATTCTCAAGCATTAAAAAGATTAAATCTTTTAGCTGGAGAACTTAATAGATTAAACGAAAATGTTGATGGTACTTCTCTGTTCGGAGAACAGAAGAAGTTTGTCTTGAAAACACCTAATCCACCAGCACCGGCCCCCGCACCAGCACCGGAAACTCCGCCCGCGGTACCTGAACCTGAAATGCCAGTGGTAGAACCTAGTATGGATGAACCTATGCCTGACGAGGGTATGGAAGTTCCACCACCTGCGGATGATATGCCTGATGCAGGAATGGAAGGACCTCAAGGTGAAGAAGGAGTTCCAACATTTAAATCGATTCAAAAATTGACTGGAAAGTTGGCACAAAAAATTCGTACTTTGGTCTCGGATGAAGGTATGACATCATCTGATATGAAATATGTTATAAACATGGTTCTCTCATCATTTGATTTAAATAGCCTTGAAGATGAAGATAAAGAAGAAATTCTAATGAAATTTGAAGGTGAGGAGGAAATGGGGACTGAAGATATGGGCGGTGAGGATATAACCTCAGATACCGAAGTTGAGGACATTCAATCGGATATGGATACAGAAATCCCAACTGAAGGTGAAATGTTTGAAGATATGGAAGATTACGATTTCGCCAAATCACAACATATGGAAGAGTACGATGAGGATTTCGAAAGTTTATTCGGAGAATCAAAAGTGGACAACGTAATCACCAAGTACTTTGAAATGACAAAAAAAGAATTGGACGAAACAATCCAAAGGAAAAAACAAAAACTCACAGAATCTGAAAGAAAAAATAAATTTCAGATGAATAAAGTTATTGAGCTTTCAGAAACCATAGAACAAGAATTATCTTCTTCAAAATTTTTGGAAGAAAATTACAAATTTAATTTTGTTGGAAAAACAAATAAGAACAATTTGGTATTTGAGTACAAAACCAAACAAGTTAGAATTACACCACAAGGTTTGATTATATGAGTTATTTAGTTTATGTTAATGGGCTAGGCCCAAACTATAAAGGTGATAATTTGTATGAATTTATTTTTTCGGGTGAACTGAAGGTTTGGGGAGAAGGATGGGAAAATACTCCGTGTAATGATTATCCTCAACCACCTGAATTAAATTATATCTCAAAAGTGGGAATATTAAAAAATACCAATGTTGAATTGGAACTAATTCAAAAGTCAGATTTCTTTTCAATGAATGACGCGATGGATGATGTTGTCGCATTGGCTTGGGAAAAAGATGAGTATGAGACAAAAAAAAGATTGGTATTTAGATTTGGTGAGACTGAAGAAAAAATAAAGGATAAACTCTACGAAAGAGATTTTATTTTGGAATTTGAAAAAAAATTTGTTTATGAACATTAAAACAAAAAAATTGAAATTAATGGGTAAGGGATTATCCGAATCTACCCTATCCAAATTAACTGACTCGGAAGTCAATACATTATTCGAACAGGTAACTCAAACGAATAAACAAGTTCAAATAACTAAAATACCACAGAATACTGCCAGAACAACTGGTGGTGTTGTCAATGGAGTATCTATTAAACAAGATGCTGCCGGTAATATAATTGCCACTAAGACAGAACAAGAATTGGGTGAAGAAAATTTGGACAATTCAAATGCTTTAGGGACATTAGCCATGCAGAAAGTAACAGGACAACAAGCAAGACATGACGCCTCAGATATGGCGCCTGATGGTATGGATGATGACTCTGATAACGATAGAGGAATGATGGACGAAGCCAAAAAGAAAAAAAATAACAAAAAAAATCCTTGGGCTATTTGTACTACACAAATGGGTAAGGAATTTGGAACCACAAAAAGAAGTGATTGGTCGAAATCCGATTCAAGGAAATATGAGAGATGTGTTAAAGATGTGAAAAAGACAATTGACGAAGGAAAAAACCCGGTATCTTTGTTCATAGAACAAAAAATAACTCAAATCGTGGAAAAACATTTATCTCCGTCAATTACAAAAAAAGAATTATTAAAGTTTTTATCTGAGGCACCTGCAACGGCACCATCGAAACCAACAACCGCACCTACAAAACCTACAACAAAACCTGGCACTCGCCCTTCAAGTCCTGGTAAAAATCCGTTCCCAAAAGAACATCCCGCACCAAAAGCAAATCGTCCATCGCCAGAAGTTGCTAAGAAAAAAGTAATTGATATAATAAAGAACTTAATTGAAAAATAATGAATAGGAAAATCAAAGAACAAATTGACTACGGTAATCGTCCTGAAAGAATGGACCCAAGATTGGCATCAAAACTTGGAGATCCGGAAGGGCTTTATGGACAAAATCCTGCAATGAGAAAGGGACCTGCGGATGTTGAAAGATTGGCTAGTTCAAGATTTCAAAAAGTTGCGGAAAAATTAAGTCAAGTTACCGGCATTCAGGATTTAAGTTCAAGACAAGTTCAAGGTATGATTTATCAGGAAATGATGATGAAAATGCCTGCGATTATGAGAATTGAGTCAAGACATAAAGAAGAGTTGGAACAACTTGCAATTGAGGCTTCTTTGGATGAAACAGAAACTCCTGACGATTGGTATCAAATTGAAGCAAATCTTGGAATGCCAACGAGAGAAGGATTTAGAATGGGAGGAGAAGAAGAAGAGGATTGTCCTGAGTGTGAAAAATATGGTGAGAAATTTGATATTGATGATTTATCTGATGAAGAAATATTTGAATTAGAAAAACACAAAAGAAATATTATAAATGCGATAATTCAAGGTGCGGCAAAGAAAGGACATTATTTGTTCCAAAAACCATCCGTTAAAAGTAGATTAGATGCAATTGATCCTTCATTATATGATGATTATTTGGGAATAATGGCCATCAATGATTTTCTTTATTTCTCTATGGAACAGATGATAGAAATGGCGAGTCAAACAGGACAAGGAGTTGCTGGTAAGGCTCAGCTGGGTGATGCCGATGAAGAATATGAAGAAGAAGGTGTTGATACAAAAATTACCGCAACTGGACTTATATTTCCGATTTTATGTCACGAGATTGTTAAAGGATTGGAGGAAGCCAAAGGAAGACACGGATTACCTCAAGATTCTGAAATGAGACAAAAGGTTCAACAAAAAACTGACACATTGGCAAACGAACCAATGCAATTAAGAATAGGGCCAGAAATTGTTGAGAAAATTAGATTTGCCTTACCTGATGAAATATTTGATGAATCAAATCGAGGGTTAATAAATTGGTTTTATATATCCTTATATAAACTACCCGCAGATGAATTTTTGGAAATCATTGGAAATGTAATATCATCTGACAGTTCCAAAGTTAATAGAGGAAAAGATTCTTTTAGAGAAATAATGAGAGAGGCTCAAAATCTAAAAGATGAATTTGAAAACTACAAAGAAGAAGAAGGAATTGAATCTGACGAAGACGATGAGGAAGATATCAATGATTTCTTGAGAGGATTGGGTATCGACCCAATTAACAATAATTAATGAATTCGAAAGAACAACTTATAATTGAATATACGAAGTGCATGAGGAGTACACCATATGCACTTCGTACTTATTTACAGACATATGATAATACGGTACAAAGATACGTACCATTAGATTTATTTCCAGATCAAGTACAATTAATTGAAGATTACGAAAATTTTAATGAAAACATTGCATTAAAATATAGACAGGCAGGTGTCTCTACTGTTACCGCGGCGTGGGCGTCCAAAAGGTTAGTTTTTGCAAATAAAAACAAACCTGAAAAAGTTCTTATAATTGCAAACAAATTGGATACCGCAGTGGAAATGGCTAACAAAGTTAGATCGTTCACCGAACAATGGCCTCAATGGGTAGGAGTAACATTCTCCCAAGAAAAAAATTCACAGAGACATTTTAAATTAACAAATGGATGTGAGGTAAAAGCCGTCGCAACATCAAAAGACGCGCTTAGAGGTTATACCCCAACCATATTGGTATTTGACGAAGCGGCATATATCGAAGCAGATGGTGACTTCTGGGCGGCTTGTATGGCGTCCCTATCCACAGGTGGTAAGGTTATCGTGGTATCAACACCAAACGGATTTGACCCAATTTATTATGAAATATACGATCAGGCGTTAAGAAACTACAATGAATTCAAAATAACTGAGATGTTTTGGTATAGAGACCCAAGATATACCAAAGATTTATATGTTGTTAAAACCAAAGACATTATTCATTATCTTTTAAATAAAGAAGAATACACCAGTGATTTAATCGTACAGTTACCAATGGATAACCCATACAATAGAAACTTGGAAGAACTCAAAGATTACGTCGATCAGGGTTACAAACCATGTTCTTCATGGTTTGAAGGTATGGTTAAAAAACTCAAATACGATCGACGAAAGGTTAGTCAGGAATTGGAATGTAATTTTCTTGGTTCAGGTGATAATGTATTTGATTCTGAACTAACTCAAAACATCGCGAAAAATATGTTAAGAGAACCCATTGCAAAGATGATGGGAGGTTCTCTATGGATATTTAAGGAACCCGTTAATAACCATAGGTACGTTATGGGAATCGATGTCTCGAGAGGAGATTCTGAGGATTTTTCATCCATTCAAATCATAGATTTTGATGAGATGGAACAAGTGTTAGAATACGTAGGAAAAATACCTCCAGATTCATTGGCGGAAATAGCATATAAGTGGGGAAATATGTATAATGCATATTGTGTTATAGATTTAACAGGGGGTATGGGAGTTTCAACTGCAAGAAAAATGCAGGAACTTAGTTATAATCCGGGATTTTATATCGATGGTGTGGATTTCAATAATAAATGGAAATGGGATCCA
>JACCDP010366540.1_pt1 | contig 11255 bp, 19 predicted proteins | sample 7445841 | NCBI WGS metagenome assembly JACCDP01 (sample SAMN15323441, study PRJNA562643) | freshwater metagenome | isolation source: river surface water | place: USA:Blue River Watershed | collected 2017-08-17
AGCTAGCTGATGCACTTCAGCAAGTTCAGAGCAATGTCTTCACAACACCAACTCACTGGATCATGCACCCACGTCGTCTAGCATTCTTGCTAGCTGCGACTGATACTGCAGGTCGTCCAGTAGTTGTACCAACTGCAAACGGTCAAATGAATGCAATTGGCGTTGGTTCAGGCGTTGCACAGTACGCAAACAGCGGATACCAACTACTTGGTCTTCCAATCATCACAGATGCAAACGTAGGCACAACTTACGGCGCAGCAACAAACCAGGATGAAATTTACTTGGTTGATGCACGCGAAATGCACCTTTGGGAGCAACCAGGTACACCATTCTCACTACGCTTCGATGCAACTGCTCCTGGCAGCTTGACAATCAAGACCGTAGTTTACGGATATGGTGCGTTTACCGCAGAACGTTATGCAGCAGCAGCTTCCATCATTTCAGGAACTGGTCTAGCAGCACCAACATTCTAAGCGTAGCTTAGAAACAAATGTGTAGGGCGGGTAGAATGCCCCCGATCTATCCGCTCTACACTTCTAAGGGGGAAGTATGAAATCAGGGCATAAAGTTTCAATTGGTGCATGTGATCCAGGCACAGTTAATGCGGCTTGGGCATATAACATGATCCAATTAGCGCAAGTTAGAGATGACAAACTAGGTCCATTTGTAAGAATTAAGGGATCAGGTTTACTTTCTAAATTACGCAATAGAGTTGTGCAAGCCTTTCTAGATAATACAAAATCTGATTGGCTTTTAATGATAGACACAGATGAACAATTAAGTGTCCAAACTTTTGATAAACTTATACAGGCAGCGCATGATAAAGATCGACCAGTTGTTTCAGGTTTAGTCTTTGCTGCATTTGACGCACATCAGAATTTGTATCCAAAACCAGTTCCTGCCATATTTGCTGAATCAGAAGCAGGTTTTCTACCACTTTATAAATATGACAAAGATTCACTATTTGAGATAGAAGCATGCGGTACAGGTTGCATTCTGATACATAGAAGTGTATTAGAAAAGATGCGAGAAGTTGCAGATCCAAACCAAGGAGACAAATGGTGTTGGTTCTGGGACGGTCCAATCAATGGTGAGTGGATTAGTGAAGATCTTCTATTTTCTAGACGTATTAGACAACTAGGTTTTCCAATTTATGTTCACACTGGCGCTATATTGCCACATCAGAAAAATTATTGGTTAAGCGAGGAACACCATGTGGACTATCAAAAAAACCAAAAATAAAAGACAAACAGCAGTTATAATGCCAAAATTAGAACGAGCTGTTATTGAGAAACCCGAGAAAAGGATAGAACGTGGCACTAACGAATGCGTATTGCACGTTGTCGGATGTCAAGAATGCACTTGCAATCGATGACATTAACGATGATCTAGCCATTGAAGTGGCCATTATGACGGCCAGTCGAATGATTGACGACTATTGTGGTCGATTCTTCTATAAAGATGGAACTGCACTATCTCCTGTATCTCGGTATTTTACGCCTAAAGATTGGTGGACTTGTGATATCGATGATATTGTTACAATCACAGAAGTTGCCACAGATGACAATTTTGATCAGGCTTGGGAAACAGTTTGGACTACTTCAGATTACATGGTTGAACCAATCAACAATCCACGTAGAGGTTGGCCTTATACTCGTCTAATTGCGATTGGCGCTTATATTTTTCCAGCACAATTGCCGCAAACTCTCAGAGTCAAAGGTATTTGGGGTTGGTCAAGCATTCCATACGAAATCCAGACAGCATGTAAACTACAAGCGTCCAGATTATTTGTAAGAAAACAATCACCATTTGGAGTTGCTGGTTCTGTTGATATGGGAACAGTCAGATTGACTTCTAGATTAGATCCAGATGTTGAGGCGCTAATCAGACCAATGCGCAAAATGAATGGTTTGGCCTACTAATGATTCCTAGTGAAGTCAGAGATGGTCTAAAAAAGAATTTACAAGAAATTGATGGTTTAAGAGTTTATGATCTTGTACCAGATAATCCCCAACCTCCTTCTGCCATAATTGGTCAGTTGGATCTTACTTTTGATCTAAACAATGCCAGAGGTTTAGATCAGGCTAATATTGACGTATTAGTGATTGTCCAGAGATTCTCTGAACGAACAGGTCAAGACAAATTGGACAAATATTTATCAGGATCTGGCGACTATTCAATAAAAGCTGCAATTGAAGCAGATCGAACATTAGATGGTTCAGTAGATACTCTTCGAGTTACCTCTGCGCAATCTGGAGTTTACCAAGCTGCAGATATTGAATATTTGTCCTATCGTTATCAAGTTACGGTCTGGGGATAAGGAGAACCATGACATACACAATCACATCCGACATTTTAGTTGTCGGAAAGAAAAGAAAAGGTGAAACTATCACCGAAAAAGAATTGCTTGATGCTAATTGCAACATCGAGGCACTTATCGAAGCAAAGCATGTAACACCAAGCAATGTCCAAGCCAAACCTGAAGTAGAAAAAGGAGCCGAGGAATAATGGCCCGTTTAGTACTAACTAACGCATACATCACAGTAAACGGTGTGAATCTTTCAGATCACATTGCTTCTGTGACACTCACAACAAATCGAGATGTTGTAGAAACTACAGCATTTAGCTCAACTGCAGCTCGTACACGAATCGGTGGACTAGCTGATAACTCAGTAACTCTTGAATTTCATCAAGATTACGCAACTTCAAGTGTAGAAGCAACAATCTACCCACTGCTTGGATCAACAACTTCTGTAGTTGTAAAGCCAAATGGTGCAACTACTGCAACTGACAATCCGTCATACACATTTAGTGCACTTGTTTCTGAGTGGACACCACTAAATGGCGCAGTTGGTGAATTGGCAACAGCTTCTGTTACTTGGTCAATTGACGGCGCAATAACAAAGGCAACTGCATAACATGGCACGTATAGTTCTTACTAATTGTCAAGTAGTTTTTGGAACAACAGACATTAGCTCATATGTAACGTCTGTAACCTTAAACTCCACATATGAAGTAGTTGAAACAACTGCTTTTGGCAATACAGCAAGGACACGAGTTGCAGGTTTGGCGGATAATAACATTTCTCTTGAGTTTAACCAAGATTATGCAGCAGGAGCTCTCGAGGCAACAATTTATCCAACACTTGGAACCGCTGTCTCAATGACTGTAAGACCAATCAATGGATCATCTCCAACTTATACATTTTCTGCACTAGTGTCTGAATGGACACCATTAAATGGAGCTGTTGGAGAACTTGCAACTGCAAGCGTATCTTGGCCAATATCTGGTACAATAAGCAAGTCATAACTAACACTAAGGGGGACGTCAATGGACGGTCTTGCAATTAAAGTAAAAACAACTGATGGCCTTGAAGCAAGTTATAAACTTACTCCAAGAGTTATTGTTGCATTCGAACAACAGTTTGGAAAAGGTTTACCTAGACTGATTGGCGAAGAACAAAAGATCGAACACATTTATTGGCTAGCATGGAAGTGCATGCAAGTAAATAACGTTGTTGTAAAACCATTTGGTCCTGAATTTCTAGATACTTTGGTATCTGCAGAATTGGATTCAGATGCAAATTTCGGATCCACCGAGACAGTTTAACTTATACTATTGCATCTATCTCGGTGGAAACCGGAATACCTACGCAAGATCTTTTAGATTCACCGCCAGGTATTCTGGAAGCCATACTCGCTTATCTGAAAGAAAAAAATAAAGGTGGATAATGGCCGAAGAAGCAGTAGTAGTATTAACTGGAATTGAAGAAACAGTAAAATCATTAAAGCAATTTGATGAAAAAGCTGTACGACAATTCAACAAACTTGTCAATACAGAACTAGGCAAAGCCGAATCTGCTGCTCACCAACTCGTTGATGGTATTCGTTCAAGTACAACACAAACTCCTATGCGTAATTGGAGACCAGTTGCTGCAACTAATGGACGAACTTGGGGAGGTGCAGGTTGGCCTGCTTGGAATGTTTCTGAAGTAAAAGCTGGAATTAAAAAGACTCGTACACAAAGACGAGTTCGAGGAGATTACACAACTTCAGCCGGTGCATTGTTAAACCAATCAGATGCTGGTCGTGTATTCGAATTATCAGGAAGAAATAAAAAAACTGGCACTTTTATTGAACGACTAAATTGGTTTGGTAAAGCCTCTCGCCTTGTCTGGAAAGTAGTAGACAAAGAGCGTCCACGTATCGAAAAAGAAGTAGCAAAAGCATTAGAAGATCTTAAAAGGCAACTACAAGATCATCTTGATAAGTCAGGAAAGGCGTAATTATGGCAATTGGTGCAGTAGTCGCCCGCATCCTGACTCAGTACTCTGATAAAGGTACTAAAGCTGCTATCAAAGACATTAACAAGTTAGAAAAGCAGTTTAAGAATTTTTCTAACAAAGCAATCAAAGCATTTGGGGTTGCAGCTGCAGCCGTCGGCGCTTTTGCAGTAAAAGTTGGCTACGATGCAGTAAAAGCTGCAATGGAAGATCAAAAGTCACAAGTTTTATTAGCAAATGCACTTAGAAATACTGTTGGCGCAACTGATGAAGCAATTGCTTCCATGGAAGCTTACATATCTAAAACACAATTAGCATTTGGAGTAGTGGACGACCAACTGCGTCCTGCTTTGGCAAAACTTGCAGCATCAACAGGAGATCTTGGAGATGCACAAAATCTTCTTAACGTTGCTTTGGACATTTCAGCTGCAAAGAATATAGATCTTGAAACAGCAGCAGGTTTACTAGGTAAAGCGTATAATGGAAATCTAACTTCACTTAAGAAGTTGTTCCCACAAATATCCGCAACTACAATTAAATCTAAAGATTTTGCTGCTGCATTGGCAGAAGTCAATAAAGAAGTAGGCGGAGCGGCAGCGGCTAGAGCCAACACATTTGCTGGACAAATTGAAAGAATTAAGATTGCATTTGGTGAGGCGTCTGAAACTTTAGGTTACAAATTGTTACCTTTGGTTACACAGTTTGCTGATCTTGTGATCCAAAAAGTAATTCCAGCTGTCCAGGCTTGGGTTGATGAAAACGGCGACAAGATTGCTGCAGGATTTCAAACTGCATTGCAATATGGCATTGCTTTTGCTAAGTTTATGTATGATTTATTTAGTTTTGTATCACGCAATGTAAAAGTATTTGCAACTCTCGGTGCAGTTATTGTTGCAGCACTATTTGGAGCAAAAGTTGCAGGAGCAGTTGCTGCCTTGGTTAAAGGTATTCAAGCAATTATTACCGTGATGAAAGCACTGCGTACAGTTTCGCTCGCTTCAGCGGCGGCAACTGCATTGGCAACCGGTGGTGTTTCTGCAGCCGCAGGAGCAGCAGCTTTTGGCGTGGCATTGGTCGGCATGGGATTAGCTGCAAAGAAATTTAATTCTGATTCAGATAAAGCAGCAGATAGTCTTGGTAAATTTAAGTTAAATGTTAAAGGTTTAAATGTTGAAGCCAAAGATTACACTGCAAATATAAAAGGTATTACTGGAGCAACAGAAAAACTTACAGATAAGCAAAAAGAAGAGTTAGAAGTTGCAAAAGGTCTTGAAAGATTACGTAAACTTGGACTTAAGTCAAGCAAAGATCTTAAAGCACAAGATCCAGTTACTCTTGAGGCAATCCGCCAAAACCAACTTAAGCAACGTAAACTTGGACTATCTGCACCTAGCATTTCACTAATTGCAGCATCAGGAAAAGGCAGTATTGCAGGCAATACCACAATGAACGGTGGTAATATTACTGTTAATGTTGCAGGTTCTGTCATATCACAAGGGGATTTAGTGACTCAGATCAAAAATGGCTTAGAAGTACTTTACCGCCGCAGAGGCGGCAGTGGATTTGCGGTGCTCTAATGCCAATGCCAACATTAGTAGTAGGTTTTGGTACAGGCAGCGGATTTTCACCTGTAACAACATCTGACATTCTTGAAGTAAGTATCCGCCGTGGTCGTGAAATGCAAAACACATTTCTAGATTCAGGAACCGCGGTAGTTGTACTTAATAACCAAAGCGGTAACTATGATCCAAGCAATGCATCTAGTCCATGGTATGGAACACTTACTGCAGGAATGCAAGTACAAATAACAGGCAATGGAATTGCTATTTTTACAGGTTATTTAGAAGACAATGTTGTAAACCAAGGTATTTATCCAACAGTTCAATTAACATTTGTTGATGGTTTAGCAAAACTTGGTAAAACTATTGCACCAGCATTGGCAACATCTAGTTATCAAGAATCTGCAGCAACTAGAGCAGGTCGGTTACTTGACATGGCATCTTGGCCAGCAGGATCTAGATCTCTTACCGGAACTGTTACCATGTTAAAAAGCGCATTTGGTTTATCTGTATTAGATCATTTAGAACAATGTGCAAATGTAATTGGTGGACGATTCTATATTAGTCGAACTGGTGTAGCCACTTTAGTGCCACTTGCAAACAAATTTAGTCGACCAACACAGTTGCTATTTAGCGACCAAGGTGATGCTTACTCTGTTGGCTATGATGGAATTTATACAAATCCTGGAACAGATTATGTTTACAATCAAGCAATCATTTTCCGTGGTGCTAAGAAAAATCAGATAACCATTACTTATACTCCTAGCGTTTCTACATATGGACTTAAAACTAAAAAATTAGATGCACCAATACTTTCAGAAACAAGTGCAGTAAATCTAGGAGTCTATGCTGCTAGAAAAGATGCAGATGCAGTTGTTTTAGCAGAACAAATTGACTTTAGCGCATTAAATCTTGGAGTACTGCAAACAGATTTTCTAGAGACAGAATTAAACGACCAAGTAACAGTCAAGAGAGAAACATACGATAACCGAGTTATTACAATCAATGGTGTAATTGAAGGAATGGCTCATAGTATTACTCCTGAAGATTGGCGAGTCAGTTATTTCACATCAGTTTTAGATCCGTATTCGATAACTATCTAAGGGGAGGTTACAAATGCCATTATGTCCACAAGTAACTAATACTCCGGTAGCGATTTCGTTTGGTGCTTCATATAGCAATACAACTCTTATAGCTGGAGATGTTCCTGCAACAGTTGAAGAACTTGAATCTGTTGAAGTAATGGTAAATGGCAAAAATAAGATCTATCGTCAAGCAACAGCACCTACAGGAGCATTAACCGAAGGCGATGTTTGGTTTGATACAGATGATAATAATATTCAGTATTACTGGACAGGAACAGCATGGGTTTCTGTTAGAGATCTTGGAATTCAAACTGCTTTAACCGCATCTGCAGCTGCAGAAGCAGGAGCCGCAGCAGCAGCTTCAGCGGCAGCGGCAGCATCTGCCGCAGCAACTGCAGCACAAACAACTGCAGATGGAAAAAATAGAATTTATCGCCAAACCACACAACCATCCGGTGGAACATACGCAGAAGGTGATCTTTGGTTTGACACTGATGATGATAATAAGTTTTATCGTTACACAAGCGGCGCCTGGTCAGGATTTACACTAGGCGATGGTGCTTTAGCGTCATTATCCGCAACTAAATTAACTGCAGGAACAATTGACGCATCTGTTATTACAGTATCCAATATAAATGCTGGAAACATATCAACTGGATTTTTAGCAGCTGCTAGAATCGAAGCAGCAACCATAACTGGTGCAAAATTAGTAGCAGGAACAATTGAATCAGCTCAAATTGCGACTGGAACGATTGTGGCATCTAATATTGCTGCGGGAACCATTACCGGTGCAAAAATAGCAGCAACTACAATTACTGCAAGCAATATTGCGACTGCAACTATTACAGCAGATCAGATTGCTGGAGCCACAATTACCGCAGCAGAAATTGCGTCAGAAACAATTACAGCAGCTGAAATTGAAGCTGGATCCATCACTGTAGATCGTTTAACTGCCGGTACTTTAACTGCTTTTACACTTAGAACATCGTCTGGAGCTCGACGTGTAACAGTTTCTGCTTCTACAAACTCCATTTCATTCATGGAATCAAGCACAACTGTTGGTCATATTGGTCCTGCTTCCATTGATGGAATTGTCATGCATTATGGATCAACTTTTAACCCTGCGGTAACTACTTATCCAAATGCTTATGTGTCATCGGGCGATGCTCGAATGGCATTCAGTTCAACCAAATATGTCCAAGTCAGTACAACTGGAGTTGTTGTAAGTGGAGACTTTTATAGTCTTACAAACTTTTATAATCAAGACACGACTACAACAACAAATGCTGCAAATACATGGATGTCAGCAACTACAGGACTTACACGTAGAAGCACCGCATCAAGTTTGAGATATAAAGAAAATATCGTGGATATTCGTACTGTTGCAGCATTAGATCCTAAAAAATTACTTGATATACCTGTTAGAGCTTTTAAGTATAAAGCAGATTATTTAGACGGAAATGACGATAGGTCAGGTTCATTATTACCTGGATTTATTGCAGAAGAAGTTGCTGAGACATATCCAATTGCTGCAGATTTAGTTGATGGCCAAGTAGAATCATGGAATGACCGATATGTAGTTCCTGCATTATTAGCACTTGTCCAAGATCTAGAATCTAGAATTAAAACTCTGGAGAACAAATGAATAACTATTTAGTAGGTTTCAATGATGACGGCATTTTAATAACTGAACAAGTACAAGCAGCAAATCCAGATCAAGCGAAAGAAATAGCGCAACCGAAATACCCAGATTTACCAATAATCTTTGTAAAATGGTTAAAACCTTAGGGGGTTAAAATGGACAAAGAAACTGAGTTAGACATCAACATAGTTATTGCCGCAATGAGAGAGCAAATTGGTTTGTTAGCTCTTGATAAAGCAATGTTAGTCGCAAGAATTGAAGATCTTGAAAAACAACTTAAGGAAAAGGAATCGTAATTGTAAATGAACGCTACCGATTGGGCCGCTTTGGCCGTCTCAGTTACAACTTTAATGGGATCTTTGGCTGTAGGGGTAAAACATTTAACTAAGCATTACTTATCTGAATTAAAGCCAAACGGTGGAAGTTCCATGAAAGATAAAGTTAACCAACTTGAAGTAAAAGTAGATTTTTTAACTGATCTAGTAAAAGAAGCACTGAGGAAATGAATGACAACTGTTGTCAAGAAAGCCACGCCTGCTGCCATTGCTGTTCTGCGCCAAGCGACGGCCTTGTGGCCGAAGCGAAAGAAGCTGTCAGATGGATTGTTGCCATCTGCGGCACATCTCAAGGCGAGTCCAACTTCGGACCACAACACTGGTCTAGCCGCTGATTTAACACACGATCCTAAAAATGGAGTAGATTGCAGTGTCATTTTTGAGAAACTTAAAGAAGATCCAAGGGTTAACTATCTTATTTTCAACTCTAAAATATGGTCTCAAGCAAAATCTAAAATGGGCAATCGCCCTTATACTGGTTCTAATCCTCACAACAAGCACTTACATATTTCTATCAATGCTGATAAAGCTGATGACACAAGTCCATGGTTTTGGTGGCTAAATCAACCAAAAATTACTAATCAGATTATGGCAAAGATACAAACAATTCCTAAAAAACAAGCTTATAATGATACCGCACAATGCACTTGCTGCCCTGTTCATGGAAAGCAAGGAAAGGCAAAATAATGGAAACACTAAAGCAAGTATCACTAACCTGGTTTAGAGCTGCTGCATCTGCAGCAATTGCTCTTTACCTTGCAGGAGAAACAAATCTAAAGACCCTTGGAATGGCAGCTTTGGCTGGTTTTCTTGGTCCAGTATTGAAGTGGTTAGATCCATCTGCCACTGAGTTTGGAAGATCTAAATAATGACAAACCGGGGGCTTAAAAACGATCTCGAAAATCTTCTTAAAAAACCAGAAAGAAAATGCAACATTGCAGTTGCTTTAGAATCTGTTAGTAAAGAAGAACAAGAAATACTGCAGAAATTATTAGACTCGCCAGTATCACCAACACGTCTTGCTGCTGTACTTAAATTGCATGGACATGCTGCAAGTCATTCAACCGTTTATAAACATCGAAACAAAGTCTGTATCTGTATAACATGACACTATCTGATGATCTTAAGGGCTTGGAACAGGAAGCTGATCCGACAATTGCAGAACTCCGTCAAGCGTTGGCAAGAACGCAAAAGCAATTGGCTAAAGCAAAAGAGCGTACCGATGAATTGGTTTCAGCAACAATTCAAGCATGTAAAGACGCTACCTTAGCTTTAGGTCCAATCCCTCCTATTGAAGATCCAAAGGTGGATAAAAGACGACGTCGAGTTGAAGTTGCTTTGTGGCACTTAACTGACTGGCAAGGTAGCAAAGTTACTCCTAGTTATAACTCAGAAATTATGAAAAAAAGAGTTATGGACTTTGTGACAAAAGCTGCAAAAATCACAGAAATCCAAAGGCAAGACCACCCTGTCAATGATGTGGTCATTTGCTTTGGTGGTGACATGGTTGAAGGATTGTTTAACTATCCTGCTCAATTATGGGAAATTGATTCAAGTTTATATGACCAATACATCACAGTTAGCCGTTTAATTGTAGATGTGATCCGTCAAGCCTTATCTGTGTACGAAAAAGTGTCAGTTGTTGCAGAATGGGGAAACCACGGACGAATTGGATCTAAACGAGACAATGTTCCAAAATCAGATAACATAGATCGAATGTGTTATGAATTAGCACGACAGATCTTGACATCTGATCCTGCAATTGCAAAGAGATTAAACTGGAATCCACTTCACGGCACTGAAGATATTCAGCAAATTGAAATTGGCAAGTACAAAGCACTTTTGATGCATGGAGATGAAGTAGGTCGATCAGGTTTTGCTTCTCCTTCTGCTTGGCAAGCTGCAGGCAATCGTTGGAAAGCTGGAGCATACGATTGGGACTTTCAAGATATTTATCTAGGTCACTATCATCGCCATGCTCAAGAACCGCTTTCAGATGGTCTAGGTTCTGTTTATTGGACAGGATCTACAGAATCAGATAACCGATATGCAAGAGATTCTATGGCAGCTTCAGGAGTTCCTAGCCAAAGACTTCACTTCATAGATCCAGATCGTGGTCGAGTTACCGCTGCATATCAGGTTTGGTTAGACTAATGCATAGATCTAAGATCTTAAAAGATGCAGAATTTCTAATCAACAATGACCGCGAAAAAGACTATGGCCACCCTAAGATCAATCATGGACGCATAGCAGATCTTTGGTCAGTTGTTTTAGAACGCAAAATAGAACCTCATGAAGTTGCTCTCTGCATGGCTTTAGTCAAAATAAGCAGATTGGTGCAAACTCCAGATC